>Ga0207674_10002471_pt1 | contig 23336 bp, 23 predicted proteins | sample KBSCornC72_FD_184303 | JGI IMG/M metagenome (GOLD analysis project Ga0207674, IMG submission 184303) | Corn rhizosphere microbial communities from Kellogg Biological Station, Michigan, USA - KBS Corn C7-2 (SPAdes) (version 2) | ecosystem: Host-associated > Plants > Roots > Rhizosphere > Soil ...
AGACCCGCGCTCCCGGCGTCGATCCGCTCGGCCGACCTCGTGCACGCGATGAGCGGGTCCGCGGTCCCGCCCGCGGCCGAGGGCCAGCGCCTGGTCGTCACGGTGCACGACCTGGCGTTCGACCGCTACCCGGGCCTGTTCCCGAGGGCGTGGAGAGCGATGTACCGGCTCGGGCTGCGCGCGGCCGTCCGGCGCGCGGACGCGATCGTGACGCCGTCGCGCACCACCGCCGAGGACGTGCTATCGCGGACGAAGGTCGACCCGGGCATGCTCCACGTGGTCCCCGAGGCCGCCGCTCTGCCGTCGAGCGACGTCGACGTGGGCGAGACCCTCTCGCGTCTCAAGGTGCGCCCGCCGTACGTGCTGTTCGTCGGCACGATCGAACCGAGGAAGAACCTGGTGCGGCTGGTCCGAGCCTACCGGCGCGTGGCCGCGACCGGCGTGCCGCACGCGCTGGTGCTGGCCGGTCCGCTCGGCTGGCACCACGAGAGTCTGATGCGCGAGCTCGCGCTCGAGGGTCCGGGCGAGATCGTGATGACCGGCGCCCTCGCGCCCGGCGAGCTCGACGCGGTCTACCGGGCGGCGGAGGCGTTCGTGTACCCGTCGGTGTACGAGGGGTTCGGCCTTCCGGTGCTCGAGGCGATGAGCCGCGGGGTCCCCGTCGTGGCCTCGGCGACGTCTTCGCTCCCCGAGGTCACCGGCGACGCGGCGCTCGGCGTCAACCCGCGTTCGGTGCGCGAGATCGCCGCCGCGATCACGTCGCTGGTCGGCGACGTCGCCCTCGCCGAACGACTGGCCGAGGCAGGTCGCCGCCAGGCCGAACGCTTCTCGTGGGACGAGACCGCACGGATGACCCTCGAGGTGTACGAACGGGCCCTCGACGCGAAGTGAGGACGGTCAGCCCTCGTAGTCGTAGAAGCCGCGGCCGACCTTCCGACCCAGACGTCCGGAGGTGACCATCCGCCGCAACAGCGGCGGCGGCGCGTAGGTCGGCTCCTTGAACTCCTCGAACAGCACGTTCGCGATGAACAGGTGCGTATCGAGCCCGATCAGGTCGATCAGCCGGAGCGGCCCCATCGGATGGTTCAGACCGAGGTGCACCGCTGTGTCGATGTCCTCGCGCGTCGCGAACCCGTCCTCGAGCATCCGGATCGCGCCGTTGAGGTACGGGATCAGGAGCGCGTTGACGATGAAGCCGGCCCGATCGCGCGACTCGACCGTCGTCTTGCCGAGCACCACCCCGTACGCGCGCCCGAACGTCATCGTGTCGTCGGAGGTCGAGATCGCCCGGACGAGCTCGATCAGCCCCATCACGGGGACCGGGTTGAAGAAGTGCATCCCCAGCACCTTGTCGGGGCGCGACGTCGCGGCGCCCAGATCGGCGATCGGGATCGAGGAGGTGTTGCTCGCCAGGATCACCTCGGGCTTGGTGACCTCGTCGAGGCGGCGGAACATCCCGACCTTGGTGTCGTGATCCTCGGTCGCGGCCTCGATCACGAGGTCCACGTCGGCCAGGTCCTGCACGTCCGTGGTCAGCGAGATGCGTCCGAGCACCGCGGCACGCTCCCCGGCGTCGAGCCGTTTCCGTTCGACCGCGCGGAGCGTCGAGGTCTCGATGCGTTGCCGCCCGCGTTCGACGAGCTCATCGCTCGTCTCGAGCACGACCGCGTTCTGCCCCGCCCGAGCCACGACCTCGGCGATCCCCGAACCCATCAGGCCGCACCCGATGATCCCGACCGTCCGAACGTCCTCTGCGCGCATCGCTCCCGCTCGCTTGTCTGGCTGCATCGTCCGGGCGTCAGCGTACAATCCAGCCGAGTCGCACCGAGGAGATCAGCGGCGTGCGTGAAGGACCTAGGCTCCGAGGCTTCCCGATCTTCGGCACGGCCGCGGCCGGGCTGGTGCTCGGGCACGCGCTCGCCTACCTGATCGCGATCCCCGACCCACATCAGCGCGTGTTCGCCCTGCAACGCACCGGCCACGCGTACCTGCCCGCGCTGGATCAGGCCGTCCTGATGCTCGTGGTCGCCGGGATGGCCGCGGTCGTGGTCCGCGCGTTCGCCCACACGGGCTACCGGGCCGACCGGCCCGACCGGCCCGAACGGTTCGGGCGGCTGGCGCGGGTCCTCGTCGTGGCACAGACCTGCGCGTTCGCCGCGCAGGAGGTGCTGGAGCGTCTCGTGTCAGGCGCGCCAGTCGGTGGTCTCGCGCACGACCACATCCTGGTCACGGGGATCGCGGTGCAGATCGTCGTCGCGATCGTCGCGGCGGGGATCCTGTGGCTGTTCGCCCGGACGGCGACCCGGCTGGCGGCCGTGGTCGCGGCCCGCACCCGGCTCCCCCGCGTCCGCGTGGTGTTCGCCCTGCCGGTCACGGCACGACGGCCCCACGCCCCCCTGTTCGCCATGCCGGGCAGCGTTCGAGCACCACCCTCCTCCTGACGTCCCCTCGTCGAGCACATCCGCGCGCACGGCTCGCACGCCGTGCCGGAACGTCGGAGGTCCATCATGTGGGAACGATCCAAACGGCCTTTGTCGGCCGCCGCCCTCGTCGGGGCGTTCGTGCTGCTCTCGGCGGCACCCGCCTTCGCGCACGAGTCGCGGAAGCTCGGCCACCTCGAGATGGAGGTGGGGTGGGGAACCGAACCCGCGTTCGCGGGTGAGGTGAACAGCGTCCAGGTGCTCCTGGTCCACGACGGGCAGCCGGTCGTCGACCTGGGCGACACGCTGGACGTCGAGGTCGCGTTCGGCGATACGACGATGCCGCTGACGCTCGAACCGTTCTTCGGGGAAGGTGAGGGCACTCCTGGGGACTACCGCGCATGGTTGATCCCGACGAGCGCCGGACAGTACACGTTCCATCTCTCCGGGACCATCGACGGCGAGAACGTGGACGAGACCTTCACGTCGGGTCCCAACACCTTCGACGACGTCGAGAGCCCGCAGTCGGTCGAGTTCCCCGACCAGCAGCCGACGAGCGGGGATCTCGCGGCACGGCTCGATCGCGTCGAGCCGCGGCTCGCGAGCGCGATCGGCGACGCGCGGGCCGATGCGCAGGCCGCCGCCGACGACGCCTCGAGCGCGAAGACCTTCGGCCTGATCGGGATCCTCGTGGGCCTGATCGGTCTGGTCGTCGCGGTCGTCGCGCTGGTCTCGACGCGGCGGACGAAGGCCAGCTGAGCCCGATGCTCGCCCACGCGGGCGGCGCGCCCGAGTTCGTCTCGACGGGCCTGGTCGGCCTGGGGTTCGTGACGGGCTGGATCGGGCTCAGCCGGCTGCGCGGGCGCGGGTTCGGCTCGCTCCCGAGATGGAGCGCGATCGGGTTCGTCGCGGTGACACCGGTGATCCTCGTGGCATCCGTCGTCGTGCCCGCGCGCGTGTGGCCGCCGCCGGCGGCGATCCGGCCGACCTCGACGGCCACGATCGCGTTCGCGCTGCCGACCCCCGGCGAGACCGAAACCGGAGGGACCATCGAGGTCCGCCTGGACCTGCGGGGCGGCACGATCGTGCCGAGCTCGACCACGACGCTCACGCCCACCACCGGGCACATCCACGTGTTCGTCGACGGCGCGATCGTCTCGATGACCTACGGGAAGGACCAGCGGATCCCGATCGGCGACCTCGCGCCGGGGCCGCACCGGCTGCAGGCCGAGTTCGTGGCGGCCGACCACGCGCCCTTCGCGCCGCGGGTCACCGCGAGCGTGGTCTTCGTGAAGGAGCCCGCGTGAGGCGCATCGCGCTCGTCCTCGTCACCGTCGCCATCGCGTCGGTGTCGCTCGCGACGGCCGCGGATCCCGCGAGCGCCCACGCGGCGATCGAGTCCACCGACCCCGCCAACGGCCAGCTGCTCGAGGAGCCGCCGAGCCAGATCGTCCTCCGCTTCACCGAGCCACCCGACCTCGAGCTGACGATCGTGGGCGTCGTGAACGGTTCGGGCGCCACGGTCCCGACCGGACCACCCGAGCGGCCGCCGGGGTCGAACCGCGAGGTGCGCGTCCGCCTCGATCCCGTCCCGGACGGCGTCTACACGGTCACGTGGCGCACCGTCTCGGCCACCGATGGCCACGTGACGGCCGGGGCGTTCTCGTTCGGCGTCGGCGTCTCCCCCGGCGACGTGACGCCCGTCGAGCAGACCGGCAGCGGGACGCCGACCCCCACCGCGGGCGCGATCGCCGGCAGGTGGATGCTCTATGTGGGGCTCGTCGTGCTGTTCGGCGCCGCCGTGACCGGGCTGCTCGCGTTCGGTCCGAAGGCGAACGCCCGGCCGTGGCTCCTCGGTGCCGCGTGGGTGCTGGCGGCGCTCGGCGTTGTCGCGATGACCCTGGCCGAACGCTCGTCGGTCGGGGTCCCGCTCGGGACATTGCTCTCGTCCGAGGCGGGCGGGAAATTCGTGCTGCTCGCGGTCGCCGTCGCGATCGCCGGGGTGGCCGCGCTCGCCGCGGCGCTGAGGCCCGGGCGCGCCACCCTTACGGCGCTCGGCGTCACGGCTGCCGGCGCGATGCTCGCGCGAGCGGCGGGCGGCCACGCGGCAGGCTCCTCGGTGACCGTCGCCACGCAGTGGCTTCACTTCCTCGGGGTCGGAGCGTGGATCGGCGGGCTCGTGTGGCTGGTCGTCGGGCTCATTCAGAGACTCGAGCCGGCGCAGGTGCGGCGCTACTCGCAGCTGGCGGCGGTAGGGCTCGTGGTCGTGGTGGTCTCCGGCGTGTTGCGGTCGACGAACGAGCTCGGGTGGGGGTGGCTGCTGCACCCGTTGCAGAGCGACTACAGCACGACCCTCGTCGTGAAGCTCACGATCGTCGCGGCGCTCATCGCGCTCGGCGCGGTGAACCGGTACCGCAACGTCGCTCGGTTCGAGCAGCGTGGGCCGCGCCCGGTCCTCCGCACCGCCGGCGGCGAGCTCGCGCTCGCGGTCTGCGTGTTCGCCGCGACCGCCCTGCTCACCGGTCTCCCGCCGCAGCCGAATGCCGAGGCGCCGCACGCACCCCGGCCGCTCGTCGTGAGGGGTTCGGACTTCGCCACGACCACACGCGTCGAACTCCGGATCACCCCTGGCACCGTCGGCCCGAACGCGTTCGCCGCGAGCGTGACCGACTACGACACCGGCCAACCGGTCGACGCCCGGCGGGTCTCGTTGACGTTCGAGCTGGCGGGGCAGCCGAACGTGACCTCGACCCTCGAGCTCGAGCCGGGTCACCACGACACCTGGGAGGCCTCGGGCACCGCGCTCGCACAGCAAGGGGCGTGGACGGTTACGGTGCTGGTGGAGGGGGCGGGCAGTTCCGTCGAGGTCCCGCTCGAGGTCACACCGAAACCGCCCGACCAGCACATCGACGTCTCGCGCGTGCCCGGCCAGCCGGACCTGTACACCATCACGCTCGAGGGCGGCGTGCAGATCCAGTCCTACGTCGACCCCGGCGAGCCCGGCCGGACGAACCAGGTGCACGTGACCGCGTTCGACGCGGACGGGAAGGAGCTCCCGCTTCGCGGCGTCACGCTCACGATCCATCCGCCGGACGCGGAGCCGTTCGAACCCGAGATGCTGCGCTTCGGGCCCGGGCATCTGGCCGCGAACATCGACCTCACACCGGGGACATGGTCGTTCGACATCGCGGCGCATCCCAAGGACGGCACCGAGCTGGTGGCCTCGTTCCAGCAGACGTTCCCAGGATGAGCCGAGCGCGAAGGGAGTACGCGTGCCGAAGCACCGGATGATCGCGATCGCGATGACGATGGCCCTCGCGTTGGCCGCCTGCGGGGGCTCGGACGACGGCGGGGGGACGGGGGCGACCGCGTCCACGGGCGACCGCCCGAGCAGCACCGCCAAGCTTTCCATCGTGGCGCCGATGGTCGGCCAGGTCGTCCACGGCACGAACGTCGACCTGCGCGTGAAGCTCCAGGGTGCGAAGCTCGTCCCCGCCACCACGACCCACATCGTGCCGGACGAGGGACACCTGCACGTGATCTTGGACGACACGCTGATCTCGATGACCGAGGGCCTCGAACAGACGATCCCCGACGTCGCGCCCGGCGAACACCGGATCATGGTCGAGTTCGTTGCGAGCGATCACGCGCCGTTCGACCCGCGGGTGGTCTCCGTGGTCGCGTTCGAGGTGCAGCCGTGAGCGCGCGCGTCGAGGACCCGAGGCTCGGCACTACGGAGCAAAGGGCGGCGACGATCGTCGTCCTCGTCGGAGTCGCGGTGCTCGTCCTGCGGCCGTTCGTCGACGCCGCCCCGAGCACGCGAACCGCGCTGTTCGCGGCGTCGTACCTCACGATCGGGCTGGCCTCGATCGCGGTCCCGCTGGAGCGCGACCGGGTCCGGATGGCGCCCGGTCTCGCGCTGCTGCTGGGCCTCGGGGGCGTCGTCGCGGCGGCGAGCGTCTCGGGGTCTCCGGTCCCGCTCCCGTGGAGCTCCGCCGCCCTCCCGCTCTCGGTGCTCGCGGCCGTGGCCGAGGAGGCGCTGTTCCGCCGCCTGGCTTACGGCCGGCTCGAACGGTTCGGCGCGGCCGTGGCGATCGTGGGCTCGGCGCTCCTGTTCGGGCTCGTGCACGTGCCGGCGTACGGGCTCGCCGCGCTGCCCGTCGACGTGGGGGCCGGGTTGCTCTTCGGGTGGCAGCGGTGGGCCTCGGGAACGTGGACCGTCCCGGCGGCGACCCACGCGTTCGCGAACGCCCTGGTGGTGCTCCGATGAGGCGCGCCGCTGGGCTCCTGCTGACGCTCGCGATGTTCGCGGGCGTCTCGTGCACCTCCTCCTCGCCCGACCCGATCCGGATCGGCGCGGTGTACCCGCTCTCGGGTGCCCAGGGTCCGGGGGGCGTCGACGAGTTCGACGGCGTGCGGCTCGCGGTCCAGCTCGTGAACACCGACGGCGGCGTGGGAGGGCGTCCGGTCGAGCTCGTCCCCGTGGACACCCCGAGCGCCGACGCGGCGCCCGGCGCGATCGCGCAGCTCCACGACGACGGCGTTCGCCTGGTGTTCGGGAGCTACGGGAGCACGATCTCGGAGCCGGCCGCCGAGGCGTCCGCGCGACGGGACATGCTGTTCTGGGAGACCGGTGCGGTCGGCGAGATGACCGGCCGCGGCGCCGGCGAGCTGGTGTTCCGCGTCGCGCCCTCGGGCGCGATCCTCGGTCGGAACGCGATCGCGTTCACCGCCGACGAGTACGCCCCGGTGCTCGACGTCGACCCGTCGAGGCTCCGGTATGCGGTCACGTTCGTGGACGACGCGTACGGCCGAGCGGTGGCGCAGGGCGCGCTCGACGAACTCGCGACGCGCGGCTACGACGTCGTCGGGAAGTTCGGGTACGACCCGAGGGACGTGAACATGCACGCGTTCGTCCACGACTTGGCCCGGAGCCGGCCCGACGTCGTCTTCGTCTCCGCGTACCTGCACGACGCGATCGCGATGCGGCGCGAGATGGTGCGGCAGGGGCTCGACGTCCTCGTGGGGATCGGAACGTCCTCGAGCTACTGCATGCCCAAGTTCGGCTCGACGCTCGGGAAGGACGCGGTCGGGCTGTTCGCCTCGGACAAGCCGGCCTCCGGTGCGCTGAACGTCGAGGGCCTCACCCCCGACGGCCGGGCACTGCTCGAACGCGCACAGGCGGCCTACGCCGACCGATTCGGCGGCACGATGACCGCCGCAGCGCTGGCGGGCTTCTCGGGCGCGTGGGCGTTGCTGCACGACGTGCTCTCCACCGTCGCGCAGCCGACCCCGGCGGCGATCGCCACCGCCGCGAACGCCGTCGACCTGCCGCAGGGCTCGCTGCCCAACGGAAGCGGGTTGAAGTTCGGCGAGCCCGGCACCGTGACGGCGGGCGCGAACGTCCTCGCGAGCAGCGTGGTGTGGCAGTGGCAGGCGCCCGGCGAGTACGCGGTGGTCTGGCCGCCGCGATACGCGACCAGTCCGATCGAGCGGCTCGACCCGCTGCCGTGAGCACCCGTTCTCGCGCGCTGGGCGCCGGTCTCGCGATCGCCGTGGTCTACGCTGTGACGGCGCTGTGGTCCGGATACCTCAGCCCGCTCGCGCGGCGCCCGCTCCTGGACGGGCTCGCGCCGCCAACCGCGTACCGATGGGTGCAGCCGCCCCCCGAGCTGGCGGCGACCAACCAGAAGCCCACGCCCGGCACCTTCGCGGTGGAGCTCGGGAAGGACGGCAGCAAGACGGCGGTGGTCACCACCGACGACGCACAGGTCACGGTGATCCTGCCCGCGGGATCGTTCGCGAGCGCCGAAGGCCAGCGCTCGGTCGAGGTGACCGTCGAACCTCTCGCGGGCGCGATCGCCCACCCGGACGAACCGCTCCACGTCGTGGGGAACGTCTATCTGCTCGACGCGACGTATCGGCCCTCGGGCGACGTGGCCAAGCTCGCGAACCTCGCCACCGTGGTCCTCGTGTACCCGCTGCTCGCGAACGACCACGGCAGCCACTCGATCATCTCGTCGAAGTCCGGCGATCGGTGGCAGTCACTGAAGACGGACGACCTGCCGAGCATCCAGCAGGCGGGTGCGGACATCCGCGAGCTGGGCTACGTCTCGGTGGCGGGGCAGCCGGCCTCGCCGACCACCGGGACCGGGGGCTCCGGGGGCGGGTCGTCCGCGGCCACGATCGCGATCGTGGCCGGGCTGATCGTCCTCGCGGTCGTCGCGGCCGTGCTGCTGCGGAGGGGATCAGCGTCGCGCGAGGGCGAGGCACGGCGCCGACGCTAGCAGACCGCCGACAAGAGCGGGAACGGGTTCACCGCGTCGCCGATCACGCTGTAGCCGTACGGGCTCGACGGCCAGTTCGACGGGATCACGTTCGGATGCCACTCGAAGTGATCGTGCGGTGTCGAGGTGTCGCCGGTCGCGCCCACGTACCCGATCACGTCGCCGGCGGAGACGTTCCCCGTGAACCCGGGTTCCACGAGGTGGGCGTTGTACGTGTAGCCGAGGTCGCCGTACACGTCGACCGAGTTGCCGCCCAGGATGTTGTAGCCGGCCTGCGCGAACCCGTCGAAGGTCGCGTAGATCGGCGTCCCCTGCGGGGCGAGGATGTCGTCGCCGGCATGCGGGTGGTAACCGCCCGCGAACCGCGGCGCCCCGAACCCGTCGTAGACCGCATGCGGCTGCCCGACCGGGCAGACCTTCAGGATCGCTCCGGCGTGGAAGTCCAGACCCGTGAGCGCGGCGAGCTCCTGCTGATACTGCTTCTCGAGCTTCTTCACGAGCTCCTCCGCCCGCGCCATCTTCGAGTTCAGGTCGTCGAGCGCGGCCTGTTGCTCAGCGAGCTTGGCCTTGAGCGCGGCCTCCGCCGCCTGGACCTTCTGGAGCGCCCGCGCCGCGCGCTCCTGGAGCTGCCGCTGCTCGTCCTTGCGAGCCGCCAGGGTGTTGCGGACGTTCTGCACCTTCGTCGCGAGGTCGGCGTCCTCCTGGCTCAAGGCGTTCACGTACTCCATCCGGGCGGAGAGGTCGGCGATCGAGCTGGCGCCGAGCAGGAACTCCAGACCCGAGGCGGGGCCCGAGATGTAGGCGTCCCTGGCGCGCTGCTCCAGATCGTCCCGCAGACCCTGGTACTGCACCTGCGCGTCGGTCAGCGCGGCCCGCGTGTCCTGGAGTTCGGCCGTGATCTGCTGCCACTCGCCGTACGCGGCCTCCTTGCGTTCGGCGATCCGCTGGGCCTCGAGCAGGAGCGTGCTGACCACCCGCTGCTGCGACTCGATCTCTCCCTTGAGCTGCTCGAACTCCGCCTTGGCGTCCTCGAGCTTCTGCTTGGTGCTCGGTTCGGCGAGCGCGACCCGCGCGGCCGACGTCAGGAGCGCCAGCGCCGCCACCACCGCGAGGGCGCGACGGAACACGACGGGCGAACCTGAGTGATTTTCGGCCATTGGGGAGGACCTTCCTAACGGACGGCCGAGCGGGGTGTCAACCGTGCCCGCTCGAACCCCTCGTTGCAACCATCCTCGGCGGCCTTCTCCGGCCGCTCGAGACACGGCACGATCGTGCCTGGGACCGCCTACAGCTCCGTCCCCGGCAGGCCGAGCGCCCGTGCGATCAGCAACCTTTGGATCTCGCTTGTGCCCTCGCCGATCTCGAGCACCTTGGCGTCGCGGTAGAAACGAGCCACCGGGAAGTCCTCCACGAACCCGTAGCCGCCGTGGACCTGCACGGCCTCCCGCGCGCTCGAGACCGCGACCTCGCTCGCGAACAGCTTGGCGATCGACGCCTCGGTGGCGAACGGCCGCCCACGGTCGCGGAGCCACGCCGCCCGCTGGTACGCGAGCCGGGCGGTCTCGACCCCCACCCGCATGTCGGCGATCTTGAACTGCAGCGCCTCGAACGCCCCGATCGGCCGCCCGAACGCCTCCCGCTCGCTCGCGTACCGAACGCTCTCCTCCAGGCATCCGCGCGCGAGCCCCACCGACAGTGCCGCGATCGCGACGCGGCCGTCGGCGAGCGTCTCGAGGAACTGCGCGTACCCGCGTCCGCGTCCGCCGAGCAGATGATCCGCCGGGACGCGACACCCCTCGAAGGAGACCTCGTGGGTGTCGCTCGCCCGCCAGCCGACCTTGCGGTAGCTCGGTCCCACCGCGAGCCCGGGCGTCCCGACCGGCACGACGATCGTCGACACGTCGCCGTCGTCCGCCGCCTCGTCGAGTGCCGCGACGATGACCACCGACGTCAGCGGCGTCCCCGAGTTCGTGATGAAGGCCTTCGAGCCGTCGATCACCCACCCGTCGCCGTCGAGCTTCGCGGTCGTGCGGATCGCGCGGGCGTCCGAGCCGCCGCCGGGTTCGGTGAGCGCGAACGCGCCGATCGCCTCGCCCCGCGCCATCGGGACGAGCCACCGCTCCTGCTGCTCGTCGGTGCCGAACCGGAACATCGGGTTCGCGGCCAGCCCCACGGCCGCCTCGAGCGTGATCCCGAGCGACTGGTCGTATCGCCCGATCTCCTCGAGGCACAGGCAGAACGAGAGCAGGTCGCCCCCTTGCCCGCCGACCTCCTCGGGGAACGGGATCCCGAACAGCCCGAGCTCGGCGGCGCGCTTGACGACCTCGGTGGGGAACTCCTCGCGCTCGTCCGCCTCGGCCGCGGCGGGCGCCACGACCTCCTCGGCGAACGCGCGCACCGCGGTCCGTAGCTCGTCCTGCTCCGGCGTGAGGTCGAAGTCCACGGCTCGAAGCCTAGCGGTCAGACCTCCGAAATCACCGAACGATCCGAGACCAGCTCCGGCTCGCGGAACGCCTGGAGCATCTGGGTGCGTTCGAGCAGCTCCCGGGCGCGCTCGACCTCCTCCTCGCCCCCGGCGGGCTCGACGCCGAAGACCTGCGAGATCCACCACACCCGCGTCGCGACGTCCTTGTCCGAACCCTCGTCGCGCTCGTAGCGCAAGATCGCGATCGCACGTTCGAGCGCCGCGTCCCGCTCGCCCTCGGCCAGCAGGATCTCGACGTCGGCGTAGTCGAGCCAGTCCTCGCCCGCGGCGGTGTGGACGTTCGCGACCGAGTCGACCTCCTCCAGGACCCGGCGGGCCGAACCCGGGTCGCCCGCGTTGACGAGCGCCCGGGCGAGCGCGCTCGCGGTCCACGTGATGATGCTCCGCTCCTTCAGCTCGCGGCACAGCCGGTACGCCTCGCGGAGATCCTTCACGGCGTCCTCGGCCCGGCCGGCGAGCCGTCGCGCGATGCCGCGGGACGTGAGCGCGCTCGCGAGCTCCCAGCGCGCGCCGAGCTCGCGGAACGCGTCGACCGAGCGATCCATGTGCGCCTCCGCATCCTCCAGCCGCATCATGTGGCGCATCGAGCCGCCGACCGCCTCGTGCGCCACCGCGAGCGAGAAGCGGTCTCCGCTCGTCTCGGCGACCGCAAGCGCCTCCGCCGCGAGCCGGAGCGACGACTCCTCGTCGCCCTCGTCGCTCTCGAGCGTCGAGAGGCCGACGAGCGACCGGGCCTCGGACCAGCGGTCGCCCTCGGGGTTCGCGCGCGCGGTATCGAGCGCTTCCTGGAACATCCCGCGTGCGGTGTCGATCTCCTGCCGGAAGTACGGGGCCCACGCGGCGACGAGCAACGTCCGCGCCAGCGTCCACGGATCCCCGAGCCCGCGCGCCGCGTCGAGCGCGTCCTCGAGCAGCTCGGCCGCGCGCTTGGCGTCGCCCAGGATCGAGAGCTCGATGTCGCCGAGGAACCGCGAGGCTTGCGCCCGGACCGCGAGATCGCCGTCGCCGAGCTTCAGCGCGCGTTCGAGCACCGGGACCGCGGGCTCGAACTCGCCGAGCCAGTAGCGGATCTCGCCGAGGCTCGCGAGGATCCACGCTTCGCGGAGCCCCCACCCGCGTTCGGGGCCGGCGAGCTCCAGCGCGCGCCGGTAGTCCTCCTCGGCCGCCTTCATGTTCGGACCTTCGCGCGCGATGTCGCCGGCGTGAGCGAGCGCGTTGACCGCGCGTTCGGCGAGCGTCCGGTCGCGCGGGTTGAGGTCGAGCGCGGCGAGGGCCGCCTGCTCGAGGTGGAACGCGATCGCGCGCGGGCGCCGGGCCGCGGTCTCCGGGTTGCCCGAGAGCCCGTCGGCCACCAGCAGGTGCAAGCGCTGGCGCTCGCGCTTGGGGAGGCTTTCGTACGCGACGTCGCGCACCATGCCGTGGCTGAAGCGCCAAAGCTCGGGCCGGTCGCCGTCGTGCTCGAGCAGCTCCTCCTCCTCGAGCTGTGCGAGCGCCTCGGGGTTCGGCTCGGCGACCAGATCGAGCTCGCCGAGCGTGAACGAGGACCGGGCGAACACCGAGGCCTTACGGATCAGGTCCCGACCCTGCGTCGAGAGGTGGTCGATCCGGGCCGCGATCACGGCCTGCACGGTCGGCGGCAGCAGCGCCGGCGGCAGCGGCCCGGTGTCGGCCGAAACCCCCTTCCCCTGGTGCAGCAGCATCCCGGTCGTCTCGATGATGAAGAACGGGTTCCCTCCGGCGTGCCGCGCGATCCGCTGGGCGTACGCCTCGTCGAGCCCCTCGCCCGCGTCCCGCGCGAGCTGCGTGGAGTCGTCGAGCGAGAGCGTCTCCATGTAGAGGTTGACCGAGTTGCCGCGGCCGCCGCCCCAACCGGGGTGGTCGTCCAACAGGGAGTACCGGGCGGCGCACACGACGAGCAGCGGGATGCCGTCGGCCTCGCGCACCAGCTCCTCGACGAGCTCGAGCATCGGCGTCTGCGCGGCCTGCAGGTCCTCGAGCACCACGACGACCGGTCCACGGCTCGCGAACCCGCGCAGGAGAGCGAGGAGGCCCGAACGGATCTCGGCGACGCGGTATCGCTTCTCGTCCCGGGCCTCGCCGCCGATGCCGAGCGCGATGCACAGCCGTTCGACGATCTGCCGCGCCTCATCGGGCGAGGTGCATTCGAGGACGAACTCCTCGAGCCGCGCCCTGAGCGCCTCCGGTGGCGCGTGCGCTGCCTCCCCCATCTCGTGCAGGAGGATCTGGGCGAGGGGTCCGAACATCACGTCCTCCTCGAAGGGACTGGCCCGGCCCTTCAGGACCCTCGTCTCCTCGGGCAGCCCCGCGACGAACTCGTCGGCGACACGGCTCTTGCCGATCCCCGCCTCCCCGAACAGCGTCACCAGGTGGCCGCGGCGCGTCTCGCGCGCGCCGTCGAAAGCGTCCTGCAGCAATCGCAGCTCGCGTTTGCGGTTCACGAGTGGGATCGTCTTGCGCCCCGAGCCGGGCTGTAGGGCCGCGACCGGCCAGGCGCGCGCCTCGTCCTCGAACCCCTTCGCCTCGACCTCGCGCATCGGTCCGTACTGGACCTGCGACAGGGAGAGGAGGTAGCTGGTTTCGGAGACGAGCACGGTGCCCGGGTCGGCGGCCTGCTGCAGCCTCGCCGCCATGTTCACCGTGGCGCCGTAGAGCAGGCCCTGTTCGGACGCCTCGCTCCCGATCGCGACGGGACCCGTGTGGATGCCCACGCGGACCCGGAGCGGGACCGGCAGCCCGATCTCCTGTCCGAGACGACCGACCCGTTCGACCAGCTGGAGCCCGGCGCGCACCGCGCGGAGCGCGTCGTCGTCGTGCGTGTGCTGCAGGCCGAACACCCCGACGACGGCATCCCCGGCGAAGTTGTAGGCGCGGCCGCGGAGCGACTCGAGCTCCTCGGCGACCATGCGGTAGTAGCGGGTCAGGACCTCGCGGTAGCGCTCGGGATCGATCTGGCTCGAGATCTGGGTCGACCCCACCAGGTCGACGAAGATCACCGTGACGAACTTGCGCTCCTCCGGCGGCGGCGCCCCAACGGGGTAGCCGCAGTTCGGGCAGAAGCGAGCCTCATCCGGCAGGGGAAGCCCGCATCGTTCACACGTCAGGGTCGCCACGCGCAGAGTTTACGAGGGCGTGATGACGCCTCTCCGCGAGAGCGGCGACTACCCGCCGACCCGGAACCCCTCGATGTCGAGGACCGAGCCCGTCCGTTGGGTGTCGGGCCTGACGACGACCTCGACGCGTTCGCCGATCTCGAGCGGCTCCTCGCCCGGTTCGAGCACCCGATGGATCACCACCGCATCCGCACCGTCGAGCCGCACGGCTCCGATGGTTCGAGGGCTCTCCAGGGGCTCACCCTCGATCCCGACGAACACGATCGTGAACGACACGAGCTCGCCGCCGGGGCCGACCTCGGTGTCCGCCGCGAGCTCCGCGAAGCAGCGTTCGCAGAACAGTCGCGCGGGGACGTACGTGTACGAGCAATGCTCGCACCTCGAACCCAACAGGACGCCCCGATCCTTCAACGCCGTGAAGAACGCGTCGCCCGCGACGCCCGGGGTGTACCGGTGGCGGACGGGCATATCGCCGTCCCAACGCCGGATCTCCTCAGGCCGCGCGATCTTCTCGAGCATCAGCCGTCCGTCCTCGGCCTGAAGTACGCGATATCCAGGATCGAGCCCGTGCGTTCGCCGACCGGCTTCCACACGGCCTCTACCTTCATGCCGATCGTGACCTCGTCGGGCTTCACCTCGCCGAGGGTGTGGAGGAACCCGCCGTTCGAGCCGTCGATCGAGATCACCGCGGGGAGCTCGGGTTCGTCGAGCGGCTGCATGTCCCAGCGGACGTTGCAGATCGAGAACGTCTGCACGACGCCGGTGTTCTCGACCTGCACCCAGGCGTCGGTTCCGCGGAAATCGCGCTCGCAGAACATCCGCGGTGGCACGAGCACCCGATGGCAGACGCGGCACTCGCGGCCGAGGATCTTCCCTTCGCGGAGCCCATCGAGGAACCGGCCGATCGCGACCCCCGCGTCCCACGCGTACTTCGCGCCGATCTCGTCCTCGACGGCGCCCGTCGCCGAACGGAACTCGGCGTCCGAGAGCGACGTCGCCGGGGTCGCGGCTGGCGGGGTCGCGGCTGGCGGGGTCTCGAGCTGGGTGGCCGTGGTCGGCGGGCCGCCCTCGCGGCCCATCACGACGACCGTGCCGACCTGCATCAGGTCGCCCCAGGCCTGCGCGACGCCGCGTTCGGGCGTCCCTGGCACCTGGCGCGCGCCGGCCTCGCCGCGGAGCTGCCAGAACAGCTCGGCGAGCTTCATCAGGCCGGCCGCCGCGATCGGGTTGCCGACGCCGAGCAGGCCGCCGCTCGGACACGAGGGCAGGTCGCCCTTGCGGTCGAGGACGCCGTCGCGGGCCGCCTCGGGCGCCTTCCCCTTGTCGAACAGCAAGAGCCCCTCGAGGTGGTGCAACTCCTTGTAGTCGAACGGGTCATAGGGCTCGGCGACGTGGATCTGCTTGCGCGGCTCGGTCACGCCGGCCATCCCGTACGCCATGCGGGCGGCGTTCGCGACGTACTCGGGGAACACCAGGTCCCGGTTGGTCCAGTACGCGGTGTCGAGGTTCCACCCGACGCCCTGGATCCAGACGGGGTCGCTCGTGATCTGCTTGGCGGCCTCCTCGCTCGCGACGACGATCGCGACCGCGCCGTCGCTGATCGGCGAGACGTCCAGGCGCTGCACCGGCCACGCGAGCGTCTCTGAGGCGAGCACGTCCTCGATCGTGATGTCGGCCTGCCCGAGCAGCGCCGCCGGGTGGTCGGCCGCGTTCCGCTTGTTCTTCACGGCGACCGCCGCGATGTCGCGCTTGTCGATGCCGTGCACCGTCATGTAGCGGTTCATCTCGAGCGCGAAGATCCAGAGCAGGTTCGGCCCCAGGGGGCGTTCGAGGATGTTGTCGAAGATCGTGAGGAACGCGCCCTGTGGGTGCGGTTGGGTCGAGGACATCTTCTCCTCGGCCACGGCGAGCACGACGTCGGCCATCCCGCTCGCGACCGTGTAGTACGCCTGGATCGCGGTGAACACGCCGCTGCCGCCGCCCACGTACGTGCGCATGTAGGGCCGCCCGAACGCGCCCGCGCCGTCGGACAGGTACTCCCCCTTCATGTGCACGCCGTCGAACGCATCGGGCGCGCTCGTCAGACACACGGCGTCGATCCGGTCGAGCGGCAGCTCGCACGACGCGAGCGCCTCGCGCGAGGCCTCCCACGCGAGCTCCTTGCCGGTCTCCTGCGCGCGCCGGACGAACTTCGTCATCCCGGCGCCGACGACCGCGACCCGCCGCGCCATCAGATGACCCCGCCGGGGAACGCGTCGTCGGTCACGTACTCGATCAGCTGCATGGAGTTCCCGTCGGGGTCCGCGAACGACGCGTACCGCGCGATCCCCGGCACCTCGCCCAGGTGCTCCTCGAACACGACGCCCCGCTGCTCGAGCGCGGTCTTGGCGAGGTCGAGGTCGTCGACGCGGAACACCGCCGTGCCGCCGTGCTGCGTGGTCCCGCCGCGGGCGCCGTGGAGCCCGATCCGGATCGAGCCCGCGTCGAGCTCGGCCCACTCGTCGCCATGGCGGCTGTTGACGTCGAGACCGAGCCCATCGCGGTAGAAGACGACCGCCCGGTCCATGTCGGAGACCCAGAACCACACGTGGTCGACGCCGTCGAGCTTCATCCGCCGGCCCCCTCGTCGTTCGCGAGCACGACCACGGCGGCCGAGGTCGAGGGCGCGCTGCGCGCGGACTGCGCGACCGCGACGTACGCCTCGTCGACCTGGCGTTCGCCGGCCTCGGCGCGGAGCTGCTCGACGCACTCGAGCAGCCGGACGAGCCCGTTCGCCTCGAACAGGTTCCCCTGACCGAGCGAGCCGCCCGAGACGTTGACCGGCAGGTCGCCCCCGGGTTCGAGCTCGCCCGCCTCGAGCAGCTGCGCGAGCTCGGACGCCTCGCCGAACCCGAGCGCCTCGAGGTGGAGCAGCTCCTTGTAGGCGAAGGTGTCGTCCACCTCGGCCAGGTCGATCTCCTCCTGCGGGTCGGCGATCTCGGCCTGTCGGTACGCGGACTCGGCGGCCTTGGTCACCGGTTCGGTCTCGCCCCACGTCCGGCTCTCCAGCGACGGGCTGCCCGAGGACCAGCCCGCGCCGAGCAGCCACACGGGTCCCTCGGTCAGCTCTCGGGCGCGGTCCTCCGCCGCGAGGACGACAACCACGCAGCCGTCGGCCCGTTCGGCGACCTCGAGCGTCTTGAGCGGCCACGCGACCGGGCTCGAGCCGTCCACGTCGTCGGCGTCGAGGTCGGCCGGGTACGCCGCCCGCGGGTTGTCGAGCGCGTTGGAGCGGTTCTTGGCCGCGACCATCGAGCAGTGCTCCTCGGACAGGCCCGTGCGTTCGAGGAACGCGTTCATGTCGAGCCCCGCGACCGCCAGCGTCGGGAACCGGAGCGGGCGGTTCAGCACCGGGTCGAGCGCGAACGCCTCGATCGCGCCGAGCGTCCGCACGTCCGAGACCTTGCTGTGCGCCTCGACCGCCACGATCGACGCGAGGCCCGACCCGATCAGCATCATCCCCGTCGCCACGCCGAACAGCCCGTCCGCCGCCACGGTCTGCACCGGCCGCTGCGTCGCGCCGAGCTGGTCCGGAACGTACTCGTCGAAGATCGAGGTGCCCTCGAGGAAGTCCTCCGAGCAGCAGACGAACGAGTCGATCTCGGTCCGGGGATCCACGCCGGCGTCGTGGTAGGCGCGCGTCGCCGCCTCGAACATCAGCTCCTTGTAAGAGATCCCGGCGGTGACGGGCGCGAACCCCGCGTGTCCCACGCCGACGACGGCAACCTTCGGCTCCACGAACGCGATTGTCCCATCCGGGCCGCGAACCCCGCTCGCCCGCGATCGGGCGAAGGTGTCAGAGGTCCTCGAGCTCCCGGCGGAACTCGGCCTCCTCGTCGAACTCGCGCCGCTCCTCGCCGAGGAACATCAGGACGCAGCCCGCCCAGGCCACGGCCAGACCGAGCACGACGTTGAACAGCCCGCCGATCTCGAGGATCCCCAGGGTCATCACGACGTAGCCGACGGCCACCAGCGCGTACCCGACGATCTCGATCTTCGTCGCCGGTGGGGTCCTGGCTATCGATCGATCGAGTGTGTCCATGTGCGTCTCGCTCTGGGTGCCGGGGTTCGGATTCTACCCGCCTAGGATCCTTTTCTTCTGCGCCTGGAACTCGTCCTCCGTGAGCACGCCCTTGTTCCGCAGCTCGGCCAGGCGTTCGAGCTCACCGGTCGTGGACGCGGAGGCCGGCGGCATCGCCGGCGCGCTCACGCCCGAGGGGGGCGGGGCCGGTGCCGCGGACGCCGAGCCGCGCCCGGCACCTCGGTACATCCGGTCCTTGTTGAGCTCGCCCTGCTGGTAGATCGTCTTCTGGACGTGCTCGGGGTTGCGGATGTCGCCGAACACCTCTCGCCCGAACTCGCTCGCCGAGCTGATGATCAGGTCGCCGGCCCCGATCATGCGTTCGAACACGCCCTGGTGGAATCGGACGTCGTTGATCGCCTCGAGCGGGATCTCCATCGAGCGCTTGGCGATCCAGCCCTCGCGGTGGATCACCCGGTCCGAGGTCACGACGAAGTACGACGTCGCCCACGCGATGAACTTGCGGACCGGGAACCAGATCAGGACGAAGATCGCGACCCCCGTCGCGCCCCAGAACACGGCGTCGTGGCCGCTGCCGCTGTCGGGGCCGTTGGCGACCGCGAGGGACCACCCGACGATCACCAGGATCGTGACGACCGCCGGCATCACCAGGGCGATCCAGTGCGGCCGCAGCTCGAGGACCAGCTCCTCGTGCTCGATCAGGAGTTTGCGGGGGAACGGCATGGGCGAATCCTACTCCAGGTGCTCGACCGCCCCGAACCGCACGACCTCGTCGCCCGCCGGCGTTCGGACGACCAGGCCGCCGCGTTCGTCGACGTCTACGGCCTCACCCTCCACGTCCGCTCCGCCCCCCCTCGCGGCCCGGACGCGGGTGCCGAGCGTCGCGCACACCTCCCGGTACGCAGCGATCACGCCTCCGGCGAACGCGGGGTGCGCGGGCTCGTACCCGCGGACGAACGCGGACAGGAATGCCTCGAGCAGTTCGTCGTCCTCGGCCTCGACGGACCCGCCCTGGGGGATCTCGGGCGGCGCGGCGCCGAGGTTCACGCCGACGCCGATCACGACGTGCTCGAACCGGTCGCTCTCGACGCGCGACTCGGCCAGGATCCCCCCGGCCTTGCGACCGGCGATCAGGAGGTCGTTCGGCCACTTGCAGGCGGCGCGCTGGTCGGCGAGCTCGAAGCAGGCCCGCGCCATCGCGGTGCCCGCGAGCAGCGTGAGTAGGCCCCCCGAGTCCGGGTCGAGCTCGGGCCGAAGCACCACCGAGAACATCAGCGCCTGGCCCGGTTCGTCGTGCCACGTGCGCCCGAGGCGCCCCCGCCCTTCGGTCTGGTGTCCCGCGGCGACCAGGGTCCACTCGGGCGTGCCTGCGGCCGCCAGCTCGAGGGCCGTCGCCTGGGTCGAGGAAGTAACCTCCTCGAACCGCACGGGGGCACGCAGACCGACACGTTCGAGCGCTCGGACCAGGGCGTCTTCGGACAGCACGGACGATTGACTCCCGCTCGGGGGTACCCGATTGTTCGGTGGGTACCGGATTCCGCGGACCCTCGGGATGCCGACGGTCCGATCGAGCAAGCATGACGGAGCGGAGCGCGTGGCGAAACCTCGGATCCTGATCGCGAACCGCGGCGAGATCGCGGTCCGGATCATCCGCACGGTCCGAGAGCTCGGCTACACCTCGATCGCCGTCTACAGCGACGCAGACCGCGACGCCCTGCACGTCGAGATGGCCGACCAGGCCCACCGGATCGGCCCGGCGCTCGCCGCCGACTCCTACCTGTCGATCGGCGCGATCCTCGAGGCCGCCTCGCGCGCGAAGGCCACGATGATCCACCCCGGCTACGGGTTCCTGTCCGAACGCGCGCACTTCGCGGCCGCCGTGGCCGACTCGGGCTTCACCTTCATCGGTCCGCCCGCCGAGGCGATCGAGATGATGGGCGACAAGTCCGCCGCGCGCCGCGCCGCCGACCGCGTCGGCGTCCCCATCGTGCCGGGCACGCCCGAACCGGTCACGCTCGTCCAGGCCCCGGCCGAGGCCGAACGCATCGGGTTCCCCGTCCTGGTCAAGGCCGCGTTCGGCGGCGGGGGCAAGGGCATGCAGGTCGTGCGCAAGCCCGAGGAGCTCGAGAGCGCGCTCGCGCGCGCGACCCGTGAGGCGCAGGCGTACTTCGGTCGCCCCGAGGTGTTCCTCGAGCGGTACGTCGAACGCGCGCACCACGTCGAGGCGCAGGTGTTCGCGGACACCAGGGGCAACGTGTTCTTCCTGGGCGAACGCGACTGCTCGGTCCAGCGCCGCCACCAGAAGCTGATCGAGGAGACGCCATCTCCGGTGGTCGACGCCGACCTGCGCTCGCGGATCGGCGAGGCCGCGATGGCGCTCGCGAAGGAGGCGGGCTACGTGAACGCCGGCACCGTCGAGTGCATCGTCGACGAGGACGGCAGCTTCTACTTCCTCGAGATGAACACGCGGCTGCAGGTCGAGCACACCGTGACCGAGATGGTGACCGGGCTCGACCTGGTCGGGCTCCAGATCCGCGTCGCGCTCGGCGAGAAGCTCGACCTATCCGACGTGCAGGCGACGGGTCACGCGATCCAGTGCCGGATCAACGCCGAGGACCCCGCGCGCAACTTCCTGCCTGGACCGGGGCGCGTCACCGCGTACCGGGAGCCATCGGGTCCGTTCGTCCGCGTGGACTCCGGCGTCCGGGAGGGTCGGGAGATCCCTGCCGACTACGACTCGATGTTCGCCAAGGTCATCGTCTCGGCCGAGAGCCGTGGCCGCGCGATCGCGCGGATGGACCGCGCGCTGGCCGAGTACCAGGTCGAAGGGGTCCCGACGACGATCCCTCTCCACCGGTGGATCCTCGGCACCCGCGCGTTCCACAAGTCCACGCACTCCACGACGTGGCTCGAGAAGGCGCTCCGCGACGCCGAGCTCCCCGAGGGCGGCACACCCGCGCCGCCGCCGTCCGACACGCGCCAGCCGGTCCCGGCAGAGCTCTTGCTCGAGGTCGACGGGCGAAGGGTGCCGGTCCGCATCTTCGACCAGCGTCGCGACACCGCCCCGAAGGTCCCGTCGCGTCACTCCGCCCACGGCGGCGACCACGTCCACAGCGTGATCGCGGCGCCGATGCAGGGCACGATCCTGCGGGTGCTCGTCGAGCCCGGCCAGGAGATCCAGGCGGGCGACGTCGTGTGCATCCTCGAGGCGATGAAGATGGAGAACGCGATCCCGGCCCCGCGCGCTGGCGTCGTCACCGAGATCCCGGCGCAGGCCGGACAGAACGTCCAGCCCGGGGACCCGCTCGTCGAGCTCGACTGATCCTGCCGTGAACCGTCAGCGGGATCGCGGGGTGGACGCGGTCCTCGCCGAGATCAGTCCGGAGGGCAGGCTGGCCGGCCGGATCTTCGCGGTGACGCTCATCGTGTCGGCCGTCGTGATGATCGTCGTGTCGTGGGACGACATCTGGCGCGTATGTAACGCGGTGGTGGGACCGTGCGTCGAGCGATCGGCAGGCGCGATGATCCTCGTGCTGTGCTCGATCGGGGCGATCGCGGGGGCGATCGGCATCCTCGTGCGCATCCGTCGCCGACCGGTGGACCCCGAGGGGAGCTCGCGGTACGTGTGGGCATTGGGCGTCCTGGTCGCGATGGGGGGCATCTTCATCACCGGACGGATCCCGGCGTACACCTGCGCCCGGGGCCGGTTCGACGACGTCCTGGTCCTGTGCATGCATCCCCCGTCGACGTCGGACCCGACGAGCTGGCTGTACCTGAAGAGGGCGATCGTCGTTGGGGCGCTCGCCTTCGCGTTCGTGGTCTCGATCCGACCGAGGTTCGTCAAGGTCACCGCGCCGGTGTGCGTCGCGGTGTGGGCGGTCGGGTTCGGGTGGGTGCTCGCCGATACGATGGCGTAGACGGCCTCGCGGACCGACGCGCCGGCTACCCTTCGGGCAGGCCCCAGGCATCGCGCCCCGTGATCCGAACGCCGGCGTCGTGGATCTTGTACGACCGGTTGATCGAGATCAGGAGCGCGGTGAGCGTCTCGGCGATCCGGGCCTGGGTGAGATCGCCGGCGTCGACCCAGCGCAGGCGGGGGATGTCCTCGATCAGGCCGCCGACGACCGCCTTGGCCTCTTTGTCGGTACCGCACACGAGCACGTCGCTCTCCATCTCGTGCTCGAGGTCCTGCAGCGCCTCGCCCGAGATCGTGTGGAACGCCCCCACCATCCGGACGCCGGGATCGAGGATCGCCTTCGCCTGCTCGGCCGCCGACCCGTGCCACGGGCGTACGACGTGCCAGGCTCGGCCCCCCACGGCGGTCGCGAGCGGGCTCGTGCAGTCGACGACGATCGTGCCGGGCTCGATCGCCGCCTTGATCGAACGGTAGGTCTCGGCCTGTCCCTCGAAGGGCACCGTCACGATGACGACCCCCGCCGCGGCGGCGACCTGGTTGGTGGTCCCGTCGACGTTCGCGTCGCCGCCGAGGAGCTCGCGAGCCTTCTCGGCCGAGGCGGCTCCCTTGTCCTGAGACCGCGACCCGATCGTGACGTGGTGTCCGCCCCTCGCCAGACGCAGCGTTAGGCCGAACCCCTCGTCGCCGGTCCCACCGATGACCGAGATGTTCATGGCGGCAGAGCCTACCCTGCACCGCGATGGGCCAGACACTAACCTACGTCACCGAGCTCCTGGTCGGGCTCGGATGCCTGACCGCCGCCATCGCGACGGCGCGCGGCCCGTACCTGCGGTGGCTCGCGCTCGTCCTCGGCGTCGCCGGCGTGGCCGCGATCGTCCACGCGATCGTCGAGCTCGCCGCGTGAGCGACGGCGAGCTTCAGCGGGGGTGGTACTCCCCGAACACGCCGCGCAGCACATCGGAGACCTCGCCGAGGGTCGCCCGGGCGCGCAGGGCGACCTTCATCGGCGGGAGCAG
>Ga0207674_10002474_pt1 | contig 23307 bp, 12 predicted proteins | sample KBSCornC72_FD_184303 | JGI IMG/M metagenome (GOLD analysis project Ga0207674, IMG submission 184303) | Corn rhizosphere microbial communities from Kellogg Biological Station, Michigan, USA - KBS Corn C7-2 (SPAdes) (version 2) | ecosystem: Host-associated > Plants > Roots > Rhizosphere > Soil ...
GGCGCTGATTACAGGCAACACCATCGTCATCAAGCCCAGCGAAGAGACGCCTCATAACGCGGCAAAGTTCTGCGAATTGCTCGCCGAGATGAATTTTCCCGCTGGGCTTATCAACGTCGTGCATGGTCGAGGGCCTGTCGCGGGGCAAGCGCTAGCTTCTTCGCCAAACGTCGGAATGGTCAGCTTTACCGGCAGCGTGAATACTGGATCAGCGGTGATGGTTGCGGCCGCAAAGAACATCACCAAGGTCAATCTTGAATTGGGTGGGAAGGCACCGGCAATCGTGATGGCCGATGCCGACATCGATCTGTCCGTCAAGGTAATCAAAGCGTCTCGCGTGATAAACAGCGGGCAGGTTTGTAACTGTGCGGAGCGCGTGTACGTGCATCGTTCGGTTGCGCAGGAGTTTGTTGATAAGTTAACCAGTGCGATGCAGGCCACCCACTTTGGTGATCCGATTGAAGATGAGACCGTGGAATACGGCCCCTTGATCAACGAAGGCGGATTCAAAAAAGTGGAGCGTCTCGTTGGCAGTGCGGTGGCGGCAGGCGCCGAGGTGCGTACAGGGGGCAAGCGCGCAGACCGAGCCGCTGGATTCTACTACGAGCCCACAGTTCTCTCAGCTTGTACCCAGGCGATGGATGTGATCCGTCAGGAGATCTTTGGCCCGGTGATTCCGGTTGTTGAGTTTGGTGATCTTGACGAGGCAATTGCATATGCGAATGACTGCGAGTACGGATTGACTTCTTCCATCTACACCAAGGATCTGAACACAGCTCTGCGCGCCTGCCAGGAGATCCGATTTGGCGAAACTTACATCAACCGGGAAAACTTTGAAGCCATGCAGGGATTTCATGCTGGATGGCGCAAGAGCGGAATCGGTGGCGCAGACGGCAAACACGGCTTGTATGAATTCACGCAGAGCCACGTCGTCTATATGCAAAGGTATTGAAGGTCCGGAGAAACTTTCCATTTGAAACTTGCTGGGAAAGTCGCAATCGTCACCGGCGCGGCAAGCGGGATCGGTCGCGCTAGCGCCATTGCTTTCGGACGCGAGGGAGCGAAAGTTGTGGTTGCGGATCTGTCGAAGAGTGGGGCCGAAGACACGGCTCGATGCATCTGCTCCGACGGATCCGAGGCATTTTCCATGGAGGTCGAAGTATCAAGCGAAGCGGATGTTCGCCGGATGGTGGAGGACACGGCAGCACGCTGGGGGCGCATTGACATTCTCTTCAACAACGCAGGCGTTCTGCTGGTAAAGCCTGTCGAGCAAATGACTGAGGCAGAGTGGGACCGTGTGATGGCAGTCAATGTGAAGGGATCGTTCCTCGCCATCAAGCATGTCGTGCCGCACATGCGACGGGGCAGAGGGGGTGCGATTCTCAATACCGGTTCGATAGCGAGTCTTGCCGGTCAGGTCGGGACGCCAGCGTATTCTGCCTCAAAAGGCGCAATTGCATTGCTTACCAAGTCGCTTGCTCTTGACTTGGGGAGAGACCGGATTCGCGTGAACTGCATCTGCCCTGGGATTACCGACACTCCCATGCTTCGCGAGCACCTAGGACATGGGGCCGAAGGCGAAGCTCGCATCAAGGCGCGGCTATCTCGAGTCCCTCTGGGAGTAATTCTGAGACCGGAAGATGTGGCCAGGGCCGCGCTCTATCTGGTTTCAGACGATTCGGCCGGAATCACTGGGGTGCTTCACGTAGTCGACGCAGGCTTGATGGCGGCCGCGGAATTTGATGAGCCGTTGAAGTGAGTTCCACTTGGTTCAAGTTGGTTGTGGGCAGAGGCATGCAACAAGAGAGGTGATGGTTGGGCGGCAATCCGCTGTTGGGCGTTTTCTTGCATTGGCTGGGAGGCCTGGCCTCTGCCAGCTTCTATGTGCCATTTCGACGCATCCGCGGGTGGTCGTGGGAAACATATTGGCTCGCCGGCGGCGTGATGAGCTGGATCATCGTGCCATGGGTGCTGGCGTTATCTCTGACTCACGATCTCTTTCACGTCCTCGGAATGGCGCCGACATCGGCAATCCTCTGGACATACTTCTTTGGCGTTCTTTGGGGACTCGGCGGATTGACGTTTGGCTTGACGATGCGGTATCTCGGCCTCTCACTGGGCATGTCTGTCGCACTCGGCTACACGGCGGTCTTCGGGACTCTGGTCCCGCCCATCTTCCATGGGCAATTCATGCAGCTCCTGGGGCAGCGATCGGGGATCATCATTCTCGTTGGTGTAGGCATTTGCATTGGCGGAATTGTGCTCGCGGGGGCGGCCGGAATCTCAAAGGAGAAAGAGCTTTCCCAGGAGGAGAAGCTCGCGAGCATCCAGGAATTCAGCTTGAAGCGCGGCCTTGGAGTTGCGACGTTTTGCGGAGTCATGAGCTCCTGCTTCGCATTTGGACTCGATGCCGGGAATCCGATCAAGGAACTAACCGTGGGGCAGGGGACTCCGGTCATGTGGCAGGGATTGCCTGTGCTTGTTGTGTTGCTGGCAGGAGGCTTCACAACCAACTTCATCTGGTGCTTGGTGCTGAGCATCCAGAACAAAAGCTACGGTGAGTATCTGCGCATCCCACCCCGGCCAGAAAGTAATCTGAGGGCACATCCGCCGATAGAGAATGTCACAGATGCCGCATCCACAGAGATGGCCCTTGATTTTGAGCTTCATTCGCGCGCGACATCATCACTTGCAGCGAACTACGGCTTCTCTGCTCTGGCAGGGGCAACCTGGTACATGCAGTTTTTCTTCTACACCATGGGCGAGACGCAGATGGGTCAGTATAAGTTTTCGAGTTGGACACTGCACATGGCCAGCATCATGATCTTCAGCACCGTCTGGGGAATCGCGCTGAAGGAGTGGCGTGGCGTGAGCTTGCGTACCAAGGTTCTCGTCTTCCTTACGCTGCTGACCCTCGTGGGGTCCACAGTCGTCGTGGGCTATGGCAATCTGCAGGCTTTGCATCCCTAGCGAATGTGGCCATGCTGAAGCGGAAGCTTTGACTAACCGCGACCGATGAACGGCATTCTGGTCGCCATCACCGTCATGAATTGAACATTGGCTTCGAGCGGCAGACTGGCCATGTAAAGCACCGCATCCGCTACGTGCTTCACATCCATCGTCGGTTCGGGCCGCGTCTCGCCATCCGGCTGCAGTGCTCCCTTTGCGATCGTCGCCATCATGTCGGTTTGCGCGTTTCCGATATCGATCTGACCGCAGGCAATGTTGTAGGGTCGACCATCCAGGGAAATGCTTCGGGTCAGTCCGGTAATGGCATGCTTCGTTGCCGTGTAGGGCGCGGAATGCGGTCTGGGCGCATGCGACGAGATCGAGCCGTTGTTGATGATGCGGCCTCCGCGCGGCTGCTGCGATTTCATCATTCGCATCGCTCCCTGGGCGCACAGGAAGGCGCCGGTTAGGTTGACATTCACGACATCGCTCCATTGTGCGAAAGTGAGGTCTTCCATCGGAATCGCAGGAGCTCCGATTCCCGCGTTGTTGAATAGAAGATCCAGCCGCCCGAATGCCGCGTGTGTTTTCGAGAACAGTTGGTCAACAGAGTCGGGCTGAGTCACATCCGCCGGAACTGCCAGCAGTGACGTACCCGCGTTGTCAGCCATCGCCGCGGTCTCCTCCAGACGGGCAATGTGCCTCCCTGCCAGGACCACGGAATAGCCGGCAGCGTGAAGTGCTAAAGAGACGGCGCGGCCGATGCCGCTGCCAGCGCCTGTGATCATCGCTACCCTTCGTTGATCCTGCCTCGCATTCGGATCATCCATTTTTGCCTCCTGTCCACCTCAATGTTTGCCTCTCAACTACCTTTCGCTCATTTTCATCGAGCGGCGGTTCTTGGAGGCATTCTAAAATCAACAGCTGCACTGAAGGGGAATCAATGGGCGTCTTTGAAAGGTTGAACAGGAGAGCGCTGTTGAAGTCGGGTTCGCTGACAATCTTGGGTCTGGCAATGAGCGACCGATTGCGAGCGGCGGCGATCGATCCCGGCGATCGCGAGCATGCAGCGTTTTTAAATCCCCCTGACAGCGCGCGTCCGTGGGTTTACTGGTATTTCATGGACGGACACCTTGAAGCAGCTGCAATGAGGGCAGATCTCGAGTCGTTGAAGAGTGCAGGCTTAGGTGGAGGCGTCTACCTCGAGGTGAATATCGGGATCCCTCCCGGCCCGGTCAAGTTCATGAGCGAGCCGTGGCAGCAGATGGTAGCGGATGCATTCGGGCACGCGGACTCACTTGGCCTGGAGATGGCTTTGGGCGCGGGAGCGGGTTGGTGCGGGGCAGGCGGGCCATGGGTAAAGCCGGAAGAGTCAATGCAATTCCTGGAAACTAGTGTGAGTCGTATGCATGGTCCCGGGAAGTTTCAGGGAGCGCTCCCCAAGCCGAAACCGCGCACGCCATTCTTTGGCGAGGAGACGTTGACGCCGGAACTTCGCAAGGTATGGGAAGAGTTTTACCTTGACGACTATGTACTGGCTTTTCCGGCCACACAGGACGAGGCGAAGACGCCAGACCTCGAAGAGAAGGCCCTGTATACGCGCGGGTCTTACTCATCGCAAATTCTGGGACCGTTCACCAAAGTGCCGTGGGTGCGGCCAGCTCTGCCGTCCCATTCGGAATATCCCGAGATGGCAGCGCAGAACTGCGTGGCCGCTGCGAAAGTGCAGGATCTGACCAAGCTTTTAAGAAAGGACGGCACGCTCGACTGGGCGATACCCGAAGGCGAATGGATCGTCATGAGAGCCGGCCGAAGAATCACCGCGCAAACCACGCGCCCAGCTCCGAATCCCGGTCTGGGTTGGGAGACGAATAAGTTTGACCCCGCCGCTGCGGAGCATCACTTCGATGCATATTTCAAACCCCTGCTGGATAGGATCGGCAACCGATGGCACAAGACAACTGGATTGACGACGCTGCACTATGACAGCTGGGAGATGAGTTCGCAGAACTGGAGCGCGCAGTTTGCTTCGGAGTTCGAGCGTCGCAGGGGGTACGCACCGACGAATTTCCTTCCGGCACTTGCGGGTTTTATGGTCAAGGATCGGGCAACTACGGAGCGTTTCCTGTGGGATATACGACAGACCGCGCAGGAACTCACAATTGCAAACCAGGCAGAAGCGCTCAGGAGCATGGGACAGAAGTACGGTTTGCAAATGGCGCTCGAGCCATATGATCTCGATCCGTGCTCGGATCTGGAGCTAGGCAAGATTGCGGATGTTCCAATGGCGGAGTTCTGGTCCCACTACGGCCAAATCAACACCGATTGGAGCGTTGTCGAATCCACGTCCGTAGGACATACGAACGGCAAAAAGGTGATTGCGGCAGAGTCCTTCACTGCGGAGTTTCCGGAGCGGTGGCTGCAGCATCCTGCGTCGATGAAAAGCCAGGGCGATTGGGCTTTCTGCGCGGGAATCAATCGGATCGTCTTTCACCGTTTTCAGTCTCAGTCAGGCTCAGATAAGGCGCCCGGAATGACCATGGGCCCAGACGGTGGCTACGGAGTTCACTGGGATCGAACCCAGACTTGGTGGGATATGTCCAGCGCCTATCACCGTTATGTCACACGTTGTTCAGCGATGCTGAGGCGCGGTCTGTTCGTCGCTGATGTCCTGTATCTCGCAGCGGAGGGTGCTCCCAACGTCTTCCTTGCACCGCCTTCTGCCTTTCAGCCGGGCGAGTTCAAAGACCGGTGGGGACACAACTTCGATGGTTGCGCGCCTGGAACTCTAATCGCTCGAGCCTCCGTAAAAAACGGCGAGATCGTACTTCCGGACGGCATGCGGTATCGCGTACTTGTGCTCCCGCAGGTTGAGACCATGACGCCAGAGTTGTTGAAGAAGATCGCAGAACTGGCCGAAGCAGGCGCCACGGTGGTGGGCATGCCGCCAAAGGCTTCGCCAAGTCTGAGCGGACACCCAGATTGCGATGTTCAGGTTCGTGCGATTGCAGAATCATTGTTCGGCGTAGGCACAAAAGAGGGAACAATCCGCAAAGTCGGCGCCGGATCGGCAGTCCTTGATACGAGCGCATATCGCTGGGCTCAGGAAAATCCGCTTGCAGACGCGCGATGGATGTGGGCAAGGGGTTCGAATGCACCTGAGGCGAACCGGGGCATTCGATCGTTCATGCGACGGTTTCGGGTTGAAAATGCGAGTGAGCTCGATATCGCTGAGGTGCTCATCACTGCAAGTCCTGCCTATGAGGTCTCCTTAAATGGGTCGCGGCTGGGCGGTGGCAACGTGATCAACCAAGTGCAACGGTTGGATGCAACTTGGCTGATTCACGACGGCAACAACGAGATAAAAGTCACCGTGGACTGCGATAGTCAAAAATCCAAGCCGCCGTTTGGCGTTATCGCCGCCCTGTGTGGGATTGGATCGTCGGGCAAACGTCTGCAAGTCGTCACCGATAGTTCCTGGACTGTGCGTCAGTCCTCTGATAGCAAGGACGATTCTGCGGTCGAACTCGGGGGATTCGTTGCTTCACCATGGAACTTGACGGAAGCGAGTCTGCAGGCGGCTTCGCTCTATCCGCCCTATCGGATTACATCGCAACTGCTTGCTGACCTCGACGTGAAACCGGATTTCGAAGGTGACGGGATGCGTGCCATTCATCGGCGCGACGGCGACCAGGATATCTACTTCGTTGCCAACCGCAACGACCGGGAGCTATCCGCTTCGTGGGTGTTTCGGGTGACGGGAAAACAGCCTGAGTGGTGGGACGCTCTGAACTGTGAGCGGCGGCTCCTTCAACAGTTTGAGGAGAAAGAAGGACGGACGCATGTTCCAGTTCGTTTGGAACCTCACCAGAGCGGTTTCGTGGTGTTCCGCAGCACGGCGAGGGAAAGATCAGAAACTGAGAATTTCCTTCGGTTGCGGCCGTTATTAACTTTGGAAGGCGCATGGGAAGTAACATTTGATCCGAAGTGGGGCGGTCCCGGCTCGGTGCGCTTCGATCGTCTTGAGGACTGGGCCAAAAGATCTGAGGATGGAATCCGGCACTACTCGGGGAAGGCTGTCTACAAGATCAGATTCGACGCTGAAGACATTGGCGATCGAAATCTCTCACTCTCACTTGGGGAGGTTCGAAACATTGCTGCGGCGCGATTGAATGGGCAGGACTTGGGTGTGGCTTGGTGTGCGCCCTGGCGCCTCGCTTTGCCCGAGCGTGTGCTGAAGGCTCGCGGCAATGAGCTGGAAGTCACAGTCGCGAACCTCTGGTGGAACCGGCTGTTGCGGGACAGCTCGTTGCCGGAAGGAGAGCGGCTGACTTGGATCCCAGGTAAGTATCCGTTCTCTGGAGACGAACAGCTGCAGGCATCCGGACTGCTCGGACCAGTGCGGATCGATATACCGGACGACTAGCCCACGTAGCAGCTTATGTTGCAATTGCTTTGCATCAACCACAGGAGTCATTGTGCATCGTCTGCCTCGAACGCCCACGCGCTACTTTCGACAACTATCCGGATTAGCCTGCTCCATCCTGGTTGCTGTGTCTGCCGCTGCCGCTCCTTTGCAGCGCAGCTTGACCGGAAGCCTTGTCGCATCGAAGCTGCGTTGTGAGTCGCGTGAGAATCCTTTGGGTATTCAGACGGACTCTCCCACCTTGAGTTGGATCGCGACTCCGCGGAACGCGACCCTTCGCGGCCTGAGCCTGACCGGTTATCGGGTTATTGTCGCCTCATCTCTAACCAAGCTGACCCGTGACCAGGGGGATCTCTGGGACACAGGCAAATTGAGTGCCACAAATGTCCTCCAGAGTCGCTATGCCGGAAAGCCGCTTCGTGCAGCTAGTAGCTATTGGTGGAAGGTGCAGATCTGGGATCAAAGCGACGCCGCAAGTTCCTGGAGCGAGGCCGCAACATTCACGATGGGACTCCGGCCGAACGACTGGACGGCACACTGGATTACATCCGACGCACAAGTTCTGGGAAAAGACCCCCAACAAGACGCAGCTGCAGTCCCGGTCTTTCGACATACATTTCAGACATCCGGGGTGATAAAGCGGGCGATTCTCTTCGTTTCGGGACTGGGCCAATACGAAGCTCTCGTGAATGGACAGCCTGTAACGGACAGCGTTCTGAATCCGGGCTGGACCAACTACCAAAAAACGATCCTCTACAACGCCTTTGACGTGACACGCAATTTGAAGACGGGAAGAAACGCGATCGCTGTGCTTCTTGGCAACGGAATGTATAACGTGCCGCACACGCCGCAGCGCTATCAAAAACTTCAGGGAACTTTCGGACCGCCGAAGCTCATTGCGCAGATGATGCTGACTCACGCCGATGGAAGCGAGGAAATAATCGGCAGTGACGATAGGTGGAAAACGTCGAAAAGTCCAATCACGTTCTCATCGACCTACGGCGGAGAAGACTACGACGCCCGGGTGTCGCCGGGGTGGGAACAGCCCGGTTTTGACGATGCAGAATGGGCTCGGGCAAAGGTCACAGATGGACCGGGCGGCGTGCTGAAGGCCCAGCAGATTCCTTCAATCAAGCCGATGCAGACTTATAGGACAGTAAAGGTGACTACACCAAAGCGGGGTATCACCGTCTACGATCTGGGCCAGAACTTCTCCGGCTGGCCCGAGATCTCCGTTCGCGGTCCCCGAGGCAGCGCCGTAAAGTTGACTCCCGGAGAGCTGCTGACGGATGACGGTCTGGTCACTCAGCGAAGCTTTGATGGGCCTGTCTGGTTTACGTACATCCTCGGTGGCCAGGGCGTTGAACGTTGGCATCCGCGTTTCACCTATTCCGGTTTTCGCTATGTACAGGTGCAAACAACTCCGGCTCCAGGTTCGAATGCGTTGCCGCACATTGAAAACGTAGCTGGCATCTTTATCCATTCGTCAGCACGCCCTGCAGGGGCATTCCAGACGAGCAATCCGCTCTTCAATCGAATTCACCGCCTCATCGATATGGCTATCGAGAGCAACATGCAGAGTGTTCTCACCGACTGCCCGCATCGTGAGAAGTTGGGTTGGCTGGAGCAGACACATTTGATGGGTCCCGGAATCTTCTATGGGTATGATGTCCGCAATCTCTACCGGAAGATGAGTGCTGACATGCAAGATTCGCAGCTCCCATCGGGACTTGTACCTGAAATTGCACCAGAATACGCGGTGTTCGAAAACGGCTTCCGTGATTCGCCCGAATGGGGCAGCGCGGTGATTCTCAGTCCGTGGACCGAGTATCGGTTCACTCACGATCTTGATCTGCTCAGGAATCACTACGAACAGATGCAGAAGTATCTAGACTTTCTTCATGCCGAGGCGAGAGACGGCATCCTGAGCGAAGGACTTGGCGACTGGTACGACATGGGCCCCAAGCCGCCGGGTTATGCCCAGCTCACCGGGATGAAGGTGACCGCAACGGCAATCTACTATCGCGATCTGTCCTTGATGTCGCAGATCGCATCGCTGCTGGGAAAGACCGACGACGCCACCCGTTACAGATCCCTTGCCGATGCGGTTAGTAAGAGCTACAACCGCGAGCTCCTGCATAGCGATACAAATCAATACGACACCGGGAGTCAGACAGCGAATGCGATTTCGCTGGCGGTTGGTCTCGTGCCGGAGAAGCGACGTCGAGCCGTAGTTGAGAATCTCGTTGCCGATGTCCGCTCTCATCAGAATCACGTGACTGCCGGGGATATTGGATTTCATTATGTATTGGAGTCACTCAATGAAGGAGGTCGCAGCGATGTGATCTGCGATATGCTTTCGCGCACCGATCCGCCGAGCTACGGCTACCAGTTGAAGATGGGAGCGACTTCATTAACGGAGGCCTGGAACTCCGATCCCACCAGTTCACAGAACCACTTCATGTTGGGTCATGCGGAAGAGTGGTTCTATCGCGGTCTGGCTGGCCTGGACTTCGACTTGTCCCGCCCCCAGGGTGAGCAGCTCATTCTGCGACCGGAAATGGTCTGCGGGATCACGTCGGCAAGCGCGTCGTATGACTCTGCCGTTGGAAGGATCTCCATTGCGTGGCACCGGACCGGAGAACGTACGGAGATTGATGCTCTTATCCCCCCGGGGATGACAGCCATCATCCGTGTGCCAGGAAAGGCGAGGGACAGTATCAGGGAATCGAATCAGCCGATTACGACCGCTAAAGGGGTGGAGTGGTTGAAGAGTGAAAGCAGCTACCAGCTACTGCGAATCACCTCAGGCCGCTATCATTTTCTTTCGCCTTCCGAATCACTTGAAATGAGCGAATAGACTTGACGCGCGTTCAAGAACTAACTGAGTCAACATGGAATTCATTCCCCAATTCTTTAGCGCCGGGTTTCTGAAATCCGGCGCTGTCCGGTGCCTTAGGATAGATGCGTGAATTTCAGGATGCTATTTATGACGAGGAGCCATTCATGGCAAGCATGGAAAACAGTCGCAGGAATTTCTTGAAAACGGGGTCGGCAGCAGTTACTGCCACCACAGTGGCGTGGAGCGCACGCAGCTATGGCGCAATCGCCGGGTCCAACGACCGCGTCAGAGTGGGCGTGGTCGGTTGCGGAGACCGCATGAAAGGAGCGCTGATTCCATCTTTTCTGCAGCATTCAAAGGAATTGAACTTCGAGTTCGTAGCCGTATCTGACATCTGGAATAAACGCCGTGAAGAAGGTGCCGCCTACGTCCAGAAGCTCAGCGGAAGCCGTATCGATCCGGTTCGCAACAATGATGAGCTCTACGCCCGTAAAGATGTGGACGCTGTTCTGATCGCCACTGCAGATTTTCAGCACGCGTTGCATGGTGTCGAGGCCGTGAATGCCGGCCGGGACGCGTATGTGGAAAAGCCCACGGCGCACACGATGCAGGATGCGCGGAAGTTTCTCGCGGCGGTAAAGAAGACAGGCAAGATCGTGCAGATCGGAACACAGCGTCGCAGCACCCCGAGTTATCAGAAAGCAGCCGAGTACATTCAGTCCGGCAAATTCGGCGAGATCGTGATGGTTGAGATGACCTGGAACGTCAATCAGCCTGGGCGATGGCGGCGACCAAACGTTGTTCCTCTCCTCAAAGAGCAGGACACGGATTGGAAGCGCTATCTCCTTGATCGCCCGTATGAGCCGTTTGATGCACGGAAGTATCTCGAGTTTCGTCTGTTCTGGCCGTACTCCTCCGGTATTCCCGATCAATGGCTTGTGCACCAGATCGATACGGTGCACTGGTTTACCGGTTTGCCGCATCCGCGCAGTGTCGTAGCCAATGGCGGTATTTATCTATGGAAAGACGGCCGTAAGAACTGGGACACGATGACAGCTGTGTTCGATTATGGCCCGCTCGACGATCCGAGCAAAGGATTCCAGGTGCAATACACTTCACGGTTCACGAACTCGGCTGGAGGAGTGAAGGAACTCTATTATTCCAACGGCGGCATGATCGATATGGATAAACAGACAGTGACATCGATAGGCGGGTTATCTGCGCGATCGGCGGCTGAGATGGGTATGAAAGAAAACCTGCTGCCCGGCTTTTCGCTCGTGGACCATGCGGAGGAGGCATCGACCGCGGCTGATACCGGCGCGGATCCACAAACATCGGCCAACATGCGCAACTGGATGGAATGCGTTCGTTCGCGAAAAACTCCTAATGCGCCGATCGAAGCGGGTTATAGCCACTCGATTGCGCTGTGCATGAATGTGGCAGCGATCCAGACTGGGGAGAAAGTCACATTCGATGACAAGACCCAGCAGGTGCTCGCCGGGGGCAAGGTGTATGCATAAGATGGGCCTTGCCGCGGCCATCGCAGGATTGGCGCTGCTTGCCCCTGCGGTTCTCGCCTCTGACTCTGTAAAGGGAGTGAAGGTCACCGCGAATGAGGTGCAACGCCGGGTAGACATCACGATTGATGGCAAGCCGTTCACTTCGTATATCTGGCCAACAACACTCAAGAAGCCCACGCTCTTTCCGCTTGTTACAGGTGACGGTGTAGTAGTAACGCGCGGGTATCCACTCGAACCACGTCCGGGCGAACGGGTCGACCATCCTCATCACGCGGGGCTCTGGTTCAACTACGGAAACGTGAACGGGTTTGACTTTTGGAATAATTCCGACGCCATCAAACCAGAGAACAGCGCCAAGATGGGAAATGTTGTCTTCAAGAAGATCTTGAGCGCTCGCAGCGGACTGAACAGCGGAGAACTTGACGTCGAGTCCGCATGGGTTACCGGACAGAATGAGCCAATCCTGGAGCAGGCGACGCGCTACGTCTTCTCTAGGGAAAAAGACGCACGCGTCATCGATCAGATCATCACGTTGAAAGCACTCGATCGCGTGGTGTTTCACGATGATAAGGAAGGGTTGCTGGGTCTACGCGTCGCTCATTGGCTTGAATCTCCCGACGAGAAGGGCGGCGTGTTTACCGATGCGAGCGGAAGACCGACAAACGTCGAAGCCGGTAATACGAAGGACGCGACCGGTATTTATCTCACCAGTGAAGGGGTGAAAGGCGATGCCGCTTGGGGGACGCGGGGCCGATGGTGCGCTCTCACCGGTCGCACTGGAGATCACACGGTGACGATCGGAATCTTCGATCATCCTGGAAACCTCGGTTTTCCTACCTATTGGCACGCACGCGGATATGGCTTGTTTGCGGCGAATCCGCTGGGAAGAAGCATCTTTGATCCCAAACAGCCTGCATTGAATTTCACGATCGAGACGGATCACACAATGACGTTCCGGTACCGGGTTGTTCTGTACGACGGCTCAACGAGGTCCGACGAACTGAATCGAGAGGCGGAGTTATTTGCCTCGGAGTATAAAAAGTAAGACTGTGCACGGCATCGCGGGTGGTGCCCCGCTGCCGGTCGGCGGTCGGCCATTGAAATGATCTCGTATCTTGACAAATTGCGACAGCCAGACGGGCTCTTCTAGCACGCGCCTGATAAATGACGATATCTGGAGACAGCTGATTGATCATGACGAGGACTGGCCAGAAAGCTCCGGTTTAGGATGTTCACTTTCGCCTTGGTCACCGGGGTGAAGAACAGCTGGCTCAATGCGGGTGTGTACGGGCAGGCGGTCCCGAAGGCGTCGAAGGGACTAACAACAATGATGACCTCTTGTATCACTTCGAACGCAAGCGAAAGAAAGGCGACTACCATGGGCAACGCCCAATCCCCTGGTCCGCTTCAGATCTGTTTCGTTAAGAGACCGGCACGCCTCAGCGGAATCGCAATTCTGCTGTTCCTTTGTAGTGGACCGGGAATGTGCGCGGACGCGCAGCAGCGAGTGCCAGGCGTCTCGAAAGACGACTCGCGCAATCGCGATATCATCACGACCGATACGCATCTGCCTTTGCCGCACTTTGCGAGCTTAAGAGAATGGGAGCAGCGGAAGGCATTTCTCCGTAACCAGATCCTGGTGTCGGCCGGGCTTTCTCCGATGCCGGAGAAGTCTCCTCTGCATCCGCAGATATTCGGAAGGATCAAGGGAGATGACTACACCATCGAAAAAGTATTGATAGAGACTCTTCCGGGGTTCTATCTCGGGGGTAATCTCTACCGCCCGCAAAACGGGCGCAGTAAACATCCCGGCATACTCAACCCGCAAGGACACTGGCCGTACGGCCGTCTCCAAAACGATGACGTCTATTCCGGCCCTTCGCTGGGAATCAGTCTGGCACGTCAGGGATACGTTGTTTTCGCCTATGACATGGTGGGCTATACCGATACGATCCAGGTACCGCATCGGTTCGGGAGCGCCGAACAGCGCCTTTGGTCGTTCGGGCCCTTGGGGCTGCAGCTCTGGGACTCAATTCGGGCACTCGACTTCATCGCATCTCTCGAGGATGTAGACAGCGATCGCTTGGGCGCAGTGGGAGCCTCAGGTGGCGGCACTCAGACGTTCTTACTTGCAGCAATTGACGATCGGTTGCGATTCTCGGCACCCGTGAACATGGTATCGGCCATCATGCAGGGCGGAGATCTATGCGAAAATGCGCCGGGTTTGCGGATAGGCACGAGCAATGTCGAGATTGCCGCGATGTTCGCGCCGAAACCAATGCTTTTGGTCTCGGCAACCGGCGACTGGACGCGTAATGTTCCACATGAAGAATTTCCAGCGATCAAACGTATCTACGATCTCTATGGCAAGGGCGATCAAGTAGAGGTCGTCCAAATTGATGCACAGCACAATTTCAACCGTCTCAGCCGTGAAGCCGTCTATCGCTTTCTCGCTAAGCATCATCCTGGTCTGAGCAATGAGAAATCCTTGATCGAAGTGAGTGTCCCTATCCCTATGCTTCAGGAACTCACCGTGCTCTCGAATCGCACACTTCCGGCCGATGCGGTCGATCTTGAGGGTCTGTTCCGCGTTTGGAAGAAGCGTGCTCAGAGCCAGAATGAGCAGAACCTCGAAACGCAATTTCTGCGTGAAAGGCTAAGGCAAACGCTCGCCGTGAATGTCCCTCACGACGTAACTGCGGATGTGCACGGGCGATCTATCGTTCTGAGTCGGGCTGTCAAGGGCGATCGAGTGCCGGGGATCTGGATCGAAGGAAGAGGCAAGCCTGCTGTTGTTGTCGATCCAGAGGGATCATCCGCCGCGCTTGAGACCGATTTGGTAAAGCGGCTTGAAAGAGAGGGCCGACCTGTTCTCCTTATTGATGTCTTCCAGACAGGCACCGCAAAGGCATTGCGGCCGGGCGACATACCTTCCCCATCCGCAGCGGCCGCTTCGGTGAAGGATGACGAGGAGCAACTGGCGAATGCAGCTGCAGGATACCCGAAGTTCCTGACGTTCAATGTGAGCGTTGATGCTGCCCGCGCACAGGACATCATCACCGCGATTGTCTATGCCTCAAGAGAGAACCAAGGCGCCGACCTGTTTGCTGGAGGCGACGCCGGCATCTGGGCGATATTTGCGGTCGCGGCTACTGATCTTCCGGTCTCTCTGAACGTTGAGAACCTTCCGAATATGACATTTGACGCGGATTACATCCGTCATTTCAACGTCGCCGGGATTCTAAGCGCGGGAGGTCTGAATACTGCAAGGAGATTGACCACTCAGAAGGAAGCCGGCCGATCCGCGATGTTATCTACCCCGCAGCCGAATCATCAGTAGACATGACGCGCCGTCGCCTCAACCGTCTGCGCTCCACTTTCGTTCGTCGCCCTACTTCAGCCAAAATGGATATATGAAAGCACTGTTTGCGCTGGTTCTGCTTTCGGCTGTTGTTGGTCCAGTGTTCTGCCAAGAACGAGTGGAAGATCTCGTTCACACCCGAACAGGCACGCAAAATGAAGGGCAGACCTACCCTGCCGTTGGCCCGCCGTTTGCAATGACGCAGTGGACTCCTCAGACGCGAGCGGGCGAGACGAAAGCAATTGCACCGTACTACTACACGGACAAGCGAATTCAAGGGATCCGTGCCACTCATTTCTTGAGCGGTAGTGCTGTGCCCGACTATGGCACGATCACGCTGATGCCCGGTATGGGGCCGTTGAAGACGGAGGCGACGGATCGATCTTCTTCATTCGAGCACACGTCTGAGCTCGCAACTCCGTATGTCTACCGTGTCGAACTCCCGGATGCGCACACTTCGGCTTCGGTGGCGGGAACAACCCGTGCAGGTATCCTCAGGTTTGCTTTTACGCAGGACTCTGACGACGCTTGGATCGTGCTCGAAAACAACGCGCGCGCTGGCGAAGGTGCAGTGCAAATCAACGCAGAGGGCGATGAGTTGATGGCCCAGGTACCGGTTCGCAGAGAGTATGCGGGCTCCGGGAAGCCGGTCGGCGTCGTCGTCGTTCCCAAGCTTATGACGTCAACCGGGGGTGCAACGGTGGCAGCAGCAACAGCGCCTGTTTCATCGCCTCGCCCCGGCTTCGGTATGTATCTGCATTTCGGTCGCGTGCGGAAGGGCGAGACTATTTCAGTTCGCGTAGGCAGCTCGTTCGTGTCTGCGGACGGAGCGCGCAAGAACCTTCAAGCGGAAATACCTGATTGGGATTTCACGCGTGTAGAGGATGAGGCTCATAGAGCCTGGCAGGAAGAACTGAGCCGTATTCAGATTGCCGGAAGTGATCCTGCGAAAACGGTCTTCTACACAGCGATGTATCATGCGCTCCTGCAGCCTCGCGTCTACAACGACGTGGATGGGTCATATCCCCGTTTTCACGATCATGGTGCTGTCGAGAAGGTCAAGGCAAGAAGGGCACAGTTTGACGACTTCTCTATTTGGGATATATTTCGTGCTCAAGCGCCGTTGTTGATGATTTTGGAACCGGAACGCGAGTCGGAAATGTTGCAGTCGATCATCACCAAGGGTGAGCAGGGAGGTTTCCTGCCGATCTTCCCCGCTTGGAATAGTTACACGTCCGAGATGGTCGGTGACCATGCTGCCGTGATGATTGCCGATGCTTGGCAGAAAGGTCTCCGTGGCTTCGACATCGAGAGCGCCTACCGGCTAATCCGGAAGAACGCCACTCAGAAACCGACCGATCACAGCGAGTACCTCGATGGAAAGGGCCGCCGTGCGCTCGACTCTTACCTGAAGTATGGCTATATACCGCTCGAAGACGGGATCGTAGACGCCTTTCACAAGAACGAGCAAGTGTCCCGCACACTGGAATATGCGTACGACGACGCGATGATCTCGAAGCTGGCGGCGTCGCTTGGGCACAAGGAGGATATCGCAGATTTTGCCAAGCGGGGTGAGAACTGGCGGAATGTCATTGATGCGCGCGTCGGGTTTGCGCGTGGGCGTTATGCCGATGGATCCTGGGTTGCACCCTTCGATCCCGCTTCGCGGCCGGTGTGGATCACTGAGGGGACACCTGCGGTCTATACCTTTTTCGTTCCGCAGGACGTTGCGGGACTCATCCAGTATCTCGGCGGGAACAACAAGTTCATAGCGAAGCTGGACGACTTGTTCGCCAACAATTTGTATGACCACGGAAATGAGCCTAGCCATCACATCGCGTATTTGTATGCTCTCGCCGGGGCGCCGGAGAAGACGCAGCAGCATGTGCGTGAGATACTCGACACTCAATATCACGACGGCCCAGCAGGGCTTGCGGGGAACGATGATGCAGGGCAAATGAGTGCTTGGTACATCATGAGCGCTCTCGGCTTTTACCAGGTAGCGCCCGGTATCCCCGTCTATACACTCGGTGTACCGCGCTTTGACGAGATGACCGTTTCACTTCCGAATCACAAGGTCCTTCACGTCGAGGCACGCGGAGCAGAGCGTGGCAAGTTCCATGTCACAAGGATCCTCCTAAACGGCACGCCAATCACAAATTATCAGCTGACTCATCAGGGATTGATGGCCGGCGGCAAGCTGGAATTTATCTTGACGGAGTAAAACCATGACCACACAGACGGCCTAAGCACTGTGTGGAACGATGCACGGCGCGTTGGGGCAGCGGACTGCGCGCGACGCTGCAGCCCATTGCCAGCACCAGAACTGCGCAAAGTTCCCGCGACGGCTCCGGCGGCGGATGGCTAAAATTGGGTCCTGGTTTTCGTGGACCGAGTTAGGCTCCCGATCCTTGAGGAGGATATGAAACGAGCCCCTGCCGGCTTCCCCTGGTTGTTGAGGCATGTTGTTTTGTTAGTTGCTCTCTTTGTCTGGTCGCGCTCCACCTCGGCTACCTCCCGCGGCGGCTCGGGCTCATGGCCGCGGGTGAACCTCGATTCCGGAGCGGCGCGCTACTCTCCGCTGACGCAGATCACGTTGGCGAATGTGAACCGTCTGAAGGTCGCATGGATCTATCATATGAAGCCACCCGCGCCGGCTGGCGCGGTGACTGACCATGCATGGCGCCCCTCGGAAGATCAGCCACTGGTGGTGGGGAACACCATGTTTGTCGTGACTCCCTATAGGCGCGTTGTGGCACTGGATGCGTCAACCGGCAAAGAGAAATGGGTCTTCGCCCTTCCCCGGTCAGCGCAGGCGTCAATGCGCGGAGCCGAATACTGGTCTGGAGATGCGAGCACCGGCGCGTCCCTCTTCTTCGGCACCAATAACGGCTTTCTCTATTCCATCAGCGCTGCGACAGGCAAGCCGAATTTGAATTTCGGCGTAGACGGAGCGGTCAATCTGCGTACGCCCGAGGTGATGAACGGCGAGATGGACGAGCCCTACATTCTTCCCTCGCCGCCGGTGATCTACAAAAATCTCGTGATCACGGGTGCGGGGCCCGGAGAAGGATACGGAGGGAAGGGCGGCGGTCTGGGAGCCGCAGGGGATACGCGCGCGTGGGACATTCACACGGGGAAGCTGGTTTGGACGTTCCACTCGGTCCCGCGTGCGGGAGAGACCGGCAACGAGAGCTGGGGCAGGGAGAGTTGGAAGCAGCGTTCCGGGGTGAACGTCTGGGGATATATGACCGTTGATCAAGAGCGCGGCATTCTCTACATGCCATTTGGAGCGCCGAACTATGATCGCGTCGGGACGGACCGGCCAGGTGACAATCTGTTCGGCAGTTCGGTCGTAGCTGTGGATGCCGCGAGCGGAAAGCTGCTGTGGTATTTCCAGGCCGTGCACCACGACATCTGGGACTACGACACAGAGGCGCCTCCTACGCTGGTGGATGTTCATCGCGATGGCAAGGACATTCCCGCAGTGGTTATCGTCAACAAGACCGGGCTCATGTTCGTGCTCGACCGGGTGACAGGGAAGCCGCTGTTTCCGGTTGTGGAGAAGCCGGTGCCTGCAAGTGAGGTGCCTGGTGAGCATGCGTCGCCAACACAGCCATTTCCTGAGAGGCCTGAACCGCTGGCGCCCATGACGGTGCAGCTTTACCATGACCTGCCCGAACACGCTGCATGGTGCAAGTCCTACGTTGAGGACAACCATATGCTGCTGGCGAAAGAGCCTTATACCCCGCCAGCTTTCAATCGCTACTCGGTGAACCTGCCGGGGACCCATGGAGGCGTGAACTATTCGGGCGGTACGTTTGATCCGGAACTCTCACTTTTCATTGTCAACGTGAATAATCTTGGCCAGCCGATGCGTATCGTTCCCGATCCAAACGGAGGCTACAAAAACTCGGGGCAGTTTGCAGGAGTGGCCCGTTTCTGGAATCCAGAGAAGCACCTGCCCTGTACGGAGCCTCCATGGGGAGAACTGGTGGCGGTAGATGTGAACAGCGGCGAGATCGCATGGCGATCGACCCTGGGCGTCACTGATAGCTTCCCTGCCGGGAAGCAGCACACCGGTCGTCCGGGGCTCGGCGGCCCGATATCCACGGCTGGCGGCCTGACGTTCATCGGTGCAACGGACGATGCCCGATTCCGGGCCTTCAACACGAAGACCGGGCAGGAAGTGTGGACGTACCGTCTGCCCGCTTCCGCCGAATCAATTCCGATCACATATGCCGACGAACACGGCACACAATACGTGGCGATTGTGGCAACCGGCGGAGGACTGCTACGAGCTCCGCTGCTCAGCGATGAACTGATTGTGTTCAAACTGGACGACGAGCGAGGAACGGAACCTATTATCACTCAGGCAAGCCCCGATCCGGCCGCATTTCACGATGCAATTGCGGGCCCCGCGCCAAAAGGCACCGCGGAGCGGCAGGATCCGCGACGCGCAGCCCTGCTTCGCCGTCAGGCTGCTTTGCTGCCGCCGGGAGCGGGGCGAGACATCACGATTCGCGCGTGCTCAACATGCCACGGCCTGGACTTGATCACGAATGAACGACTGAGTCCGCGCGAATGGACGAACGTTGTGCAGACGATGTCGGCTAAAGGGGCTTCAGCGTCTGCGACCGAACTGGAGACGATCCGGGCATATCTCGCACAGGCATTTCCGCGCACGCGAGGCGAAGGCCGGAAGTGAGGGCACGCTGTGCTTCTCTTGAGTCGGACCATGGAGTTTCGTTGGAGTGTACGCCGGTCTGACTGGCGCATTGCTGATCTGTATACTGCGTTTCATCTGATCGAACCGCCTGGACCCCGAACGAGAGCTCGGTCGGAGGCCAGCGGAAACGGTCCTGGGATTACATGCGTGTGGAGAGGCTTCGGCGCTGGATGACCGCAAAAGTTAAACGCAAGGTGCGCGACTGGACATGGAGAGTAATGGGTGTTGCCGCAGGGTGCGCGGCTCTGCTCGGGGCGCAGCAGAACCGGACCGGGAGCCAAGAGGGCATTGAGCAGCGGAGCTACAAGGACATGACGCCGTCTCAAAGAGCGGAGGCCACGCGCGAGTTCCTGGGCCTTGGAGCAGTGCCGGATAAAGTCGCGGCGGGGAGGGGCAAACGGCTCTTCGCCCAACGCTGCGCATTTTGCCATGGAGCGAATGCCCGCGGGGCGAGTGGACCGGGCTTGATCACGTCGGACGTAGTGCTGGGAGATGATCACGGTGAACACCTTGCCGCCTTCCTGAAAACTGGCCGTCCGGATAAAGGCATGCCGGCATTCACGAGAATGGGCGAACAGCAACTGAGAGACGTCGCAGAGTTTCTTCACGTCCAGGTGGAGAATGTCGCGAATCGGGGAGCATACGAAGTACTCAACATCGTGGTGGGAGACGCCGGCAAGGGAAAGGCGTATGTAGATAAGCACTGCATGCAGTGCCACTCAGAGACGACGTTCACGCACATCGCGAGCAGGTTTCGATCGCCGGAGCAACTACAACGAAATTGGATATGGCCGGCAGGCAAAAGTGCGATTACGTCAACGGTGAAGACTTCCGCCGGAATCCTGAGAGGGAAGGTGGTACAAATCAGCGATTTCCGCATCACGCTGGTGGATGAGTCGGGCAAGACGATCAAAGTGGATCGGGGACAGGATGTGGAGGTGCATCTGCACGATCCGCTCGCCGCCCACGAGGAGATGCTGCTTACCCTGGCAAACGACGATATGCACAACGTGACTGCTTTCCTCGAGACGCAAAAGTGAGACGAGCCGCTGGATTCTGTATGGCTACTGCTCTCACGGTGATGACGGTAGCGGCTGCCCAGAGAACGCGCGTTTCAGTGGATCCGGGCGCAATAGCCAGTTCTCCGGTCGAAAGCTGGCCTACGTTCAATGGCGACTACACGGGACAACGTTACAGTCCGCTCACGCAAATTGATGATTCAAACCTGAACAAGCTTGAGCCCAGTTGGGTATACCGGATTCGAGACGTGGGGGCGCAGCGCGGGGCGCCGACTCCGATCATCAAATGCACGCCAGTGTTTGCGGATGGAGTGCTTTACATTACGATTCCCGATCACGTGTGGGCGCTGGATGCGCGTACCGGAGCGGCTCTGTGGCACTATGGCTGGACGGATCACGGCGGACACCTGGTGGGGCAGCGCGGCGTGGGGATATGGAAGAGCACCGTGTTCTTCGAGACGCCTGACAACTGGCTTGTCGCTCTCGATGCGAACTCGGGCAAGGAACTCTGGAGGAAGAATTACGCTGATGCGCGAAAGCAGTACTTCTCCACCTCTGCTCCACTGATCGTGAAGAACCATGTGATCGTTGGCGTTGGCGGCGATGCGATGGATATGCCTGGATTTCTCGACTCCTTCGACCCCGTGACGGGAGACCTGCAGTGGACCTGGTGGTCTACACCGAGGAGGGGCGATCCAGCACTGAAGACGTGGCCGAACGAGGCGGCATCCGATCACGGCGGCGGCATGACGTGGATGCCTGGAACGTACGATGCGGAACTCAACCTGCTCTATTGGCCCACTGGGAACACGAACCCGGTGTTTGCCGGGCAGGGAAGACCGGGAGCCAATCTCTGGACCGAATCCATCGTGGCACTTGATGCCGACACCGGGAAGCTCAAGTGGTACTTTCAGGTGTCGCCACACGACACCCACGACTTCGATAACACCACGGCCCCTGTCCTTTTCGATCGCGATGTGGATGGGAAGCCGAAGAAGCTGGTGGCGCAGGCCGCAAGGAACGGATTCTTCCTGACACTGGACCGCTTGACCGGCAAGTACCTGACGGTGCGGCCCTACGTTCCACTCGATTACGCCTCAGGACTGTCACCGGAGGGGGAGCCCATTCCGATTCCGGAGAAGGATCCGTCCGTGGGCGGCTCGATCAACATCGTGAATGCGTCCAACTGGCCTGCTCCTGCGTACAGTCCGCGGACGGGTTTGATGTACGTGAACTCCGTTGAGGGCAAGGCGATCTACTATCTGACCGATGCCAGCAAAAAGCCCGCCGGGTACGGAGGCATGGGTGACGGCATCGGACGTGCGGTTCGCGTGCTGAAGGCGATCGATTCACTCACGGGAGATATAGCCTGGCAGCACGCGTACCCAAATTTGAGTAATGCGCCCACAACGGTGGGACCAAGCATTCTGACGACCGCGAGCGATCTTCTGATCTCTGGGGATGACCAGAGAAACCTGATCGTCTTCTCGGCCAAAAGCGGGGAGATACTTTGGCATCACGAACTCGATGCCAATGAGTCGGGCGGAATCATCTCGTATCAACTCGACGGCCGTCAGTACATCGTATTCGGGGCGGGAGACAGCCTCTATGCCTGGAGCCCGCGCCCATGAAGCCGAGCCGAACGCGGTATCGCGTGGTGACGCTGGCCATTGGCCTGGCCGTCCTTTCTTATGTGCAGCGAGTTGCGATTTCAGGAGCAGCGGTGCCCATCGCTCACGATCTGCATCTGTCGAAACAGCAGATGGGTCTGGTGTTTGGTGCGTTCGGGGTCGCCTATGCGCTGTTCGAGGTTCCCATGGGATTGGCGGGCGACCGTCTGGGTGTGCGCCGCGCGCTGGCACAGATTGTGCTGGCGTGGTCGGCGTTCACGGCGATTACGGGGGCTGCCTGGAACGCAACCTCGCTCATTGCAATCCGCTTTCTGTTTGGTGCGGGAGAAGCGGGATGCTTCCCAAATCTCACGCGCATGTTGAGCGCGTGGTTGCCGCCTCGCGAGCGCGTTACGGCGCAGGCGGTGATGTGGGCATGCACACGATGGGGAGGCGCGATTACGCCGCCACTGACCCTCCTGTGCATCCGATGGCTGGGCTGGCGATGGGCTTTTGTGTGCTTCGCTTCGCTAGGACTCGTCTGGTGTGCCGTATTTCTGGCCTGGTTCAAAGACGATCCAGGCCAACACAGGAGCGTGAATGCCGGGGAGCGAGAGTTGCTGAGATCCTCATCTGTCCTTGCGAGGCGCGGATCCGATCAGAGCTGGGTGAAGTTATTGTTGACTCCCCAAGTGGCGGCGCTCGGGCTGCAATACTTCTGCTTCTCCTACGTCTGGTACTTCTATATCACGTGGCTGCCGACCTATCTGCGCGAGGGTCGTGGGCAATCAGCAGAGCACACCGCATTTCTCGCCGTGCTGCCGTTGCTGTTTGGCGGGTTTGGATCGTTG
>Ga0207674_10002475_pt1 | contig 23302 bp, 19 predicted proteins | sample KBSCornC72_FD_184303 | JGI IMG/M metagenome (GOLD analysis project Ga0207674, IMG submission 184303) | Corn rhizosphere microbial communities from Kellogg Biological Station, Michigan, USA - KBS Corn C7-2 (SPAdes) (version 2) | ecosystem: Host-associated > Plants > Roots > Rhizosphere > Soil ...
AATTTAGGCGTAATGTCGACTGTGCCACCGCCGCGCTTCGCTCGCGGTACTGTACTGCTCGCTCGACACTCACCAAGATTAGAGTTTTTGTGCAAAGCCAGAGAGGATCTATCGCGGTGGTGAGTAGCAATTTGACAAAGCGGCGCCGGGCTGCCGCACTCGAAAAATGAAACTTCGAAGTCAGAGATGGTTTGGCGAGAACGATATGCGATCGTTTGGTCATCGATCCCGGACCAAGCAGATGGGATATTCGCTCGATGATTTTCAAGGTAAACCAGTCATCGCGATCATCAATACCTGGAGTGACCTGGCCACATGTCACAGTCATTTCCGAACTCGTGCTGAAGAGGTAAAGCGCGGTGTGTGGCAGGCTGGTGGTTTCCCAGTTGAGCTTCCGGCAATGTCGGTGACTGAGACCTTCATGAAGCCAAGTCCAATGATGTACCGGAACTTCCTGGCCATGGAGACTGAAGAGTTGTTGCGCAGCCAACCAATCGACGGAGTCGTTTTGATGGGCGGGTGCGACAAGACAACACCGGGATTATTGATGGGCGCGATCAGCATGAACATCCCTTCGATCTACTTGCCTGCTGGTCCAATGTTACGCGGCAACTGGAACGGAAAAGTTCTCGGAAGTGGCAGTGATGTCTGGAAATACTGGGCCGAGAAGAGGGCGGGAAATATTTCTGATTGTGAATGGTCTGAGATGGAAGATGGCATCGCTCGCAGTCCCGGACACTGTATGACGATGGGCACTGCTTCGACCATGACTGCTATCGCCGAGACGCTTGGTCTCAGTTTACCCGGTGCTTCTTCGATACCCGCGGTCGATGCGAATCACTCGCGCATGGCTACAAATTGCGGGCGGCGAATAGTGCAGATGGTTTTTGCTGACGTAAAACCTCGTGACATCCTTTCACGGGCCTCTTTTACGAATGCGATCACTGCGGACATGGCAATCGGTGGCTCAACCAACGCTATTATTCATCTCCTTGCGCTCGCGGGACGTGCTGGTGTTCCGCTTGATATCCGCGAATTCGATCGTATCTCCGATCGGACGCCAATGATCGTTAATCTGCGTCCATCAGGAGAGTTTTTGATGGAGGACTTTTACTACGCAGGCGGCTTGCGAGCAGCACTCAAGGAATTGAGTGAACTGTTGGAACTGGATGCTCCCACAGTGTCTGGCGAGACTCTGGGTAAGAATATCGAAACCGCAACGGTAACTGACCATGAAGTTATTCGTCCGCTGACAAATCCGGTGGCCAGGTCCGGAGGAACAGTGGTGCTTTTCGGGAATCTCGCCCCCGACGGCGCTGTCATAAAACCTACCGCTGCTGAAACGCGCTTGCTAAAACATATTGGACCAGCTGTTGTCTTTCGAGACTATAACGACCTGTCCGCTCGGATTGATTCTGACTCGTTAGCAGTCGATGCGGATTCGGTTCTGGTTTTACAGAATGCTGGTCCACTGGGTGGACCTGCTATGCCGGAATGGGGGATGTTGCCGATTCCGCAGAAACTTTTGAAGCAAGGCGTGCGTGATATGGTTCGTATTTCCGATGCTCGGATGAGTGGTACAGCGTATGGAGCGTGTGTTCTGCATGTGGCTCCTGAGTCGTTTATTGGAGGACCGCTTGCACTCGTTCAGGACGGCGACTTGATCGAGTTGGATGTTGCCGCACGTAAACTGGAGATGCACGTTCCAGATCACGAGTTGAACCAGCGGCGATCGAATTGGAAGCAGCCGCCCCCACATTACCAGCGAGGGTTTGGTGCGCTCTATGCCGCACACGTAACGCAAGCCAATAAAGGTTGCGACTTTGATTTTCTCGAGGCAGGACCGGAGACGCCGGAGCCGGAGATACACTGAAGGGAAAAGATTATTTCTTAAATTCCTTCTCTATGTAACAAACCGACAACTTCTTGTTTTTCTGACGATGCTTTTATGCGAGGACGTTTCAAGGGGGCAGTAGGCAGATCGGCAATGCGAGACCGGTCAGTACCGAATCGCGGTAGTGTCGGGTGAGTCTTAAAATGCTGACCACTGCTTGATCCTCGAGACTCACCCGACGCTACCGCGATTCGGTACTGACCGGTCTCGCAACTTGATCGTTTGGTTGCGGCCAAAGGTTGCACAGAGAAAAAGAGCGGGTATCAATCAACATGTTAAATAAGCTTCTCGTTCTCATCGCGATTCTTGTGCTGGCTAACGCTACAACAAAGGCGAGGACGCTAGACGTTTACTTCATAGACGTCGAAGGAGGAGCCGCAACCCTGATTGTGACTCCGGCAGGTGAATCGCTCCTGGTCGACTCAGGTTTTCCTTTGCAACGAGATGCAGACCGAATAATTCACGTCGTTCGCGATGTCGCAAAACTCAAACAAATCGATCACTACCTGACCACCCACTGGCATCGAGATCACGTTGGGTCCATTCCGATGGTTGCGAAGGTGATTCCGGTCAGGAAGTTTTACGATCATGGTTTACCAACGGGACCCGCATTCGATATCACTCCTGGTTACATTGAACTCTATCGTCAGGCCGCCAAGAACAACTCGGTAGCACTAAAAGCCGGTGACGAGCTAACTTTGCGCGACCCGTCGGTTCACGTCCGGATTAACGCCGCGAACGGGCTTGTTATCGGCGAACCTGCCGGCGCGCCTCAAATTAAAAGTTGTGGCGCAGACTTCACACCGATTCCCGAAGATCGTACCGACAACGCAAATAGCCTTGGCTTTCTCATGACCTATGGGCCATTCAAGTTTTACAACGGCGGCGACTTAACCTGGAACGTCGAGAACAAGCTCGTTTGTCCCGATAACCTCATTGGCGGCGTGGATGTTTTTCAGGTAAATCATCACGGCGTGGACAATAGTAATAATCCGGCGCTGGTCCGCGCTTTGAATCCCGGAGTTGCCATCATCGGTAATGGTCCAAGAAAGGGCGGCGATGAGCGCACTTTTAAAACTCTGAAAGAAGTTCCAAACGTAGCTATCTATCAATTACATCGCAACGTCAGGACAACGGCCAATGCTCCGGCGGAATATGTGGCGAACGATGAAGAATTCTGTCGTGGAGAGTTCATCAAACTGTCCGTTGCGCCGGGCGGCAAGACGTACATCGTAAGTATTTCAGCTAAGCGGATCAGCCGGCGCTATCAAGTCCGATAAATACCAGGCAGTTTGAAACCTAAAAAAGGAACATGAAAACTCATTTAATTGCGCTCGCAACTCTGTTGTGCGTCGTATTCGACTGTCTGTCAGCTTTCTCCATCGGAATGTGCCAAACTCCGGCGCCCTTTAATGGGCCAAAGAAGGAAATCTATCACTCCGGCTGGATCGACCTGAACAAAAACGGTCGCATGGATGTGTACGAGAATTCTAAAGCTGATATTGAGAAGCGCGTCGCTGATCTCCTGTCGCAGATGACACTCGAGGAGAAGACTTGTCAAACGGCGACTCTCTACGGTTACGGGCGCGTTCTAAAGGACGAACTGCCGACTCCGGGCTGGAAAAATGAGATCTGGAAAGATGGCATCGCCAACATCGACGAGCATCTCAACGGTTGGGGGCCGAGTGCCAAAAGCGTCTATGCGACTGATATCGAGAAACACGTCTGGGCCATGAACGAAACTCAGCGCTTCTTTATTGAAGATACGAGATTAGGCATTCCGGCCGATTTTACCAACGAAGGGTTGCGTGGTGTCGCAGCTCCAGTTGCGACCAGTTTTCCAAACGAGTTGGGTCTGGGCCACACATGGGACAGCGAACTAGTCCGCGAGGTGGGCCGGATAACCGGTATCGAAGGACGAGCGCTCGGCTACACGAATATTTATGCGCCAACCTTGGATCTCTTACGCGATCAGCGCTGGGGCCGGGCGGAAGATGTATACGGCGAAGATCCGTATCTCGCTGCAAAGCTCGGTGTTGAAATGGTTAAGGGACTCCAGGAAAAATACACGGTTGCCTCGACGGCCAAACACTTCGCCGTCTACAGCGTCGCGAAAGGTGCGCGCGAAGGACAAGCCCGCACCGATCCGCAGGTCAGTCCTCGCGAAGTTGAAAACATCCTCCTACCTCCATTTGAAGCGGCCATTAAGGCGGGCGTGCTGGGCGTGATGAGTTCCTACAACGACTACGACAGTATCCCGGTAACGGGCAGCGACTACTGGTTGACCAAGAGATTACGACAAGACTTCGGATTCAAAGGCTATGTAGTTTCTGATAGCGCAGCTGTTGAATATCTCTATAACAAGCATGCTGTCGCTGCAGACATGAAGGACGCGGTCCGAGAATCTATTCTCGCTGGTCTTAATGTCAAGACTAATTTCACCCCACCAGTAGACTTCATTTTGCCGTTACGCGAATTAGTTAAAGAGGGAAAAGTTCCGGTTAAGGTACTCGATGATCGGGTACGAGATGTTCTGCGTGTGAAGTTTCTTATTGGTCTATTCGATCGTCCTTATATCCAGGATGCCGCAAACACCAAGGCAGTCGTGAACTCGGCGGCTCATCAGGCCGTGGCGTTACGAGCGTCGCGCGAAAGCCTGGTGCTTTTGAAGAACGATAAGAATGTCCTGCCGCTCAGTAAACAGATAAAGTCAATTGCCGTCGTCGGACCAAATGCTGACGATCAGAGTTTGATTCAGTACCGTTATGGACCTTCAGCCATTGAAAGCGTGACGGTAAGACAAGGAATTAAGAATTTGCTGGGCCCGCGTGTCGAAGTTAATTACGCGAAGGGATGCGATGTTACCGATGAACACTGGCCAACTACCGAGGTGTTGCCAGAGCCGCTCACCGAAACCGAGAAAACTCAAATTGCAGAGGCTGTTGAGGCCGTAAAGAAGTCTGAGGTGGCGATCGTGGTATTAGGAGACTCGCGGAAGACGGTGGGTGAGAGTGCCAGTCGCACGAGTCTGGATTTGCCAGGGCGCCAGCTGGATTTGGTCCAAGCCGTTTACGAACTGGGCAAGCCGGTGATTGTGGTCCTACTTAATGGGCGTCCTCTGAGTATCAACTGGATTGACAAGTATGTACCTGCTGTAATTGAAGGCTGGTTCCCCGGTGCGCCTGGGGGGACTGCTATTGCCGAAGCGCTTTTTGGCGATCTAAATCCAAGCGGCAAGTTGACAGTTACGTTTCCCAAAACCGCCGGGCAGATCCCCTTTAATTTTCCAACGAAACCAAATGCGCAATGGGAAGGTGAGAAATCACGTGTCAATGGCGCGCTCTACTATTTTGGGCACGGGTTGAGCTACACGACATTCGCATACAGCAACTTGAAAATCAGTCCGGAGCAACAGAAGGCGAATGCGGAAGTTACGGTCAGCGTCGATATTCAAAACACCGGAAGTCGAGATGGCACCGAGATCGTGCAACTTTACACGCGCGACGTGGTGAGTAGTGTGACCACGTATGAAAAGAACTTGCGCGGCTTTGAACGGGTAAGTCTGAAGCCTGGTGAGACTAAGACGGTTCGGTTCGTCTTAACCCCGGCCGATCTTTCATTGTGGAATCCGCAGATGCGATTTGTTGTAGAGCCTGGAAAATTCAAAGTAATGATCGGCTCGTCTTCAGAGGATATCCGATTGAACGGTGAGTTTGAGATTGTTCGATAGGTGGTCCGTGTCCGTAGACTGTTCAACCCGATTCTCGCCGACCTCGTGGTCGGAATTGCCGCCTGTTGTGAGGATGGGTAGCTCTGCGTCTCTGGGCAGATCTCTGCGCCACTCTGCGACTTTTCCGGTGTCCATTTGAAGTTTTCAATTTGGTTGAATTAGAAGCATCGTAGACGCAGAGATCCTTTTGTGCCCTTCGTGATTTCTTAGGTGATGGTTTGCTGAGGACCTTACTTACCACCGAGGCACAGAGGACTCAAAGGCTGCACAGAGTTAGGACACTACATAGTCAACATAATTTTTGACGGCTTTATTGTTTAGTCTTCAACCGGGAGCGAGACATGAATCGACGAACTTACCTTGCGTTGATGAGTACAGCGGCTGGCGCTTTGACCACGACTTCGGGATTGACATCGGCTTTGGCCCAACAGACACCCGCGTCTGATTCCGGATTACCAACCACTTCTACTGTCGAAGACCGCACGCGTCGAATGAAGTGGTGGCACGAAGCAAAGTTTGGCATGTTCATTCATTGGGGTCTCTACAGCACGCTCGGCCGCCACGAGTGGGTGATGGAAAACGAAGGTATCCCGGCCAGCGAGTACGAACGTTACGCTGATAACTTCAAGCCTAAACCAAATTGCGCCCGCGATTGGGCTCGTCTCGCAAAACGCGCCGGAATGAAATACATGGTGATGACCAGCAAGCATCACGAAGGGTTTTGTAATTTCGATTCAAAGCTTACGAGTTACTGCGCGACTAAAAAAGGACCCGGTCGAGATCTACTCCGCGAATATGTTGACGCGGCCCGGGCGGAAGGACTCAGGTTCGGCTTCTACTATTCTTTGATGGATTGGCACCATCCGGACGGCGCCAACTGCATGAAGGACGAAGCAGCCCGACGACGTTTCGTTGATTACATTCATGGACAAGTCCGAGAGTTGATGACCAACTACGGGACAGTCGACATTTTGTGGTACGACGTGCCGTGGCCACTCGATGCAAAGGGCTGGGAATCGGTTGAAATGAATACGATGGTAAGAAAGCTCCAGCCGGATATCATCATCAACAATCGATCCAAGATTCCCGAGGACTTTGATACTCCGGAACAGCGCATTGAGGCTTCAGCCAATCGACCCTGGGAATCATGCATGACACTCAATGACAGTTGGGGTTATCAGATTGCGGATCGCAATTGGAAGAATCCCACGACGGTCATTAAAAATCTAATTACCTGTGCTCGCGACGGAGGCAATTATCTACTGAATATTGGACCAACTGCCGATGGTTCAATCCCTCCTGAGTCAGAACGCATACTCACAGCGGTTGGCGAGTACATGGCAAAACATGGAGACACGATTCGTTTGTCAGACATTTGCCAGCCGCGCCGTGGTAATTACGTATCATTCACGCGAAAAGGCAATTCACTATTCGCCCACGTCTATTACTGGCCTGGAGAAACAGTTGTCATCGGTAATTTGCTAAATAAGGTATCGTCTGTAACGATGCACGGTACCAATCAACCAGTGAAGTTTATCCAGGACGACTTTCGCATCACGCTCACTGGGCTGCCAAAAGAAGCGCCTGAACTGGTTACAACGTTTGCCTTGGAGTGCGATGGAGAACCGCGGCAGAATCACGAGTTGAAGCGCGCTGAGAAACCGCGACAAATCAGATTTAGTTGAGCCGCAAGAGATGATTATTGATTCGCACCAACATTTTTGGCAGGTCGGTCGTTTCGATTATCCGTGGCTGACGCCTGAACTAGGGGTCCTTTTCAAAGATTACCTTCCGGATTCGCTGGAACCGATCCTCCGGAAAAATCACATAGCAAAGACGGTCCTCGTTCAGGCGAGTAATAGCGTCGAAGAGACACGTTGGCTGTTGAAACTCGCGGACGAACATGAGTTCATCGCGGGCGTAGTCGGGTGGGTGGATCTAAAGAGTTCTTCGGTCGCACCGCAACTCGACGAATTTACGCGCCATCCAAAGTTCAAGGGTGTCAGGCATCTGGTTGAAAGCGAACCGCTGGACGATTGGTTGGTCCAACAGGAAGTCTTGGCCGGCCTCAAAATCCTGGAGGCGCGCAACGTCCCCTTTGATCTGCTCGTCCATACGCGTCATCTAAAATTGGTGCCAACTGTTGTTGAGGCTTGTCCGAACCTTCGTTTGGTCATTGATCATCTTGCAAAGCCACCGATTGCAAAGGGCGAGATTGAAGAGTGGGAGGCAAGTTTTGCTACGCTCGCAAGATTTCCTAATATGTTTTGCAAATTATCGGGGATGGTCACTGAAGCCAACCAAGTGAACTGGAAGAACGACGATTTGCGTCCATATGTATCAGTCGCGCTCGATTCGTTTGGACCCGAGCGGCTAATCTTTGGAAGTGATTATCCGGTTTGTCTACTGGCGGCGAGTTATGAACGGGTGATTGAGTCCTTTCAGGCCTTGCTGTCGGAGCTGAGTTCTGAATCACGTGATCGAGTCTTCGGCGCGAACGCTATCAATTTTTATAAGTTAGGGTGAGCAAAGCACACACAATGAATTACCTAATTACAGGCGCACAGGGATGTATCGGATCCTGGGTAGTAAAAAATCTAATCGAACGAGGTGACGACGTAACCGTCTTTGATCGAAGCCGAGATGCTCGCCGCCTCGAGGCCATCACGAATCAAGATGACCTTCAAAGAGTACAGTTCGTCACTGGCGATATAACTGACGGTGCGAGTGTTCATTCGACCTTACAGAAATCCGGCGCAACGCGTGTCATTCATCTCGCGGGCCTTCAGGTTCCAACTTGTAAGGTCGATCCTGTTGCCGGCGCCATGGTTAATGTTGTTGGCACTCTCAATGTGTTTGAAGCCGTAAGACAACTTGGCCTCAAAGGTCTGGTTTATGCGAGTTCGGCTGCAGTCTATGGTTTCAGCGAGGACGAGCCCGTCGATGAAGATGCCGCCTGTGAACCTACCACGCATTATGGCGTCTTCAAACGCACCAACGAGGGAAATGCGCGTGTGTTCTTTCTCGATCATGGCATTTCAAGTGTGGGCCTAAGACCGTTGACTGTTTATGGCGTGAACCGTGATACAGGGCTGACGAGCGATCCGACCAAAGCGATGAAAGCCGCAGTGTTGGGCAAGCCTTTTCATATCCGGTTCAGCGGAGTCACTGACTTTCAGTACGTCGCCGACACAGCCGCCGCATTTATTGCCTGCGCTGACAAAAATCCCGAAGGCTCTCACGTCTTTAATCTCCATGGTGAGACTGTTCCGGTGGCAGAAATTTCTGAAATGATAAATAGCTTTGCCCCAGTTTCAAATCACGAGCTCGTAACGTTTGGTGGACCACCAATTCCAGTCGCCCACTCAATGAACGACGCCGCTATCAGACGCGTGATTGGTCCCTTGCCTTCAACCTCGCTTAGATTAGGCGTGCAGGAGACCATGAATCGATTTGCTCAATTGCAGACTGAAAATCGACTCGATGTGAGCGATCTCGAAAGCTAATCACAATCATGGGTGCAGTAAATTCTTCGAGAGGGCCTGGTTCGACCGCGCTTTTGCGCGAGACGATGAAAGCTATTGTCTTGTCGGGTGTGCGGTGTCTCGAAGTCCGCGATGTACCGCGGCCAGTGATCTCCTCCCACGAAGTGCTGGTCCGAATAGCTGCCGTCGGCCTTTGCGGAACTGATGCGCACATATTTGCCGGCCACGCAAACTACAACACCAATAACCTGGGCCAGGCAATACCGCTCGAGTTACAGCCGCAGATTCTTGGTCACGAAATCACCGGGGTGGTCGAAGAGATCGGATCGGAAGTCTATGATCTGGTCAGTGGAGATCGCGTCGTCATCGATCAGGGATTGAATTGTTTTAGTCGCAGGCGTGAGTTGCTTTGCGAATACTGTCGTACTGGCGATTCCCACCAGTGCGAGTTTTATCGAGAGCATGGAATTACCGGGTTGCCCGGCGGTTTGGCAGATTACATAGCGGTCCCGGCTGTCAACGCCGTCAAGATGCAGTCGGAGCTTGATTTTGTTTCAGCAGCCCTGGTCGAGCCATTGGGATGCGTGATCCATTCTTCGGACTCTGTAGCGAATGCTCGCAGCCGGTTTTCATTGAATGCGGATAGTTCCGAGCGTCGTGTGCGTGGCGTGTTAATATGCGGCGCTGGTCCTGCAGGTCTTCTGTTTACACAATATCTGAGATCGGTGCTGGGATACGAAGGATCTTTGTTAATCACTGATCCTAACGATCTCAAACGCGACTTGGCCTGTCGATTAGGCGCCACTGAAGCTATCGATGCGGCTAGCTCAGATTTGGTAGAGGTGATCCGAGAACATACCGGCGGCAAAGGTGTGGAGTATTTAATCGAAGCCTCTGGATCAGGTGTAATCTTTGCTTCGATTCCAGGATTAATACGCAAGCAGGCTACGGTGCTGATGTATGGACATGGGCATTCGGGGAATGACCTGAGTCTATTGAATAATATTCTCTTTAAAGAGCCCGCTTTGGTCGCAGCGGTGGGAGCATCGGGTGGATTTGGTGCTGATGGCCGCCCCTCGGTTTACGCTCGATCACTGAAACTAATTGAACAGAATAAGATCTGCGTCGAGCCGTTTATCACTCATAAATACTCGACACTTTCCGAGGTCGAATCAGCGCTTACTTCCGATATGCAGTCGCATGATTATATTAAAGGCGTCGTAAGTTTTTCCTGACCTGCAGTTTCGCTCGCATAGTCAAATCTAATGCTTGTCTCGCTTTTCGTTACGTGTCTCGTCGACCAACTGTGGAGCAGTGTGGGTGTGAGCAGCGTCGAAGTGTTGCGCCGTGTTGGCTGTGAAGTCCAGTTTGACGACAGGCAAACTTGTTGCTCGCAACCAGCCTTCAACACTGGATATCGTGACGAGGCACGACAGGTTGGCCGAAGATTCATTGAAGTGTTTGAAAGCGGCAACGCTGATGCGATTGTCACTCCGTCGGGATCGTGTGCCGCCATGGTTCACCATCTTCCGGAACTTTTCAGTAGCGATGAGCACTGGCAAAAACGTGCCCGTTTAATAGCTGACAGAACTTTTGAACTGAGCTCGTTTCTTGTGCGCGTTTTGAATCGGGATGATGTCGGCGCCAGCTGGCCTGGCCGGTTAACCTGGCACGATGCTTGTCATGGATTGCGCGATCTCAATATTAAAACCGAACCACGCAGGCTCATCAGCAAAGTAAGAGGCGCAGAATTTGTCGAGTTGGACAACGCCGATTCGTGCTGTGGTTTCGGGGGGACCTTCTCAGTTAAGTATCCGGAAATATCGCTCGCAATTCTTGACCAAAAGATCGAAGCGATCGAACGCGCCAAAGTCGACGCCGTAATATCTGGCGACGCGAGTTGTTTGATGCAGATTGGTGGCCGATTATCGCGGAAGGGTTCGAAAGTAAGAGTCATGCATATTGCTGAACTCCTCGCGTCAAAAGCTTAAGTGAGTCTGAATGAACCATCTCACCAGCGAAACCTTTGACGATAATGCCAGGGCAGCCCTTGACGACGTCCAACTGCGCGGCGCGTTGCGAAATGCAACTTCCTTGTTTGGCAAGCGTCGCCTGGCAGCAGCCGCCGGATTGCAAAACTGGGAAGAGCTTCGAAATCGTGCGCGTTCGATCAAGGACGACGTCCTATTACATCTCGATCAGTATCTCGAGCAATTCGTAGCTAATGCCGAAAGTCGTGGCGCAAAGTTTCATTGGGCGCGGGATGCGTCCGAAGCCAACGCAATCATCTGCAAACTAATCCAGGATCGCGGCGGCCGCAAGATCGTCAAAAGCAAGAGCATGACGACTGAAGAGACGCACCTCAATGTCGCGCTTGAAGCAGCGGGAATGCAGGTCGTAGAAACTGATCTCGGCGAATATATTATTCAACTCGCCGAAGAAACTCCCTCGCACATCATCGTTCCGGCAATTCACAAGACCAAAAGACAGATCTCCGAGTTGTTCACTTCTGAGTTGGGAATTCCTCCAACTGATGATGTCGACAAGTTAACGGCCACAGCCCGCGCAACGCTGCGTGATAGATTCGCGGAGGCCGACGTTGGCATCAGCGGCGTTAACTTCGGGATAGCGGAAACAGGAACAATCCTGATCGTCGAGAACGAGGGCAACATTCGCTTGACTACGAGTTTGCCGCGGACACACATTGCGGTGATGGGAATCGAAAAGGTACTTCCACGATTTGCCGACGTAGACGTTTTTCTGAAACTCTTGCCGCGGTCAGGTACCGGACAACGCCTAACGACCTACCAGTCGTTCATCACGGGAGTAAAACAGAACGCCGCTGATGAAGGTCCCGACGAACTGCACGTAGTGATCCTGGACAACGGCCGCTCGCGAATGTTGGCCCACCCGATTACGCGGCAATCCCTCGCCTGTATCCGTTGTGGCGCGTGTTTGAATGCTTGTCCTGTCTATCAACAGATCGGCGGTCACGCATATGGGTCCGTTTATCCTGGTCCAATCGGAGCTGTGATAACTCCTCAACTTGTTGGTCTAAAAAAGACGGCTCAGCTGCCGTACGCGTCAAGTTTGTGTGGGGCCTGCCGCGAGGTCTGTCCCGTGAAGATCGACATTCCGCAGTTACTTCTCCATCTGCGAAGTGAAATTACTGAGGCCTCAGTAAATAAGCGAAGGTCAGAGCAGTTTGCGTTCAAACTGTGGGCCAGGGTAATGACAAGCAATTGGTTATACAGAATGAGTGGAGAAGTGGGACGCCTTTTTCAGAGGTTCGTGGTCCATAACGGCAAGATTGGAAAGCTTGAGAAGGCAGGAATACTTGCGCCACCACTGGCAGCGTGGACCAGCGGACGCGATCTTCGGCCCATCGAGAAAAAGACGTTTCGCGAACGCTGGCATTCTGAGTTGAAGCGGCACGACTAACGAATGAAGATAACTAATGCACGTGAAGAAATTCTGCACTCAATACGCACAAACCTTGCTGCCAGTGTGGTGTTTGACGTTAATTACACGACTGATCATGCCGCTCAAAATGAGCAGCCGGTTCCAGCACTAAAGCCGAATCCGGAATCTCTGGTAGAGTTGTTCGCTGAAAGTCTAGAGGCAGTTGATGGGCATTGTGTCGTTGTCGAGGGTCATGCTGAAACTGTTGAGGCCATTAAAAAGATAATCGCTGGGTTGCGTTCAACGAAGCTAAATCCACGTAGAGTTGCTGTCTCGGACTCACTTGAGATTAAAGATTTAATCGAGTCAATCTCCTCAGCGGTTGAAGAAGTCGAGATGACTCCAATCGCTGCCGACCTATTTAGTTTTGATGTTGGGATTAGTTCCGTTCAGGCAGGTATCGCCGAAACAGGGACCCTGGTACTCGAAGCAGATCGAGAACGAAACAGACTTGTCTCGTTGGTGCCGCCAGTGCACATCGCGATTTTGGATGCCAGTAAAATTTTTAATACATTGGGCGAGACTCTGGCTGCATTATATCGTGATGGTAAAGTAAGCCAGGCGATCACGTTTATCTCCGGGCCTTCACGAACTGCCGATATCGAATTGACCCTGGCAATCGGAGTACATGGTCCACAGGAACTGTTTGTGATCATAAGGCGCTAGCTGCGACTGACGAATCGAAAATCAAAAAGGAAATAAGACCTTAATGCACATTATTGCTTTTGCTACCGAAGATACTGACTGGAAAGAACCCAGACCTGGAATTCTGCTTGATGATTATGTTCTCGACTGTGAACGGCTCTTCAAACTTTCAGAACGACCTGCAAACTATTTGTCGTGGTTGGACATGGACGCGAAGTGGTTTCAAAAAGCTCATGAGACGTTTCAAATGCTCTCTGGCAATCCAGACGAGATTGCTGATGCATACGACAATGGCCTTTTAGTTAAAAGAGCAGACGCTTACTGGCACGCGCCCGTGCCGAGACCGGCGAAGCTGATTTGTATCGGCTTGAACTATCGCGATCATGCGGCTGAGAGCAATATGCCTATTCCTGAGCGTCCGGTGGTGTTTTCCAAGTTTTCTACCGCCGTAATTGCTCCCGGTGAAGCTGTTGTCGTGCCCGCAACGAGCCAGCAAGTTGATTACGAAGCAGAGCTAGCCGTGGTGATCGGCAGACGAGCTAAGAATGTTTCGCGCGATCAGGCTTACAACTATGTCCTGGGCTATACAGCTTTTAATGATGTAAGTGCACGTGATTTTCAATTTGCTGATGGGCAGTGGCAGCGTGGCAAATCGTGCGATACTTTTGCCCCGATGGGCCAGACAATAGTTAGCACCGATGTCATCACCGATCCGCATAAGCTTTCGATCAAGTTGATCTTGAATGGGCAGACTATGCAAGACTCGAATACGGATCAATTAATTTTCGGCGTGCCCGAGTTGATTGAATTTCTTTCGGAGACAATTACCCTTGAGCCAGGAGATGTGATCGCGACAGGAACACCGCCGGGTGTCGGGTTCGCGCGTAAGCCGCCGGTGTTTCTGAAGCCTGGCGACGAGATGGTGGTCGAGATCGAAGGAATTGGCAGTCTTAAAAACCCCGTTGTTGGGCCATAGTCCCTGGAGCGCGGTGGCCCGGCGCCGCTTTTTTTGCACCTGGGCTTACGAACACTCGTTAGAAACCGAAAAAATGAACCGCGAAAATCTCTTGTCTCAGGGACCATTTAGAATAAAGGGCCGATGAATTGAGCGTGGTCTAAAAAGCGGCGCCGGGCCGCCGCATTCCAAAGAGGAACCGATTGATGCGAAAGCTACTCCCATTATTACTGCTAGTTTCTTTGTGTGCGCTGTCGGGATGCACAAAACAGAATGGCTCAAATGGTAAAAAGAAATTCACCGTAGCCGTCATTCCTAAAGGCACCACACACGAGTTCTGGAAGAGTATTCACGCCGGCAGTAATAAGGCCGCCGGCGAACTGTCTGCCCAGGGCGCCGACACCGAAGTCATCTGGAAAGGCCCGTTGAGAGAAGATGATCGAGAGCAGCAGATACAAGTGGTCGAGGGTTTTGCGGCCCAGGGTATCAGTGGGATTGTCCTTGCTCCGCTCGACAATCGCGCACTAGTTCGTCCCGTCGTCGATGCCGGGAGTGCAGGTGTCCCTACTGTAATCATTGATTCGGGACTCGAGACGGAAAGCATTGTTAGTTTCGTGGCCACCGATAATCGCAAGGGCGGCGTGCTTGCTGCTGAGCGCATGGGCCAGTTACTTAACGGCAAAGGCAAGGTGATGGTCCTTCGGTATGCTGAAGGTTCAGCGAGTACCACGGAACGGGAGGAAGGATTCATTGGAGAAATAAAGCAAAAATTTCCTGAGATCCAATTGATCTCGACGGATCAATATGCTGGTGCGACTCGTGACACTGCTAAGCGAGCGTCAGAAAACCTCTTGAACAGGTTCGGTGATGAAGTACAAGGCATCTTTACTCCGAATGAATCGTCGACAGCGGGTATGTTGTCTGCCCTCCAGGATATCGGAAAAGCCGGTAAAGTTCAGTTTGTGGGTTTTGATAACAGCCAGTTGTTCATCGATGCGATGCGCGCTGATCAATTACATGGTGTAGTTGTGCAGAATCCATTTAACATGGGCTATCTCGGCGTCAAGACCATGGTGGACCACTTGCAGGGTAAACCCGTCGAGAAAAAGATTGATACCGGAGTAATGCTGGTGATGAAGGAAAATCTCGACTCTCCTGAAGTTCAAACATTACTCCACCCACCACTAGACCAGTATCTTAAGTAGCTGAAACACTTGAATGGTTGCCGACGTCAAGCCGGATCGATCTGTCCTTAATTCCTCAAGTCTTAACGACTGGTTGAACAGGCTTGGTCCGTTACTCGGGCTGGTCGTGGTTATCGCGATCTTTTCTCTCTTGATGGACTCACCGGGGCGCTACCTCTCTGCAAACAACCTCCGAATTGTTTTTGCCCAGACCGTCATAGTTGCGATCGGCGCTATTGGCATGACGATGATCATAATAAGCGGAGGAATTGATCTTGCCGTTGGATCCACCGTCGCCTTGACCGGCGTGATTACAGCCCTGGCATTAAACGCCGGATTGCCTCCCATTAGCGCGTTGGCAATTGGCGTGTTGTTAGGAGGTGTAGTCGGTGTTGTAAACGGCCTGGCCATCACTCGACTAAAGGTAGTTCCTTTTATTGCTACGTTGGGAATGCTGGGTGTGGCGCGAGGAACAGCCAAATGGTTGGCTAATCAGCAAACGGTCAACGTACCAGACACCTGGCTTAATGAGTTACTGGTCATGTTTCCTAAACCTTCATGGTTGCTGGTAGCGCCGGGAGTTTGGATAACAATCGTTCTTGCGATCTGCGCTGCGATTGTCTTGCGAAATACTGTATTTGGCAGGCGCGTTTTTGCTCTCGGGTCTAACGAAGCTGCAGCTCGTGCGTGTGGGATTGAGACTGACCGTTTGAAAGTCTGGATCTATGGACTCGCAGGTTTGTTGTTCGGACTTGCCGGAGTGATGCAGATGTCGCGATTGCGACAGGGTGATCCAACGGTGGCTGCCGGAGCTGAACTCGATATTATCGCGGCTGTCGTGATTGGTGGTGGCAGTTTGAGCGGCGGTGAGGGAAGTATCCTGGGTTCGATGATTGGCGCCTTGATAATGGCATTTCTGCGGAACGGATGTCAGCAGGTTGGTTGGCCCAACTACATTCAGGAAATAATCATTGGCGCAATAATCGTAATTGCCGTCGCCATCGATCGCTGGCGCAGCGCCCGCGCAGTTGCTTGAACCATCAACCGTATCTGCCTCTTGAATACTCTAAAATTTTCAAGCGAAAGGTGTTGACTACTTTTAACGCCTTTGGCGCAGTCGGCTAGTCGAAGTCCATTCAAGAACGTGGAGTCAAAAAGTATATGAGCGCGATTTTCAGGACACTACTTTTTTGTTCAGCCTTTATCCCATTTGTTTCGGTAGCTCAAACCCCTGTCCCAGACAAGCAGCCATCCAAACCGATCAGGCCATATGTAGTTATGACTGGGCAATCGCTTGCTGATCTTGATAAGAAGCTGCAACCATCGAACAAGGTGGAAGAGTTAATAGGTGGACCAGGAATGGAGCTGCGCGTGGCTGTGCAGCATGAGCAGAACATTAAACCAGCAATGGCTGAACTTCATGATGCATCGGATGATGTTTACTACGTCCTCTCCGGTTCCGCCGCGCTCACTCTGGGAGGCGCGCTCGACACACCTAAGGAAGTTGAACCTGGTGAATGGCGCGGGCCAAAAATCGCCGGAGGTCAGCTGGTCAATATCAAACAAGGAGACCTGATCGTCGTTCCCCGAGGTACTCCCCACCAGAGAAGCACTGTCGACCAAAATTTCACGATGATTTTGATCAAGGTCTTCGCCGATCCGCGGCCGCCCGCTCCAACCCCAAAGCCTTAATTGAACATTTCACATCGCGAAGGAGATTTGTTTAGATATGACACGATTATTCTTGCCGATCGCAGTGCTACTCGGCGTCAGCGCGTCCGTTTTCGCGCAGACAAGTCCCTCTGTTGCGCCCGCTTGCGATGAATACAAAACCAGAGCTGAAAGAGCTGAAGAGCGATTGAAAGACTGGCCCGCACTTTCGCGTTACGCGGACGACGACGCAAAACTTGCGGCGCCAGTAAAGAATGAAGGGCGCGTTGTGTTCATGGGAGATTCGATTACTGACTCATGGGATTCACCAAATTACGGTGGGTTCTTTCCGGGTAAGCCATACGTTAATCGCGGAATCAGCGGCCAAACAACTCCGCAAATGCTTATTCGCTTTCGGCCCGACGTTATAGCTTTGAAACCTAAGGTTGTCGTCATACTCGCCGGTACCAATGACATTGCCGGAAACACTGGTCCTATGTCGCTTGAGACTATTGAAGGCAATCTGATCTCGATGGATGAACTCGCTCGCCAGAATGGCATCAAGGTGGTCCTGGCATCCCTCTTACCAGTCAGTGACTACGAGAGCAGAGACGGGAAGCCGATTACGCAAACTATTCGACGACCACCCGAGAAGATCCTCGCGCTTAACAAATGGATAAAAGGCTATGCCGATGAGCACAAGCTGATTTATCTCGACTACTTTTCAGCGATGGTGGACGACAAGGGTTACTTAAAAGATGAACTTAGCGATGATGGCTTACACCCAAATGCGAAAGGCTATCTGGTGATGAACCCGCTGGCAGAAGCCGCGATCGCGTCGAGTCTGAAACGCGGCAAGTAATTCGTAAAATGAATTACGGCTAAAACGAGTTTGCCCGCTCGCTTGCAACTAATCACTCATATCTTGATTCGGTGATTAAGCGGATGTGGGTAGTGGCGCAGGGACTCAGATTTTTCACGGGATATCCCGAAAAATGCTTGACGTTTATCCGCTCGAGAGAGTATATGTTCCATGTTTAGACAAAATCGTTTTTACCATTCGAAATCAAAGGAAATCAGGGTGGGCGGGCTTTGCTGGTTCGGTTAGTTGTAACAGGATTTCAATTTTAGGCTAGAGAATGTTCAAGGGTTCTGCCATCATCACGAATCGTAGAAGACTCTTAATCCTGGCTCAATTGAATCTGACTCGCAAGCGCCCTAAGGTTATAGCAATCGGGATTATTAAGTCCTAAAGTCGAACAATATCAATTATGCGAAAGATCAATCCCCATGATTTCAAGGTCGCCAGACGCGGTACCAGCCGCGAGATCAACCGTCAGATCGCTCTGAACCTGATTCGCGCACATCAGCCAATCTCTCGCGCCGACCTCGCCCGACTTATGAATGTCAGACGTGGCGTTGCGAGTTTGCTGGTGGGCGAACTGCTTAGCGAAGGACTGATCTTCGAAGGCGCTGTCGGTGAGGCCGTTGGCCGCGGCCGGCGTCCCACTTTCCTCTTTATCGACTCAAGACAGCGATGTGTTGTCGGAGTCGATATCCGAGCGTCCCGCACCTTTATCATGGTCACCGATTTGATGGGCCATCAACTAGGCAGCGTCACCAGCTTTCAAACCAGTAGAGAAATTGGTCCACTCACACAGGAGCTTGCTCGTCGGATCAAACAGGTGCTGGCAGATTATAAAGAGATTGGCGCGTGCGAGGGGATTGGCATAGCAGTCCCGGGAATGGTCGACCCGGCCGCCGGTAAAGTGTTACACGCTCCCACTTTGTATTGGAGAGATATCAACTTACGCGATCCACTTGCTGCCGCCGTGGGAATTCCGGTCCATATAGAAAATTCAGGTAAGGCCTGTGCGCTCGCTCAACTTTGGGCCACGCGCTCTGACATGGTGGCATCCGGCAATTCAGTCTTTGTAAGCGTGTCAGATGGAGTGGGTGTCGGCATCGTCGTCAATGGCGAGGTGCTTCGTGGTCGGCACAATACGGCCGGTGAATTTGCGCATGTGCCTTTAAGTATTGATGGTCCACGCTGTACTTGCGGGGCTACCGGTTGCTGGGAAGCTTACATATCCAACCTTGCTACGCTTTCAAGATATTTCGGAAGAGATCTCACCGATCCAAAACCGCAAAGCGCCGAAGATGCCAGCTTGACGGTCGAGGATTTGATCGCGCGCGCAAGAACCGGAGAAGCTAAAGCGCTGGCAGCAATCAATTCAACTGCTCGTTATCTTGGACTCGGATTGGCCTCGATTATCAATGCCGTGGATCCGTCGCGAATTTATATCGGTGGCGAGATAACAACTGCATGGGGATTGATAGAGCCGATTGTACGGAGCGGTTTACGCGAAAGGACCCTGACAGATTTCGGGGGCGCCACGGAAATTCGGGTAGTTCCTGCCGAAGATCACCCAAGACTGCGAGGTGCGGTTGCACTCGTAGCTGCCCCCGCTTTTGCGGCACCAATGGTTGCGTAGTCCGAGCCAAACGATCCAAAAGAGAGTACGAAGTGAAGCTAATCACGTTTTCAATTCTGACTGCGCTGCTGGTTACTTCTGCGTCGATAGCGTCGCCTCTGCATCGGGCGAGTGCAAAGGCAACCCCTCCTGTAGTCAAGACCTCAGATCTTCGTGTTGAGGTAAATGACTTCCTGGGAAAAGAGTTGGCCGCTCATCTCGGCGCCATTCAATCTTTGTCACCGGTTCCGGATCGGGTGCTGGGCGTTCCCACTACAGGTGAGTTTTCCTGGGGAACATTCATGCGTTCACTCGCGGCGTATTCGGAAACAACCGGAAATCGGGAATTAGCTGGACGCGACCTCGCAAAGTGGGTCGGACAAATCGGGTTGATTGAAGCGCATGCTGGTAGTAAGGCGTTCTCCCAGTTATATGCGGCGTTGGCCCTTCGTCATTTTGGGCGTGACTTGAAGACAAACCCTCTGTGGCAAAACCTGACACCTGACGAGCAAAAGGCGTGGCGGTCGCTCCTCAATCCGGAACGGTTTTATGATCCCAAAACAAATAAGGTAATCGATCTACCAGAAAATTATCTGGGAGTGGCTTCACGTATCGCCAGCATTAGCTATGAGCTCGGAGTTTCAACTGACCGAAATTTTCTTGACCGGTTACTTGATCGGGCAGCAATTCAATTCACCAGCGGTAAGTTGTTTGCCGACGATTCACCTCCGACTGGGCGGTACGATCGTTACTCGAATGAGTATGCTCGATATATTTGGGACGCCGCCGAAATCGCGGGTCGTAAAGATATTCTGGAAAAGCTTCGACCGTCACTCGAAATTCAGATGCGTCTTTGGTGGGATCTGGTTTCTGAGGATGGCTACGGTTACAACTGGGGACGCAGTCAAGGAGTGGTGAGTTATCTCGATACTCCGGAGATCGTAGGTTTTCTCGCGCTTCATCCCGAGTTTAGACCAGCGCCGCTCGCCGATATCGCCGCTCTCTACAATCAGGCATGGAATTATCTACTACACGATTACCGCACCGATAATCATTTGCTGTCGATTTTTGCGTTTGGGCGCGGCAACTATTCCTACATAAATCGGGAACGCGAGTGGCAACAGACCACCGGGTTTTTTGGTAAGCTGGCCAACTCTCACACTGCAATAATGAATGCGTTGGAGAAAGAGAACGTCACCTCGTTTCCCGCCGTGCCCACTTTGAAAGATGTCGCGCGCTTCGAGTTTTTTAGAAAAGGTGGGGATAGAGCGGCGGGAGTTTGGCTCGTTCGACAAGGTCAGCTTCGCTTTGCCTTACCGATTACTACGGGAACTAAACCAGGCATCTCCGACTATCTTGCGGCGCCTTATGGTTTAGCAGGCTTTGCCGCGCCGGTCGAGCAGGTGTATCCGGTGATGGTTCCATATATTGAGCTGGCAGACGGACGAACTATTGTTGCTGCAGATGGTGCAGATGCGATCGAGCCGTCCGCCGATGGCCAAACCTTGAAGGCGCGTTGGATCCGTTGGGTAACAATCGGTGGCAAGTCTGGTGAATGGACTGATGTTGGTCTAACCAGCGAAGTAGTGTGGCACATTACGAACAATTCGATCTCGCGCGAGGAGACGCTTTCGGCAACGAAACCGGTAACGATCCGCGGTTGGCGAATGGCGGTGCCCAGCTCTTATGGTAAGGTTGATACTGAAATAGTTGGAAACAAAAGAATCGATCGCTTTAGCGCAAACCAGGGCTCACTATCGGTCGAGCTCGACGGTAACTCATTTCCGGTTTCCACTTCTATTATCGCTACGGGTAATGGGCCACTTGGCAAAGGCGTACATGGCCCGGTGCCTTTACACCTTGTGTTTGAAGCCAGGAATGTCACGTTAACGAGTTCTCTGAAATACCGGCTAACCCTGACTGTAGCAAGGACTTCAAATCAATGACGAGTATTGTCAATTCGAGGGAGATTTCGATGAACGAGGAATTACACCAGAACCCGATTACACCTGAAACTTGTTTTGTCCCTAAAACCCACGAAGGACGTGGCCGCCGGACTGCCGTCGCTCCGGGTCGAACAGCATCGCGATATCTCCACTATGGCCGAATTACGCTCGCTGCCGGAGATGCTCCAGTAAGATTCAACAGCCAGGATCATGAAGTTGGTCTTATCGCGCTGAACGGTCACGCGTCTATCAATGCGGGAGGCGAAACTTTTGAGTTGGACCAGTACGATGCGCTCTACGTTCCGCGGGACTCAGATATTGAAGTACGAGCTGAAGCAGGTGGTTGTGATCTTGCGGAAGTTTCCGCTCCTGTCGAGAAACAGTATCCGTTGAAATTCGTGTCATACAAAGAGGTACGTCAAAATCCAAAGCTCCACCTAATTGCCGGCAAGCCACCGGCAGAGCGAGATCTGAACGTGTTAATCGGTGCGAATGTGGAAGCGGGTCGCATCATGGCCGGCGTTACATTTTCAACCCCTGGAAATTGGACGTCCTGGCCGCCGCACGAGCATTCAAAACTTCTCGAAGAGGCCTATCTGTTTATTGACATGCCTGCCCCATCTTTTGGTGTGCAGTTTGTCTACACCAATCCTCAATCGCCTGAGCTGGTCCAGGTTGTCCGAGAAGGTGATTGTGTGTTGATGCCGCAGGGTTATCATCCGAATGTGGCAGCGCCCGGTGGTCAGATAAATTTTCTTTGGATGATGGCGGCAATTAAGGAAGGCGAAGATCGGTTGTACGGAGTCGTCAATGTCCAGCCTGAGTACGCTGCCAGTGGTTCGGGTTTAGAGGCCGTCAGCGATAAGAAGTAGGAAATTGAATGAGTTCGTTGTCGGATACTCAGTCGTGAATCCACCAACATTTAGACTCGATGAGAAGATCGCTCTTGTTACCGGTGCCGCCACCGGACTGGGTGCGGCAATCGCAATTGGTTTGGCGAGTGCCGGAGCTCGCGTGATTTGCCATGGCAATACCAGATCGCCGGACGAAACAATTCGGAAGATCACTGAACTTGGAAGTGAAGGGCGGTCAGTCACCGGTGATCTTAGTAAGTCAGAAACTGCTCGCAGCTTGATTGCCGAGAGTCTCAAATATTTTGGTGGTTTGGATATTCTCATCAATAACGCAGGCACCATCCGTCGCGCTCCAGCAGCTGACTATTCTGAAGAAGATTGGGCCACGGTAATCGAAGTCAATCTTTCAAGTGTATTCCGTCTATGTCAGCTTGCCGGGAAGCAGATGATTGAGGCGGGCCATGGTGGAAAGATAATCAACATCGCCTCGCTCCTCTCATTCCAGGGCGGCATTACCGTTCCGGCCTACGCTGCGTCAAAAGGAGGAGTGGCCCAACTCACCAAGGCGCTGGCTAACGAGTGGGCAAAATTCAATATAAATGTGAATGCCATCGCGCCCGGGTACATGCGAACGACGAACACAGCTGCACTGCAAGCTGACGAAACAAGAAACCGACAAATACTCGAGCGGATTCCCGCGGGACGTTGGGGTGAAGCCGAAGACGTAGCCGGCGCCGCAATCTTTTTGTCATCTCGAGCCAGCGATTACGTGAACGGTCACGTGCTGGTAGTTGATGGCGGCTGGTTGGGGCGATAAGGGGTCAGGGTATTTGCTAATTACGAATTGGTAATTGAGAATTTCTCATTCCGTCCTCGAAAGCCTCTCTCAAAAAGAACATAGCGATCGATCCGTAAGGGCAGTGCGTGTGGTTCAGATACCTTCCATAAAACTGCGCCATGAGTCCGCAATCCCACATCGCGGCAGCGTGTGGATGTTTCAAGTCCTTTCTACAACACGAGCGC
>Ga0207674_10002476_pt1 | contig 23298 bp, 19 predicted proteins | sample KBSCornC72_FD_184303 | JGI IMG/M metagenome (GOLD analysis project Ga0207674, IMG submission 184303) | Corn rhizosphere microbial communities from Kellogg Biological Station, Michigan, USA - KBS Corn C7-2 (SPAdes) (version 2) | ecosystem: Host-associated > Plants > Roots > Rhizosphere > Soil ...
GTTCGATCTCGACATGCTGTCGTACACGCGGGCGACGCCACGGCTCGAGGGATTCAAGAACCTCGTGAAGAAAGGCAATGCAGAGGCCCTCGACGGCATCGGCGACGCGGCAATCCTTGGCCACGACGCCAGCAATCGTCCAACCGTCAACGTCCTCAAGGGCCGACACGAGTTCATGATCACGTCGCTCGACAGCACGCATACCGCAGCCGACGCCAAGTCGAGATTGATCCAGTTGGCCAAGACCGCGATGGCGAAGCTGCCCTAGAGCCCAAGCTCGGGACAGTAGATCCTTCGCTCGCTGCGCTCGCTCAGAATGACAACGCTTAGTGAGGCGTATTCACCTGCTTCACACCCTGGCGTTCAGCCACCCGGATCGGCTCGATCGGACCGGCTCCGAGCGCTAACGGAGCTTTTCCATCATCGACCCGCTGCGCGGGGACATTGGCCGCCGGCCGCTCGGTAAAGATCTTCGTCACGAACCGCTGCCCTTCGGCGATTCGCTCGATCTCGATCGCGATGGCGTCGACCGCATGTTCGAGTCGGTCCATGCGTGGCGCCAACTCGTCCGTCTTCGGCGCGACGATCGGCGACCTCCCCCTCCAGATCCGCTTCGCCCACGCGATCGACAGCGGAAGCACGAAGCACATCGCCAGCACGAACGACATGCCGACGACCATGTCCGGGTCCACCTGCCGGTTACGAAACATCGGCGGCGGAAGCGGTTGGGCGGTCTCGCTGAGCTGGTTTGTGTTGAGGCCGAGTCGCTGAGCGACTTCCGCACGGACGGCTGACAGCTGGCCCTCGGCTCGCGCCACCTGAACGTTCAGCTCCGACATGCGAGCGATCTGCTCCGTGCGGAGCGGCGCGTCCGCCGGGAGTCGCGAGATCTGACGCGAAAGGAGGCGCTGCTCGGTGTGGAGCCCGGCGAGTCGGGCGACCAGTTCCACGGCCTGCGCCTGGAGTGCCGCGAGCGTCTGCGCCTCGACCACAACCGGCGCCGAAGGGGTCGCCGGTGCCGGAGGCGGGGTGGGTGCTTGGGTGGGCATGCGCATGAACCTCCTACGACCGCGGCAAAGGGGTTGTTTCGGGCGGGTCCGTTCGGTCAGGCAAGCCGACCCGGCCGCTACTATGATACGCCACATGTCCGTGGAAATCATCCGCGACCCGCTCTGGAACAACATCCGTCTCGACCCGCTCGCCTTCGAGCTGATCGACACGCCGGCCTTTCAGCGACTCCGCTACGTCCGCCAGCTCGGTCTCGCCTTCCTCGTCTATCCCGGCGCCACGCACTCGCGCTTCGAGCATGCATTGGGGACGTACCATCTGGCCCGCCGGACGCTCACTCTGTTCGAGGAGCAAGAGGAATACAGCCGGATCGACGACGAAGAGTGCCAGTTGATCCGCGTCGCCGCCCTGCTTCACGACATCGGCCACTACCCGTTCTCCCACGCCCTCGAGGAGATCGGCGCCATGCACCACGAAGTCGTGGCGCATCCCCTGATTTGCGACGGTGAGGTGGCCGAGGTACTGCGGCGTGAGCTCGGCGCGAGCGCGCCCGAGCGGATCGTCGCCCTCATCCGCGGCGAGAGCGACAGCCCGCTCCAGGGACTCATCTCCGGGTCCATCGACCTCGACAAACTCGACTACCTCCGCCGCGACGCCTTCATGTGCGGCGTGAGCTACGGCGAGATCGACGTCGACCGTCTGATCAACGCGCTGACGCTGGTGGCAGATCCGACCACCGGGGGAGGCGAGCCGCGCGTGGGCATGGTCGAGAAGGGACTCTCCGCGCTCGAGTCGCTTCTCTTCGCGCGCTATCAGATGTACCGGAACGTCTATTGGCACCACGCGGTGCGGAGCGCGACGGCGATGTACAAGCGTCTCGTCGTCGACGCGCTCGACACCGGCGCCCTCGATGCGCGCACGCTCGCCGGGTTCACGGACGAAGGATTGCTTCACGCGATCGGCCAGCGCGCGCCGAGTGCGCTGCTCGAACGTCTTCGCCGGCGACAACTATACAAGCGCGCCTTCGAGTGCCCGGCCGCTGACCTCGACGGCGACGCCGGCGAGTGGATCGCCGACGACCGCACGCTGACGGTTGCCGTCGAAGACGCCCTGGCGTGTGAGGTCGGGCTACAGCCGGGCGAGTTGCTCCTCGACTACCCGACGAAAACACAGATGCTCGGTCTCGATCTGCTCGTTCAACGGCCGTACGGCGAAGTTCGGCGCGTGACCGCGGCGGGCTGGGAAGGAGCGATCAATCTGCCGAAGCTCTCGGATGAGCTCTACCACTCCGCTCGCTGGCTGCGCATCTACACCTCGGTTCGACTGGCAATCGATCCGAACAAAGTGATTGCATTGGCGAGTCTGAGCCGCGCCGACGTCCAATCCCGACTCGATGCGCACGCCAATCTTCTCTGAAGACACTCTCTCCACTCACGTCTCGCATCCTCGAGGCGTGAGAAGAGGGTCTTACAACAAGAACGGGGTCAGGCTCAACGAGCCTGACCCCATTTGGCGGTAAGCTGTGGCTATTTGTGGTCGTACGTTGCGTCTTTGCGATAGTAATCCCCAAGTAGATGCTCGGCGAAATACTCGAACATCAACCGGTTCGTGTACGGCACCATATCGCCATACCCGTGCGGCTTGCCCGGCAGGATCATGAAGTCGAACCGCTTGTTCGCCTTGATCAGCGCATTGACCAACCGAATCGTGTTCGCCGGGTGCACGTTGTTGTCCATGTCACCCGTCTCGAGCAGCAAGTTGCCCTTGAGGTTCGCCGCCAGGTCGACCGTCGTTGGGACTTTGATCATGAAGGCGTTGGTCGTGTCGCCGTCGGCGATCGAACCGTCGAGCAGCGCCGCAACCGCCGCGACTCTCGAGCCTTCAGCTCCGTTGCCGTCGTTCCCTTGACCCGACGGGCCACCCGCCGCGCGCCCGGCCTGCACTACGCCGGTCCGCCCGTTGTTTTTCGCCGCGATCACCTTCAGGCCGTGATACTGCTCGCTCCAGTTCTGGTTGTAGACGTTGTTGTCGTGGTTGCCCGATTCGCTCACGCCGACCTTGAAGAAATCATTGAACGGCGGGAGGAGCATCGCCGCGGCGGTGAGGAAGCCGCCGCCTGAGTGACCGTAGATGCCGACGCGGTCGATGTCGATCCACTTGTGAATCGACGCGAGCTGTTCGATGCCGGCCTTCTTATCCGCGAGAGCGTAATCGCGCAGGTTGTAGTAGCTGAAGCCCTGGTACTCCTGCGAGCGCTGCGGGCTGCCGCCGCGGTTGCCGATCTGGATGACGATGAAGCCCAGCTGCGCCAACTGCTGCGGCACCGCGCTCGGCGAGAACGGATACGTCACCGACTCCGTCTGCGGACCCGGATAGACGTTGGCGATGATCGGGTATTTCTTCGTCGAGTCGAAATCGAACGGCTTCCACATGTTGCCGTAGATGTCTGTGGTGCCGTCCGCGGCTTTCACATGGAAGGTCTCCGGCGCCTTCCATCCCAGTGCCTTGATCTGTGAGACGTCCATCGTCTCGAGATCCATCACCGACTTGCCGGTCGCGTCTCGCAGCGTCGCCACCGGAACCATGTCGATGCGCGACGCGTTGTCGACGATCCACTTCTTGTTTGGCGAGAGACGCGAATCGTGCGTCGCGTTGCCGGCGTCGAGGAGCGCGAACCCGGTGCCGTCGAGGCCCACGCGATACAGGTGCGAGTAATAGGGGTTCTCCGTTCCCTCTCGTCCGACCCCCGCGACGTACAACACTCCCTTCACCGAATCGACATCGACGATGCGCTCGGCGCGCCACGCGCCGCTGGTGAGTTGGCGCTTCAGCTTTCCAGAATTGTCATACAGGTAGTAGTGACCCCACCCCGAACGTTCCGACCACCAGATGAAATCGCCGCCCGTTTTGACGTATCGGACGTTCTGGCGCTCGCTCGAGTTGTTCTCGATGTCTTCCTTGAGCAGCTGCGTCACCGTCTGCGACGGCATCGCGAAGTCGATCAGCTCGAAGTGCCGCTGCGTGCGGTCGCGGCGGACCATGCGCAGGTGCTCCGACGTTCCATTCCAATGGATGTCGAAGAGGCGCTGGTCCTTCCATTTCTTGATCGAGACCGGCGTGAGCTTGGTGTCGCCGACCTTGAACATGTACAGCTCTTCCTGACCGACATTCGTCTCGCCGGGCATCGCGTACGTGTACGACATCAGCGTCGGACGCGGGTTGCCGAGGTTGTTCACGAGGAACAGCTCGCCGACCTTGCGGTTGTCCATACGCGTCACGGCGAACGCCTTCGAATCCTGCGACCAGATCACGTTCGCGCGCACGCGAGGATCGCGACTCACGCCGCCGCGTCCACCACCGCCGCCCTGGTCGTCGTTCTGGTTGTCGTCCTGCTGCTGCTGTTGCTGCTGCAGCTCCTGCTGCTGTCGCTCCTGCAGCGTATCGCGCGCGCCGAAGCTGTAGTTCTTCACGCCGTCGCGCGTCAGCTGAACCGTGTCTTTCGTCGAAACCTTGACGACATACAGGTTGTGTTCGCGCGAGAAGGCGAACATGCTGCTGTCGGGCGAGTAGTTCCGGAAGTCGCCACCGCGGCCGCCGCCGAATTGGCCGCCGCCGCCGCCACCTCCGCCCGCGCGTCCACCGCCCGCGCCGCCGCAGGTGCTCACCGAGTCGGCAGCCGGCGCCGCAGCTTCACCACCCTGCACGACGCCACCACCGCCCTGTCCGCGCCCACCGCGCCCTGCGCCGCCGCCGGCACCCGTAGCCGGTCCGAGCCGCTTGAGCATCTCCGTCGCGATGTCCCACTCCCAGCGCGAGCTATCCGCGTTGAAGGTGAAATTCTTCCGATCCTTCGAGAACGTGATCTGGTTGAACGGAAGGTTCTGCGGGTCGTGCGCGCGGTGGCTCTGCTCGGACAGCTGCGCCGCCAACTTCCCCTGGTCGAACAACGGCTTCTTCGTCTTGTTCGTCGGAACGACGAGGAAGAAGGTCGAGCCGCTGTGATCCTTCCAGTTGTAGCAAAGCGAATCGCTCTGCCCGAGCCAGCGCGGATTCACCGCGTTGGTGAACAACTTGGATCGGAGATTCGCGGCCGAGAACTTCTCGGCGAGCTCCCAGTTCGCCTTGTTCGGCGTTGCCTGGGCGCGAGCTGCGCTGGGAAGGAGGATGAGAGCAGCGCAAGCGACGCCGCGGGTAAGGCGGGTCACGGGAACCGTGAATGACATGGGGTACCGTCCGGTGGCGGAGGGCAAGGGTCAGCGAACTGCGTTTCTACTATCGCCGTGCTGATGGAGTTACGCCAGAAGACGGCTAGTTGTTGGCGTTGTTTGCGCCGTCTTCGTCCTGGGCGACCTGCACGACGATGGCTGTGATGTTGTCGAGGCCGCCGCGGCCGTTGGCCTCCGAAATGAGCGCGTGCACCTTTCGCTCGGGCTCGGCACGCGACATCAGCAGAATCTGAAGTCGCCGGTCGTCCACCATGCCGGTGAGGCCGTCGCTGGCGACGAGGAAGAGGTCGCCGATTTTGACGTCGCCGCGATAGATATCGGGCTCGACGTCCGGGCTCGCTCCGACGCAGCGCGTGATGACGTTGCTGTACGGATGGTAGCGAGCCTGCTCCGGCGTGAGGAATCCCGCGTCCACCTGCTCCTGAACGTAGGAGTGGTCCTTCGTGAGCTGGGAGAGCGCGCCGTCGCGGAGGAGATACACCCGCGAGTCTCCGACCTGGCCGATCATGTAGTGCGTGTCCCAGATCAACAGCACGGATGCCGTGGTGCCCATGCCCTGCTTGTCGACCTCGGCGATCGTGCGGTCGTGGATGGTCCGATTCGCCTTGCGAAGCGCTTCGGTGAGCCGTTCGGCGGCGAGGTTCTCGCTGATCTCTTTCAACGTGTCGAGCTCGCGCTCGATCGTCTGCACCGCCATCTCGCTCGCTACTTCGCCCGCCGCGTGACCACCCATGCCGTCAGCGACGATGAACAAGCCGCGGCTTGCGCCGGCGGGTGCTTTGACGGAGAAGTTGTCTTCGTTCCCGGACCGAATCATGCCGACGTCGGTCCGAGCCGCGTGAAGCAGGCGTACCATCACTTGGTCAGCATGTAGAAAGCACTGACCGCGAGTCCAATCAGAAGGACAAACCAGAGCCAAGCCAGGTTGCCTTCACTGCGCGGTCGCGAATTGGCGCTCGTTACAGCCGTTGAGCGCGCGGGTGTTGGTGGAATCTGACGCTCGGCCGTAGCAGCCGCACGAGCCAACCGGGACGGGGTCGCGTTCGCGGCCGCCGGCCGCTTCGCCCCGATCTGCACGCTCTCCGGTCGACGCGTCTCTCCGGTCCGGCGCATCGATTCGGAGCGACGAGGCGTCTCGGACGGCCGGCGAGCCGGAGGCTCGGGCCGACGAAGACTCGGTAAGAGCGGAAACGGTTCGGTTGGTTCGTCCGCGGCTCCTTGTTCGCCTTCGCGAATTCGATCGGATATGGCGGAGAACTCGATCGTCGGCGCGAGCGCGACGACGTCGGCGTGAAAACGGAATTCTTCGGTGCCGACGCGCACGACGTCGGAGCGATTGAGGATTTGAGCCTTGGCCACGCGTGAGCCGTTCACGTAGACGCCGTTCGAGCTGAGATCCTGAATTTCATAGCCGCGCTGTGTCGGCGCGACGACGGCGTGCTTGCGCGAGACCTGACGCTCGGCGACGACGATGTCCGAAGCGGCGTCGCGGCCGATGGTGACGCCGGCGGGTCCGACGGGATACTCCTTGCCGTCTACGAGCGACACGAGGCGTCCGCCGGTCGGCGCAGTGCGAAGCGGCGGCGAGCCTTTGTCGGCGGCGATCCGCGCCACCTCGTCCGCCGCCACGTACTGCGTCTTTCCGTCCGTCGAGTCGTCGCTGAAGCGCAGCTCTTGTCCGGCGACGTCGATCTTGTCGCCGTGGAGCAACGGCATCGGATTGGTCAGCAGCATACCGTTGACGCGAATGCCGCCGCCATCAGTTCCCGGGCGAATGAAGCTTCCGGTCGGAGTCACGTCGATGACAGCGATCGCGCCCACGACGCCGGCGCCGTCGACCGGAATCTCGACTTCCCCCATTCCGAGCCGGTTGGAGCCTGGACGTAGCGCGAATCGCTGTTCATTGAGCTTTATGACCGGCATGTCCTTAGGCGCGCTCGGTGCGGGCGGGGAATGGTTCGGCAGAAAGTACCCTTTCGCCCCTCAGGCTGGCAAGCGTCACGCACCCGCCTTCAGCGCATCGCGCGCTGCCCCTACTTGCAGACGATACAATCGGTCGTACAGGCCCCGCTTCGCGAGCAGCTGACGATGCGTTCCACGCTCGCGAACGGTCCCGTGGTGCAGCACCAGAATCTCGTCGGCATCGACAATTGTACTCAATCGATGCGCGATGGCGATCGTGGTCCGGCCGCGCGTCAGCTCGCCGAGCGCGCGCTGGATCTCGGCTTCGATCTCGCTGTCCACGGCACTCGTCGCCTCGTCCAACACGAGAAGCTCCGGGTCCGCCGCGACGGCCCGTGCGAACGACAGGAGCTGTCGCTCGCCGACGCTGATCGACGCCCCACGCTCGCCGAGCACCTGGTCGTAGCCGCGCGGGAGCCGGCGAATGACCCGGTCGGCGCCGACGCGCGACGCCGCGGTTGCCACCGCCTCCTCGGAGATCGGGCTGGAGAGTCGAATGTTCGTCAACACGTCGCCTGCGAAGAGAAAAATGTCCTGCTGGACGTAGCCGATGCGCGAGCGGAGCTCTTTGACGGGGATCGTGCGAATGTCGACACCATCGAGGAGGATGACCCCCTGCTGCGGATCGTAGAAGCGCAGCAGCAGGTTGATGATTGTCGTCTTTCCGGCGCCAGTGTGGCCGACCAGGGCGAGAGTCCGGCCCGGCTCGACTTTAAAGCACACGCCTTTGAGAACCCACTCCGGTGACACCGGCTGGCCGTCGTCGCGGGCGACATGGCCTGTATCGTACGCGAACCAGACATCTCGGAACTCGACGGTGACCCCACGTTTCGCCGGCGGCGTACGCGTTCCCTCGACGGCAGTTGGCTGAGTATCGGCGTGTGGCTGGGTGTCGGTTACCGACGGCTGCTCGGCCGGGTGCCCGCTTGCGGGCGCACGGCTGCTCGGCCGCTCGGCCGGGTGCCCGCGAGCGGGCGCGTGGCTGCTCGACAGGTCGGCGGCGGGTGTGTCGAGGAGGCGGAACACCCGTTCACTCGCCGCCATCGCCTGCTGAAGGGTGTTGAACTTGTCGGACAGGTCCTGGAGTGGCTGGAAAAAGCGGCGGACGAGCTGCAGGAACGCCGCGAGCGTCCCGATGGTCAGCGACGCGTTGGTCACGCGATGCGCGCCGGTCACGATCAAGCTCGCCAGCGCAATCGTCGTCAGGACTTCGATAACCGGGAAGTAGAGCGCGTAGTAGGTGATCGAGTGCAGATGCGAGTTCAGGTGGTCGCGATTGAGTGCGTCGAACCGGTCCGCCTCGGCGCGCTCGCGGCCGAACAGCTGAATGACGCGCATCCCCGTGATGTGCTCCTGGAGATACGCGTTGATGCGCGCCAACCGCGTGCGAATGTCGCGATAGGATTCGCGGACCTTGGCGCGGAAGACGTGCGACGCCCAGTAGACGAACGGGATCACGCCGAACGCCGCGAGCGCGAGTCGCCAGTCGATGAACAGCATGAGCGCGCTGATCGCCAGCAGCGTGAACAGGTCGCCGAGCCCCGCTACGACGCCCGACGCGAACAATTCATTGAGAGATTCCACATCGGACGTCACGCGTGTCACGAGACGTCCAACCGGGTTCCGGTCGAAGAACACCACGGGCAGCCGCTGGACGTGCGCGAAGATGTCGCGCCGGAGGTCGCGCATGACGCGCTGGCCGAGGAGGCCCGTGAGGATCGTCTCGCCATACTGACAAACGAACCCCACGGCGAGCGACGCGCCGAACAACGCCGCCGACTGCCAGACGAGACGCGATGAATGCGTCGGGAGGGCGACGTCGATGACCCGTTGCGTCATGAGGGGCCCGACGAGCTGCATCAGCCCGTCGATCATCAGGCATACGAGCGCGGCGGCGACGAGGCTCATTTGAGGTCTGACATAGCCCATGAGCCGGCGCACGATCCGCGCGTCGTAGATCTTGCCGACGACGTCGTCTTCTTGCATCGGCGAAAGCTAAAATCCTGCTCGCTTCGCTCGCGGCGGTGGGCGGTCGGCGAAGGGCGATGGGCGGTGGGCGGTGGGCGGTGGGCGATGGGCGGCGTACGGCTGCCTCACACCGCCCAACGCCCATCCCCCATCGCCGGCCCCACTCGACAGCCGTGGTCGTCAGTCCTGTCTGGTACACGCGTTGCGATATCACCGAGCGACGTAGACCCCCTTTTTCGGAGGCGATCGTTATGGGTATTATCGCGTGGATCGTTCTTGGCTTGATCGCGGGCGCGATCGCCAAGGCGATCATGCCAGGGAACGACCCGGGTGGGATCATCGTTACGATCCTCATCGGCATCGTGGGGGCGTTCCTCGGCGGGTTCTTGGGCAACCTCCTGACGGGCAGCGGCCTGAACGGCTTCTCGCTTTGGAGCGTCCTGCTCGCCATCGTTGGCTCGCTCATTCTGCTCTGGATTTATCGGGCAACGACCAGGTCGCGCGGCACGACGCCGCTTTAGGCGTCACCGCGCGTCTGGCGAACCATTGGCGGCCGACGTCGGCCGTCGCGGGGAAGCCTGGGACGTGAGGTCCGGTGTCCAAGGATGAGTGGTGTGGCATTATCCTCGGACCCGACCGCTCGCCCTAGGCTTCTCTCGCATGCCACTCTGGTTGTTCTGGATCCTCCTCGGACTGATCGCGGGCACGCTCGCGAAGTTCCTCATGCCCGGCCGCGATCCGGCCGGCTGCATCTTCACGATCCTACTCGGCATCCTCGGAGCAGTTTTCGGCGGAATGATCGGCACGCGACTCGGCTGGGGGCGCGTGACCGCCGGTGATCTCGATCTTCGCTCCATCGCCATCGCGACCTTCGGCGCGCTGCTGGTGCTGCTCCTGGGCCGCCTGATTCGCCGCCCCCGCCAATAGCCACCGAGATGGGGTCTGACCCTATTTCGCATTTTGGAAATGGGGTCTGACCCTATTTCGAATTTTGGAAATGGGGTCTGACCCTATTTCGCTGTTTGTTCGGTGCAGTGCGACGGCTAGATTTGGCGCCATGAAGGATCGCATCGTCGTCCGCGGCGCCCGACAGCACAACCTGAAAGGCTTCGACCTCGAGATCCCGCGACGCGCCTTCACCGTCGTCACGGGACCGTCCGGGTCGGGCAAGTCGTCGCTCGCCTTCGACACGATCTACGCCGAGGGACAGCGGCGGTACGTGGAATCGCTCTCGGCGTATGCGCGGCAGTTCCTCGAGCGCATGGAGAAGCCGGACGTCGATTCGATCGACGGGCTATCGCCGGCGGTGGCGATCGAGCAGAAGAACCCAACGAAGACGTCGCGGTCGACGGTCGGGACGGCGACGGAGATCTACGATTATCTCCGGCTGCTCTGGGCGCGCGTTGGACGCACGTTTTGCCCGTTGTGTGGCCGTGAGATGCGTCCGGACACGGTGCAGTCGGTGACCGACACCGTCCTCGCGCTACCGTCGGGCACTCGCTTCTACGTGACCTTTCCTCTGGCACTCTCGGGAGAGGTGACTCACGAAGTCGTCGTCGAAAACCTTCGCGCGCAGGGATTTGTTCGTGTGTCGGTCGACGGTGTCATCAAGCACCTCGACGACCTGCTGACGGAGGCGATCGACGTCACGTTCGCCAAGGAACTGCTCGTCGTCGTGGATCGCCTGGCAGTTGGCGACGACGCGCGCGGCCGCCTCGCCGACGCCGTCAGCACCGCGTTCCGTGAGGGCGACGGCGACTGTGTTGTCATCCGGAGCGAGGCATCACCCACCGCCCATCGCCCGTCGCCCGTCGCCCTCCGATTCACCGAACGCTTCGAATGCCCCAATGATGGCACTCGCGCGCCGGCGCCAACGCCGCAGCTCTTCTCCTTCAACAGCCCCCGCGGCGCCTGCAAACGATGTAACGGCTTCGGCGCGACCCTCGAGTACGACGAAGCGCTGATCGTCCCCTACCCTACACGCACTCTGCGCGAGGGCGCGATCGATCCGTGGACCAAGCCGCGCTACGACAACAAACGCCGCGCCCTCGCCGAATTCGCGAAGCGCGAAGGCATCTCTATGGACACGCCGTGGGAAAAGCTTCCCCTCACGGCAAAGAACAAGCTCCTCAAATCGAAGGCTCGCGGCTACAAAGGGATCTTTCCTTTCCTCGAGGATCTCGAGGAGAAGAAGTACAAGCAGTACATCCGCGTCTTCCTGCGCCAGTATCAGACCGCGCAGGAATGCCCTGATTGTCACGGCGCCAAGCTCCAACCTGAATCGCTGCGTGTCCGCATCGCCGGTCGCAGCATCGCCGAAGTCAGCGAGCTCCCCGTCGACCAGCTGCTCGTCTGGCTCGACAGCGTTCAGCTGACCGCGTTCGAGCAGCAGGTGGCCGCGCACATCCTCAAGGAAGCGCGCGATCGCGTGCAGTTCCTGTGTGACGTTGGGCTCAATTATCTCACGATGAATCGCGCCACTCGCACGCTCTCCGGCGGCGAAGCGCAGCGCATCGGACTGGCGAACTCGCTCGGCTCGCAGCTCGTCGACACGCTCTACGTGCTCGACGAGCCGTCGATCGGTCTTCACTCGCGCGACATGGACCGCTTGCTGCGCCTGCTGCATCGGCTGCGCGACACCGGCAACACGGTGCTGGTCGTCGAGCACGATCCCGACGCGATCCGCGCGGCGGATTACATGGTGGAGCTCGGACCGGCGAGCGGCGATCGCGGTGGCCAGCTCGTCTTCGCCGGACCGATCTCGCGCATCGCCGAGAGTCCGCTCACCGGCGCTTACATCACCGGCGCGCGCGAGATCCCGGTTCCGGAGACGCGGCGCCGGCTCGGGCCCCGGTGGATCACACTCACCGGAGCGCGCGAACACAATCTCAAGGGCGTTGACATCAAGATTCCGCTCGGCGCGGTGACCGCGGTGACCGGCGTGTCGGGCTCGGGTAAGAGCACGTTGATTCACGACGTGCTCCTTCGGGCGCTCGAGACACGGCTGCACGGTGAGCACAGCGCCAAGACCTATCTCGGCGAGAAGGTCGGCACGTTCGACACGATCACCGGCGCCGAGGCGATCGACGACGTCGTCGGCATCGATCAGAGTCCGATCGGCAAATCGCCGCGCTCGAACCCGGTGACGTACGTGAAAGCGTTCGACGAGATCCGCCGCATCTTCGCCGACGCGCCCCTCGCCCGCGAGCGCCGCTACACGCCGGCGACCTTCAGCTTCAACGTCGCCGGCGGCCGCTGCGAGACGTGCGAGGGCGCCGGCTATCTCCAGGTCGAGATGGTCTTCATGGCCGACGTGTTCGTGCCATGCGACGAATGCGGCGGCAAGCGCTTCAAGCCTGCCGTGCTCGACGTGCGCGTCAACGGCAAGAACATCTACGACGTCCTCGAGCTCACCGTCGACGAAGCGATCCGATTTTTCCCGCGCGAGGAAAAGCTCGGCCAAGCACTGTGGCAGCTGCAGCAGGTCGGGCTGGGCTATCTCCGACTCGGCCAGCCGGCGACGACGCTCTCCGGCGGCGAGGCGCAGCGCCTCAAAGTGGCGCGCGAGCTCGCGCTCGGTAATAAGAAATCTGGAAAGAAGCTCTACATCATGGACGAGCCGACGACGGGCTTGCACTTGGACGACATCCGCAAGCTCGCCCAGGTATTCGACCGGCTCGTCGACGCGGGCCACACGCTCGTGCTCATCGAGCACAACATGGACGTCATCAAGCTCGCCGATTGGGTCATCGATCTGGGGCCCGAGGCCGGCGAGCGCGGCGGCGAGGTCGTCGGCAGCGGACGGCCGGAGGAAATCGCGCGCCTGGCGGGCTCGTACACCGGTCAGTGGCTGCGCAACGTGCTGCCCGGCTTCAAGGAATTCGACGCACGGCGGCCCCGGGCGCCGAGACCAACCCGGGTGTCGCAAGCGGTTTAAGTCGCTGCCGCGCTTGGGTTTTGAGCGCACACCTCGCGGTTGACTTCGCGACCGTCGGCGCTAGCTTTCGATGTTCGTTGCACCACAATTCCCGGGTAGCTCAGTTGGTCAGAGCGGGTGACTGTTAATCACTAGGTCGGGGGTTCAAATCCCTCCCCGGGAGCCTTCCCAAAGAGGCCGCCATCGGCGGCCTCTTTGTTTTACGCCGCATCAAACTCTTTCATTTGGGGTCAGACCCCACGTCTTAGCTCGCTCTACGCGAAGTTAACAGCCACGAATGGGGTCAGACCCCATTTTTAGGATGGGGTCAGACCCCATTTTTAAGATGGGGTCAGACCCCGGCGGGCTGACGTTGCGCGCGGTTTTTCGCACAGTCCGTGCGGTATGTTGATTACGCCCGACGTGTTTCAGTCATCGCAGCCTCGACCATGATGTTCTGGATTTCAAAGCGCACTTACATCGTCTCCGCGATAGCCGCCTGGGCGATTTCAGCGGGCGCGTGCAGCGAAAAGCATGATGCCGGAGCCGTCCCGCCGCACAAAGGCACCGAAGGCGGGGACGTGTCCCGAAAGGGGACGCCGACCACCTCAGCGACCACCGTCGGCAAGCCGGCGATGTTCCTCGCGGGCGACACCGCGCGGCCCAAGCTGATCGCCGGCCGGAACGCGCACGACAGCGTCTCCTTCTTCTCCGCCATTCGACGAGGCCAAAAGTCGCTCGACAAGTGGCCCGTCGAGAAGGATCCGCTCTCCGGCGCAATCCTGCCGGCGAAGCGAATCGTCGCCTTTTACGGCAACCCGCTTTCGAAGAAAATGGGCGTGCTCGGCGAGTATCCGGTCGACCAGATGCTCGGTAAGCTCGATCAAGCAGTCGCCGAGTGGAAGAAGGCAGACCCCACTACGCCAGTTCAGCCTGCCCTCCACCTCATCGCGGTCGTCGCGCAGGGAGCGCCGGGACGCGACGGGATGTATCGCTTGCGCATGGACACTTCGCTAATCGAAAAAGTCTATCGATGGGCGCAGCAGAAGGACGCGCTGCTCTTTCTCGACATTCAGGTCGGCAAAAGCAATCTCGAGGCGGAGATTCCGCGTCTCCTTCCCTTCCTCTCACGCCCGAACGTCCACCTCGCCGTGGACCCCGAGTTCTCGATGCACTACGAGCGCGAGGGCATGGCGCCCGGCAGGAAGATCGGCGAGATGAGCGGTGACGACGTCAACTACGCCATCCGCACGCTGACGCAGCTCGTCAAAGAAAAGCACCTGCCGCCCAAAGTCCTCATCGTCCATCGCTTCACACAGAAGATGGTCCTCAACGCCGCGGCGATTAAGCCGACGCCGCAGGTGCAGGTCGTCATGGACATGGACGGCTGGGGACCGCCCTGGCTCAAATTCGACTCGTACCGTGACTACGAGGTCGCGGAGCCCGTCCAATACACGGGATTCAAGATTTTCTTTCACAACGACGTGAAAAAGGGCGACGCGCTGCTCACGCCGCACGAAGTCCTCCGGCTTCTTCCTCGTCCTCTGTACATCCAATACCAGTGATCGCTCGGCGACTCGGCGTTTCAATTCTTTTACTGGCGGCCGTTCCATTCGGGACGGCCGTTGCGCAAGGCGCCCGCGCGTTCACCGTTCGCGCGGACAACGACGCCTTTGATTTCTGGATGCTGCCGTGGAATCGGCCGGATGAGGAGTACACGAGCGGCGTCCACCTCACGTATGAGGGCGGAGACGCGCCGCGTTGGGCGCGCCGATTCCTCCAGGGGCGTCCGACGTGCGCCGGCGGAGCCGCGACATGCCGCAGCAGTCGCGTGGAGATCGGTCAGGACATCTACACGCCGTCGGTGTCGCTGGACGATCCACACGCGAGCCCGGGGGCTCGGCCCAACGCCGGATGGCTTTACCTGACGCAGGCAGCGCGCATCGTTTCACCGACGCGATTCGACGAGCTCGCCCTCACGCTCGGCGTCACTGGTCCGCCCTCGCTCGCTCGTCTGACGCAGCAGCTCGCGCACCACGCCGCACCCGAGTTCAATCGTCCGACGGACTGGTCGCAACAGATCGACTTCGAGCCTGGCGTGATTGTTCGCTATGAAGCGCGACGGCGCGCTGCCTCATCCGCAAACGATGGCGTTGGCGTCGACGTCACGCCGTACGCCGCGGGATCTGTCGGCAACGTGGTCGTCGCCGCGGACGCCGGCTTCGACGTCCGACTCGGCTGGCGCCTCGCCGCGCCCTGGCTCCCATCGAACGATGGCTTCAGCTTCGCCGTCACCGGCGGGGTCTCCACGCAGGCCGTCGCGCGAACGCTGTTCCTCGACGGGAACACCTTTCACGGCGGGCCCCGCGTCGGACACGAGCCGTACATCGGCAATGGAAGGGCGGGATTCGAGCTTCGGTATCGCGGACTATCGGTTGGGTATCGGGTGCAGAGCGACACGCGCACGTATTCCGCCGGGCCCAAGTGGCACCCGTGGAGCTCACTCGTCGCAACGGCGATCCTCGACGACTAACGCGTCCCCCCCCAATAGCCGAGTCGCATTTCCGCGAACATCTTAGCGGGATGCGAACTCGAATGCTCCTCTCGCCCGCCGCGGCCCTGTTGCTGGGCGCCGCGAGCGTTGGTGCGCAACTCAAGGCGGTGCGCTTCGCTGCCGTGGTCGACGGATCTGGAACTGTCACCCAGCGCGGCGTCGTGATCATCTCCGGCGATACGATCTTGCGCGTCGCGCGGCCGACCGATCCGATTCCACCGGGGGCGCAAGTCATCGACATGTCGCGCTACACGGCGATTCCCGGGATGATCGACGTCCACACCCACATGACGTATTACTGGGACTCGACGTCGGGCACCGATCCCTGGCGTCAGCCGCCGCGCGCGCCCGAACAGACCGTGCAGCTCGCACGCTGGAACGCGATGCGAACGCTCGAGACCGGAGTCACGACCGTTCGCGATCTGGGCGCATCGAACTACACCGACATCGCGCTGCGCGACTCGATCAACAAAGGAGGCTGGACTGGTCCGCGCATGTTCGTCGCGGGGTATGGCCTGCAGCGCGCGCGTCCGCCTTACCGTCCGAACACGGACACGACCCGCACGGCGCGCGGTCGCGTCTATGACATTTCTCAAATCCCTGAAGCGGTGAGGCAGCAGGTCGACGCCGGCGCCGACTACATCAAGATGTACGGCTCCACCGGGAGCGGCGCGGACGTTACTGGAAATGAGACGTTCAGCGCCGCCGAGATGAAAGCCGCCGTCGATGCGGCCAAAAAGCTCGGCAAGCGAATCGCGATTCACTCATACGGTCCGGTCGGAGGCCACGACGCCGTCGCCGCGGGCGTCACGTCGCTCGAGCACGCGATCGATCTCGACGATGCGACGCTCGCCGAGATGAAAAGCAAAGGCGTGTTCTACGTGCCGACGATCGATCACAATCGGTACTACTCGGAGTACGCGAAGGATTTCCGCTATACGCCGCAGCAGGTGGCGGCACTCGATTCGTTCCGCGTCCTCAACTTCGAGACGGCGCGTCGCGCCATACGCGCCGGCGTGAGACTCGGAATGGGATCGGACGCCGTGTTCCATGGGTTCGGGCAGAATACGCGCGAGCTGGGCTGGTACGTGAAAGCGGGAATGACGCCGGCTCAGGCCCTGGCAACGGCCACCGTGAACGGCGCGGCCATCCTGGGCCAGGAAAAAAAGCTCGGACGTATCGCGCCGGGATACTTCGCCGACATCACGGCGGTGGAGGGTGATCCGCTCGCCGACATTACCGTCGCGATCGACAAGGTGCGGTGGGTCATGAAGGGCGGCACGGTCGTGGTCGACAAGACAGCGGCGCGGTCGCCGTAGCGGTTCATGGCCGCGATATAATTCATCGCGCGACACTACTTCCCCTTCCCCATCTCCATTGCCACGCCGCTCAACGACGCCGCCCGCCGCCAAACAGGAATCGGTCAAACCCTTGGTCGGCGTCATCATGGGAAGCAGCTCCGACTTGAAGCATCTCCAGCCGGCCATCGACGTGCTGAAAGAGCTCGGTGTGCCGCACGAAGCGATGATCGTCTCGGCGCATCGAACGCCCGACTGGATGTTCGAGTACGCGTCCGGCGCGGAGAAGCGCGGCATCGAAGTCATCATCGCCGCGGCGGGCGGCGCGGCGCATTTGCCGGGAATGGTCGCCGCCAAGACGGTCGTGCCGGTGCTCGGCGTTCCAGTTCCGGCGACGACGCTCAACGGGTTGGATTCGCTCCTCTCGATCGTGCAGATGCCGAAGGGTGTGCCCGTTGGTACGCTCGCCATCGGCGAAGCGGGAGCCGTGAATGCGGCGCTGCTCGCGACGTCGATCGTTTCAATCAATCGGGCGGACGTGCGTGAGCGTCTCCGCGCCTGGCGCGAACGCCGAACGAACGACGTGCTCGCGAACCGAAGCCTCTCGGGAACGTGACCGGCATCATTCGTCCCGGCGCGACAATCGGAATTCTCGGCGGGGGTCAGCTCGGTCGCATGACCGCGATGGCCGCGCGCACGCTGGGCTACAACGTCCACATCCTCGATCCCGATGCGAATTGCGCGGCGGGCGCGGTAGCCGACCGCGTCGTCGCGGCGCGCTTCGACGATGCCGACGCGGCGAGCGAGCTGGCACGGCACTGCGACGTCGTCACGCTGGAGATCGAGCAGATCTCACCTGCCGCGATGGACGCCGTCGCGCGTCACGCGCCGCTGCGCCCGTCGAAAGCGATCGTCGAAGTCATTCAGGATCGCGCGCGACAGAAACGCTGGCTATCGGACAACGGATTGCCGCTCGGCGCTTATCGCGAGGTGAACACGCCAGACGATCTTGCCGCCGCCTTCGACGCGCTTGGGCCACTCTTCGTGAAGGCCCGACACGGCGGCTACGACGGTCGCAGCCAGGCACGCGTGGAGGCGCGGACTGACGTGCCGGCTGCATGGGAGGCCCTCGCCGGGCGAGGCGCGGTCGCCGAACAGGCGTTGGATCTGGAGCTCGAGCTATCTGTGATGGTGGCGCGGAGGCCTTCCGGCGAGACGAAAGTCTTCCCGCCGGCCCTCAACGTTCACGAACGACAGATCCTGGCCTGGTCCGTGCTTCCAGCTCCACTTCCGTCCGCTATCACGGCGCAAGCGATCGAGCTGGCGCGCCGAATCGGGGACGCATTCGCTCTCGAGGGGATCCTTGCCGTCGAGATGTTTCTCACGACCGATGGAGCATTGTTGGTGAACGAGCTCGCGCCGCGTCCGCACAATTCGTTTCACGAGACGGAGATTGCCTGCTCGACGAGTCAGTTCGAGCAGCTGGTGCGCGCCGTGTGCGATCTGCCGCTCGGTTCGACCGACGCCCTTCGGCCGGGCGCGATCTACAATTTGTTCGGAGACGTTTGGCTGGCGTCGAATGGCACGCCGAGGTTCGAGGTCGCGCTCGCGCAGCCCGGGATTCGTCTGCATCTCTACGGCAAGCCCGGAGCACGTCCGGGCCGCAAGATGGGACATCTCTCCGCCGTCGGTGAGACGCCCGACGATGCGCTCGCGCGCGTTCGCGCCGCCGCGGCCGCGATCACAGCTACGGAAGATTGAGAGGTCGCCCCCCATGCCCGCGCCCCGAGCTTTCGCCGGTCGCTCCGCGCTCTTCGCTGCCGTTGGCGTGATGGCGTGTTCTACGGGATCGACGACGACGACGACGCGCGTGCCGGTAACCGCCGCGCCCCCGCCAGCCCGAACGCAACCTCCTGCTCCCGCCTACAACGCGACGGCCACGGCGATGATGCGCGATCTCGTCGGCAGTCGCGTCGGCACCATCACGCTCACCGACACGTACGCCGGACTGCTCATTCGCGGCACAATTAGCGAGCTCGGACTCGGCGCGCACGCGATTCACATTCACTCGGTGGGCCGGTGCGAGCCGCCCTTCACGACCGCGGGTCCGCATTTCAACCCCGATAACCGCCAGCACGGCTTCAAAAACCCGAGAGGCTGGCACCTCGGTGACCTGCCGAACCTCGACACACCCGCGTCCGGCCGATTGACGTTCGAGTTCCTGCTTACCGGGGTCACGCTCCGCGGCAAGAACGCGCTGGTCGACGGCGACGGCGCCTCGATCATCATTCACGCGTCGCGCGACGACCACGTGACGGATCCCGCGGGCGACTCCGGCGCGCGCGCCGCCTGCGGCGTCATCACGCTCTCCGCCTCCCGATAGCATGCAGATCGCGGACTTCACCCTCGAGCGATTCTTCGCTCGCTGGGAGTTCGCGGTGCGGTTCGTGTTGTGTGCGTCTGACGTTCAGCCGTTGACGCTATCCGAATTGCTCGCCCTGGCCGACGACGACGCGCGGCAGCGCTGGGAGCGGCTATCGCTTGGCTACACCGAGTCGCTCGGGCTGCCCGTGCTTCGCGACGAGATCGCGAAGTTGTATCGCGGCCTGACCACCGACGACGTAATCACCTTCGCCGGCGCCGAGGAAGGAATCTTTCTCGCGATGCACGCGCTGCTCTCTCCCGGCGATCATGCGGTCGTCGTCTGGCCGTCGTACCAATCCCTGTATGAAGTCGCGCGATCGATCGGAGCGTCGGTGACGCTCGTACAGCTCGATCCAAAGAACTGGTCACTCGACGTCGACGCGGTGGCGGGGGCCATGCGTCCCAACACGCGCGTGGTGGTGATCAACTCGCCGCACAGCCCCACCGGCGCGCAGCTTCGGGGCGACGAGTTGGCGCGGTTGATCTCGGTCGTCGAGCTGCACGGCGCGACGTTGTTCTCGGACGAGGTGTATCGCTTTCTCGAGCACGGCGCACCGGCCTTGCCGCCCGCGGCGGAATGCTCGGAGCGCGCGATGAGCCTCGGCGTGATGTCCAAGGCGTTCGGGCTCGCCGGGATTCGCATCGGCTGGCTGGCAATGCGCGACGCGACGATCCGCAAGCGCATCGCGGCACTCAAGGACTACACGACGATCTGCAACTCGGCGCCGAGCGAGATTCTCGCGTTGATCGGGTTGCGCGGGCGAACCCGGTTGATCGAGCGCGCCCGCGCGATCATTGATGCGAATCTGTCGCTGCTCGACGGATTCTTCGGTCGTCACGCGAATCGGTTCGCGTGGGTGAGGCCCGCGGCCGGCAGCGTTTGCTTTCCGAGGCTGCTCGACGGAGACATCGACGCCTTCGCGGCCGAGCTCGTCGAGCGCGAAGGCGTGTTGCTCCTCCCGGCGTCGCAGTTCGGATTCAGCGGAAACAACTTTCGCCTCGGCTACGGGCGGGCCGATATGCCGGCGGCGCTCGAGCGACTGGAGAGTTTCATCGGGCGCTAGCGGCGCGCGCCGCACAGCACGCCTCTTGCTCCGACGCATCGGAAACCTCGAACACGTCGGAGAACACAGCCATGCCTGCATCGGATCACGGCCACATCGAGCCGCGCGCGCCGGGCGAAATCGTCAGCGCCGCCGCGACGGTGGACGCGCGCAAGGCGATCAAGATCGAAGAGCACATCACGATCGACCGCCCGCGCGATGAGCTGTTTCGCATCTGGCGCAACTTCGAGCAGCTCCCGAAACACGCCAACGATCTCGAGTCGGTGACCGCCGTGGGCGACGGTCGCACACATTGGGTGGCGCGCGTTCCCGGCGGAAAGCGCGTCGAGTGGGATTCGGAGATGGTGAACGAGATCCCCGGTGAGCTGATCGCCTGGAAGACGGTCGGCAACCCGGACGTGGCGCACGCGGGCTCTGTGCACTTCCGCGACGCGGGGGCCGGGGCAACTGACGTTCGTGTCGTCGTAGACTACGAGCCGCCCGGGGGTCGCCTTGGCGCGTTGGTCAACGCCTTCACCAAACTGTTCGGCCAGTCGCCCGAGCAGAAAATCCGCGGCGATTTAAAGACGTTCAAAGAGCGCGTCGAATCAGCAACCCCCCGCCGCGTCGATTAGTTGACCCCGTCAATTAGGGTCAGACCCCATTTAGAGTTCTTGAAATGGGGTCTGACCCTAATTGGACTAAATGGACTAATGGGAGCCAAGACGGTCAGCCTGGGTTGGCGGGGCCCGCGTTGTGGCGTTCCGGAGACGGTCGGTCGGTCGCACGCCGGCCGTAGCTGCGACGGTCGGCGATCGGTGTGACGCCTTTGTCGCCGTGATCGGTCATGTCGATCTCGAATAGCCGGAACGGCGGCCGGTCCGGATAGCTCGCCTTCAACACCGCGTGCGCAACGTTGTAGACGGGAATGCCGCCCTGCGTTTTCCCTTCCGGCGCGCCCTTGTGCGCGTGGCCGTGAAACACTGCGGTCACGTCGAAGCGCGAGATCGGATCCTCGAGACGGCTGGAGCCGAGAAATGGGAAGATCTCAGGCGGCTCGCCCTCGACGGTGGCGCGAATCGGTGAGTAGTGCAGCAGGACGATGCGATGCTCCTCGCCGAGCCTCGCCAGCGCCGACTCCAGCTTGAGCGCCTCCTGTACCGCCTCGTGGACGAAATCCTTGATGATCTTCTCGCCCCACGGCCCGAGAGCGCCTCGGCCAAAACCACCGCAAAACCCTCGCGTGCCGGCGAAGCCGACGCCGCGATACTCCCACGTGTCGCCGTCGAGCATGTGGACGCCGACGTCGGTGAGCACCCGTGCGATGTCCTGCTCCTGCCCTGCCTCGAAATCGTGGTTTCCGAGTACGCCGACCATCGGGATCTTCACGGGCGCGAGGTCCTTTGCGAGAAGCCGCGCTTCTTCGGTGAGCCCATAGTCCGTCAGGTCGCCACAAAGCATGAGGACATCCGCCGCTTCCGCGATCTGCGAGAAGAGCGGAAGTAAGGCGCCGTGAGACGTCTTCGTGTAGTGAATGTCGGCGATGGCCGCGAGGCGGACGACGGATCCGGTCATGGGGGTTCGGGGTTGCGTGAGCCTTTGGGCCATTACACAGAACATTTCGGGCCACAACTCCGGACCTCGCCCGCCCCAACCCTAGCCCCGGTCTTGCATTCTACGGGCGCAAGAAGCCTCGACCGTACGCCCATGGCCTATCAATCCACGCTCGAACACGCGACACGCGACACTAACGCCTTCTACCGACGCACGTTGCACGTTCTGAGCGACGCCCGGGTGCCCTTCCTCGTCGGCGGGTCTCACGCGCTGCTGACGTACACGGGAATCGTCCGCGAAACGAAGGACTTCGACCTGTTCGTCCGCGAGCGCGACCTCGAGGCGGCGCTCAATGCGCTGCGCGAAGCCGGATATCACACCGAAGTCACGTTCCCGCACTGGCTGGCCAAGGCGCTTCAGGGCAGCGACGTCGTGGATCTCGTATTCAGCTCCGGCAACGGCATCTGTCGCGTGGACGATCTCTGGTTCGAGTTCGCCCTCGAGGCGGACGTCCTCGGTATGCCCGTGAAGATCGCGCCGGTTGAAGAGCTGCTCTGGCAGAAGGCGTTCGTGATGGAGCGCGAACGCTACGACGGCGCCGACGTCGCGCACATCCTGCGCGCCTGCGCCGAATCTCTGAACTGGGACCGCGTCCTCCAGCGCTTCGATCCGTACTGGCACCTGCTGTTGAACTATCTGGTTCTGTTCAGCTTCATCTACCCGTCGGAACGCCACCGCATCCCGTCGACGGTGATGAACGATCTCGTGGGCCGTCTTCAGGCCGACCTGGCGTCGCCACCGAGCACCGACCGCGTCTGCCGCGGTACCCTCATGTCACGCGCCCAATACCTGATCGACATCGGTCGCTACGGCTATGAGGACGCCCGGTTGGTGCCGCGTGGCAACATGACGCCGGAAGATGCGGTGTACTGGACATGGGCGATCGAGAACATCCACTGACTTTGAAAAGGCGCAACGTCGCTGTCGGGTATGGTCGGCGGGTTCGGCTAGCGGCTGGCTCGCGGCGGTGCGCACGGCTGTCGGCTTTTTGGCTCGCAGCCGCGGCTCACGGCGGTGCGCCCGGCGGTCGGCATAAAGCGTTGTCGTGAGCGAAGCGAAAGGACGGACTGTTCCGAGTTACTGACTCCCTAGGGACAGTAGTTCCTTCGTCGCTTCGGCCCTCAGGATGACACGCGGGGTTCGACCGGAGGCTGAGCGCACTGCCGCTAGCCGCCGCCGACAGCATCAGAGCCGCCAGCCGTGCGCACCGCCGCGAGCCGCCAGCCAGCCGTCAGCCGCCGCCGCCGACCATAGCCGACAGCGACGTGTCGCCGTATCAAGATTC
>Ga0207674_10002477_pt1 | contig 23295 bp, 32 predicted proteins | sample KBSCornC72_FD_184303 | JGI IMG/M metagenome (GOLD analysis project Ga0207674, IMG submission 184303) | Corn rhizosphere microbial communities from Kellogg Biological Station, Michigan, USA - KBS Corn C7-2 (SPAdes) (version 2) | ecosystem: Host-associated > Plants > Roots > Rhizosphere > Soil ...
CTGATCGTGAAGGAAGGCGATGACCTTCTCAGCGCCACACGCTACGGCGTGATGATGCGGCGGATCGCGACCGTCCAGGCAAAGACAGCCACCAACGCAGTCAGGAGCGGGGGCCGCGCCTCGTGGATGTCATGAGCTTCACTCTCCCCGCCACCCAATACAGCGACCAGCGCACCGATGTCGAGGCAATGCTCCGCGTCATCGAGCAGACCTGCCCGAAGACCACACCGAAGGATGTACGCGCCGCGCTGCTGACTGGTGCGGACGAGATCAAGCGATGGCGCACGCTCGCGCAGGACACGGCACGCCAGCTTGAGGAAGCGGCCAATGTTCGCATCAGTGAGATGGCGACAACCTCGCAGGCGAATGAGATCCAGCGTGGGGTGAAGCAGACGATGCTGGACCTGGCCATGAGGTTCAAAGAACTGGCATGAGCGCCCAGCCCTCAGACTTCGACCGCGACGCAACGACCGACGAAGGCATCTGGCGCGAGTGCGCCGAACGCCTGCGGATGGCGACGGCGGCCGAGTCTGAGAACCGCATCAAGGGCATCAGCGCGCTTCAGTTCCGCTGGGGCGAGCAGTGGGATGCCGATGTGCGCAATACGCGCAAGATCGACGGCCGCCCCGCACTCACAATCAACCACACGAACACGTTCTGCGCGCGCCTCGCGAACACGCTCCGCCAGCAGCGCCCGCGCATCAAGTGTCACCCAGTGGGCGACGGTGCAGACGTCGATACGGCCGCGACCGTCAACGGCCTGATCCGTCACATCGAGACGCTGAGCAATGCCTCGGTGGCCTACGACACGGGCGTCGAGAGCGCGATCAACATCGGCTGGGGCTACTGGCGCATCGTCAGCCAGTACATCGACGAGAAGAGCTTCGATCAGGAGCTGAAGATCCTGCCGATCCGCAACACCTTCACGGTGTACATGGATCCGGCCGCCACCATGCCCGCTGGCGAGGACATGGGCTGGTGCATCATCAGTGAAACGATGAAGCGCTCGGAGTACAAGCGGAAGTACCCGAAGGCAGAAAACTGCGAATGGCGCTACACCGATGCGCCTGGCGACATGGTGACGGACTGGGAGAGCAAGGAAGAACTGCGCCTGGCCGAGTACTACCGCATTCACGAGGTGCGAGACACGCTGTGCAAGCTGTCTGATGGGTCCACGAAACTGATGTCGGAGCTTGTGGACCCCGATGTGATCGCGGCCATGGGCCTCATGATCGTGGCCAAGCGTCCAACCACACGCCGTGAGGTGCAGTGGTTCCGGCTTAACGGCTGCACAGTGATTGATCAGCGCACGATCCCGGGCCGCTTCATCCCTGTGATTCGCTGCGAGGGTAACGTCCTCGACGTGAATGGCCGCGTCTGCCGCAAGGGCATGGTTGAGGACCTCAAAGACCCTGCGCAGATGTTCAATTACTGGCGCACGGCACAGACCGAGCGTTACGCGTTGACGCCCAAGGCGCCATGGGTCGTCGCTGAGGGGCAGATCGAGGGTCACCCCGAATGGAATGACGCGAACCAGAAGAGCTATTCCACGCTCGTCTACAAGCCGATAGCGGGCCCCGATGGCATGACGCCATTGCCGCCGCCGGTTCGCGTGCCGCCGGCTCAGGTGGAAGCGGGCATGTCCGAGGCTGCGCAGGGTGCCGAGCACGACCTGATGTCGGTCGCCGGCATGCCGCAGGAGAATCCAGAGATCTCCGCGCGCGTGGTGAGTGGCAACAAGTATCTGCAGCGCCGACAGGGCATGCAGGACCTGACGCACTTCCAGTACTACGACAACCAGACGCTGGCAATTGCATGGACGGGCTCTATCCTGCTGGAGCTTATCCCGTACTACTACGACACGCAGCGGATGCAGCGGATCATCGGCGACGACGGCGTGCCGCAGATGGTCGGCATCAACCAGCCGACCGAAAGCCCCGAGAATCCGTCGATTCAGATCGTGAAGAACGACCTCAAGGTGGGTCGCTACGACGTCGTGATGGATACAGGGCCCGGCTACGCGACGAAGCGCGAGGAAGCCGCCGAATCGATGCTGGAACTTCTTGGTACACCGCTCGGTGAGCAGGTGGCCTCGACGAGCGGCGACATCATCGTGCGCAACATGGATTTCCCGGGCGCCGATGAGGTGGCCGATCGCATCGCTGTCACAATCCCGGGCGCGCTCGACAAGATCATGGAGGGCTTGCCGAAGCAGGCGCAGACCATCATTGGCTCGCTGCAGGCGCAGATGAAGCAGCTGCAGGACCAGAACCAGCAGCAGGCGCTCGAGATCAAGTACGGCCGCGGCATAGCCGAGCTGAAGGAAGAGGGCGCAACCAGGCGCACGCTCATCACAGCGACCGGAAAAGCGCACGACACCGAGCGCAAAGCCAAGAGCGACGATCTCAACAGCGAGCGCGACTACGAAGGCTGGCAGAGCGAAGTGGACAAGAATGTCCGCGCAAAGATTGCCGTGGCGCATATCCAACGCGATACCGCGCTCGACGTCGCCGAGATTCGCGTGGGCGGTCAGTTGCTGAACACCCATGCGGAGGCGGCCCACGAAGCGAAAGCCGCAGATAAGGCCATCGAGGCCGCCCAGACAGACAGGCGCGAGAGCGCAGGAAAGTAAATGGCTCAGGTCCTCACGAACGAGAACATGGTGGAGTTCATTCAGACGCGTCAGGCGCCAGAGTTCAAGGCGCCAGAAGCGAAGTCTGAACCTGCCAACCCATCCGAAGCCGCGGCTGCAAAGCCAGCGGACTCAGCAACAGCATCGGCAGCAGAACCGGCAAAGGCCGAGCGGCCGCGCGCGGAGGATGGAAAGTTCGTGAAGGCCGAAGAGGCCAAGAAGGAAGAGCCGGCGGCGAAGGCCGCAGACGATGACGAGCACGATGATGACGGTGCGAAACTGAGCGACGCGGTAAAACGCAAGATCGACAAGATCGTCGCAAAGAAGCACAGGGCGATGAAAGAGGCCGAAGAGTTCGCGCGCGATGAGTATCGTGAGCGGAAAGCGGCAGTTGAGCGTGCAGAGGCCTTGCAGCGTGAAATCGACGCGCTGAAGGCCGGGAAGTCACAGCCCGGCACGGCATCCACCGAGGGCGATGAGCCCAAGATGGAAGACTTCAAAACGGTTGGCGAATACGCGAAAGCACTCGCGAAGTACGAAACGGCGCAGGCCCTCAAGGCCGAACGCGCAGAGCGTGCGAAAGATACCCAGAAGCAGGCAATCGAGAACGTGCAGCAGCAGTTTGCTGAGCGCGTGGCTTCGACCGCCAAAGAGATTTCCGACTATCACGAGGTAGTCGAGGCTGCTGATTGGGAAGTCCCGCACCACATTCAGGCGTACATCGTGGATAGCGAGCATGGAGCCCGTCTGGGCTACGAGCTCGCGAAGAATCGCATTGAGTTCGACCGTATCGCAAAACTGTCGCCGATCCGCGCGTTCGCGGAGCTCGGCAAACTGGAAGACAAGCTCACCGCGAAAGCGGCGCCGGCCAAAGAGCCCGCAGCCGCGTCGGCGCAAGTCTCCAGAGCCCCCGCACCGATCACCCCACTCGAAGGCAAGTCCACGACGGTCGCAAAACGGCCCGAGGACATGAACTTTCAAGAGCTGCGCGCCCACCGAATGGCGGAGCGCGCGGCGGGGAAGAGGTGAGGGAACGGCTATGACCATCAATAGCCCCGGTCTCACCATGGCAGATGCTTCTGAAAGCCTTCTGCAGCGTTTTTCTGTGAAGTGTGCCAAGCCAGATGCGAACGGTTGCATTCACTGGCTGGGGTCAAAAACGAAACGTGGTTATGGGGTCATCCTGATCGGAAAGGTCCGAGGGAAGAATCTCAGAACGACGGCTCATCGTGCCGCGTGGCTGCTAGAACGAGGCGACTTGTCGCCTGAAATCCTAGTGCTGCATAAGTGCGATAACCCTTCATGCGTCAATGTCGATCATCTATTTCTCGGATCACCTGCAAACAACACGCGCGACATGGTGGCTAAGAATCGCCACGGTTGGCGCCATGGGACTCCATGGCAGAAGTTGAATGCAGTGGATGGCGAGCGGATTCGTGATCTGCGTGCCGCAGGGTATTCACAGCAGAAGATCGCTGATTGGATTGGCGTCAGCAGGCCGCTGATATCAATGGTGTTGGCCGGGAAAATCTTTCATTCCCGACACCCTATTGGGCTGCTAAGGAGCAGCGAACATCAGCAACAATTTGCTTACGATCAGCTACATCACCAACGAAGGTCTGTTGGTGCTGGAAAACACGCTGGTCTTCGCCGACAAGGTGGACCGTCAGTATTCTGACGAGTTTGCCATCAAGGGCGCGAAGATCGGTGCCACCTGCAACGTGCGGCGCCCGCCGCGTTACCTCGGCACTTTCGGCCCCGCGCTGAATGTCGAAGACACGAACGAGACCTATGTTCCGGTCTCGCTGAACAATCAGTTCCATGTGGACGTGCAGTTCACGACGGCGGACTTGCTGCTGTCGATGGATATGTTCCGCACGCGCGTGCTGAAGCCGATGATGGCGACAGTTGCGAACCGCATCGACTCGGACGGCCTGTATTTCGCCTACCAGAACACGGCCCAGTACGTGGGCACGCCGGGCACGGTGCCGTCGAACTACCTGACGTTCGCATCAGCGGACGCCCAGCTGTCGAACGAAGCCATCCCCGAGGATGGCCGCTGCATGATCCTCTCGCCCTACACCATGGCTTCTGCCGTGGACGGGGTGAAAGGCCTGTTCAATCCCCAGGCACAGATCGGCGAGTTCCTGAAGCGGAACATGATCGCGAAGAACTTCGCGAACTTCGACTGGTACAAAGACCAGAACGTTGTCACGTTCACCCAGGGCAACTTCCCGAGTGCCCCGACGCTGAAGGCTGTCACTCAGCCGGCGATCATCTCCACGGGCTGGGCACAGTCGGGCTTCCTGCAGACGACCGGATGGGGCGCAACCGCCGCGGGCCCGAAGGTCGGCGACATCATCTCCATTGCGGGTGTCTATCCGGCGAACCCGCAGAGCCGCACGCAATACGGTTCGGCGCTCAAGACGTTCGTGGTGCTGCCACCGGGTGGGTATACGCAGAACCCGATTGGTGCGGCAACGCCTGGGCCGGCATACGCGGCGGCATCGCTCACATACGGCACGTTCAGCGCCACGACAGGCGTCTACACCTCAGACGGCGGCGAGGATCTCTCGCTGCTCATCGGCGAGGTTGTGATCACTGGCGGTCAGTTCCAGAACGTGGCCGTGCCGGGCGGTTCCATCTCGACGACGGCGGCGCTGTCCTTCTGGGGAACGACGACCACCTCAATGGACGGCATCGTCACCCCGCAGGGCATCGCGCTTCACAAGACGGCCTTCGCGCTCGCATTCGCGGATCTTCCGCTGCCACGTGGCGTGGAAGAGGCGGCACGCGCCAACGATGCGGATATCGGTATGTCGATGCGCATGGTGACGCAGTACACCGTGAACAACGATGCGATGCCGACGCGTTGCGACGTCCTGTACGGCTATGCGGGTTTGTACCGCAATGCCGCTGTGCGCGTGGTCGGCTAAGGAGAATCACACATGAGCTACACCAATCCTGGCCCGGCTATTACGACGGGCAGCACCATCACCGGCACCGGCAGCCCCTGGGGAGGCGGCGCCTCAGCAACCAGCACCGTGGGCTTCTATGGCGTGACTCCCATCACGCAGCCAACGAACGCGGCGCAGGCGGCCCTGACGCTGACCACCGCAATCGGTGGCGGCTATGGGTTCAACACGGCTACAGCCTTCAACGCGTTCACCGCGCAGTTGGAGAACATCCGAGCAAGCCTCGTGCTGCTTGGCCTGCTCAAGGGTTCGTAACCAAAACAGCAGAGGGGGCATAAGCCCCCTCTCGTGGAGATTCGCATGAGTGCACCAGTAGGGACAGGCCGCGCGTTGGGCGTTGCAATGTCCGTGATGGAGTTCGATCAGATCTCGATGACCACCCAGTCAAAGGCTGGCTTCTTTGGCGTTACCCCGGTAACTCAACCGGCCAATGCAGCGCAGGCCGCATTGACCCTCGTCACCGCCATTGGAGGCGGTTACGGATTCAATACGGCGACCGCCTTCAACGCGTTCACGGCTCAGCTTGAGAACATCCGGGCTTCGCTCGTGACTCTTGGCTTGCTCAAGGGCGCCGCGTAAATGCCGTTCCGCATCGCCTTCACGACGGAGTGCGTCGTGCCACTTTCCAAATGGAATGAGCAGGCAACCTTCAACGCAGGATGCCCGCGCGTGCAGCTGGGTGTCCTGCGCAACCGGAAACTTGCCGTGGTCGGCGGCAGCCCTCAGGTCATTCATGACATTGAGGAACTGCGCGCTTGGAATGGAGATATCTGGGCTATCAACCACACGGCCGACTGGCTGGCCAGCCATGGCATTGCATCCACGTTGTTTACGGTCGATCCGGTTGCGATCGATTCGCCGGTGCGTAAGCGATTACTTGCTACCTCATGCGCGCCAGAGATGTTCACTGAAGATACCGTCGCCTTCGACATGATTGAGACACACCCGCAGGGATGCGCAGGCGGGACAAGCTCGGCAACCCGTGCACCATGGCTTGCTTTGTCTATGGGCTACACGGATGTGAGCTTTTTCGGATGCGAAGGCTCCTACGTGAATAACGACCATGTCGATCGCAACGAGCAGGTGGATCGGCAGTTGATCGTGCGTGCCGGAGGATGCGACTACATCACACGTCCGGACTACTACGTGCAGTGCCAGGAGTTCGCAAAACTCTTCGCAGAGTTTGGCTGCGTATTCAAGAACCGCAGCGGCGGCCTTCTGAAGGCGATGCTCGAGAATCCAGACACGTGGGAAGTAGTCGCTGTTTCTCCGGCGCTGAAAGCGCATCTCGAAGAAGTAAATGGCAAGCAGGGCCTGTACGAAGGCAACTCATCCTATCCAGTGCCGGCGCAGGCGGCATAAGGGCACCCAATGCAAGACACACAGGCCTTCGCTCCGCTCTACAAGCGCACGAGCACTTCGGGCAGCACTGTAACGCCAGGAACACTGGCGACGAGCGTCACTGTGGCCGCAACCAATGCCGCAGCAACCGCATCGGGCCAGATCCCAGGGTGCTGTCCAAGCGATAGCACCCAAATACAGATTGCAAATACGACAACGTCTTGGGCGTTCGTGAACTTCGGCGTGTTACGGCTCACCGTGACTGCCGCGACAGTTGCGGCAAGCTATCCAGTCGCGCCAGGCGCCGTGGTTGTGGTCACGGTCGATCCTGAAGTCGATGCCGCCTCCGTCATTCTGGGTACTGCGCCTGGCGCACTGACCTCGGTCATCTTTACTCGCGGAGCCGGCATATGAGCGTGAAATCACCAGGGCTGCCCACTGGGCTTGCTAACGTAGCAAACACATTTACTGCGCTGCAGAAGTTCAACCCCGGAACTGCAGAATGCCTGCGGCTCATCGCGGCGGATTCGGCAGGTGATTGCTTCATGAGCTTCTATAGCTCGGATGGCACGACATTTCGCGCGTACATCGGCAACGGCAGCACGACCACGAACACGTTCGATATTTCGAACCTCGCCAATGCTGACATGGATTTCTATACCAATAGCATCAAGCGCCTCAATCTCACGGCGGCCGGCGCGCTCAACATCATCGGAACGGTGGGCTTCAACAATACTCCCGCTATCGCAAAGCCGACTGTGACCGGGGCGAAGGGGTCAAACGCGGCGCTTGCCTCGCTCCTGACTGCTCTGGCTGCCTATGGTCTCGTCATCGACAGTACCACCGCGTGACTACGACAGCTTCAGATCTGATCCAAGGTGCGCTGCGGTTCATCAACCAGTACGCACCCGGTGAATCGCTCGACGCTAGCGACGCCCAGGATGCGCTAGCAACGCTGAACGATCTGCTCGAATCGTGGAGCACGGACGAAGCAAGCGTGTTCGCATCGAACGAAAACGTGTTCAATTACACGTCTGGTCAGTATCAGTACACGATTGGCAACTATGACGCTGGGCAATTTGCCGGCACCGTCACAAGCGGCTCGGCTGTCATCACAACTGCTACCGTTCCGTCCGATATGGTGGAGGGCGGAGACCTGTCTGGTGCCGGCATTCCTGACGGAGCGACGATCCTCTCATTCAATGCGGGTGCCAATACGGTCACGATGTCGGCCGTTGGCACAAGCAGTCCCGGCGCACAGCAGATTAGCTACACAATCCCCGGTGACTTCAAGATGGAGCGCCCGCTTCGTATCACGAATGCGTTCACGCGCATCTACACGCAAGGCTCAGGACTCGACTATCCGATCGAGATAGTGGATCAGAAGCGGTACGTCGACATCGGCTTCAAGGCCATCCAGGCGCCATGGCCAATCGTGCTCTGGTACAACCCGACGTATCCACTCGGAACAATCTTCGTCTATCAGAATCCGTCAGGCTCGGCAGAGCTGCACCTCTACACGGACCTCATCCTCACCAACCTTGCAAGCCTCACGCAGGAGATCGTGCTACCACAAGGCTATGCGCGAATGATCAAGCGCATGCTGGCGCGCGAGCTCGCCCCGGAATACGGCGCCATCTGGTCGCCTCAACAGGAGAAGCTGGCAAAAGAGGCGTACGACTATGTGAAGTCGCTGAATGCCGTGCCGACGCCGGTCTCGAACTACGATCCGGAGCTGATTCAGCATGCGCGAACGGATGCGGGATGGATTTTGACGGGGGGATTTCGGTAGTCTCCAGATATGAACACCATAGAATCAGTCTGGAAAAAGATCGAGCAGCGTGGGCCTGATGAATGCTGGCCGTGGAAGGGTTACACGTCGAGTGGCTACGGCCGCATAGACATCTGCGGGATCAAGGGCGTGTACGCACATAGGGCCGCATACATTGCTGCGTTCCCCAGCAGCCTGCCGTTGAAAGACGATGAAAGTGATCAAGATGTCCTACATCGTTGCGATAATCCGGTTTGCTGCAATCCGAATCATCTGTTTATCGGAACGCATGCCGAGAACATGGAGGACAAGCGGAAGAAAGGACGCGCGCCGCGGCTGACTGGCGAACGTGGACCTCGTGCAAAGCTGACGTCAGAAGACGTGTTCTGGATGCGCATGCAGAAGAAGTACGGCGCAACCAAGAAAGCGCTCGCATTGCTCTACGAAGTCAGCGAAGCGACTGTCTCTGGCGCGCTCTACGGTCGCCACTATCAGGACGTCACGTAATGGGCCTGAACTTCCAAGGCGGGGACTTCGGTTTCGTGGGCCAGGCGTATACCGCGCCCGATCCGAACCAGGACCGCCAGCGCGCGGTGAACTGGTATTGCGAATATTCGCAGGACCCAAAGAGCAAGACGCCGGTCGCATTGCTCGGCGCTCCCGGCAAGAACGAGATTCTCGACTTCAGCATCACAAGCAGCGACGTCGCCATCCCTGATACAGGTGGCGTGCGCGGTATCTGGGTGCTTCCGGGTGGTACGGATGCCCTTTGGGTGGTGGGTGAATCCGTCATTCTCACCCAGACGACCGTGCCTGCCACGCAGACATCGATTGCGCAGTTCTCGAAGACTTTCATCGGCAACCTGCTCACCAATTCAGGGCCGGTCTGCATCCGCGACAACGGCCCAGGAGGTTACGCCGTCATCGTGGACGGACAATACGGCTACACCTATAACCTCACCACGAACGCCTTCGCGCAGATCACCGATTCGGCATTCCTGCCCGCTGATCGGGTGGCATTCATCGATGGCTGGCTGATCTTCAACCATGTCGGCACGCAGACATTCTTCACGAACGCCTCGGTGCCCTACACAATCACCTTCAGCGGCAGCTTCTATGCGCTAAAGGACTCCTCGAGCGACAACCTTGTGACGCTCATGGAGAACAACCGCGAGTTGTGGTTGGTCGGCGAGCGTACGAGCGAGGTCTGGTACGACGCAGGCGGTGCAAACTTCGCCTTTAGCCGCATTCCGGGAGTGGCTCCGCAAATTGGCTGCTCGGCAGCCCAGTCGATCGCGCGCCTCGGGTCTTCCCTCGTATGGCTCGGAAAGAGCGAGCGCGGCGAGAACATCGTCATTAAGACTGAACAATACAGCTACGTCGATATCTCGACCCGGGCGGTCGAGGCTGCGATCACGAGCTACCCGCTGGTGTCCGATGCGATCGGCTTTGTGTACGAAGAAGAGGGGCACCTCTTTTACGTGCTGACCTTCCCAACCGCCGACAAAACGTGGGTATACGATCACACGGCGAGTGAAGCGGCCGGCACGCCCCAATGGCATGAGCGGGCTTCTTTCAATCCCGACACAGGGGTACTTCATCGCGATAAAGCGAGCTGTTTCGCGAACTACCAGAACATCCGCGTCGTCGGGGACTTCCAGGCGCAGAAGGGCTACCAGATGAGCCGGAAGTATTTCACCGACGGTGATACGCCGCTCGTGGCGATCCGCCGCTGCCCACACGTGTGGAGCAAGGAAAACCGAAAGAGGATGTTCTTTGCTTCCCTGCAGATCGATTTCGCGCCGGGAGTGGGCTTGCAAACGGGGCAGGGATCGGACCCGCAGCTCATGGTGCGCTTCTCGCGCGATGGGGGAGCCACCTTCGGCACCGAGTTCTTTCTGGCAGTCGGCAAGGCGGGTCACTACAAAAACCGCGCCATGCGCCGCAGGATCGGCGTATCGCGCGATTTCGTCGCCGAGGCGAGGTTCACCGATCCCACTCCACGCGACATCGTGGGTGCGACATTGTTCGCGCAGCCAGAAGTTGAGGCTGCCTGATGCCAGCCTCACAGCTCAACTCGCTGCCCAACTATCCGGTTCCGCTCGCGCGTGGCCAGGTCACGGAGTCAGCGTGGTATCGGTTTTTTGCTGGCCTGTTCCAGGGCCTGCCGCCCGAAAATGTCACGGTGCCCGCAGTCGGCGCCTCTCCCTACACCTACAGCGCAGTACGAAAGGGCTCGCTGATTGTCGAAGGCGGAACTGTATCGAGCATCGAGTTCAGCCGTAACGGCACGGACTACTACGATGTCGGCACGACGGCCGGCATGTTCATGCTCAACGCGTCAGACATCCTCAGGATCACGTACTCGGGCTTGCCCAACGTGACGTTCGTGCCGTCATGAGCTGGGATGCGAACGGAGCGCCGCTCGATATCGAGATCCTCGATGAGAATCGCATCGTCGAGTCTGCTCCGCTAGAATCGAGCCGGGCAGCGCTCGTCAATCGAGCCGTGCAGGAATTCTCAAAGCTCCCGCAGACCGAGTGTCCCGTGACGCATCGGTTTGCACCCGGGGTTTACCTGCGCGAGATCTCCATGCCCGCCGGCGCTATCGTCATCGGAAAGATTCACCGCACCGAGCATTTCAATGTGCTGATCCGTGGCGCGTGTCTCATCGTACATGACGATGGCCGAAAAGAAGAATTGCGCGCGCCAATGTCCTTTGTCTCGAAGGCGGGCGTGCAGAAAGTCCTCGTCATCCTCGAGGACATGATCTGGCAGACCATCCATCCCACGATGGAAACCGATCTTGCGCGGCTCGAAACGGAGCTGATTCAGCCCTATGAGCCTGCACTGGAGTATCAATCATGACCTGGGTTGCGGCAGCCATTGGTGGAAGCGCGCTGATTGGCGCGGGCTCTTCCTATCTCGGAAGCAAGCAGCAAGCCAAGGGCGCGCAGAAAGCCGCCGATATAAATCTCGGCATGTTCAACACGCTGAACCAGCAGCAGCAGCCATACATCCAAAGTGGCTACGGTGCGATGGGCCGGCTCAATACGCTGCTCGGGCTCAATCCGAATCCTTCGTATCGCGCGCCAGCCGTGACAGGCAGCCCCGCATATCAAATCACGCCAAGCGGCGGCATCGATCAGATGCTGCAGGTCGGCCCATCACGACAGCATGACGTTTTCGCGGGCGGGCCAGGCGGCGATCCGCGCGGCGGCGGCAATCCGGTTCAGTTGCGGCAGCTCCTCGCACTCCGGGCCGCGCACGGTGACAGACAGGCGCAGGCGATCCTGACAGGAGGCGTCTGATGGGCTTCTTCTCGGGCCTGAAAAAGGCACTGAACCCGCTCGGGACTGATCATCCCATCGGCAATCCTGGCGGATACATCCTAGGCAACATCATCAACAAGGACCAGCCGGCACCCGCAGCTGCCGCCTCGAGTACAGGCATGCCCATGGATGCAGGCATATCGTACGGCGATCCAGGCTCGGCCGACTACGGCTCCCTGACGAAGCCGTTCGACGTCGAGGAGTTCTACAAGTATCAGGACCCCGGCTACTGGTTCCGGCTGCAGCAGGGCACGCAAGGCCTGCGCAATGCGGCTGCCGCAGGTTCTGGCGCACTCTCCGGCGCCGCCCTGAAGGACCTGCTCGCCTACAACCAGGACATGGCAAGTCAGGAGTACACCAACTCCTTCAACCGCTACCAGACCCAGCAGGGCAACATCTTCTCGCGCCTGTCGGACATCGCGCACCTTGGGCAGAGCGCAGCTGCAGGTGTGGGCTCACAGGGAACGGCGCTGGCCAGCAACGCTGGCCAGCAGGTCTACAACGCTGGATCAGCAACTGGCGCGGGATACGTCGGCGCCGGCAATGCCCTCGCGCAGGGCGCGCAGAATTACTGGCTCTACAACAACCCGCAGGCATGGCAGCCCAGAGTTAGCGCGGGAGGCGTCTGATGGCCGAGCTCGTCGGGCTCAACACTCAGGTGCCGGACATCCTGCCGAAGCTCTCGCAGCTTCTACAGATCCAGCAGCAGCGGACGCAGCTTGCAGGGGCCGAGCAGACTCAGCGCCAGCGTGCAGCGCTTGCCAAGTACGACTTCGGCCAGCACGTCGGCGAGGATGGCACTGTTGACCTCAACAGCCTGACGCAGGACCCAGAACTGCGCGCGGCGGCGGGCGACCAGTATCTCGAAGTACTCCAGCACGCTGCATTGGCAAAGCAGTCGCAGCTCGAAGCAAAGTCGAAACTCTTCAGTCTCCGCGGCGATCAGGTTGCAAGTCTCGCGCAGACTATCACGCCGTTGCTCAGCGATCCGGACGTCGCCGAGGACAACGATAAGGGGCGCCAGAAGGTCAACGAAGCGTGGATGCAGTATGGGCAGCTCCATGGAGATGAAGCCCTTCCTGTGCTTCGTACATTCGCCGCGCCACTGAAAAACGCGCCGCCCGGGAAGATGTCGCAGGCCCTGCGCATGATCCAGATGCAGGCGCTCGATGTGGAGCGCCAACGTGAGGCGCGCCTGCCGACGCTCGTCAACAAGGGAGGATCGCTCGTCAATGTCAACCCGGATGTGTCTACAGCCGCGCCGGGGGAAATTCCGCTCACGCTGGCGCCGGGTGCAACGATCGTCACCGATCAGAAGGGCGCGCAGTTTGTCCTGAATCCGCAGACGAACACTGTCACTCCAGTGGGTCAGGGAGGCGCTGCTGGACCGTCTGCATCACCCTCTGCGCCAACGTTCACGCAGCCAAAATATGTTGGTCAGTCCGAGGATATCCGCGCTCAGCAGCAGGAGGTGGATGCAGTTCGTAAGCAGGCCGATACCGCACCGGTCAATCGCAACATCTTCCAGCACATCCTGAAGATGGCGGACGAGACGAATACTGGTCCGCTGGTCTCGCTCATTCAGAACACGTCGATTGGCGGCCAAGTCTTTGGCGACAACTACCAGGAGCTGGGGAAGTACCTCGAGAAGAACGCCATCGCGAATATGCAGGCGATGGGAGGTCCTCCAAGCGATGCGCGCCTGTCCGCAGCGGTCGCCGCCAACGGCTCGACGAAGTTCAACCCAAAGGCATTGAAGGCCGTTACCGACTTCAACTACGCCACCAATACCGGACTGGAACGCTACCGACAGGGACTGGATAAGGCGATCGGGACCGGGACGAATGTGGATTACTCGAAGCTACCTGAGTTCAAGGCAGCATGGGCTAAGAACTTCGATATCGACGCATTCCGACTCGAGAACGCGGTAGCTGATGGCAACGAAGCCCAGCAGCGAGAGATTCTGGAGAGCCTGACGCCAGCGCGACGTAAGGAAGTGGCCAAGAAAATGGCAGCGCTGGACTCCCTTGCCGAAAGCGGGAATCTGCCGTGAGTCAGGCGGCTCTCGCGTTGCTCCAGACAGATGATAGTTCTGCGGACGATTCGCAGCAGTCACCCTCGAAGCGTGCGATCGATTTGCTGGAGGGCAAAGCCCAGGTTGCAGAGCGCCTTCCTGTCAGCGGCATCGAGCATGCTCGGAAAGCACTGTCTGTATTTGCGCAGCATCCGTTTACAGCGGCTACCGGGATGCTGGAGAACGCAGTCAGTGGCGTGACCGGTGGCGTGGGATCGCTAGTCGAGGCCGTCACGGGATCGGACCCCGGAACCTACTCCGAGAAGCTGGCATATCGCCCTCGCACCGAGGCTGGTTCGCAGATAGCGGAGCTTGGAGGCGAAGAGGCGGCGAAGATTGGCTCGGTATATGACCAAGTTGCCGGCACCGGGCCGCTTGCACAGACCATCAAGGAGCGCATTCCGCAATTCGCGGCCGCAGCGGGCACAGTCTCAGGACTGGCCGAAGTTCCTCGGCTTGGTCGAGTTTCCCCGCATGTTTCTCCGCTGACGCCCACTGTCGAGCAAATTGTTACAGATGCGGCCTCCAAGCAATCGATGGGTGCAGCCGCCGCGGTCCCTTCGCGGCTGGCAACGGCCAGCCCCGAGCTCCAGGCCGCCATTCGCGCGGAAGCGCGCTCTGGTGGTGTGGATCTCAATACGCTCGACCGGCATCTAGAGGCCGATTCTCTGCCCGTGCGTGTGCGGCTCACGCGTGGGCAGGCAACACAGGACCCTGTACTCATCTCCGATGAGATGAATCGCCGCGGCAAAGATCCAGAGTTTGCCGCTCGCTTCAATGAGCAGAATCAGCAACTCATCGACAACCTCGACGAGATCCGACGTGAGGCATCGCCCAACGTTGTTGGAAACGATCCCATCCAGAACGGCCAGCAGATTGTTGATAGCTACAAGTCGATCGACCAGACGTCGCGCGATGAGATCAACGCAGCATACAAAGCCGCGCGCGATGCCAACGGCGGTGATCTACCGATGGATGCCCAGGCCTTCACGAAAACGGCAGACGCGGCTCTGAAGAAGAACATGAAGGCGCGCTATGTGCCTTCGGAGATCGCGGCAGATCTTGCGGAGATTCGCGAAACAGGCTCGATGAATTTCGAGACTTTCGAGAATCTTCGGACGAATCTTGCCGCAGAAGCGCGCAAGGCAGAGCGCTCTGGGGATGGAAACGCAGCGGCGGCCGTCAATCTCATTCGTGATGCGATTGAAAACGTAGAGCCGATGGGCAAGGCGAAGGAGGTCAAACCACTCTTCGACCAGGCACGCTCGCTTGCGAAAGCTCGGTTCGATCGCGTGAAAGCCGATCCCGCGTACAAGGCCGCCATAGAGGATGCCGCTGAAGTCGGGCAGGCATCGCCACTCGCAGACCAGTTCGTCGAGAAGTACATCGTAAAGGGCAAGGGCGCTCACTTGGATCGCATGCGCGAAAACCTCGCGAATGATCCAACCGCCAACGAGGTGATTTCGGCAGCCGCGCTGAACTATCTCAAGGCCAAGTCAGGCGTGAACCTCTACACCAACGAGGGCAACTTTTCGCAGGCAGGATTCAATCGCGCTCTGGCGGAGATCACTCCAAAGCTCGACAGGCTCGTGAGCCCTCAGGCCGCCGAGCAGATCCAGACATTGGGCAACGTCTCGCGTTATGTGATGGCACAGCCGCGCGGATCGTTCGTCAACAACAGTAATACGACCGTGGCCGCGCATGCTGCCAACATCGCGAAGGGAGTAGCCGAGCGCAGTGTCAATGCCATGGTGCCCGGCGCAGACCTCGGAACACTGGGCCGCGAGAAGCTTGCCAAGCGCGCCGAAAAGAAGGAAGTGCAGGAAGCACTCAAACCCGGCGCCGGCATCGGCATGAAGCCGAAGAAGGGTCAGCCGTGATGCGTCACGATCATCACTGCGGCTATGACCAGCAGCATGCAGAGCCCAAGCGTGATCCACAGCGCTTTGCGGAAGTTCGGGAACTCGATCGCCAGCCAGATCACACCGGCCACCAGAATGATCGGGATCAGAACTGCGTGCATGGCACTGACTATACATCAGCCACGGAGGCCCTGTCGTGACCGACATCCTCTCGCCATCTCCCAAGCAGCAGTTCTTTGACAATAACGGGCGGCCGTTGGTGGGCGGGAAACTGTTCACCTATGAGGCGGGTAGCTCCACGAAGCTTGCCACCTACACCGACTCTGGCGGTCTCACAGCCAACGCGAATCCGATCGTCCTCGACTACCGGGGCGAGGCGAATATCTGGATCCCTCCGAACGTCGCATATAAGTACGTTCTGTCACCGAGCACGGATACAGACCCGCCGACAAATCCCATCTGGTCCATCGATGACGTAATAAGTTCACAACTCATTACCCTCTATGGAGGGGTCGATGAAGGAGTGGCGAACGCCTACGTCCTGACGTTCACAGCGAACTTCACCGCGTACACAGACGGCATCGTTATCTACTGGATTCCGGCGCACACCAACTCGACGGCCAGCACGATCAATGTCAATGGTCTCGGAATCGTCGATATCGTCAACCAAGATGGCACTCCGCTCACCTCGAGCCAGCTCGTTGCAAACCAGGTTGCCACCATCATGTATGTGGGCGGGCAGTTCTTGCTGATCTCTTCGGGCATTGCGCCGAGCGTCGTCACGGGGTTTTTCACGCCAGCCTGGACAGGATTCTCAGCCGACCCGATCGGCGAAATCTTTTACACGAAGATCGGCGCGCTCATCATTCTCACGTTCGGTGTCTTCAGCACAGGGACATCCAACTCCACAGAGATGAGTATTACAAATCTGCCATCGATCATTCGACCGCAGACCGATCCTAATCCGAGAGCGGTATGCCTCGTGGTGGATAACGGCCAGTCGGCTTCGGGCGCATTCAGCTTCGGCGTTATACCTGGAACGATGATTTTCTATAAGGGAACGGCGCCTCCGTCAGCCACTGGCTTCACAAATGCGGGCACCAAAGGCTTCGCGTCATATACGCCGATTTTCTATACGACACTCGCATGATCCTCTCGCCCATTCCAGTGATGAAGTTCTTCGACAACAACGGTCGCCCGTTGGTTGGAGGGCTGCTATTCACTTATGAGGCGGGTACTTCGACCAAGATCGCCACCTATACGGATGACTCAGGCGGAAGTCTCAACACGAATCCAATCGTGCTCGACTTCAGAGGCGAGGCGAACCTCTGGATCGATCCACAGCTCACTTACAAGTTCGTTCTCTCTCCGGCCGGAGACACCGATCCTCCGACGAGACCCATTTGGAGCGTCGACAACCTGTCCGCGCTTGGAGGTACGCAGTCTGTCGGTCAGGTGCTGTACCCGAGAACAGATGAAGAAGTAGCCGCGGGCATCACCCCGGTCCAGTACCAGTGGCCACCGAGATACGGCCTGCGCTACTCGGGGATCCTCGCCGATGGATCTACGGATTGCACCACTGCTATTGCTACCGTTGCGAACGCGCTCGCGGGGGTCGTCACCAATGGGCAGTGTCAGATCACGCTGCCGTTCAACGTGCTCTATGACCGCACAACCATCATGGGGCTCCTTGATCAGAGTGTGGTGCTGTTTGATCTGACGCAGATCAATGATCTGAACGGCGCGGGAGAGACTGCGAAGCGTATCGGGATGCTGGCGGCGGATGTGGCTGTGTCTGACTCCCAGTGGAGCATCGATAGCGGTCATCACTGCGTGATGTCCACGAACAATCACGGTACCTCTGGATCGCTCTCGGCAAGTAAGCGATTAGCCACGTGGCTGTGGGCCGCGGGCGTGTTCACGCTCGGCACTCTCGCGAAAAGAGGCGACCGAGGCGCTGCACAGGCCCAGTGGGGCAAGGACACCGGGGACTACTACTCGTGGAAGCTCTCATCTTTTGCGCCGTGGCTTGCCATTGCGGCGGATTACGAGCGCTGGGCGACAGGGCAGTCTGCGACGAGCGGCGTCTCCTACACTTTGGCGAGTGGTCGCATTTACGTTGCCGCAAGCACTGGAACCACGGGCAGCACGGAACCGAATTGGTCAAGCGGTACATCCTCAGACGGTGGAGTCAACTGGACCTACGTCGATGACTCCGATCGCACCATCTACACGATTGACCAGTACGGTCGGACACTGATCGGCAACGGTGCGGCTGGGCGCACCTTCTACATCAAGGTCACGCCTACCGATCCAGGCGGTGGTAGCTGCTCGATTGAGTATGAGGCGACGGGCGTCAGCAAAGTGACGGACCTGCGTCTGACTGCAACCACCTCGGGCTCCGCTAGTTCTCCGCAGCCGTTCTTCCGTGCCCAGGATGCAGTGGGCGTGCGCGTCTTCGATAGCGCAGCTTCCGACGAGCTCGCGCGATTCTCCGATACGCTGGGACTATGGACCGGCATGGGCTCGGAGCGCTGGAGTCAGGCCGTTGACGGAGATACGACGCCCACGGTCCTCAATCAGCGCGTGCTCTACACCAACAATACCGGTGCCACGAGCATCACGTTCTTCGATGACGGCGTGGATGGGCAGGAGATCAAGATTGTAGCCACGGACGCCAATACAACGCTGGTTAACTCCACGAATTTACTTTTGACCGGCGCTGCAAACCAACTGCTCACGCAGTTTTCAAGCGTGACGTTCTCAAAGGTGCCGGCGGCAATCGCATCGAACCGCTGGATCGAGACTGCAAGATCCATCAAATGAACAAGCTACTGGATAGCGTTATTCGACTGGAGCACGGGCTTCAGCGCGTTCCACATTACCTCATACCCCTTGGCGTTTGGATGAACTCCGTCCGAGTTGAACAGCGCCGGGTTGTAGGCATAGTCGGGTTGCACGCTCATCGGATAGAAAAGGTCAACGTAGTTGTATCCGAATGCATTCGTGACACGCTGGATGTCGCTGTTGAATCTCCAGATTGCATAGGGGATATCTGCCGGCATCACAGAAAGGATCACGACGCGAGCGCCAGAGGCGGACGCCATTTCGGCCATGCGCGCGATGTTGTCGGCGTTCGGGTTCTCCATGCTGACAAGGTCGTTCACGCCACCCTCGATCACGACGACGGTAGGGTGATGCGCAAGTACGTCAGTGTCGAAGCGCGCAAGCATTTGCGCGGTGGTTTCTCCGCCGACTCCTGCGTTGACCGAATCCGGAACGAGCGTCGACAGTTCCTGCCAGTGGGCAATGATGCTATCACCAACAAAAACAACCTTGGGGGATATGGTCGGGGCTTGGGCTACTGGTGGAGTAGGACTTGTCTGGAGAGGAGCTTCAGCAGAACTCCCACCGCAGCCCGAAATAATAAGAAGGACTGCGAAGATACTTATTCTTTTCATTCCACCTCCCTGTATGAGCCGCGAACATTACGCGAATGCGGATTACCCGGCAAATTTTGGGGACATAAAGCGTGATGTGATGAGCAGAAGAATTAGACGGAAGGGTGAGATGTGACGGATCAATTCCGGATCATCGGCCAGCTCGAAGCGCAGATGGACTCGCACCAGGAGCGGCTCGACCGTATCGAATCGAAGCTCGATGCGCTCACGGAGTACATCCAGCAGCAAAAGGGCGGGGCGCGCCTGATCTGGGCCATTGCCACAGCGGGCGGCGTCGTCGGCGTGAGCGCCGTGAAGCTCGGTACGATGCTCGTTACTGCGATACGAGGCACGCCGTGAGCCTGCTCTCGGACCTGCAGCGCGATGAAGGCTATCGAGCCAGTCCCTATCTCGACACTGCGGTTCCACCGAAATGGACGATGGGCCACGGCCGCAACCTCGAAGCAAGCCCACTTACCGGCGCGGAATGGAAGGCGATGCTCGATGCGAAGGAAATCGCAGTCAACATCTCGCCGAACGGTGCCGCGCGCCTGCTTGAGAACGGCATAGCCCAGGCGCGCACGCAATGCGGTCAAGCCTTCGGGTGGTGGCCGCAACTCGATGAGGTGCGCCGTGAGGTGATCGTGAACCTCACGTTCAACATGGGCATGCAGCGCCTCGTTGGGTTCAAGAACATGTTGGCCGCCATCAAGGCGGGAGACTTCGACACGGCGGCGGCGGAACTGCTGGATTCGGCTTACGCAAAGCAGGTAGGCGGCCGGGCAGTTCGCTTGGCGAATCAGCTTCGCACTGGAGTACGCGTATGAGCATTCGAGCCTTCCATATGGCCCTTGCGCAGATCCTGATATTCGCCATCGCGCTAGGCGGCTTCATCGGCCTGATGTACGTGATCGTCATCGGCCAGTCGCACCTCGACGCCACCACCGAAAAGCTGATCTACACGATGCTGGGCGTCTTCGGGACGATCGTCACGCAGATGGCCGGCTACTTCTACTCGCGCCAGAGGCCTGACGCGCCTGCCACTCAACCGGAGCCAAAGACCCCATGAAAGTTCGCTACGCGCCGTTCTGCGGCCTTCTGCTCGTCCTGCTCAGCGCCTGCGCCACCTTCGGATATGAGCAGCCTAGGAGCCTCCCCGATCGCATCGCCTATGTGACGAGCGGCGCCGATGCCGTGGTGGTGTCGACGACCAATGCGCTCAACGCCCATGTCATCTCAAGCACCGATGCGCAGTTCGTCAGCACAACCGGCAAACAGCTTTCACTGCTCGTCCAGGCCGCATCGACGGACCCTGACCCGAAGTCCGCAGAGGGTCGCCTTGCGCTTGCAGAAAGCGTCCTGCGCCAGCTCCAGTCCTACCTCGCCAGCAAGCAGGTGAAGTCATGAGTGCCGCCATCGCCGTTACCGCCATCGATCTGCTGCTGCAGTTCATCGATCGAACAAGCGCCGCTGCGGCGGTCGTCAAGAAGGCGCACGAGGAAGGACGGCAGCCAACGGGCGCCGAACTCGCCCAGCTTCGAGGCAGCCTCGATGCTCACCTGTCGGATCTGGACGCGGCGATCGCGCAGGCGAAGGCCGAGGGGCGCTGACCTCACCGCCTGCCGGTTTACGAATCCCTGATCAAGACGGCGTCAGGGACTCGCAAGCATGCTCCCCGGCAGGCGGGGAGGCCGGCGGCATTATTCGGCGAACTCGATCATGTCATCAAACTCCTGGTCTTCGTCCATCGGTGTCGACATCGACCAGACGGTTGGGTTGCGGCCCTTGCAGCCACGACACGTGAACCGCTCCTTCACCGTGTCGAGATCGGCGTCCATGCGGACTTTCATCGGTAACCGCGCCTGCAGATCTTGTGCCCAGAAGCACGCGCGCCGGCCACACGTGACACAGCGGACGTGCACGAAGAACTGGCCGTCCAGCTCACTGAGTTTTCGGACTCCGTAGAGGCGCATGGGCGAAGGATCGCGCAGATTCGCGCCATCCAGTAAGAGCAGCGGGGGAACTACTGGATATCGCGCAGCGCGTGCTCAAGCACGTCGATTCGTTCCTGCGCCTCGTCGGCCAGTGCGAGTTCGGCGGCCGCCTCGTCGACCACACCCGCCGCCAGAAGCTGGTGTCCTGCCGCTATGTGCTCGCGCCGCTCTGCAAGGGCTTCAGCGAGGGCGAAGAAATCACGCTGCCACTGGGCGTCACACTGGAATCGTTTCGGCATCCTTGACGTAGCGTAGCGCCTTGCGGCCGCGCTCGTCCCGGAGTTCGAGGATCACATGGGAGCCGTAGCGCCACGGTGGACGTTGCCCTAATGTTGCCTTACGCCTGCCCACTGGAGCCTTCCCGTGCCCAAGTTGCCTCAGGCCCCAACCCGCAGGTAGTTGATTTGTAAGGGTCTCATGGCGTTGGATGGGAATGTCGTAGGCTCCGCGTTCCACGTGAAACAAAGGCTTAGAAGTCATGCTGCCCTGATGTTGCCTTTGGAACTGATCATTTTTTGACCAGCATCCGGGTTCATGTCCGGCATGTATTTTCCGTACACCTTGAAGATCATCGTCACGTCTTTGTGCCCCATCTGCTTCGCGATCCAGAGCGGGTTCTCGCCGCTTGAGAGCGCCCACGAGGCGAAGGTGTGCCGGAGCTGATACGGGTATCGGTAGCGGACGCCAACCTCGACGCACGCTCTCCTGAACGCCCTGGCGAGCGATCTGTCTTCGTACCAGCGCTTGCCGGTACTGGGGTCGGTAAAGACCGGAGCGATGGCTCCGGGTCGCTCACGAACTCCAAGAATGGCGCGCGCGGCAGGAAGCAGACTGACCAGTCTCTCCCCTGAGATGGTCTTGGGCCGCTTCTCGCGACCGACACGAACAGCTCGCCGGATGGAAATGCGACTGGGCGGATCGTCCACGTCTCCCCACTGAAGCCCGATAATTTCGCCACTGCGCAGTCCAGTGCAGGCCCAGAACGTCCAGAGGTTCCCGAGGCTGGTTCGGCTGAGTCGATCAATTTCCTCACCGGTGAACGGGTCGATTTTCTCAGTCGGCGCGGTGACACGGCGGACCTTGAAGTCCGAGAGCGGATTCGTTTCGATGATTTCATCTTCTAAGGCTTGCTCGAGCGTGCCGCGGAGTGGCGTGAGGAGATTGAGGATGCGCTGGCGTGACAGATTAAGACTGGCCACCTGAAGGCGAATGTCCGCGCGCGTGAGGCTTTGTAGCGTCTTCTGATTGAACCAACTGCCAACCGTCCGAGCATCGCGTCGGTACTTGTAGAGCGTCTCAGGCTCGATCTGTCCTTCGAGCGCATCGAGATAGTTACGAAGCGCAACGTCGATCGGCGTGCCGGCCCGTGAGAGCTGGAGATTCGCTCGCGGCGACTCAGGAAAGTGCTTCGCATAGTCGAAGGTGTTTGTCGCGATCTCATGCTCTATGGTCGCCTTGAGTCGCTTGACGTAGTTGAGATTACGGCCAGTCGGGGGGAGCGCGATCCTTTCCCGGTACCTGGCACCTTTCCAGACGAAGCTGATGCCGATTGAGCTCGCGCTTGTGGCGCGTACACCTGACCCGCGACCCATCTGTTGAAGTTTCTCGTGTGGATGTAGATGCGGCCGTTGGATGCCTTCCTCCATACGATACCCTCAGGCCAGTGGCCGTTGGAAATGTTGGCGCGCACGCCTTCCTCTGTATCCCCTGTGAGGGAGCAGAACTTCGGAATGCGAACCCAGACGATGCGCGGCATGATTCCTCTTCCGCTACCAGTAGCTCTAGGTCTCGACCGGCCAAAGCAACTGCAACTGCTTGGCTGCGTCAGCGCGTGCGGCGTTCTACAGCGCCTCCATGACGGCCGGCGTCGGATG
>Ga0207674_10002478_pt1 | contig 23285 bp, 17 predicted proteins | sample KBSCornC72_FD_184303 | JGI IMG/M metagenome (GOLD analysis project Ga0207674, IMG submission 184303) | Corn rhizosphere microbial communities from Kellogg Biological Station, Michigan, USA - KBS Corn C7-2 (SPAdes) (version 2) | ecosystem: Host-associated > Plants > Roots > Rhizosphere > Soil ...
GCCATTGTCGCAGTGGCTGTCTCGCGCGCCCGACGTGCTGAGGCTTAGCCCAACGTCGCGGTCGCTGATCCGCTAGTCCGTCAGCACGGCGGGCTCGCGACCGAGCAGCTCGGCGAGGCGCGTCAGCCGGCGCTTCACTTGATCGCCGACCAGCGCCTCCTCGCCGCGGCGGACTTTTAGTTGGACCGCGCCGTTCACGTCCGCAAGGCTCGCCCGCTTGAGCACTGAGCCAACGCCGCCGGACAAGCGCTGTCCAAGGCGCATGGCCGCTCCCCAGCAATGTGCCCGTTTCAGCTGGTCGTCGCGGCAGATCTGCGCAAGCCGCGGGTCGGGGAGGCGGTCGCGGCCGAAGTTCGCGGAGAGCGCCTGCGCCATGATCACGCGTCCCCATGGGTCCACCGCCACCCAATTGCCGTGCAGCGCCATCTCGATCCCGCGGTCGGCCCGAAAACCAGGGTTCGCCTGCCATGCGACGTCGGCGAGCAAGCAGGCGGCCAGGCGGAGCCGCCGCATCGCCGGTTCATCATCGAACAACGGCGCAATCCATGCGTCGAGCAGATCGCCGTGTTGGCCGAAGCGATGCTCACCCCCACCGGCGTCGCGCGCTTCCTCGATCAAGGGATCGACGCGCCGCACGCTTGGACTCAATTTGGAATAGAGCAGCCCTTCGCGAATGCCATAGGTAGAAACCACCAGCCGGGCCGGCTCAAGCTCTTCGACCAGCAGCTCGAGCAGCATGGCCGCGACCGGGGAATTCGCAAGACGCGCCGGCGCTGCGGCACTCGACAGGCGCGGGTCAAGCGCACGAACGAGTTTTCTCAGCTCCTTCGCTCGCGCCGGTTTCATCCGATATTGATGCGTGATCGGTAGTGGAAAGTCGGTCGCGAGCATGTCGATGCGGGCGAGTGCGCGCCATGACCCGCCGACCATATAGAAGGTGCGGCCGCGCGCCTGCTCTTTGAGGGGCGACTTCTTGAGCGCGGCTTTTAGCAGCCGTCGCGCCTCACGTTCGCCGCTCGCGCTTGCGTCCAGCCGAAGCACACCGAGCGGCAGTGAAATGCCGGAGCTTGCCTTGCCGTCCGCAACATCCACCAGCTCGAGGCTGCCGCCGCCGAGGTCGCCGACTATTCCATCCGCTCGGGGAATTCCGGAGAGCACGCCTTCGCCGGCAAGCGTCGCTTCCTGCTCCGCGCTCAGCACGTCGCAGTTGAGACCGATCCGCTCCACCTCGCGGATGAACTCCAGTCCGTCCGCCGCATCACGGACCGCCGCGGTCGCCACGACTAGCGTCCGCTTCACTTTCATATGGTCCAAAAGCAGCCTGAAACGGCTGAGCGCCGCCAGTGCCTTCGCGCGCGCCTTTTCCGGCAGATTGCGAGAATGATCGAGGCCGGAGCCAAGCCCGGCCAACACCTTCTCGTTGAAGATCGGCGTTGGGACCCGCGCCGGCCCGGCGTAAACGACGAGCCGGACCGAATTCGACCCGATGTCGATGATCGCCGTCGGTTCGGGACCGGCCAGCTATCGTCCCCGTTGGAAGCGCAGCTTGGGCACCCGGCGGCCCTTTTTCAGCGCCTGGCCACGGCCCGAGAGGCTCGGGTTGGACATGAAATAATCATGCAGGTTGAACTCCTGCTCCGGCTTGGCGTGTAGCCGCGTGTAGCTACCGTCCGAGTTCAACCGCCAGCTCTGTTCGTTGTCGATGAGGTTGGCGACCATCACCTGGTCGAGCAGCTGCGCGTGGACCGTGGGATTTTCGATCGGCAGCATATATTCGATCCGCCGATCGAAGTTCCGCGGCATCCAGTCCGCAGAGCTGATGTAGACCTTGGCGGCGCCGTGCGGCAGCTCATGCCCGTTAGCGAAACACCATAGCCGTGCGTGCTCCAGGAAGCGGCCGACGATCGACTTCACGTAAATGTTCTCGCTCAAGCCCGGAACGCCGGGCCTCAGGCAGCAGATGCCGCGAACGACCAGATCGACCGAGACGCCAGCAGCGCTCGCTTCGTAGAGCTTGTCGATGATTGCCGGGTCGACAAGGGAATTGAGCTTCGCCCAAATACCGGACGGCTTGTTCGCCTTCGCGTTTGCGATCTCCGCATCGATCAGCTTGATAAGATCGGCACGCATGTTCTGCGGCGAGATGACAAGCTGCCTTAGGTTCCGCGGTTCCAGATAGCCGGTGATGTAATTGAAGAGTTTCGCGGCATCGCGGCCGAGCTTCGCGTCCGCGGTAAAGTAACTGAGATCGGTATAGATGCGTGCCGTAACAGGGTGATAATTGCCGGTTCCGAAGTGACAGTAGGTGCGGAAGCCCTTCTCCTCCCGCCGCACCACCATCGACACCTTGGCGTGGGTCTTCCATTCGATGAAGCCGTAGACGACCTGCACTCCGGCGCGTTCGAGCGCGTTGGCCCACATGAGATTCTGCTCTTCCTCGAACCGTGCCTTCAGTTCGATTACCGCCGTCACCGATTTGCCCGCCTCGGCAGCGTCGATCAGCGCGCGGATGATCGCCGACTGTTTTCCGGCGCGGTAGAGTGTCTGCTTGATCGCCACTACATCGGGGTCGGCGGCGGCCTGCTGGATGAATGCGACCACCACCTCGAAGCTTTCGTAGGGGTGATGGACGAGGATGTCCTTTTCCTTGATCGCTGCGAAGCAGTCGCCGCCATGCTCGCGAATCCGTTCGGGGAAGCGCGCAGTGAAGGGCGGGAACTTGAGGTCCGGCCGGTCTTCCTCGACCAATAGCGACAGGTCGGTCATTCCGAGGAAACCGCGCGTCTCGGAAGTGATCGCAGTAGCCGCGTCGAGCCCATCTTTGACGACTGCCACGAGGCTTTCGGGCATTCCTGGTTCCAGCTCCAGCCGCACCACGCGGCCACGCCGGCGGCGCTTAATCGCCGTGCGGAAGTAAAGCACCAGGTCCTCGGCTTCCTCCTCAACCTCGATGTCGCTGTCGCGGATGATGCGAAAGGCGCCGCCGCGCAGCACCTCATATTTAGGGAAGAGGTAGTCGCTCTTGCGGCGGATCAGGGTTTCGAGGGCAATATACCGGCCCTGTTCGCCAGGAATGCGGACGAAGCGCGGCAAACTGGCCGGCGCCATGATCAGCTCTCGAACGCTAATCTTGCCCTTTTTCAGCTCGAAGATGAGCGATAGCCCCATGTTTGGAATGAATGGGAAGGGGTGGGCTGGGTCGATCGCCTGCGGGGTCAGCACCGGAAAGATTTGCTCGCGGAAATGCTTGTCGAGCCAGTCTTCGGCCTGCGAGTCGAGCTGCTCATCCGCGACAACCTGCATGCCGTAAGCATCGAGCTCCTGCTGCAGCGTCCCCCAGACCTCGTGCTGACTGGGCACCAGCCGGTCCGCCTCGGCCATGATTGCAGTCAGCTGCTGTGCGACCGTAAGCCCGTCTATCGAACGCTCTTCGACGCCGAGCGTCTGGTGTGCCTTGAGGCCAGCGACCCGCACCATGAAGAATTCATCAAGATTGCTTGCCGAGATCGACAGGAAGCGCAGCCGTTCGAGCAGCGGGTGCCTTGGGTTGCACGCTTCCTCGAGCACCCGCCGGTTGAACGCCAGCCAGCTGAGCTCCCGGTTGAAATAGCGCGCGTCCGGCTGGGGTACGTCGATTGACACAGGCGCCGCCGCGATCGGCGCTTCGGGAAGTCTGTCCATCAGCTCGTTACGGAGCGAGAGGATGCGGGTTTTCTGGTCCAAAACATGTCGCCGAACTGAAACAGAGCCTTGTTACAGAGATGTGACGGGAAATGGTATGAGGCGCGCTTCGTCCATGCCGAGAAGGGGGAAAGCAGTGCCTAAAGAAAAGAAGAAGCAGGACGAAAAGAAGAACAAAAAAGGCAGGAAAAAGGATGGCGGGTCCTCTCTTGCGAAAACTCCCAAGAAGGCTGCGAAAAACCTGCAGGCGCTGACCCAGAACCCACTCGTTGCCGACGTGGTGGCAGCGGCGCTCATTTCGATGGCGGCGGCACTGAAAGATTCGGACAAAGCAAAAAAGCTCGCCAGCGACGCGGGCGATCAGCTCGGCGCCATGTCGAAAGCCGGCGCCAAGCAGGGCAACGCTATGTGGGACCTCGCGCTCGATATCGGCCGGCGGACGCTGGAGACGCTTGCCGGGGAGGAGGCCGGACGAGTCAAAGGCGGGAAGGGCCGTTAGCGAGGCAGGACGATTACGGCCCGTTGACTCTCCACCGATAGCCAAAGATGTATCCCACACTCAACATAGGTTAGCGCTCACATGACACCGAGTCGGCCCGCTGCTTTGATCGTTGAAGATCAGCCGTTTATCGGCCTCGTCGCCTCCGACATCCTCCGCGAATCGGGTTTCGACACGTTCCATGCCTACGACGCCGTCGACGCCAAGGCGGTGCTCGACCAGCATCCGGAAATCGAATTAGTAGTCACCGGCGCGGAGCTTCCGGGCGATGTCACTGGGCTGGAGCTCTGCCGGCGCGTTTCGCGCGAGCGGCCCAACGTGCGGTTGGTCCTCACATCATCGGGCGAGCATCTCGCGGAGGTACCGACGGGGGCCCGAGTCCTCCGTAAGCCATACGCAAGCGGCGAGCTCAGAAGCCTCGTGGCTACAAAGGCGCTGCTCGCCGAAGCCTAGGCGTTGCAACGGCTCACCAAATTCGCATTGCCCGCGTCGGCGATCTATCTCGCTGCGATAGGTCTTTCGTTGATAGCGGTCCCGCTGAAGTTTGGTATCGGCGCAGTTCCAGCCGACGCGTCGCCCCAACTCGTCGCTTTGCTCCGCCTCCTGGGCGGCCCCTTTCTCGGCATCGCAGTACTGAACTGGATTTCCCGCGACGCGTCGGGCTCGGCCCTGCGCTCGGTGCTCCTCGCCAATCTAGTAGGCTTTGGCGCAGTCGCAGCCAATGACGTGTGGGGCATCGCCACTGGCGAGGCGCGCGAGCTCGCCAAGCTCTTCGTCGTCTTCCACGTCCTGTTCACGCTCGCCTTCGCAGTGTCGCTGAAGGAGACGACAGACGTTCAAAGATAGTCGGCGAACTCCCGCACAAGCTGTCGGTACAGATCGCGCTTAAACGGCACGATCAGCTCGGGGAGCTGCTCGGGCTCGATCCATTTCCACTCGCGAAACTCGGGATGTTTCGTCGCGATGTTGAAGTCGCTGTCGCGCCCCAGGAACCGAGCGAGATACCAGTCCTGGTCCTGTCCCTTATACTTCCCGCCCCATAGCTTTGGCCGAAGCTCGTCCGGCAGGTCGTACTTCAGCCGTTCGGGGCATTGCGCGATCCGCTCGACCAGGTGCGGCGGAACTCCCGTCTCTTCCTCCAGCTCGCGCAGAGCCGTCAGCCAGGGATCGTCCTCACCCTCATCGATCCCGCCCTGCGGCATCTGCCAGGCTTCGTCCGTATTATCGATACGCGCGCCGACGAACACTTTGCCCTGGCGATTGAGGAGCATCACGCCAACTCCGCGGCGGTAGCGGTCACCATTGGTCATCCGCAGTCATTGCGAGGAGCGGAGCGACGAAGCAATCCAGTATGCGCCGTCTGGATTGCCTCGCTGCGCTCGCAATGACGAGAAAGGTGGCGAATTCGCCCTTAGGAGCCTAAGATGGTCGCAACTCGCAACTCGCGTTTTTGTAAGGACCCCTCCCGTGGCGACAGCCACCCATCTCCTCACCGAAAAAGAAGCCACGGCGCATCCGCCGCTCGAAGCGGTCGTCGTCCGCTTCGCCGGCGATTCCGGCGACGGCATGCAGCTGACCGGCGGGCAGTTCACGCTTTCGACCGCGCTGGCCGGCAACGATCTTGCGACCTTTCCCGATTTCCCGGCCGAAATCCGGGCACCGCAAGGCACGACCTTCGGCGTCAGCGCCTTCCAGATCAACTTCGGCTCGACTTCGATCGAGACCGCCGGCGACCAGCCCGACGTGCTGATCGCGATGAACCCGGCCGCGCTGAAGGTGAATGCCGACGCGCTGCGCGAAGGCGGCCTGATCATCGCCGACGAGGGCGAGTTCACCGCGCGCAACCTGGCGAAGGCTGGCTACGAGCAGAACCCGCTCGAGGACGGGAGCCTGTCGAAATGGCAGGTCGTCCACTTCAACATTTCGCAACTTACGCTCGACGCCGTGAAACCCTTCGGCCTCGGCAACAAGGAAGCCCTGCGCTGCAAGAATATGTGGACGCTAGGGCTTGCGCTCTGGATGTTCGACCGCGACCGGCAGCCGATCGTCGACTGGCTCAAGGCCAAGTTCGCCAAGGCGGCAGAGCTCGCCGAAGCTAATATCGCCGCACTGAACGCCGGGCACGCCTATGGCGAGACGGTCGAGATGGGTGCGCCGTTCAAGCAGCACCACATTGCCGCGGCGCCCGCGGAGCCAGGTCTCTATCGTACGGTGACCGGCGCCGAGGCGCTGGCGCTGGGCCTCGTTGCTGGGTGTCAGCTGGCGGGCGTGAACATGTTCTTCGGATCCTACCCGATCACTCCCGCGAGCCCGCTGCTGCACCATCTTGCACGCCTCAAAGAGTTCGGGATCACGACCTTCCAGGCGGAGGACGAGATCGCCGCGATCTGCGCGGCCATCGGCGCCAGCTATGCAGGTCAGCTCGGGATCACCTCTTCGTCCGGCCCCGGCATCGCGCTCAAGACTGAGGCGATCGGCCTTGCGGTGATGACCGAGCTTCCGCTGGTCGTAGTCAATTCGCAGCGCGGCGGGCCTTCGACCGGCCTTCCAACCAAGACCGAGCAGTCGGACCTCTACCAGGCGGTGTACGGCCGCAACGCGGACTCACCGGTGCCGGTGATCGCAGCGCGCTCGCCCGCCGACGCCTTCGATTGCGCGATCGAGGCATGCCGCATTGCCACGCATTACATGACCCCGGTCATCCTGCTGACCGACGGTTACATCGCCAATGCAGCCGAGCCGTGGAAAGTGCCTGACATGAGCGGCTATGAACCGTTCCCAGTGAAGTTCTTCGACACTGCCCCAGCGGAAGAGCAAGGCGTCATGCCCTATGCCCGCGGTGACGGCCTCGCTCGGCCGTGGATCAAGCCGGGAACGCCAGGCCTCGAGCATCGCATCGGCGGCATCGAGAAGCAGCCCGGCACCGGCAACATCGACTATTCACCCGCCGCGCACCAGGAGATGACGGACACTCGCCATGCGAAGGTGCTCGGGGTCGCGAACTCCATTCCCGACCAGGACGTCTGCATCGGCCGCGAAGGCGCTGAGCTTGCGGTCGTCGGCTGGGGTTCGACCTTCGGCCCGATCCACCAGGCCACGCGCCGGGCGATCGCCAAAGGGCAGGATGTCGCCCATGTCCACGTCCGCCACATCTGGCCGATGCCGAAAAATATGTCTGTGCTACTCAAGGGCTTCAAGCATATCCTCGTGCCCGAGATGAACATGGGTCAGCTCAAGACGGTGCTGCGCGATCAGTTCCTTGTCGACGCAAAGTCGCTGACGAAGGTCAGCGGACACCCGTTCCGCATTGCCGAGATCGAAGCCGCGATCGACACGACATTGGGCGCGGTCTCGCCCGCGCGCGCTTAGGAGTGCTGCGTTTGGAGCAATTTGCATGAAACCGCTCCAGGTCTGGCCGATGCTGATCCTGCTGATCTGCGTCGTGCTGCTGGTAATTTGGCTGAGGCCCCACTGATGAATGAGATAACTACAATCACCACGGCCAAGGACTGGGCCAGCGACCAGGAGGTCCGCTGGTGTCCTGGCTGCGGTGACTATGCGGTGCTGAAAGCCGTACAGCGTACGATGCCGGAACTCGGCGTCGCGCGCGAGAAGACCGTGTTCATCAGTGGCATCGGCTGCTCCAGCCGTTTTCCTTATTATATGGCGACCTACGGCTTCCACACCATTCACGGCCGCGCGCCAGCGTTCGCAACAGGGGTCAAGCTTGCCAACCCCGAGCTCGATGTGTGGATCATCACTGGCGACGGCGATGCGCTGTCGATCGGCGGCAACCACACGATGCACGTTTTGCGCCGCAATCTCGACTGCCAGATCCTGCTATTCAACAATGAGATCTACGGCCTCACCAAGGGCCAATATTCGCCGACCAGCCGCATCGGCACGCGCTCGCCTTCGACGCCGTTCGGTTCCGTCGACCGGCCGGTCACGCCATGCATGTTCGCGCTAGGCAGCGGCGCGCGGTTCATCGCCCGCGGCATAGACGTCCACAAAAATTTGCCCGACGTGCTCAAGGCCGCCCACGCGCATAGGGGTGCAAGCTTCGTCGAGATCTACCAGAATTGCATCGTCTACAACGACGATGTCTTCGCCTCCTTCACTGAGAAGCAGGCGGCGCAGCAGAAGCAGCTCTGGCTCAAGGCCGGCGAAAAGATGCTGTTCGACGCGGGCGCCAAAGGCCTCGCGCTCGACTGCGACCTGCTGTGCCTGAAGATCGTCGATGGCGACGACCCGTCGGTGATTGTCCACGATCCGAAGAACCGCGGAGTTGCCGCGATGCTGATCGAGATGCGGCAGGACGAAGGTTTCCCCGTCGCTCTCGGCGTCATCTACGAGGACCCGCGGCCAACGTTCGAGGCGGCGGTCATTGAACAAAACCTGGCCGCCGCGTCGGGCAAGAAGCCCGACCTCCAAAAGCTGGTCAGCAAGGGCCAGACCTGGCTGGTCGAAAAGGAGCCGCACAAGCTTTGATCCGCGGCGCCTGATTGGACAATATCACGCACACCTTGGCCGGCGCACTGCTGGGCCAGATGGGCCTCAAGCGCCGCTCGCGTTTCGCAATGGCAGCGTGCCTGCTCGGCGCCAATGCTCCGGACATCGACGTGTTCGCACCGCTCGCCTTTCCGGTGGATGGCATCGAGTTTCACCGCGGCCCACTCCATGGAGTCTTCGCATGGCCGCTTCTCGCCGCAGCGATCGTCGTACTTCTGTCGATCCTGGACCGGCTGCTACCGCCGCGGCCGGGTTCATTGCCCTTCCGCCCCGGCCCGCTGTTCATCGCCGCCTTCCTTGCGGTGCTGACGCATCCGTTCCTCGACTGGCTGACGACCTACGCGATCGCCTTGCTTGCGCCCTTCAGCTGGCGTTGGTCATCGGGCGACGCCATCTTCATCATCGACTGGGTCTACTGGCTGTTGATGATCACGGGCATCAGCTGGTCCGCGTCGCGATGGAGGCGACATCTGCCGCATCCCGGCCGGCCGGCCCAGATCGCCGGCATGATCATGCTCACCTACATCGGGTTCAACTTCGCCGAAAGCAGCTATGTTGAACAGGCGACGGCCTTAGAATTGCGCGGTCGCGGAATCGAACCGACCCTGGTCGTCGCTGGCCCGCCGCCGCTCGCATTCTGGGAGCGGACGATCCAGTGGCGCAGCGCCGACCGGTTTGGCAGCGGCACGTTCGATTTCACGTCTGGAGTGCAGCTGGACCCAATGATCGAACCACTCGGCCTCAACGATCCGCAGCTTGCGCTCGCCAGGCGCACCGAGCGCTACGTTCGCTCCTTCCTTGTGTGGTCGCGGATGCCGATCGTCGTGAAGATCGACGGGCGAAAGTATCTGTCGGACCAGCGCTTTTACGGCCCGCTTCGGTCCAGCGCCGTTCCCGGCTTCGTTCGCCGGTTCTTCCGTGGTCATGCATTCCTCGTCCCGCTCGACAATCGGTAAACGAATTCATAACTGGCGCATCATGAGCACGCGCGGCGAGCATCTGGTTCGCGCGGACCGCGGGTTCGCGACCGGCGGCGGCCTGCTTGCGCGCCTGACCGCGCCGGCGCTCTCGAAGCTCCTCGCAGAGATCGACCGCTGCCTTCCGAAAGGGGGCATCGAGGTAATTTTGCCAGACGGCACGGAGCGCCGGCTCGGCTTCCGCAGGAAAGGACCGAAAGCAGTCGTCCGCCTGTCAAGCTGGCTGGCGCTGGTTCGCCTCGCCACTTCCGGGTCAGTTGGTTGGTACAAGGCCTGGACTCTCGGCGAATGGTCGAGCCCCGATCCGGTCACGGTGTTCGAAAGCTTCTCGGCGAACGCCATTCCGCTCGGAGACATCGGTCGCGCCAAGGGACCGTTCCGCTGGCTCAACGCGGTCGCGCATCGCCTTCGCGACAATGCGCCGCGCAAGGCGAGGCAGAACATCGCGGCGCACTACGACCTCGGCAACGACTTTTATTCCTCATGGCTCGACCCGACGATGACCTATTCATCCGCGCGGTTCGGTTCTCGAGACGAATGTTTGGAAGACGCGCAGCTTCGAAAGATTCACATGCTGCTCGATCGTCTGGACTTGAAACCGGGCGAGCGTCTGCTTGAAATCGGATGCGGCTGGGGCACGCTGGCGATCGAGGCGGCGAGACGCGGCGCCAGCGTCGTCGGCCTCACCCTGTCAACCGAGCAGAAGGCTTGGGCGGACGGGAAGATCGCGCAGGCTGGGCTCGTCGATCGGATCGAAATCCGTCTGCAGGACTATCGCGACACCGCTGAACAATTCGACGCGGTCGCATCGGTGGAAATGGTCGAGGCGGTCGGCCGCCGTTGGTGGGGTGCTTACTTGGACGGCGTAGCGCGCAACCTCAAACCAGGCGGGCGCGCAGCGCTACAGTTCATCAGCATGGATCACCGCCTGTTCGACCGCTACGCGCGCAATCCAGATTTCATCCAGACCTATATCTTCCCTGGCGGGTTGCTCCTCGACGAACCCGAGTTCGAGTCGCTCGCCCGTGAGCGCCGCCTCAGCTGGCAGGATCGCGAGGGCTTCGGCACCGATTATGCGCAGACATTGAAGCGCTGGCGCGAGCGCTACGATCACGCGGTCGCTCGGCGTTCCTTGCAGGGCTTTGGTGAGTCCTTCCACAACCTGTGGCGCTATTATCTCATGTATTGCGAGGGCGCGTTCCGGGGCGGAGCGATCGACGTGGCGCAGGTTACGATGGTGAAGGCTTGAGGACACGGCATCCGAAGGGAAGTCGGGTGAGCTCTGCCGGCCTGAAAAGCTTGGCAGGGCTCACCCGTGCTCGGCACAGGGGCAACGTTGCACCGAGCAATTCGTAATCACTCGAAAAAGCCCCTGGCCCGGCGCTTTGTCCTACTCAAGACTCAATTGAACCTGCACAGCTTCAAGCGACGCGCATTCGGCCGAATTGCCCCAGCCAAGCGATGGACATAGGCATTAACTCTGAGTCGGGCAATCGACGTTTAACAAAAAGTGAAAATTGCTGTCACCGGTTCGAAATGTACATGAAAACGATAGAAGGCCCGCTCTTGAAAAAGAGCGAGCCTTCCCGGCGGAAGCTTGCCCCCTGCTCCCGTAGCGGCAGAATTTAATCCTCCAGGAAACAACGCGCAACCTAGGCTTCGACGCGGACCTTTTCGCCTGTTGGAGCTGTTGCGGCCAGGCGTTCCAGAATCGCTGACGCGACGACTTCCGGCGGCTTCACGCTCTCCGGCTCCTCGCCGGGAAACGCGAGCGCGCGCATTCGCGTGCGGGTAGCACCTGGATCGATGATGTGGACTCGGATTCGGCCAAGGTAAGCAGTCTCGTCGGCATAGGCCCCGAGCAGAGTCTCGAGCGCGGCCTTGGACGATCCATACGCGCCCCAGAAGGCGCGGGGCTCGGTGCCGACGGAGGAGGTTAGGACCAGGACGTCCGCCTGGTCCGCCCGTTTGAGCAGCGGATCGAACGCCGCGATCAGCGCCTGGTTGGCAAGCAGATTGAGGCTGAGCAGGCGCGAATATTCCTTGGGATCGATGTCTTGCACCGGAGTCAGCGATCCGAGCATCGCGGCGTTAAGGACGAGGACGTCGAGTTTCTCCCACCGCTCGGCGACCGCGCCGGCGAGCTTGCCGATGCTTTCGCCGTCGGTGAGGTCGAGCGGTGCGATCGTCGCGCTTCCGCCGGCCGCGTGGATGCGCTCTTCGACTTCCTCGAGCGCGGTTGCGGTGCGGGCAACGAGAATGACATGCGCGCCCGCCGCGGCGAGGGCTTCCGCGGTTGCCGCGCCGATGCCGCGGCTCGCTCCGGTAACGAGCGCGAGCTTGCCGGCAAGGGATTTCGAATCAGCCATGCGGCCGCCTCTAGCGGCTTAGCGGCTCGCGACCAAAGACAGCGCGGCGGCACCTTCTTTCTCGCTGAGATCGGTGAGCGTCGTCGGATAAGCGCCAGTGAAGCAGGCGTCGCAACGCTGCGGCTGACCTGCGTCGCGCTCGTCTCCGAGCGCGCGATACAAGCCTTCGATCGAGATGAAGGCGAGACTGTCGGCGTTGATGTAGTCGCGCATCTGCTCGACGTTCATCTGCGCCGCGAGGAGCTTAGCGCGCTCTGGCGTGTCGACTCCGTAGAAGCAGCTATGCCGTGTTGGCGGCGAAGCGATGCGCATGTGCACTTCGCGGGCACCGGCATCGCGCATCATCTGCACCAGCTTCACCGATGTCGTGCCGCGAACGATCGAATCGTCGATCAGCACGATCTTCTTGCCATCGACAAGCGCGCTGTTGGCATTGTGCTTGAGCTTCACCCCGAGGTGACGGACTTCCTGGCTCGGCTGGATGAAGGTGCGGCCAACATAGTGGGAACGGATGATGCCCAGCTCGAACGGAATGGAGCTTGCCTGGCTGAAGCCGATCGCTGCTGGAACACCGCTGTCTGGGACGGGGACGACATAATCGGCTTCGACCGGCGCCTCGCGCGCCAGCTCCGCGCCGATGTTCTTGCGCACCTCGTACACGGACACGCCCTCGGCGATCGAATCCGGGCGAGAGAAATAGACATGTTCGAAAATGCACGGGCGAGGCGCGACCTGCTCGAATGGGCGGAAGGAACGGATTCCGCTGTCATTGACCAGGATGAGCTCGCCGGGCTCGACATCGCGCAGGAAGCTCGCACCAATGACGTCGAGCGCAACCGTCTCGCTGGCGAAGATCGTCGCTTCGCCGAGCTTGCCCATCACGAGCGGACGAATGCCTAGCGGATCGCGGCAGGCGATCAGCCCTTCCTCGGTCAGCACGACGAGAGAGTAGGCGCCCTCGACCTGCTTCAAAGCGTCAGTGATCCGATCCAGCATATTTGTTCGCTGGGACGTCGCCACCAGATGGATGATCACCTCGGTGTCGCTTGTCGACTGGAAGATCGAGCCCCGGCGGTTGAGCGTCCGCCTCAGCTTCATCGCGTTCGACAGATTGCCGTTGTGCGCGACCGCGAACCCACCTTCGGCCAACTCGGCGAAGAGAGGTTGGACGTTGCGGAGCGCCGTTTCGCCCGTCGTCGAATAGCGCACGTGGCCGATTCCGGCGCGCCCGGCGAGCTTGCGGATGATGTCGTCGCGGTCGAAATTACCCGCAACATGGCCCATCGCGCGGTGCGAGTGGAAATGCTTGCCGTCGAAGGAGGTAAGTCCCGCCGCTTCCTGGCCCCGGTGCTGCAGCGCGTGCAGCCCGAGCGCGACGAAACTCGCCGCGTTGTCAGCGCCCCAGATGCCGAAAATGCCGCACTCCTCGCGCAGCTTGTCGTCGTCAAACGGATTGGTCGTCAGCATCGTCTAGGGTCCCCGGCTACCCAGTCTCTGTCACGCGGTCATCATATAGGAGTGCCGGGAGCTCTTGTCGCCCCCGGCCTGAATAATCCGTGAAATTTTAACGGTTTACGAGGCCTTAGGCTTTGTAAATCGCGGGAAATCTCTTCTGCAGCGCTGCGACCTTTGGCCGGTCGTTGATGACAATGTAGGGATAGTTTGGATGCTTCCGGGCGTAGTCCTGATGATAGGCCTCTGCTGGGTAGAAGCCGCCGCTCTCGATCTTGGTCGCAATCGGCGCCTTGAACAGGTGCGCTCCGTTCAGGCGCGCGATGAAAGCTTTGGCGAAGGCGGCTTGCTGCGGCGTTTGCGGGAAGATCGCCGAACGGTAGCTTGGACCGCTGTCCGGACCCTGCCGATTCACCTGCGTTGGATCATGGGCGACGGTGAAGTAGATTTGGAGCAGCCGGGCGTAGCTGATTTGCGACGGATCGTAGGTGATCCTGACCGCCTCGGCATGGCCTGTGCCTTCGGAGCTCACGGCGTCGTAGTTGGCGTCCTTCGCGCCGCCGCCGGCATAGCCGGAGACGACGTCCTTCACACCCTTCACATGTTCGAAGACGCTCTCCATGCCCCAGAAGCACCCGCCGGCGAGGACGGCCGTTTCGGTCCGGGAAGATGCCGCCGGAGCGGTGCTTGCCGCAATCAGCGCCGCGGCGGTGACGACTAATCGTTTCATGCCTTTGGTTCCTCATCTCGATGAGCAGCCCCGCCACCTGCTGCTCAACGCGAATATAAGATCGCCTCATCGAGCTTAACACCCGCTGGACGCGCGGCGCGGCAAAGGGCAAGAACGCTGCTGACACGGAGGTAAGCAATGCCGACCTACACCGCGCCGGTGCGCGACACGCTCTTCGTCCTCAACAACGTTTTGGACATTGGCCGCTATTCGAACCTGCCCGGCTTCGCCAATGCAACGCCGGACCTCGTCGAAGCCATTCTCGAAGAGGCTGGTCGCTTCGCCGCCGAGGTGCTGCAGCCGCTGAACCGCATCGGCGACGAGGTCGGTTGCAAGCGCAACGACGATGGTTCGGTCGTCACCCCACCGGGTTTCAAGGAGGCCTATCAGCAATTCTGCGAAGCCGGCTGGCCGACTCTCACCGGACCCGAGGAATATGGCGGCCAGGGGCTGCCGCAGGTCGTCGGCACGGCGGTCACCGAATACATCCTGTCAGCCAACCACAGCTTCGAAATGTATCAGGGCCTGACTGCCGGCGCGATCGCGTCGCTGCTGGTCAAGGGCAGCGATGAGCTCAAGCAGAAGTATGTTCCGACAATGATCACCGGCAAATGGACCGGCACGATGAACCTGACGGAGCCGCACTGCGGCACCGACCTCGGGCTTCTCAAGACTCGCGCCGAGGAGAATTCCGACGGCAGCTATTCGATTACCGGGACCAAGATTTTCATCTCGTCGGGAGAGCACGACCTCGCCGAAAACATCATCCACCTGGTGCTTGCCAAGCGTGCTGGCGCACCCGACAACGTTAAGGGTATCTCATTGTTCGTCGTCCCCAAGTTCCTGGTGAACGACGACGGCTCGCTGGGAGAGCGCAACCCTGTCACCTGCGGCGCGCTCGAGAAGAAGATGGGCATTCACGGCAACGCCACCTGCGTGCTCAATTATGACGGCGCCAAGGGCTGGCTGGTCGGCGATCCGGAGAAGGGCCTCCAGGCGATGTTCATCATGATGAACGCAGCGCGGCTCGGCGTTGGGCTCCAGGGTATCGCGCAGGGCGAGGTCGCCTACCAGAACGCCGCCGCCTATGCCCGCGACCGCCGCCAGAGCCGAGCGCTCAAGGAAAGCGAGCGCGAGCCCGCCGCCAAGGCCGATCCGATCATCGTCCACCCCGACGTCCGCCGCATGCTGATGGAATCGCGCGCGTGGAACGAGGCTGGGAGGGCGCTGGTCCTTTGGGGCGCGCTCCAGGTCGACCTGACCCGCCGCTCGCAGGACGAGGCTGAGCGCCAGTATGCCGATGACCTGCTCGGCCTGATCACTCCCGTCATCAAGGGCTATCTCACCGACAAAGGTTTCCAGACGGCGGTCTATGCGCAGCAGGTGCTCGGCGGCCACGGCTATATCCGCGAGCATGGGATCGAGCAGTTCGTCCGCGACGCCCGGATCACCCAAATCTACGAAGGCACCAACGGCATTCAGGCGATGGACCTGGTCGGCCGCAAGCTGCCCAAGGACGGTGGCCGCGCCGTCCGCGCCTTCTTCGAGCTGGTCGGCCACGATATTACCGACGCAAAGTCGGCCGGCGATCCATCCGGAGTAGCAGGGGCTCTAATGCCCGCGCTGCAGGACCTCCAAGCCGCGACCATGTGGCTTGCCCAAAACGGCATGTCCGATCCGAACAATGCCGGCGCCGGCGCCTATGCTTATATGGACCTGATGGGCCTCGTCTCGCTCGGCTGGATGTGGCTCAAGATGGCGGCCGCATCGCAACGCGCGCTCAGCGAAGGCGCCGTGGACAAACCGTTCCACGAGGCCAAGCTCGTCACCGCCCGCTTCTACGCCGAGCGCGAGCTTCCGCTCTCGACGGCGCTGCGGAGGAAAATTGAAGCAGGGGCGGAGACGCTGATGAAAATCCCCGCGGAGGTTTTCTAGCCTCTCGCCGCTCCCGTCAGCGGTTCTGAGAAGCCGGGTTTCACGGCGGCAGGCTTGTAGGGGCGCGCCGGAGGAAGCTGGACGATAACCGATGCTCCTTGGTCGTGAGCCGGTCTGTCGCCACAAGCACCAATAGATAATGACCCGCCAACAAGCAGCGTCATCGCTGCCGCCCGTGCACCGCGCCTGACACCCATGCAACCCCCAGTTCTTTGCCCGCTCGCGCGAACACCGCACGGTCATGCTGCAAGAATGGTTAGCGCAATCTAACGAGGCGAACTTTTCGCGCGATTCACCTTGCCGCTGGCTCTTCCTGGTCCATCAGCTTGCGCGTCAGATAGATCATCTCGAGCGCATTGGTGCGCGCCGTTTGCCTGAGGTTCGCGCCCGCCGCATGGCCGCCTTCCGTATTCTCGTAATAATAGAAGGGCAGGCCCATCTCTTCCATCCGGGCGGCGAACTTGCGCGCATGCTGCGGGCCGACGCGGTCGTCCTTGGTGGTCGTGAAGATGAAAGGCGTCGGATAAGCGACGTCGGCCTTCAGATTCTGGTAAGGCGAGGTCTTCTCCCAGAAAGCGCGGACAGCCGGATCGTCGACGCTGCCATATTCGCCTTCCCATGAGGCGCCCGCCGCGATCTTGGAGATGCGGATCATGTCGAGCAGCGGCACGTCGATGATCACTGCGTGCCACAGCTCCGGATGCTGGGTGAATTCGACACCCATGAGCAGCCCGCCGTTGGAGCCGCCGCGAATGCCGAGCCGTCGCGGGCTGGTCACCTTGCTTGCGATCAGGTCCTTCGCCACGGCGGCGAAATCGTCGTAGATGATCTGCCGCTTGGTCGAGAGCCCTGCTTCATGCCACGCCGGCCCGAACTCGCCGCCGCCGCGGATGTTAGCGACCGCATAGACACCGCCATTCTCCAGCCACAGCTTCCCCGTTGCCGGGGAATAGCTCGGCGTTTGACTGACCTCGAACCCACCGTAAGCGTAGAGCAGGGTGGGATTGTTGCCGTCGAGCTTGATGTCGCGGCGGCGGACCAGGAAGTAGGGAATCTTCGTGCCGTCGCTCGAAACCGCCTCGCGCTGCTCAGCGACGAGATTCGAGGCGTCGAACTTCGCCGGCTGCTGCATGATCTCGCTCGATTTGCCGCTCCCGGCATCCGCAAGCCACAGGGACGGCGGAGCTAGGAAGCTAGTGACTGCAAGGATTGCTTGATTGTCGGTCCGGCTCGTGTCGGCAATTCCGATGCTCGAATTGTCCGGAAGCTCGAGCGCGGAACGCGTCCAGCTGCCGTTCGGCCCCGGCCTATAGACGAGCGTGCGACCGCGGACATTGTCGAGCGTCGAAACGAGCAGCACGTCCTTCGCCGCGCTCGCGCCCTGGAGTGCCTCGCGCGGACCCGGTTTGTAGATTAGGGCCGGTTTGAGGTGCGCCGGATCGGCCTTGAGCTGCGCAAGATCCACCGAAAGCAAAGTGCCGGCCGGGAAATGCTTGCCCGTGCCGGCCGGCGACCATTCCTCCTGCGACTGGATGATGACGCGTCCGTCGATCAGGTCGACCGCCTGCGCTTTGGCCGGGATTGCGAGCCGGCGCGGCCCCTTGGGACCGAGCACGTAGGTTTCCGAGTGGAAGGTATCGAGCGGCCGGTCGACCAATGCGAGCGTGCGGTTCTGCGCATCGCGCAGCACGTAGGGCGTGACACCATAACCGCCGTCCTTGGCGCTACCGCGAAAGACTTCGACCGCGCTCGATAGCGGCTTGCCGCGCTGGAACCGCTTGGCGATGAACGGATAACCGGTGCGGCCGAGATCGCCCTTCTTCCATTCGCGAGCGACGAGCAGCATATTCTCGTTCAGCCAGTCGACGCGCTGCTTGCCCTTGGGCAGCACGAAGCCGCCTTTGACGAAGGCCTTTGTCTTGAGGTCGAACTCGCGGATGGTGACTGCGTCCTCGCCGCCATCCGAAAGATTGATCAGGCACCGCCGCTCGAGCGGCCGAGCGCACTGCGCGCCCTTCCACACCCAGTTCGCCTTTTCCGAGGCCGCGAGTGCGTCGAGATCGAGCACGGTCTCCCATTCGGGCTTGCCGGTGGCGTAGCTCGCCAGAGACGCTCGGCGCCAGATCCCGCGGACGTGATCGGAGTCCTGCCAGAAATTGTAGATCTGTCCGCCGATGAAGGAGCCGGTAGGGATGCGGTCCCTGGCTTCAGCAATTGCTAGCGCCTGATCGTAATAGCGCTGGTAGCGCGGATCTGCTTCGAGCACCGCCGTGCTCTTGGCGTTATGCGCTTCGACCCAGCCGAGCGCCTTTGGCGAGGATACGTCCTCAAGCCAGATGTAGGGGTCGTCGCTGGTCGCGGCCTGCACTCCACCAAGTCCCGCGGCCGCGGCCGCAATGATCAAGCAAGTCAATGTTTTACGCATGCACGACCTCCCCACGGTAGCGCCAACTCAGCGACGGAACTGAGGAGAGTCAATGAAACGGTTCGACGAAATCAGCCGAGGCTTCTGCAAACGGCTGGCGGTCAGCCTTTCCGAGCTTTGGCGATGGCAGCCTTGAGGGCGTCATAGCCGACGGCGCCGTTCATCACCCGATCGCCGACTACGAACACTGGCGTTCCAGTTGCACCAAGCTCGCGCGCGAGCTTCATGTTGCGGCCGAGTTCGGTCTCGATCTCCGTGTCGGCTACAGGCTCCGGCGTAATTCCGGCGGCCTGCGCAGCTTGAGCATTGGTCTGCGGCTCCGGTCTGCCGGCCTCCCACAACGTATCGTGAAAGCGTGCGAAGCGCCCAAGCTTTGAAGCTTTGAGTGACAGGCGCGCCGCGGTCACGCTGTCCGGCCCGAGGATCGGCAGCTCACGATAGACCACGCGTAGGCCCTTATCCTCCTGCAGGAGCCGGTCGACTATCGGGTTGCTCGCTTTGCAATAGGGGCAGGCGTAGTCGAAGAATTCGACCAGCGTCACCTCGGGCTTGGCCGCGCCCTTCCACGAGCTGCCAAAAGGAGTTTCGATCGCCGCGCGGTTGGCTGCGAGCACTGGCTGATATTGCGCATCGCGCAGCGCATCGACGGTGTCGGTTAGGATCCCGGGATCGGCGAGCAGGCCTTGGCGGACGATCTTGCTGCTGATCAGCCCGGGTGCCGCAAGAAACAGCAGCGCCGCCGTCAGCAATGACCCAATGATGCCCCCAGCAATCGCAGCGCCGAAGCCGCTCTGCCGCGCCGGCGGCGCAACGCTCTCACTCACTCGGTTAGTTCTTTCTGGTTCCTGTATCTCTTGTCTTTCTTAGCGAGCTCGGCGCGCGATACCATCGCGATATCCTGCGCACGCAAATAGTCCGGAGTTCCCGGCGGAATGCCCTTCATCGCCAGCTGCGCGCTCGCATAGGCTAGCTTAGGATTGTTCTCGAGGTTGCTACGCTCGGCGGTCGCGAGCGCTGCGCGCGACTCGTCGCCTTCGTGGTCGTAGATGATCCCCAGCTGATACCAGGCGAAGGGGTTTTCATTGTCGCGGTTGACGGCTTCCTTGAGCACGATCTTGGCCTCGGCAAAATTCTTGGGGTCCTCAGTCGCGACCAGCGCATGGCCGAGCATCGCTGAAATCAGCGGCATCTTGCCCGACCGCGCGACTGCCTCGCGCAACGGAGCAATTGCCTCCTTCGGCTTGCCGCCTTCCAGGAGAATTTGACCCTTGAGCTCAAGGAAGAAGGGGTCGTGCGGGTCGGCGGCCAGCAACGCATCGGCCTCGGCATTGGCCTTATCCGGGTATCCGCCGACGTGATAGGCGTAAGCGCGCGCATAATGAGCGGGGACGCTCTTGTCGCTCTCCGGATATTTGATCACCGCCTGCTTCGGATTCACGAAGCCCAATAGCTTCGCCTTGACGCGCTGGAACCGCGCCTCGAGCTGCGGATCAACCGGCTTGCTCCAGGCGGGATCCGTCTTGAAATTCTGCTCGAGCGCCTGGATGCGCTCGGACGACAGGGGGTGGGTCCGGTCGTAGCTGTCCTTCGCGTAGATCGCGAGGCGATATTCCTGGTTTTGGAGCTTGGCGAAGAAGTCGAGCATCCCCTTTCCGCTGAGGCCCGCTGTGTGGAGAGTCTTCACCGCGAACGCGTCGGCCGAGGCTTCCTGTGTGCGGGTGAAGGCAAGGAACTTGCCCATCGCGGCCTGCTGGCCCATCGCCATGATGCCCTGGCCAGCCTCGCCCGCTCCGGCGGCGATCGCCAGCGCACCAAGCACCATCGTTGCAATTGCGATTCCGGTCGCTTCCTTCGCTCCTTCGCCCAAGCGGATCGAGTGGCCGCCGGCGACGTGCCCGAGCTCGTGGGCGATCACGCCTTGCAACTCGCCCACATCGTCGGCCGACTGAATCAGCCCCGACTGGATGTAGACGGTCTGGCCCGTCGCGACGAAGGCGTTGATCTCGGGGTCATTGAGCAGGACGACCTGCACGCTGTTCTGATCGAGTTTGCCCGCCTTAATCAAAGGCCGCGACACATCCTTGAATAGCAGCTCGGTCTCGCTGTCGCGCAACACCGACGGTCCGGAGTCTTCCTGCGCAAAGGCCGGTCGAACTGACACGGTCGCGAGGATAAGCGCGATCATCAGCAGGCGCGCGAGGCGGGCGAGCGGCGAATTCATCGCCGCCCGCTTACCATTTTTGGCGCTGAACGAAGGATGAAAAGTGGCCTAGCCGAAGGTGCGTTGCCACCAGCCGCGCCGCGGCTCGCCTTCGACTTCGTCGGCAGTATCATTGTTCGCCGCCCGAAGAGGAACCGGCTCAGCGACGGGTTCCGCCTGAGGCTCGGCTGCCTCGGCCTTTTTTGATCGCCGCTTGCGCGCAGGTTTCTCCGAGGGCGCCGCAGCTTCGGTCGTCTCCGCAGGCGGAGCCTCCGCGGGCGCCGGTTCGGGCACCATCACTTCGACCTCCGCCGCGGCCTTTTTGCGCCGACCGCGCTTGGGCGCTTCAGGCTTGGGCTCTTCGGCCGGTTCTGTCTCGGCGATCGGGGGCTCTGCCTCGATTGGACGCTCGACCATTGGCGAGCTGTCGGGGTCGATCTGCGGCTCTGCCATTTCGGCAGAAGCGGGGCCGCGGCCGCGACGACGGCGGCGACGTCGTCCGCCCTCGCGAGGCTCCTCCGCAGCGGCTTCAAGGATGGGTTGCTCCATCTTTTCAGCAATGGCCTCTTCGGCAGCTTCAAGGGCAACGGCTTCCCCGGCCTCCTCGGCCTCGCCTTCCTCGCGACGCCCGCGCCCGCGTCCGCCGCGGCGACGGCGGCGGCGGCGCCGTCCCGGGCGCTCGCCTTCGGCCAGCGTTTCACGAGCTTCGCCTTCGGCTTCGGCTTCTTCCTCCTCGTCCTCGGCTTCGATCGCTTCCTCTTCGATCTCTTCCTCTTCTTCTTCGATGATGGGCGCCGGCGTCCTCGGCACAGCGATCGGACGAGGGCCGGAGCTCTCGACGGTCATACGGGCCCCCTCGAAGCTCTCGTCGATCAGGACCTCGATCATCACGCCGTAGCGTTGCTCAATGTCGGCGAGCTCGGAACGCTTCTTGTTGAGCACATAGACTGCGGCTTCCCTGCCGGCACGCAGCAGGATGCGTTCGCCGCGGCCACGCGCAGCCTCATCCTCGAGAATTCGGAGCGCCGACAAACCGGCCGACGCAGCAGTGCGCATCAGGCCCGTACCTTCGCAGTGCGGACAGGGCTTAGTTGAAGCCTCGAGCACACCGGTCCGCAGCCGCTGGCGGCTCATTTCCATCAGCCCAAAGCTGGAGATCCGGCCGACCTGAATTCGGGCGCGGTCGTTCTTCAGCGCCTCCTTCATCGCCTTCTCGACTTTGCGAACATGGCTCGACTGTTCCATGTCGATGAAATCGATGACGATCAGGCCCGCCATATCGCGCAGCCTCAATTGACGCGCGATCTCCTGCGCCGCTTCAAGGTTGGTGCTAAAAGCGGTCTGCTCAATGTTATGCTCGCGTGTCGAGCGGCCGGAATTGATGTCGATCGAAACCAACGCTTCGGTCGGGTTAATGACGAGATAGCCGCCAGACTTGAGTTGGACGATCGGCTGGTACATCGCGCTCAGCTGGTCCTCGACGCCGTGACGCTGGAAGAGCGGAGTCGTCTCGCTGTGCAGCTTCACGCGGCGAACGTGGCTCGGCATCAGAAGCTTCATGAAGCCCTTTGCGGCCTTGTAGCCTTCCTCACCTTCGACGATCACTTCCTCGATCTCGCGGTGATAGAGATCGCGGATCGCGCGCTTGATCAGGTCGCTGTCGCGGTAGATCAGAGCGGGTGCGGTGCTTCCGAGCGTGCGCTCGCGGATCTCGTCCCACAGGCGCGCGAGATAGTCGAAGTCACGCTTGATCTCGACCTTGGTGCGCGACAGGCCGGCAGTGCGGACGATCAGCCCCATGGTTTGCGGGAGCTTCAGGTCGGTCATGATCGACTTCAGCCGCTTGCGGTCGGCGCCGTTAGAGATTTTGCGCGAAATGCCGCCGCCGTGGCTCGTGTTCGGCATCAGCACGCAATAACGGCCGGCAAGGCTGAGATAGGTGGTTAGCGCTGCGCCCTTGTTGCCGCGCTCCTCCTTGACGACCTGGACGAGCAGCACCTGGCGGCGCTGGATCACATCTTGGATCTTGTAGCGGCGCCGGAGGTTCTGCCGCTTGCGGCGAAGTTCGTCGGCGGCAGATTCGTCGACCGGCGAACGGTTGGACCCAGTGCCGGCTTCCTCGGCTCCAGCTTCCGCTTCCTCGCCACTGCCTTCCTCAACGTCTTCGACGGCGTCCCGGTGGTCGCGCTCCTCGTCGTGATAGCCATTATCGAATTCGGCCGCGCGCAGCCGCTCTTCTTCCGCGGCATGCTCGGCTTCCTCGCGCAGCAGTGCCTCGCGATCAGCCTTGGGGATCTGGTAGTAGTCAGGATGGATTTCGCTGAAGGCCAGGAAGCCGTGGCGATTGCCGCCATAATCGATGAACGCCGCCTGGAGCGACGGTTCTACCCTGGTGACTTTGGCGAGATAGATATTGCCTTTGAGCTGCTTGTGCTCAGCGGATTCGAAGTCAAACTCCTCGATCCGGTTTCCTTTGACGACCGCGACCCGGGTCTCCTCCGGGTG
>Ga0207674_10002480_pt1 | contig 23270 bp, 16 predicted proteins | sample KBSCornC72_FD_184303 | JGI IMG/M metagenome (GOLD analysis project Ga0207674, IMG submission 184303) | Corn rhizosphere microbial communities from Kellogg Biological Station, Michigan, USA - KBS Corn C7-2 (SPAdes) (version 2) | ecosystem: Host-associated > Plants > Roots > Rhizosphere > Soil ...
CGCGGTCGACATGCTGCTCGCGCTGCCGACGACGACCGAAGCCGAGATCGAGCGGCTTGTCGACGAGCACGCCGAGCTGCCTCCGCTCGTGTCGGACGAGCTCGCGATCGTGCTCGCGGTCGGCCCCGAGCCGGCGATCGACGCGCCGCCGCTGCAGCTCGCGTTCCGCGATGACCTCGACGACGAGCCGATCGTGATTCCGGAGCTCGATCCATGACCGATCCGCGCGAGCTCGCCACGCTCGCGGTGATCGACTGGACGCTGGGCAACGCCTGCAATTACGCCTGTTCGTACTGCCCGGCGTCGCTGCACGACGGGTCGATCGCCTGGCCACCCCTAGCGCGGGTGACGCGGTTCTGCGATCGTCTCGTCGACCATTTCACCTCGCTCGGCCGCGAATTGCTCTTCCAATTCAGCGGCGGCGAGCCGACGGTTTACCCGACGTTTCTCGAATTGATCCGTCGCCTGCACGAGCGACAATGCAAGGTCGGACTGATCTCCAATGGCAGTCGGACACTTCGGTGGTGGCGGGAGGCGGTGCCGGCGCTCGATCAGGCGGTCCTGACGCACCACATCGAATTCGTCGACCGTGATCACTTCATCTCGGTCGTGGCGGAACTGGCCGCGCGAATTCGAACGCACGTGAACGTAACGATGCTGCCGGAGCGATTTGACGAATGCGTCGCCGCAGCCGGTCGCATCGCCGCGGAGTGCGCCGACATCACGTTAACGCTCAAGCCGCTGCTGATCGGGTTCGGATCGGAGAGTTATCCGTACACCCACACCCAGCGTGAGACGATCTCGCGGACGAGCTTCGCCATCCGGCGGACGCGCCCGATCGCCGAATCGCGCGGGCCGATGTGCATCACGTACGATGACGGCGGCACGGAAACCCGTCGTCCGGCCGACCTCATTGTGGCCGGCCAGAACCATTTCAAAGGTTGGGAATGCCTGGCCGGCGTCGAACTGCTCGCGATCGACGCGCGGGGCGACGTCTACCGCGGCCTCTGCCGGCAGGGGGGTAGGATCGGTCACATCGACGACGACGCCGCCATTCAGTTCCCCACCGGCCCGGTCACCTGCACCCGCGACACGTGCCACTGCGCCACCGACCTGATGACCACCCGCTACTTGAGCACGCGCGGATAGGCCACCGTCCCCGGATATTGCTTCAGCAACTCGTCCAGCTTCGCGCGCGGCAGCATCGCGGCGGGCTTGGAGAGTGGGTCCGACCAAAGTCCCTTTGGCGCGACGACGGTCGCCATCGCGCGGGTGGTCAGGCCGATGCCCGTGTGCGGATCGACCACGTGCGAGTAATGCTTGCCGCCAATCTCGACGAACTGTTGCGTGTCGCCCGACGTCGATACCGCGCAATTGTGGAGTGTCAGCAACTTGGGCGTATCTGGACCCGGATCCTCGGGCTCGATCTTCCAGCCAGCCTCGCCGGGCGGCGCGTCCGAAACCACGATGTCACCGCCTGCTTCGAAGAGGGCAGAATTGATGCCGTGCTCGCGCAACGTCTGGAGCGCGCAATCGCCGGCGTAACCCTTGGCGATGCCGCCCAGGTCCAGCTTCATCCCCGAGACCGTCAGTCGTGCCGATCGCGTCGCCGGGTCGATCTGGAGCTTCTGCCAGCCGACCAGCTTCGATGCCGCCGCCAACTCAGCCGGGTCGGGGAGTGTCTTGTTTTTACGAGCCGCCCGCCATAGCAGGACGTATGGGCCGACGGTGATGTCAAACGTCCCGTCAGTACGCCGGCTGATCTCCTGGGCGGTGGTCAGGAGGGTGTACAGGTCATCGCTCAGCCGAACCGGGCGCGTGGCCGCCGTCGCGCACAACTTCATCAGTTCACTGTCTTTACGGTAATCACTGGCCGCGTCTTCCACCTGTCCGACGCGTTTGAACGCCGCCCGGCAGGCATTGACGGCTGCCGTTTCGTCGCTAGCGTAGACGACCAGTCGCGTGCGAACCCCCATGTAAATCTGGGAGTATTCGAACCGCGACAAGGCCGGTGACGTCGCCGCGATCCCAGGTCGAGTCGCTGCCGAGGGTTTGGTGTGATCGCACCCCAAGCCGCCCGCGCCGAGCAGGGCGGCGGTAACAACGATATGCAACATCAAGGGTAAATTCATCGACGTACGTTTTCCCGAAAGGAATCAGCGCAAATGCGGAAGTGTTTCAAGTTAGCATCCGTCGCGGCGGTTGTCGCGTCCGTGGGTCTTTCGACCCTCTTTGCCGACGACAAGCCCAAGACCGCCTCGGAGGAGATCGCCGGCACCCCGGCCAAATTTGACCTCGTCCAACTGCCCGCCGGCAAGATTACCCTCAAGGACGGCAAGGAATACGACATTAAGCCGATCTGGATCGGCACGACCGAGATTACCTGGGACGTGTACGACGTTTACTGGCAGCGGCTGGACCTCAAGCCTGAGGAAGTGCAGAAGGGCGTGGACGCCGAGAACCGCCCGAGCAAGCCGTACGCGCCACCGGATCGCGGCTTCGGTCACAACGGCTACCCCGCCGGCAGCATCTGCTACGCCGAAGCCCAGAAGTTCGTGAAGTGGCTGTCGAAGAAGACCGGTCATAAGTATCGCCTGCCGACCGAGGCGGAGTGGACCTACGCCTGCCGCGCCGGCGGTGACGGCAAGGTGGACAAGGGCGAGCTCAAGTCGGTCGCGTGGTATAGCGCCAACGGCGACGACAAGACCCACGAAGTGGGCAAGATGAAGCCCAACGCGTGGGGCCTGTACGACACGCTGGGCAACGTCGCCGAATGGTCCGTCCGCGCCGACGGCGTGGGCGTCGCCTGCGGCGGGTCGTTCCAGGACGACGCCGAAGACGTCAACTGCGACAGCCACGCCGAGTACACCAGCGCCTGGCAGCGCGACGACCCGCAGGATCCGAAGGGCAAGAGCTGGCTGTCGAACGGCGCCCACATCGGCATCCGCGTGGTGCGCGAGGACTAGAACGCGTTGTTTAACAGTCATGCACGAGATCGAGGGGATCGACGGCGTGCGGCGTGGGAGACGTGTTCTCCGGCCGCACGCCGTCTTGTTTTAACCTGCGAACGAAAGGACGAACGATGAACCGCGGCAAATGGCGTACGGCGTTGTGCGGGTTGGCGATTGGGATTTCAGCCGCGGGAGCGGCGTTCGCCGAGGAGAGGGGCGCCGCCGCGCCGGCAACGACGACCGACGCGATCCGGATCCCGAACACGGTCGTCGAATTCACATTGGTGAAACTGCCGCCGGGAAAGGTCGCGATCAAGGACAAGGATGGCAAGGAGACCGAGGTCGAGATCAAGCCCGTCTGGATCGGCAAGACGGAGGTAACCTGGGAGGAGTACGATGTCTTCTGGCAGATCCTCGACGTGCCCGATGTGAAGCAGCGTTCGGGGATGAGGACGGACAAGGAGGCGATCCGGAGCCGCCCGAGCACGCCGTACAGCCCACCCGACCGTGGCTGGGGACACGACGGCTCGCCCGCGGGAAGCATGTTCTGCCGCGAGGCCAAGGCGTACTGCAAGTGGCTGTCGGAGAAGACGGGGCACAAGTACCGCCTGCCGACCGAGGCGGAGTGGGAATACGCCTGCCGTGCCGGAGGTGGGCCGGCCAAGCCGTCCAAGGCGGAGCTTAAAGAGGTCGCCTGGTACGTCGATAATGCGGACGATCAGACGCACCCCGTGGCGAAGAAAAGGCCGAACGCGTGGGGCTTGTACGACACGCTCGGCAACGTGGCGGAGTGGGTGACGACCCTGGACGGCGGCGAGGCCGTCGCGGGCGGGTCGTTCAAGGACGAAGCCGAGGACGTCCACAGCGGCGCGCGGGAAGTCTACAACAACCGCGTGTGGCAAAAGGATGACCCGCAGAACCCGCAGGGTAAGAGCTGGCTGGCGAGCGGCGGGTTCGTCGGCTTTCGTATCGTGCGCGAGGATTAACCGAACGCCTAATCCTTCACGGCTTCGACCGTCAAGTCGTCGAATCTCACCGGCGTCCCCGAGTACGGCGTTGCGTAGAAGCCGGCCCGACCGACCTGTGGGGCTTCGGCGTCTTCCGTGCTGACCATCCAGTCCTTGGGTTCTTCCTTGCCGTCGGGCCAGGCTTTGCCGCGGATGGTGAATTTGCCGCCCGTGCCCTTGGCGACTTCGAGTTTGAAGCGGGTCCACGAGCCGCTGGTCCAGTCGTAGGGCGCTGTGGCCTTGATGTCGTCGGCTTTGAGGAGTTGGAGTTGTTTGACGGCCGGCATGAGCCACAGGCGGAATTGCCCAGGCCCGTTGGCGGCGATGCCGAATTCCGGCGCGCGTTTGCCCGTGGACGTGGCTTGGATCTTGGCCGAAACCGCGTACGTGCTTTGGTCGGCGGGGCCGGCGAGGATGCCGTCGTTGTCTAAGACGTCGGGCGACAATTCGAGGACGGTGTTACCGTCCACCTTTTTGACGGTGAAATTGCCGGAGAGGACGAGGACGTCGGCGGGGACCTCGCCTTCGACTGTCTTCTCGAAGTTCTGGGAGTAGGGAAGCCCCGTCGGCGCGTCGCCACGCGTAAAGGCGCACAGGCCGCACAGAAGCCATCCGGACAAATGCAGCGAGCGTCGTCGGCGTCTCATTTCTTCTCCGAGATGGCGTAAACGTAGCGGCTGGTGGCGACGAAGATGGTGCCGTTGGCGGCGACCGGCGACGAGAGGATTTCGCCGTCGAACATTGAGTTCCCGAGGATCTTTTTTTCCTTCGACAGCGCGAAGGTGACGAGCGTGCCGCCGTCCGAGCCGAGGTAGACTTTTCCGTCGGCCGCCAGTGGGCTGCCCCACACTTTGCCTTCCATGTCGTGCTTCCAGTGGAGGGCGCCGGTGTTGGCGTCGAAGCAGTAGGCGAAGCCGCCGGAGTCGGCGGTGAACATCAGATCGCCGACGATGGCCGGACTGGCGGACGACGTCGAGCACTTGTCGTATTGCCAGACGCGGCCGGTGGTGGTGATGTCGCCGGTCTTCGAGGCGTCGATGCAGGAGAAGAGGCCGGGGCCGGCACTGTCGTCGGGGTTCTTCCCGATGGCGGCGTAGACCTTGCCGTCGTGGAAGACCGGCGTCGCCAGCACCTCGCGCGGGCCGTCGTCGCCGCCGTACTTGATCGGCTTGCCGTCCTTCAAGCGGTGGCCTGGCGGGTTCGCGTCGAACCGCCAGAGTTCCTTTAGAATCGGCGTGCCGTCCCCACCGGGTGAGGGCTGGGCGGCGAAGCCGTACACCCAGCCGTCGCCGCCGCCGAAGATCACTTGGTCCTGATTGCCAACTTTGCCGTACGCCGGCGACGACCAGTTGGAGACGAACGTGCGGCTGGAGATGCCCGACGCTTCCTGCCCAAGCAGTTTACCGGTCTTAGCGTCGAGGCAGATGAGGGCCGGGGCATCGGGCATCGGGATGTGACCGGACCAGTCGCGCGAGTTGGACGTGGTCGCATAGAGTTTGTCACCGACGAGGAGCACGGACGAGGCCGTCTGATAGAAGGCGTAGACGCCCAATTCGTCGCGCATGTCGTATCGCCAGATGATGTCGGCGTCGGTCGGACCGACGGGGATCGGCGGCTTACCGGGCCCCGCCATGTACTGCGCCTCATCCTGGAAGGGGCCGTCGTTGCCGTTGGATTGCCCCTTCAAGTCGAGGCAGAGGACTTCGCAGCGGTTGGTGACGACGTAGACGCGCCCGGCGGCGACGTCGATGGCTGGTGAAGAGCAGAGGCCGACACCGGACCAGTCGGCGTTGTTGCCGCCGAGCAGTTTGGGGCAGCTCAGTTGCCAGTCGAGTTTGCCGGTCGCCTCGTCCAGGCAGAGGAGCAGGGAATAGTCGCCCTTGATGCGCGGGTCGCGGGGGGATTCGTTGTTGGTGCCGACCAGCACCTTGCCGCCGGCGACGACCGGGTTGCCGTAGACGTGGTCGCCCATTCGCGCGGCCCAGCGGGTGTTGCGTGCCCCGGTGAGGTCGAGCTTGCCGCTGGTGTCGTCGACTTTTCCCGGCTCGCAATCGACCGGCAGACCTCGCTGCTCGCTCACCGGGTTGCGGGACGGGTCGTGGCCCCACTGCGGCCAATCGGCCCCGCGGGCGAGCAGCGGAACGAGCATCATCAGCAGCGCGGAACGTTTCATGGTGCAGTGTTATACCAGCAGGGGGGCGGCAGGTTTACCCGTCGACGCGGCGCGGCGGCGGGTGGTCTGACCCCCAATGTTTTTCCGATCACTCTGAACAAGTTTATCCGAGCGCCGGTATCCTAAGATGCAATACCCATGACGCCTCATCCGATCATTCGATGCCTCGCGGTTGCCGGCTGCTGCCTGGCGAGTCTGCTCGCGCCGGCCGCCTTTGCCGATCCCGCTGCCAGGCCGGTCCAGGAGAATCCGTGGGACGCCGCCTGGTTCAAGTACAAGCCCGCCGCGTCGCTGGTCGTCGAGGAGACGACGCCGACGCCCGCGGAGGTCGACTGGGTTCATCAGCCGCCGAAGCTGCCGGCCGAGACGCCCGCCCCGGTGCGGACGCGTGGCGTGGTAAAGCCGGTGGTGCGCGAGCACATGAACATCACGCGGCTGCGCTTTCGCGATCTGGACGGCGCCGACGTGCCCGCGCTGCTGGTGGTCCCCAACGATCGCAAGGGGCCGTTCCCCGTCGTCGTCGCGCTTCACGGGCTGCGGTCGAACAAGGGGCAGGTGGTCGCCCAGGTAGCGCCGACCTTGACGCGGCAGGGGTTCGCCGTGCTGGCGCCGGATCTTCCGTGCCATGGCGAGCGACCGGGCCAGCCGATGACGATGCTCGACCAGAAGGACATTCGGGCGTTCGTCCACCGCGCCCACCAGGCCGTGCTCGACGTGCGCCAGTGCATCGACGTGGCGGAATCTCGGCCGGAGTTGAATACCAAGGGCGGCGTGATCCTGGTCGGTTACTCGATGGGGGCGATTATCGATTCGGTGGCCGGCCCGGCGGACCCGCGCGTGAGGGCGATGTGCCTGATGGTGGGCGGGACGGTCGATTTCCCGCCGGCGTTTGCGATGGTGCCCCAGATCGCGGCGCTTCAGCCGCAACTGGCGATTACGCACTTCGCGGGCCGGCCGCTCTTGATGCTCAACGCGACGGCGGATCGGATCATCACCAGGGAGATGTCGGAGCGGCTGTTCGCCGCGGCCCCCGACCCCAAACAGCAGATCTGGTATGACTCGGGGCACTTGCTGCCGAAACAGGCGTACCAGCAATGCGCCGAGTGGGTCGCCAGCACCTGGGCGACGCTACAGTCCAAACCGTAACCAATCCGCAAAGTTACATCTCGCCGTCGCCATCCGGGACGGAAACTAGGACGCAGCTAGTTTCATCTCCCCGGGAAGAAAACTAGCTGCGTCCTAGTTTTTAATCCCGGAGGGGATTCAGTTGATGCTCGCCGTCGTTTGCTTGGCGGGGGCGGCGGGCTTCTGGGCTTCTAGCGCCCTCGCGCCCGGCGCCTCGAGGTAGATCGGCCCCCACGTGTTCGGCCGCAGTTGCGTCAGCACGTCCTTGGGCGCACTCCAGAAATAGTCCAGGGCGTGTTGGAAATTGCGGAAGGCGATGTTGAACGCCATCGCGTTCTGCTTCGACGGGTCGAATCCGTGCAGCGCCTTGGCGGGGATGAAGATCTCGACGACGTAGCGGTCGGGGAAGATGCGGCAGACCTGCTTGACGCCGGGCGCCGGGATCAGGTTGTCCTTGAGGGCGTCGCCGTCGCGATGCCACTGGCCGACGGTGCCGGCGAGCCCGTCGTCGCCGGGGAAGCTGTTGGGGACGAAGAAGAATTCGTGACTCGACGCGTCATAAGCGACCTGGTCGCTCCCGACGGGCTTGGTGGAGATCCAGAACTCGATGTTGTCGCGCGTCCACCACCAGCCCTGGGCGGGGGCGCCGATGATGTCGCTGTCGAAGACTTCGCAGCCGAGGTAAAGGCCGTCCTCGCGCCACCCCAGGTAGACGTTGGGCAGCGGGAGCTTTGAGCGTTCGAGGCCGACGGTCTGCGAGTGGCGGATGCCGAGCACCCTGGCTTCCTTGGGCCAATCGGAGAGCTCGCCGTTGAGACGGATGCGCTTAGCGAGGTAGGGGACGCGGGCGACGGGCTTGTCGGCGAAGGATTCGCGCCAGATGTCGTGGCCGTCGTCCTTGTCGCTCGCGGCGTGTAGAGCGTTGAGCTGCGGCGCGGTCGTACGCACGGCGTCCACCAGCGCGTCGTACGGCTTGTCGTCGATGTCGACCAGTCCGAAGTTGGCGTCTTCGCCGTCGTTGGCGCGGCCACTTGGGGGCTCGTCGTTCCACTGGAACCAGTCGGCGCCGATCACGTAGGGGACGCGCGCCAGGCGAGTGGTCATGAGGTGATAGCCGTCCGCCCGGGCCTGCTGGTCGAGCACCTGGGCGGTGAAGCCGACGGTGTTGCGGTTACCGCTGCGGCCGTCGAGGGCGTGGAACGAGTATTCGCTGAGCATGACGGGCTGGCCCGAGAGTTCGTTCATCATGCGGAACATGTCGGGGTCGAGGCGCGCGTCGGGCGGGTAGTAATTGATGGACTGGACGTTGGTGTAACCGCGCGAGGCGCGGACGACTTCGGGCAGGGCGTAGCCCTTGAAGCGCACGCCGAGGATCAAGTGGTTCTTGTCGTATTTGTGGACGAGCGTGGTCGTCAGGCGGAAGTAGTCTTCCGCAAGGTGGGAGAGCCACGCCGAGAACAGGCGGGCGTACGGCTGCTGGTGCTTGGGCAGGGTCGGCCAGGAGTCGAGGTCTTTCCAGTCCTTGATCTTGGCGTTCCAGTCGTGGTTGAATTTGTCGATCGTGGTCCAGACGGACTGGATGGTGCGGACGACTTCGCCACGGTTGGGGTCCTTGGCGGCGAGCTGGTCGAAGTAGACGCTGGGGCCGGAGGTGGCGTCGCCCCAGTCGAGTTCGTTGTCGAGGAAGTAACCGACGAGGCTCTTATTGTCCTTGAGCGGCTCGACCTGCGTGCGGATCGCCTCTTCCGCCATGGCGGCGAACTCGGGCGAGTAGAAGCGGCGGGCGTCCCCGTGCATCCACGACCAGATGTTGAGGTCGCGGGTCATGGGAATGTTGGTCTTGTGGAAGACGGGGTGCGACCACGCGCCCAGGCCCTTGAAGCCGGCATCGCGGATGCGGTCGAGGGTCTTGTTCGCCCAGGCGTCGATGTTGCCAGTGTTGGTCAGGCCGCCGTCATAGTCGGATGAGATGAAGGCGGGGCCGTCCTTATCGCGCGCGGTCTGAAAAGGCTGGACGGTGGTGACGTCATTGAGGAACTCGCGTTTGTTATCGGGGGAGACGAACCACCAGACGCCGTCGTGGGTCTGGGCGATTCGCCAGAAACCGTTGACGCCGTTGATCTGCTTGTAAGGCGTTGTCGGCCGCGTGGTGGGTTGCGAGGTGGGCAGGTTGGTAGCGGCCAGAACCGCGGACGCGGCCTCTCCCGTGCCGCTGAGGCGCGGTTGCATCCAGACTCCGGTGAGCAGGATGAACACGGAAAGGATGGCCGTTCGACGCATGAAACTCCTTCGTCCGGCGGCAGACAGCCGCGGCCCATACGGGCTCAGCCGACCGAACACCGGTCTGGCTGACACCATTGTTGAGCCGATGGCTTTCGCGAGGGAAGAGCCTTGAACAAGGCTAATCTCCACAAGCCCTGCTGCGGCAGAGGGATATGATTGACCGAGGGGGTCATTGCCCGTCCCCACTTGGCCACTCATTTCCCAGTGAGAGAGTCGGCGAATCCATTCGCTCCGAATGATTACCTTAAAACTATCGGAATTCGGTGCTACTGCACTGAGGCAAAAGCAGGGCGAATGCCGTTTATTTGATAAACGGCGTGCGTTTTCGCATCCGAATTGGGCACGAGGGCCGCACTTAATTAATACGAAGTTAGCCGGCGCGCTGTTCCGGCTGCTTGACGGGGATCGGGCGGCGGTTAAATTATCGCCCCACCCGGCTTTGCTGTTGTCAAACCTTTGGGGTTGCCGAACGTAAGATAGCAGCGGAGCGACCGTTAGAAACTACGCCCAAACCCGCGTTACTGAGACACGCGGGGACAGGAACAGGGAGTTGCGATGAAGATCGAGCCAAACTAGTGGCTCATGCTGACCCCAGCCCTGCATGGTCAGTGTGAGCGTGACCGTGCAGCGGACTTTCCAACTTCGCGCGGACGAATACAACCCGCAGGGCCGATCCCCCGACACGCGATTTAACGCGATGCGATTGGCCGGTGCGGGTTTCGTGTTTTTACCGTCCGGCCGTATTAACCAGAGACAACAAAGGCAGACGCACGCACAACGCAATCACAGCAGAAGGACTCTTTATATGGCACGGGACTTATCCAAGATTCGGAACATCGGCATCGCCGCTCACATCGACGCGGGGAAGACGACGACGTCGGAACGCATCCTTTACTACACCGGGCGGGTACACAAGGTCGGCGAGGTGCACGAGGGTACGGCGGTCATGGACTTCGACCCGGAAGAACAGAAGCGCGGCATTACGATCAATAGCGCCGCGACGTTCTGCGAGTGGAAGCGGAACGGCGACCTCTACAACATCAACCTGATCGACACGCCCGGTCACGTGGACTTCACCGCCGAGGTGGAGCGTTCGCTGCGCGTGCTGGACGGTGCGGTCGCGGTGTTCGACGGCAAGGAAGGCGTCGAGGCGCAGTCGGAAACGGTCTGGCGTCAGGCGACGAAGTACAACGTGCCGCGCATCTGCTTCGTGAACAAGATGGACAAGGTCGGGGCGGACTACGACTTCTGCTACAAGACGATCCTGGATCGCCTGGGCGCGCCGGCGGTGCCGGTCGTGATCCCGATCGGGCAGGCCGAAACGTTCAAGGGCATCGTGGACCTGATCGACATGGTCGGCCTGATGCCCGAGAAGCTGGGCGACGACAAGGACAAGGGTCACACGATCAAGATGGTTCCGGTGAGCGAGCTGCCCGAGGAGACGCAGGAGAAGGTGGCGCACTACCGCGCGATCATGCTGGAGAAGATCGCCGAGACCGACGACCACCTGATGGAAAAGTACCTGACCGACCCGGAGACGCTGCAGGCGGACGAGCTGCGCAAGGCGCTGCGGCAGGCGACGATCGACTTCAAGGCGCACCCGCTGTTCTGCGGCTCGGCGTACAAGTACGTCGGGGTGCAGAAGCTGCTGGACGGCGTCATCGACTACCTGCCCAACCCGCTGGACATGCCGCCGGCGCGGGGCGTGGACCTGAAGGATCACGAGAAGCTGATCGAGCGCAAGCGCATCCCGGAAGAGCCGTTCTGCGGGCTGGCGTTCAAGATCGTGGACGACAAGTTCGGCACGCTGACGTACGTGCGCGTTTACTCGGGCATACTCGAGGCGGGCACCCGCGTGATGAACGCGAACAAGAACAGCCGCGAGAACATCTCGCGCATGTTCCAGATGTCGGCCAACGACCGTATCCCGCGCGACACCGCCGAGGCCGGCGACATCGTGGCGGTGATCGGCGTGAACGAGGCGATGACGGGCGACACCCTGTGCGATCCGGACAAGCCGCTCATCCTCGAGCGGCCGACCTTCCCCGAGCCGGTCATCTCGATGTCAATTGAGCCCAAGGCGGCGGCGGACAAGGACAAGTTGTCGACCGCGCTGACGAACCTGCGCCGCCAGGACCCGACGTTCTCCGCGACCTACAACAAGGAGACCGGCGAGACGATCATCGCGGGCATGGGCGAGCTGCACCTGGAGATCATCAAGCTCCGCCTGACGCGCGATTACAAGGTGGACGTGCAGGTCGGCAAGCCCAAGGTCTCGTACCGCGAGACGATCACCGGAAAGGCCAAGGACGTCCGCGGGCTGCACCGCAAGCAGTCCGGTGGCCGCGGTCAGTTCGGCGACTGCTGGATCTCGATCGAGCCGTTCGACGGCACCGGCCCGGACGGCAAACCCCTGGAGCCCGAAGTGCTCAAGAAGCTGCGCTGGGAAGACGGCGTGGCGTTCGAGAACAAGATCGTCGGCGGCACCATCCCCAAGGAATTCATCCCGTCGGTCGAGTACGGCGTGAAGACGACGTGCAAGACGGGAATCCTGGCGGGGTACCAGCTCATCAACCTGAAGGTGACGCTGACCGACGGCAGTTCGCACCCGGTGGACTCGTCGCAGGTGGCGTTCGAACTGGCGGGCCGGCTGGCGATCATCGACGCCGCCAAGGCCGCCGGGCTCACGCTGCTCGAACCCATCATGAAGCTCGTCGTGACGACGCCGAAGGATTTCGTCGGCAACGTGACGGGCGATTTGAACCGCCGCCGCGGGGTGATCATCGACTCCCAGGAACGCGGGAACACGGTCATCGTGGAGGCGGAAGTCCCGCTGAGCGAGATGTTCGGCTACACCACGGAACTGCGGTCGATGTCGCAAGGTCGGGCGGCGGCGGCGATGGAGCCGCTGAAGTACGCCCAGGTGCCGTCGGGCGTGCAGCGTGAGATCCTGGAGACGCTGAAGTAACGCGGGATTAGTGTCCGCAATCGGCGAAGAGCTACCGGGACGGCGCAGGGCCGTCCCGGCTTTGTTTTGTATACCCGACGGCCGAACGAACGTTCGCCCGACTTGACGCGATGGATCGAGCGGGATTAGAACCAATAGGCGATGGACGCCTTTGAAGATGTCGTTCGACGTGGGGGGGAAACAGCTCTTATAGAACTCGAAAGGTTCTTTATGGGTGAGGACAAGGTACATCAGGCGCTTCACCGGATTTCGGAAAAGCTGCGCGAGTTGGGGATTCCCTACGCGGTAGCCGGCGGGATGGCCCTCAACGCACACGGATTTCGTCGCGCGACGGTTGACGTTGACGTGCTCGTGACCGAAGACGGATTGCGCGCGATCCACGCGGCACTGGAGGGCTTGGGGTACGTGCCTCCGTTTAAGGGGAGCAAGAATTTGCGCGACGTCGATAGTTCCGTGCGCATCGAGTTTTTGGTGGCGGGACAGTTCCCAGGTGACGGGAAACCCAAGCCTGTTGCATTTCCCGATCCCGCAACTGTCGGCATCGAGATCGATGGCATCAACTATCTCAATCTCGAGGTGCTGGTCGAACTAAAGCTGGCATCCGGGATGACCAATCCGGGCCGTCTAAAGGATCTCGGCGACGTGCAAGAACTCATCCGTACACTTCAGCTCGGACGGGAATTCGGCGAGCGGCTGAATGACTATGTCAGGGGCAAGTACGTCGAGCTGTGGGACTCAGTCGCCAACTCGTTTGACCCGGACAAGTAGCTTGTTGGGAAGAGGACGCAAAATGAAATCGATCCATCGGGTCGTAATCTGCCTCGCGTGTCTGTCAGCCGTTCCGGCTCACGGTGAGGTGAGGCTTCCGACCATCTTCTCGGACAACATGGTCCTCCAGAAATCCGACAAAGCCCCGTTCTTCGGCACCGCCGACAAGGGGGAAAAGGTGACCGTGAAAGTGGGGGATGCCTCGGGCGAGGCGACCGCGGGCGACGACGGTAAGTGGAAACTGTTCGTCGACACGCGCGGTGTAAAAGGCGCGGTGGACGTGAGCGTCGCGGGAAATAACTCGATCGCCATTCGGAACGTGCTCGTCGGCGAGGTGTGGGTCGCGTCCGGGCAGTCGAACATGGAGTTCACCGTCGGCAGCGGGCGGGACGCGGACCTCGAGATCGCGGCGGCGAACTACCCGGAGATCCGGATGTTTACCGTTCAGAAGGCGACGTCGCTCGAACCGGCGAAGGACGTGCGCGGAACGTGGGAAGTCTGCACGCCGGCCGTGACGGGGCATTTCTCGGCGGTCGGATACTTCTTCGCGCGCGATCTGAACCAGCAGATGAACGTCCCCGTCGGCGTCATCCACACGTCGTGGGGCGGCACGGTGGCCGAGGCGTGGACGAGCCGTGAGGCGCTGGCGGCGGCGGACCCGGACGTCAAGACGATCATCGAGCGGTTCGACGCGGCGCGCGAGAAGGTCACGCCGGAGGTGAAGGAAAAGTACGCGCAGGACGTGGCCGAGTGGCGCAAAGCCGGCAGCCCGCGCGGGAAACAGCCGAAACGGCCCGTCGGCATGGACGATCCGAACGCGCCGACGGCGCTGTACAACGCGATGATCTCGCCGATCGTCGGGTACGGGATCAAGGGGGCGATCTGGTATCAGGGCGAATCGAACGCCGGCCGGTCGTACCAATATCGCAAGCTCTTCCCGACGATGATCACCGACTGGCGGAATCGCTGGGGCGAGGGCGACTTCTCGTTCTACTGGGTGCAACTGGCGAACTTCCAGGCGCGCGACAAGGAGCCGGCGGAAAGCGGTTGGGCGGAACTGCGCGAGGCGCAGACCATGACGCAGTCGCTGCCGAAGACGGGGCAGGCCGTCATCATCGACATCGGCGAGGGACTGGACATCCACCCGAAGGACAAGCAGGACGTCGGACGGCGCTTGGCGCGATTGGCGCTGAAACGCGATTACGGGAAGAACCTCGTGGACAGCGGGCCGGTGTACGATTCGATGACGGTCGAGGGGGATACCGTGCGCGTCCGCTTCAAGAACGCCGACGGCGGACTGGTGGCCAAGGAGAAGCTGACCGCGTTCGCGATCGCGGGCGCGGACAAGCGATTCGTCTGGGCGGACGCGAAGGTCGCGGGCGACACGGTGATCCTGAAATCGCCGGCGGTCGCCAAGCCGGTGGCGGTGCGCTACGCGTGGGGCAATAATCCGGAGGCGACGCTCTATAACAAGGCGAATCTGCCGGCCTGCCCGTTCCGCACGGACGATTGGCCCGGGGCGACGGCGGGTAAGAACTGAAAAGGCTCACGGCCGAAACTCCGACCAACAAAGGTCCGAGAATCGATCCGCGTTAACGCGCAGCCGCAGGAATGCCCACGGGTGAAGCCCCGCGGGCCTTCCTTTTGGCCTGCGCGCCCGGCGCGTTTAACCGGCCTCGCACGATTAAGACACTATGGGTGCGTGTCGATACGAACGTTAGTCATTCCCCGGTCGACAACTTTGGCGCAGGAGCGCTTCGCACCATGCCGAGTCTCACGATTACCAGTTTGCGCGCGCGCCTGACGGCGTTAACGTTGGCGGTGACGATTCCGGCGCTGTTGGGGGCGACGCTTTACCTGGGCTCGCTCGCCTCGGAGATCGTGCGGCGCGACGCCGAGCGCGAGCTGACGACCCTGACGGCGAACGTCGCGGATTCGGTCGAGAAGTGGGACCAGTACATGGCCCTGGCGCTGGATAACCTCAAAGGGCAGCCGGACATCGTGGGGATGAATCCGGTCGAGCAGAAACCGGTGCTCGAGCAGATGCAGCGGATCTATTCGCGGCTGACGTTCGTACACACGACGAACCTGTCGGGGATGAACGTGGCGCGGGCCGACGGGAAGGCCCCGATCGACTACGCGGATCGCCGATGGTTCGCGGAGGCGAAGTCGGGCAAGCCGATCGCGCGGGAGACGCTGATCAGCCGGACGACGGGCCGGCCGGCGCTCAACATGTCGACGGCGATCCGCGACGGGAGCGGGCGGATCGTCGGGGTCTGCTCGGCGGGGACGGACCTCAAGTTGCTGGTGGACCAGGTGGGGGCGTCGCGACTGGGACAGAGCGGCTACGTGTTCGTCGTGGACGAGGCGGGGCGGGCGCTGGCGCACCCGGACGTCAAACTCGCGTCGGCGCTAGAGGATCTGAGCGCCTATCCGCCGGTGCGGGCGGCGCTGGACGGCCGGGCGGGCGCGTGCGCGTTCGACGACGGCGCGGGGGTGCGGTGGCGCTCGGAGTCGCGGCGACTGGGAAACGGCTGGTTCGTGATCGGCGCGCGGCGGGAGGACGAGATTTTCGCCGGGGCGCGGCAGGTGTGGCAGAAGGCGATCCTGACCGGGGGCGGCGCCGCGGGCCTGCTGCTGCTGCTGACGTGGGTGGTGGCGAGCCGGACGATGCGTCCGATCGCCGAGTTGACGGCGGCGGCGGGCGAGCTGGCGGCGGGCGACTGGGGCCGGCGTGTGCCGGAGCGCGGACGCCGAGACGAGCTGGGCGTGCTGGCGCGGGCGTTTAACGGGATGGCGGACCGGCTGCGGGAGAGTTACCGGGACGTCGAGCAGAAGGTGGAGCGGCGGACGGCGGAGTTGAACCGGACGAACGTGGAATTGCGCGAGGCGCGGGAAACGGCGGAGCGGGCGAACCGCGCGAAGGACGAATTCCTGGCGAACATGTCGCACGAGATCCGCACGCCGATGACCGCCATCATCGGGTACGCCGATCTGCTGCTGGAGCCGGGGAACTCGCTGTCGGATCGTCACGACAGCCTGCACGCGATCGGGCGCAACGCGCGGCACCTGGTCGAGTTGATCAACGAGATCCTGGATTTGTCGAAGATCGAGGCGGGCTGCATGAAAGTGGAGAAGACCGACGCGGACCTGGTGTCGATCTTCGACGACGTGATCTCGCTGATGCGGCCGCGGTTCGACGACAAGCGGCTGGCCCTGTCGGTGCGGTGCGCGACGCCCGTGCCGCGCGTGATCCAAAGCGACCCGCTGCGGATCCGACAGGTGGTGATGAACCTGCTGTCGAACGCGCACAAATTCACGGCCGCGGGGAGCGTGACCGTGACGTTGTCGTGCGCGACCGAAAACGGCGCCGAAAGCGCGACGCTTCGCGTGGACGTCGCCGACACCGGGGTGGGAATGAACGAGGAGCAGGTGGGACGGTTGTTCAAGCCGTTCACGCAGGCGGACGCGTCCACGACGCGGCGGTTCGGCGGGACGGGGCTTGGCCTATCGATCTGCAAGAAACTGGCGGCCCTGATGGGCGGAGACGTCACGGTGACGTCCGAGCCCGGGGAGGGGAGCGTGTTCAGCCTGACGATCGACGCGGGGCGGGTTGACGGCGCGCCGACGGTGACGGAGATGACGGCCGCCCCGTCGGTGAAAGCGGCGGCGCCGGCGGCCGAGGCGGTGCAAGCGGGGCAGTCTTTTCCGACGACGTGCCGCGTCCTTCTCGTGGAGGACGGCGTGGACAACCAGCGCCTGATCTCCCACCATCTGACGCGGGCCGGGGCGCGCGTGACCATCGCGGAGAACGGGCGGCTGGCGGTGGAACGGCTCACGGCGGAGCCGGACGGGTTCGACGTCGTGCTCATGGACATGCAGATGCCGGAGATGGACGGGTACACGGCGACGTCGGTGCTCCGCGGGCGCGGCTGCCGGCTGCCGATCGTGGCGCTCACCGCGCATGCGATGGCGGAGGATCGGGAGAAGTGTCTTGCGGCGGGTTGCGACGACTACCTGACCAAGCCGATCGATCGTGCGCTCTTGCTGAAGACGGTGCGGATCTGCGTGCAGTCGGGCGGGGCACTGCGGCGGCGGGCGGCGTCGTAGCGCGCGACGGACTTGCTTCAACTTACGTTGCGGTCTTCTGGGATCGGATCGGAAGTCTTACGCGGAAGGTCGAACCGCGGCCCTCTTCGGATTCCACTTCGATGTCGCCGCCGTGGTCGCGGACGATGCCGTAGCTGATGGAGAGTCCGAGGCCGGTGCCTTCGCCGGGGGGCTTGGTGGTGAAGAAGGGGTCGAAGATCTTCTCCCGGATGGCGGGGGGAATGCCGCAGCCGCTGTCGCGGACTTCAATGACGACGTCGTCGCCGTCGGCGTGGGCGTCGACGTGGACTTCGCCGCCGTCATTTGAGGCGTCGATCGCGTTGCCGACGAGGTTCATGACGACCTGGTTCACCTTCGCGGGGAAGCAGACGACGCGCGGCAGGGGCCGGAGCTCGGAGACGAGCTTGACCTGCTTGCGCTTGGCGTGGCCTTGGATGATGTTGAGCGTGGAGGTGATGCCGGCGGTCAGGTCGCACTCCTCGAGCTCGCTTTCGTCGAGGCGGGCGAAGTCGCGGAGGTCTTTGACGATCTGCTGGATCCGGCGGAGGCCGTCGCGCGAGCGCGCGAACAGGCCGTCCAGGTTTTCGAGCGTGTAGGGGAGGTCGATCTGCTCTTCGAATTCGGTGATCTGCCGGCGGAGGTCGGCGGGGACGGTGCCGTCGGCCTGCTTGTAGAGCTCGAGCAGCTTGCGGATGCCGCCCATGTCGCGCTGCATGACGACGACGTTGTTTCCGACGAAGGCGAGCGGGTTGTTAATCTCGTGGGCGACGCCCGCGACCATCTGGCCGAGCGCGGCGAGCTTCTCGGATTGGACTAAGTGGCCCTGCGCCTGCTGGAGCGCTTCGCGGGCCTCGCGCTCGGCGGTGGCGGCTTCTTCGAGCTGGCGGTTCTTGCGTTCGAGCATCTCCTCGGAACGCTTTTTCTCGGTCACGTCCCAGAACATGCCCTGCGTGCCGATGACGTTGCCGCGGTCGTCGTAGACGGCGGTCTTGAGCACCTGGACGTAGATCGTCTCGCCGGCGGGGATGACGTGTTCTTCGACGGTCTCGAAGGGGGTGCCGGTGCGGATGACGGCCTGATCGTCGCGGCGGTAACGCTCGGCCAGGTCGTGGGGGAAGAAGTCGAAATCGGTCTTACCCATGATCTGGTCCAGGGAGCGTTTCATCTCGGCGAGGAACCGGCTGTTGGCGAAGGTGAAGCGGCCCTGGAGGTCTTTGCGGAAGATGTTCTGGGGGAGGGTCTCGACGAGCGTGTGGTAAAAGGCTTCGGAGGCGGTGAGGCGTTCTTCGGTGGCGCGGCGGCGGATCTCGGCCTTGGCGAGGGAGCGGCCCGACACGTACACGGTGGTGACGAAGACGGCGATGAGCATCACCGCGAAGAGCGCGACGCCGAACTGCGTGCTGAACCAGTTGGCCTGCTCGCCCATGAGGCGGAGCCAGCCGAGCAGCAGGGGGGCGAGGACGGCGGCGGGGAGGAGTCGGCGGGCGGTGGCGCCGCCGGCGGTGCCGCTGACGAGCGTCGCGACGGGTTCCTTTTCGGGGCGGGCGCAGAGGATGCCGATGCCGAGCAGGACGAAGCAGACGGCGGTGTTGAGCGCCATCTGGATGTAGCGCTTCAGGGCGTAGAAGTCCGAGACGCCGTAGATGTAGCCGGCGATCGCGAGCAGGCCGACGCAGGCGGGGATGAGCGCGAACCAAACGCAGGGTCGGACGCGGCGTCGGCCGACCTCGGTGTCGAGCTTGGCCAGGGCGAGGCCGATCAGGACGAAGCACCAGGCGGTGTTGGGGGCCATGCGGTTTTCGCCCAGGCGCGAGCGGAAGACCCATTCGTCGAGGGCCCAGGGCCATTTCATGAGGTAGGCGATGAGGCGCTGCCCGCCCAGCAGGATCACGACCACGGCGATGAGGTGGGCGAGGTGGCGCGACTGCCAGCCCGGGCCGGCCTCGATGCCGCAGAGGATCCAAAGGCCCACGACCGCAAGCAGGAAGGCGATCGCGGTGACCGGGTTCATCGGGACGATGCCGGGGAGCACGCTCTTGAGCGATTCGACGTTGGTGACCCAGCCGACCAGCGCCACGAAGGCGGCGGTGGCGACGGCGACCATCGACACCTGCGCCATCCCCCGTGCGGCCGCGACCATTCGCAGGTTGGACGCGCGAGCGAATTCCATGTTCATCCTTTGCCGGGGAGGCAGATGGTGAAGGTGGTGCCGTGGCCGATCTCGCTGCTGACCTTCACCGTGCCGCCGTGCATTTCGACGAACGCCTTGACGACCGAGAGGCCGAGCCCGAGGCCCTTTTTGCCGTATTCGAAGTGTCCGGAGGAGTGGTGGGAGACGTCGAACTCGGTGAAGAAGCGGTCGAAGACGCGGGCGATGGCGCCGGGCTCGATGCCGATGCCGGTGTCGCTGACCTCGATGAAGGCGTCGCCGTCGGCGCGGCGGGTGCGGACGGTGATCGCGCCGCCGTCGGGGGTGAACTTGATGGCGTTGAGGAGGAGGTGGTTGACGCTGTCGCGGATCTTGTCTTCGTCGACGTCGATCGTGCCCGGGTCGTCGGGGAGATCGAGCTTGAGCTCCTGTCGCCGAACTTCCGCGAAGGGGCGGACGTCGTCAATCGCCCGGCGGACGAGGTCGCCGACGTCCGTCGGGCGTACGTCCGGCTTGCGCTCGAACTGGTGTGCCGACAACATGCCGACGATCTGATCGACCAGGTATTTGAGGCGCTGACCGGCGGCGTTGATGCGCTTGATCCACCCGGCGAGGGGCTCGGCCGCGTTCCCCTGGCGGGCGGCGAGGTCGCTGAGCCCCATCAGGATCGTCAGCGGGGTGCGCAGCTCGTGACTGGCGACCCGGATGAACGCGTTTTTCAATTCGTCGGAGTGTTTCAGCTCGGCGTTGGCCTTCTCGAGCTCGGCGTTCTTCCCTTGGAGCTCGGCGAGGAGCTGCTTGCGCTCGGCGATCAAGTCGTACCGGTCGCACGCCTCGCGGATGATCGCCATCAACTCGTCCGGATCCCACGGCTTGGTGATGTATCGGTAAACATTCCCCCGGTTGATCGCGTCCACCACGGCGCGGATGTCGGCGTATCCCGTAAAGAGCAGCCGCATGGCGTCGGGATGTTTCTCGCGCACCCGCACGAGGAATTCCACGCCGGTCGTCTCCGGCATGCGCTGGTCCGTCATCACGACGTGAACCGGTTCCCGCTCCAAAAGCGCCAGCCCCTCGGCCGCCCGCGTCGCCCCCAGCACCTTGTAGTCCAAACGCAACAGGTCCTTCACGGATGCAACGACGTCGCTCTCGTCGTCCACGACCAGGACCGTATGTCGTCGGGTCATCCAGTATGCTCCACGGGCCGGCGCCGGCGATTATACCGGATGGCGCGGGGGGCGGGCACATCAATTGACTCGTCAAGGCAGGATTTCGGCGTCACTTCTTCCCAAACGCCCATACCGCATCCCCCGTGCGGACGACGATCAGGCCATCGACCGCCGCGATCGAGCCGCGACTGCCCTCGCCGCCCAGCGACGTCTTTGAGAGCACTTTGAATTCGTCGGCAGAACAGACGTAGAGGTCGCCGGCCTCGTTCATGACGTAAATCTTCCCGTCAGCGCCGGTGGGCGACGTGCGAATGACCGGGCGGCCCTCGAGGGTCCCAGCCCATTTCTTTTCGCCGGTCTTCGGGTCCACGCAGGAGAGTTGCCGCCGGTCGCCGTCGAGGACGTAAAGGTTGTCCTTATAAACGAGCGGCACGGCGGCGTCGCTGGTCAGCCCCTTGCCCTTCCAGGCGCGATGCGTTTCGGTAACGTCGCCACTGCCCCCTTCGCGGAACGCGAGCACTTCGCCACCCTTTGGCGGGCAGGCGAAGACCAGGCCGTCCCAGGTGACGGCGGAGGTGACGAGACGCCAGCTTTCGACCTTGCGCGGGTTCCAGCCGCCGGCACGCCAGATTTCCTTGCCGGTTTCGGGGTCGTGACCGGTGAGGCAGTCGCCCCCCGCGAGGATGAGCTGCGCGCCGCCGGGTCGCTCCCACGGAATCGGCGTCGTGTAGGCTTCCTGGGACTCGATGCGGGCGTCGTTGGGGCGGACGTGTTTCCAGAGGTCCTTGCCCGTGTCGGGATTGATCGCGAGGAGGTAGGAGTCGTTGAGCGTCTCACCGGGTTGCGGGGCGCGCCACTGGCCGGCGGGGACGTTGCGGTTCAAAACGGAGACGTAGAGCTTGCCCTTGTAGAGCAGGGGGCTGGCGCCGTAAAGCCACTGGTAGCTCCAGGCGCCATGGTCTTTCTGAAGGTTGCGTTTCCAGAGTTCTTTCCCGTCCATGTCGAAGGCGGCGAGGTCGCCCGAGCCGAAGAGGAAGATGACCTTGTTGCCGTCCGTCACCGGCGAGGGCGTGGCGGAGTCGTTGCGCTCCTTCTTGGCAGAGACGTCCGAAATCTCCTTCTGCCAAAGCACCCTTCCATCCTTTTTGGACAGGCAATAGGCGAAAAGCTTGGGTGTGTACGTGGTCACGAAGACGCGATCGCCGTAGACGATCGGCGTTCCATTGCTGTGACCGGGGATCGCGGTGTGCCACAGGGCGTCTGCCTTCGCGACCTGGTCGGGCAAATCCTTCGCCGACGTCGACCCGTTGAAGTTCGGGCCGCGCCACTGCGCCCAGTTCTCCTCGCCGCGGGCGACGCTCGACAGCAAAAAGGCAAGGATGACGGCGACATTGATCGGCAGAATCACTCGCATGGGCATCGGTCCTCTTTCTCGTGTCCGGACACGTCGTCGTACGGGTTCGCCTGTTATACCCGAGAATTGCCGCGACGTGGTTTGCGTGCATTGGGGGGGCGACCTATAACGTACCGCGGTCGCCACCGAGCGGGCGGACCGGCGCCACGCCGCGCCTTTCGAGTGCGTACTGTGTGCGGAGAAGGAAACGTCATGGATGAAGGACAGGGCATGGCCGAGCAGATGGAACCGCGCATTCTCCTGTCGTCGGTGGCGCGCACGAGCGGCACGCTCCGCGTGTACGGCGACGCCGGCGTCGACAACGTGATCGTCGTCGGGTTCGACGCGACCAAGGACAACGTCGTCGTGACGGTGAACGGCGCGACCCAGTCGGTCGTCAGCAAGGACCTGAAGCGCGTCCGCATCTTCGGCGATTCGGGTAACGACCGGATCACCATCGACAGCACCCTGGGGACGTTCGACATCCAGACCTCGGTCTTCGGCGGCGCCGGTGACGACCGCATCCGCTGCGGCGACGAGCGCGACTACGTCGAGGGGGGCGACGGCAACGATCGCATCTCGCTTGGCAACGGCCGAAACTTCGGCTTCGGCGGCGCCGGCGACGACGTCATCGACGGCGGCGACCAGCGCGATTTCATCTCCGGCGGCGCCGGAGCCGACCTCATCCACGGTGGCGCCGACCGCGACCAGCTCCAGGGCGACAACGGCGACGACACCATCTTCGGCGGCGCCGGAACCGACGACAACAACGAGGAGGACGGCTCCGACCTGATCTTCGGTGGACGCGGCAACGATTCCATCTTCGGCGAAGGATCCAAGGACGTCATCTTCGGGCAGGACGGCAACGACACGATCGACGGCGGCACCGACCGTGACGAAATCTTCGGCATGGCCGGCGACGACGTGATCAGCGGCGGGGGCGGCGGCGACACGCTCTACGGCGGGGCGGGTGACGATCAACTCTCGAACGTGGGCGGTGACGGCGCGATCCACCAGGGGGAATACGCCAAGATCAGCAAGTTCATGCGGGTCGTCGCGCCGAAGGTCGTGTGACGCGGACTCGCCCGCCCACGGGCCAATTATCCGACTTCTCGGTTGGTCAGCACACGAACGCCGTGCGCCGCTATAATGGCAACGCGCCCGTCCGCCAGAT
>Ga0207674_10002481_pt1 | contig 23258 bp, 19 predicted proteins | sample KBSCornC72_FD_184303 | JGI IMG/M metagenome (GOLD analysis project Ga0207674, IMG submission 184303) | Corn rhizosphere microbial communities from Kellogg Biological Station, Michigan, USA - KBS Corn C7-2 (SPAdes) (version 2) | ecosystem: Host-associated > Plants > Roots > Rhizosphere > Soil ...
CCGCTCCCGCACGCTCCATCAATTGCTCGACGGTCGCCCCGCCGTCGATTGCCGCTTGCTCGGCAGCGCGCATCTCTTCTGTCGTAAGGATCGGGCGCATTCGCGTGCGTCTAACGCAATCGCGTCACCAGATGCCACCATTCGCGCGGGACGCGGTCCTTGGCTGCCTCGCAGGCCTCCTCGCTCTCAAACGTCGCGAAGCAGGTCGCTCCGCTGCCGGACATTCGCACGAACTCGGCCCCCGGCTGCACCGCCAGCAAGGCGAGGACAGTCTCGATTTGCGGAACCAGAGCGATTGCCGGAGCCTCGAGGTCGTTGCTTCCAAAGCGCCAGTCATCCAGCGATCCATGGTCCTCGCCGTTCCAGCGCGAAAAGACTTCGGTCGTCGAAAGCGCCACGCGCGGGTTGATCAGCAACACGGGTTTGCCGGAGACTTCGGGCAGGGAAATCGGCGTGGTTATGTCTCCTGCCCCCACACCCTTCGCCGGGAGGCTGAGCAAGCAGGCCGGAACGTCGCTTCCCAGATTCGGAGCCACGGCCTCGGCATGTTTCGGGTCGATCTGCCACAATGACGTCAGCAGCCTAAGCGCTGCGGCAGCATCGGCCGATCCTCCGCCAATGCCTGAAGCGACCGGCAAACGCTTGTCGAGCTGGATTGCGGCGCCGCGCTCGACCCCCGCCGCTTCGCGTAACGCAGAAGCCGCCTTCAAGACGAGATTTTCCGTGGGGGAAGGCAGCTCTGCGGCAAAAGGCCCGGAGGCTTGAAGCGAAAGGTCTTCGGCTGGCTCGGCGCTTAGCCGATCCCCATCAACGCAGAAGGCGAAGATCGTCTCGATGGCATGCCGACCATCAGGCAACTTGCCGCGGACATGGAGCGCCAGGTTGAGCTTGGCCGGCGCGATCTCGCGGGCTGGATAGGTCAAGGCGCGGCGTTGGTTGAGGTCAGGCCAGACGCGAGTTTCGCCTTGACCCGATCGGCGATCTCATCTTCCGCGGTCACAAGCGCCGCGCTCCAGGCGAACCTCGCTTCGAAGCGCCGGCCCGACTTGAACAAGGCATCGCCGAGATGTTCCTGAATCTCGGCCTGGTCAGGGTCCTTCTCCGCCGCGCGCTGCAGAGTATCGATCGCCTCGGCGACTTTTCCGCGCTTGAACTGCGCCCAGCCCAGCGAATCCGTGATCGACGCATCGTCGGGAGCCAGCTCGCTCGCCTTGCGGATCATTTCCTCGGCCGCATCCATATTCTCTCCTCGCTCGAGCTGCGAGTAACCGAGGAAGTTGAGGATCAGAGGCTGGTTTGGCGCGATCGCAAGCGCTTCCTGCAGGGTCTGTCGCGTCTCGGGCCAACGCTTGGTCTCCTGGAGCGAACTGGCCTTGAGCAGCAGCAGCGGCCAAAGCTCATCCTTCAGGCCCTGCGCCCTGGCGAGATCGGCGGCTTTTCCATAGGCCTCCGCGGCCGCATCTTGCCGCTTCATCGCCGCAAGGACGTCGCCGAGCCTTGAAAAGTCCGAAATTCCCGCGGTGGGAGCGGCTGCGGCCGTCGCAGCGATCCCATAGGCCTCATCGTATCTTTTGTCGGCGGTCAGAATGCGGATCTGGACATCGCGCACCTGCGACTGCAGCGCATCATTGGCCGGAATCGATCCGAGGACGCGAAGCGCTTCGTCGGAGCGATCCTGTCCTTCAAGGATCACGGCAAGAAGCAGCGATGCCCCGCTGTTTTGGGGATTGGCATAGCGAGCGACCTGGATCAGGCCGATCGGCGGCGCGACCCGCTCGAGCCGGGCGACGTCGCGTGCAAAGGATGTGAGGACATCGCTGAACGCCTTCATGGGCGTATCAATCGCTTGTCCGCTCGGTTTTCCCGCCAGGATCAGGGCGCGAGCGGCTGCGGCATCGCTTCCAATCCCGTCGAGGATTGCCGTCGCCCGAGCACGGTCATTTGCAGCCAGGAACCCGTCCGCGAAAGCCAGGCGAAGCTGCAGCTCACGGCTACCTCCCGCTGCTGCGGCACGCTCGGCGTACGGCTGGGCCTCGGCCGTTTTGCCGAACTTCAGCAGGATCAGCGCCCGCTCTTCGGAACGGAGCGGTCCGAGCAGCCCCGCAGCGGGGACCTGGTCGACTGCCTCCAGGGCTTTGCTGAAGTCGCCGCGGGAGGTGAAAGTCCAGGCATTCACCAGCGGCGACAGGAAATCCAGGCTGCCATTGTCGCCATTGACCGACAGCCAGGGAAGGGCGCGTTCCGGACGATTTCGGCGAAGTTCCGTTGCTGCGAGCAGAAGCCTCGCGTCGGTCGTGAGCTTCGCAGGAGGAAGACCCTTCGCCAACTCCAGCGCCAAGTCCATATTGCCCGCGTTGATCGCTTCGCTGACGCCCTTCCGGGCGAGGTCGTTGTCGGTGGGCTGACTCTGGGAAAGCGACGCGAGCAACTCGGCCGCACGAGCATGGTCACCGTCCATCGCAGCGGCTCGGGCCTGAATGTAGGCGAGGCCCGGGTCGTTCGGAGCCACCCGCACCTTCGCTTCTGCAGCGGTTCCACAAGTGAGCAGCGCGATTACCGCCGCGCCGCCGAGCAAGTTACATGTTCGGATAATTTGGCCCTCCACCGCCCTCCGGAGTGACCCAGTTGATGTTTTGAGTCGGGTCCTTGATGTCGCAAGTCTTGCAGTGGACGCAATTCTGCGCGTTGATCTGCAGGCGCGGCTCACCGTTTGCTTCCTCGACAAACTCATAAACTCCAGCTGGGCAATATCTCTGCTCGGGTCCTGCGTAGACCGGCAAGTTGATGGTCGTAGGTATGTCAGGGTCCTTGAGCGTCAGATGAACCGGCTGATCTTCTTCATGATTCGTGTTGGAAACGAATACCGATGAAAGCCGATCGAAAGTCAGCACGCCATCGGGTTTGGGATAGTCGATCGGCGTGACCTGGGCCTTTTGCCTGAGCGTCGTGTGGTCGGCCTTGAGCTTCAGCGTCCAGGGTACACCAATCCCGAGGTAGCCGAGCCAGAGGTCGAGCCCTGCATAGAGAGTGCCCGCAAAGCCGCCCCAATGTGCGACTGCCGGCTGGGCGTTCCGCACCATCTTCAGCTCTTTCACGACCCAGCTCTTGTGGAGCGCGGTCTCGTAGCCATCGAGAATGTCGGCGCCACGATCGTTTGAAATTGCGTCAAACGCGGCTTCCGCAGCGAGCATCGCCGACTTCATCGCGGTGTGCGTGCCCTTGATCCGAGGCACGTTCACGAAGCCTGCCGAGCAGCCGATGAGTGCCCCGCCCGGGAAAACGAGTTTGGGAATCGCCTGATAACCGCCCTCGTTGATCGCTCGCGCGCCATAGGACACGCGGCGGCCGCCCTCGATCTCCGCGCGGATCGCCGGATGCGTCTTCCAGCGCTGGAATTCCTCAAACGGGGACAGATATGGGTTCGAATAGTCGAGGGATGTCACAAATCCGAGGGCGACCTGGTTGTTCTCCTGATGGTAGAGGAATCCCCCACCCCAGGCGTCGCTGAGCGGCCAGCCCTGGGTATGGATCACGCGTCCTGGCTTATGTTTCTCGGCAGGAACGTCCCATAACTCTTTGACGCCAAGTCCGAAAACTTGCGGTCCGCTATCACTCCGCAGGCCGAAGACGTCGGTCAGCCGCTTGGTTAGATGGCCTCGCGCACCTTCTGCGAAAAATGTGTAGCGGGCATGGAGTTCGATGCCTGGCTGGTAGTCCGGGCGATGGCTCCCGTCGCGGGCCACGCCCATGTCGCCCGTCGCGACGCCCTTCACCGATCCGTCTTCGTTAAATAGGATTTCGGATGCTGGAAACCCTGGGAAAATCTCGACTCCCAACTCTTCCGCCTGCCCTGCCAGCCAGCGGCACAAATTGCCGAGGCTCAGAGTGTAGGTCCCCTTGTTGTTCATGAAGGGCGGCATGAGGAAATGGGGCATCGCCCATTTGCTGTTCTTGCCGAGGATCCAGTGGTGGTTCTCGGTCACCGGCACGGTCAGCGGCGCGCCCTTCTCCTTCCAGTCGGGAATCAATTCGTTGAGGGCGATCGGGTCGATCACCGCGCCCGACAGGATGTGAGCGCCGATCTCGCTCCCCTTCTCGAGCACGCAGACCGAAACCTCGCGGCCCGCCTCGGCGGCAAGCTGTTTCAGGCGAATGCCGGCACTGAGGCCCGCTGGGCCGCCGCCGACGATCACGACATCATATTGCATGGATTCGCGCTGGCTCATGGCCCTCTCGTCGCGGCAGGAACACAATTCGACTCGTCTGCCCTGCCAATTCCTTGACCCTGCCGTCAATGCCGGTGAGGAAAGTCCAATGGGCGGGGAAACGGAATCGATCGGCTTTGCCGAAGCGCGCAGCGCCCTTGCCTGGTGGCTGGAGTCCGGTGTGGACGTCGCCATCCAGGACGATCCGCGCGACTGGCTGAAGCCTCCGGCTCCCCGCGCCCCGGCTTCGACAACACCCGCGGAACCATCCAATGTCGTCCAACCCAGCCAGGATACTCTAGCCGAGCTTCAGCAATGGCTGTCGAGCAGCGTCGATTTGCCGTTCGCCGGCACGGCCGCCCGCCGAGTGCTCCCCCACGGCCCCGAACATGCGGCGGTGATGCTGCTCACCGATGCGCCTACGCTCGAAGACGCGTCGGCGGGACAGCCCATCGGCGGAGACAGCTGGCTTCTTGCGATCCGGATGCTTGCGGCGATCGGGATCAAGGCAAACGAGGCCTACAGCGCTTCGCTTTCGTCATTCTATGCGCCCGGAAGCCGGATGGGCGAAAAGGATCGGGAAGCTTGCGCCGAGGTCGCGCGGCGGCACATCGCCCTCGTCAAGCCCAAGCGGCTGGTGCTGCTGGGCGACGGACCGTGCGTCGCGCTTCTCGGCAAGCGCCTCGTCGAGGCTCGCGGAAAGGTGCATCACGTGGAAGGTGTCCGCGCAGTCGCGACCTTCCATCCGCGCCAGTTGATTCAGAATTCTGCAAACAAAGCATATGCATGGAAGGATTTGCTGTTGCTGATGGAGGAAGAGGCTTGAGGATCGGTTTGCTTGGCTTCGGAGCTTTGGTTTGGGCTGCTCCGCTGCTTGCGCAATCGCCGGACCCGCTTGCCCCTTTGCCCAAGGGCTCACCTGCAACGACGAACACGACCATTACGCAGCAGCCGGCAGCGACGAGCCCGGCACCCCCGCCCCCTCCGGTTGTGGCAGTACCCAGAGATTGGCGCGGCGTGTTCGACGCGATCGACGCGGGACAATGGGCGTCCGCTCAAGCGGGCATTTCGGCGCTCCCACCAAGTGTTCTGACGCCCGTTGCGAAGGCTGAGCTCTACACGGCGAAGGGTTCGCCGACCGTTGACCTGGCTTCGCTAGAGGCACTCATTGCGCAAGCCCCCGAACTCCCGGACGCCGATCAGTTGGCTGCGATGGCGTTCAAACGAGGGGCGACGGACCCCATACGGGTCTGGCCGGAAAAGCCGACAACGAGCCTCGGTTCCGCGCCCGTCCGTTACCGTACCAAGCCGGTTCAGGGTGAGCCCGCCGCGGACTCGCTGCGATCCGTCCTCGATCCGCTGATCAAAGCTGACGACGCGTCGGGTGCCGAAGCTCAGCTTCTCACTTACGCACCGCAGCTATCCGTCGAGGCGCGGGCCGAAGCCGGCGCGCGTGTCGCATTCGTCTATTACGTCCTCGGGCTCGACATGGATGCCCGGCGCGTCGCCGATACCTGGCGCATTGGTGCGACCGGCGAATGGGCAGCGCAAGCGGCTTGGACGTCGGGCCTCGCATCGTGGCGGATGGGCGATTGCGAATCCGCCTCCCGTACCTTTCAGCAGGTTCTCCTAACCGCGCAGCAGCGTGAGCTTCGCGCCGGCGCCTTCTATTGGCAGGCTCGTGCAGAGCAGGCTTGCCGCCGCCCAGCATCTGTCGAACCGCTGCTTCGCCAGGCCGCGAGCTCGACCGAGAGTTTCTACGGTCTTCTCGCGCGCGAAACCCTGGGGATGGACACGAAAATCCCCACCAATCCCTATGCTGGATTCGACGCTCCGGTGGGCAATTTGCCCAATGTCCAGCGAGCGACTGAGCTCGCCCGGATCGGCGAGACGGCACTTGCAGATGAAATGCTTCGGCATCAGGCCAAGATTGGCGAACCGGGTGAACATCACGCGCTGATTCAGGTCGCAAAGAGGCTCGATCTTCCCGCTGCCCAGCTGTGGCTGGCCAACAATGGCCAGTGGGGAGCGCGCTCGGATCCGGCGGACCGATATCCCAACCCGCGGTGGAGTCCGCTGATGGGCTGGAGGGTCGATCCCGCCCTGGCTTACGGTCACATCGTCCAGGAATCGGCCTTCCGGCGCACCGCGATCAGCACGGCGGGCGCTGTCGGCCTGATGCAGGTTCTCCCCGTCACCGCCCAGATGCTCGCCCAGTCGCGAGGACTCAATTATTCACGCTCGACGCTGACTGACACGAGCACGAACCTCGAGTTCGGTCAGTCTTTCATCGAGATGATGCGCGGCTCTTCGGCCACCGCCGGCCAGCTTCCACGAGTCATCGCATCCTATAATGCCGGCCCGCTTCCCGTCGCTCGCTGGTCGACGATCAACGACAAGGGCGATCCGCTGCTTTGGATCGAGTCCATCCCTTATTGGGAGACGCGCTACTATGTTCCTGCGGTGCTTCGGAACATGTGGGTCTACCAGGGGCTCAACAACGAAGCGACGACCACGTTGAAGTCCATGGCCGAGCATCGCTGGCCGGCATTTCCAACCAGCATGACGCGCCTGTCCCACTGAAAAAAGCTCCCGGGCAAGCCAAAGCTCGCCCGGGAGGTCAGGAGCGCCGAAGCGCTGGGGTTGATGCGCTTACGATCTACTGACCGCGCTCGCCACGTTCGACCGGCGCCGGCGGAGGAGGAGGCGGCGGCGGTGCCGGACACACCGAGGTGGCGAGGATTACCGATCCGTCCGGACAGGTCTGAGTTGCCGGAGGAGCGGGCGGCGGCGGAGGCGGTGGCGGAGCAGCGGCCGGAACTGGCGGCGGTGCTTCGCCCCGCGAATTGAAATTGTAGACGAGGCTCGCGAGAAGGCTGTGCGAGTCATAATTGCCTTTCGAGCTTGTCGTGAAAGGCACCGCGTCCAGCGTGAACGCGTCATTGAAGTTCAGCTTCGCTGTGTGAAAGTAGCGGTATTTCAGGCCGACATCGACGTTCGGGCTTACCGCATAGCGCAGTCCCGCAATGCCCTGGTACGCCCAGGCATTGTCGCTATCGCCTGAAAAATTGGCCCATGCGCGTCCAGCGCCGCCGCCGATGTAACCGCCGAACCCGCCGCCGAAATCACCGTCCAGCAGCGCATTGGCCATCAAGGTCTTGATGCCGATGTGATTTCCGACGTCAAAGTCCGCTGGTGTCGCAGTCGTGTCCGCCGCAGTTCCAACGGCGGTGATGAGCGGCGTGCTGACGCCGAGACTCTTGACCTTGGCGCGTTTGTAGCCCGCCTCGCCTTCGATGCGGACCGGGCCAAGTTTGTAACCAAGGATGGCATCGACGTCGTAGCCGTCCTTGAAGTCAACCTTGTACCCGTTGTCGTACGTCGTCGTGTTGTTGAGGATGACGTCGAGATCCATGTTTCGCGGGAATGTCACCCCGCCTTCGAGCCCGACGTAGGGACCGTCCGCGCCGGCGAAGGCCGGCGTACTCACAGCTGCGATCGCGCTCGCAGCCAGTAGATATTTGCGCATATATTGTTCCCTTTGGCTTCGTGAGCCCCTGTTGCGCGTGCTGATGCGGCGTCCGAGTTGGCTGCAGGATGGAAGCTTCATTACAAATGTCGGCTTGTCGTCAGACGGGCGGCTGGACGCGATGGTCCGCACATCCTTGTTATTTGTTCTTGTTATGTTCTGTCTGTCGGCATAATTTGGCGTCATGCCGGTCGAGTCGAGTCACGGGCGCGGTGCCACCCGCAATCCGACACCCACGCGCTTCAATCTCACGGAGAGGATCGCGGAGGGGGAATGGCTGGACCAGGTCGAGGCTCTGGACGGAGTTCCGAAACGGCGAACCACCGTTACGATCGAGCACCCAAAGTCGATCCTGACGCGCAACAACTCGCCGGACATCGGTTTTGATCGCTCGATAAACGCCTATCGGGGCTGCGAGCATGGATGCATTTATTGTTTCGCGCGCCCTACGCACGCCTATCACGATCTCTCGCCAGGAGTGGATTTCGAATCCAGGCTCTTCGTAAAGCCGAACGCGGCCCAATTGCTCCACGCGGCTTTGTCGCGCCCCGGTTACGATTGCCGTCCGATCGCGATGGGAACGAACACCGACCCATATCAACCGATCGAGGAGCGCTGGAGGATCACGCGCTCCGTCGTCGAGCTGCTGGTCGAAACCCGCCATCCCTTCACGATCACGACCAAATCAGATCGGGTGCTCCGCGACCTCGACTTGCTCAAGCAGGCCGCGGACCTGCGCCTTGCTTCAGTCGCGATCTCGGTAACTTCGCTCGACCCCAAGGTGGCCCGGACACTTGAGCCTCGCGCTCCACAGCCGAGGAAGCGTCTGGCGGCGGTCAAGGCGCTCAACGACGCCGGGGTTCCCTGTTACGTCGGGATCGCGCCGGTCGTTCCGCAAATCACCGACCATGAGCTCGAACATATTGTCGAAGCCGCAGTCGAAGCGGGAGCTCCCGGCGGTTTCTACATGCCTGTGCGCCTACCGCACGAAGTCGCGCCATTGTTTCGGGCGTGGCTGGAGGAGCATTACCCCGATCGGGCGTCGAAGGTGATGGCAACGATCCGATCGTTGCGCGGCGGCCGTGACAATGACCCGAACTTCTTCAGCCGCATGCGCGGACAGGGCGCGTGGGCCGATCTTTTGCGCACGCGCTTCGAAATCGCAGCCAAGAAATATGGGCTTCCGCAGGCCAGGTTCCCGCTGCGCACCGACCTCTTCCGACCGCCCGAAGGCGACCAGATGCGGCTTCTTTGATCGATGAGCGGCGAAATTTAATCGACCGGCGCTCGTGACTCTCTTCCCTTCCCTGCCCTAGGCAAAGATCATGAAATCTCATCTCCCTGCTCTGCTATTGCTTGCAACAGCCGCCCCGGCCGTAGCGCAAACGTCGATCACGACGCTTCCACCGCCGGTGGTTGCCGATCCGAAAGTCGCGGCGCTCCGCGATGATGCGCTCCACAACGATCATTACGCGTGGGATATCGTCGAAGGGCTTACGACGGAAGTTGGTCAGAGGCTCGCGGCCACGGAGGCTGAGGCCCGTGCTCGCGATTGGGCAGTCAGGAAGCTGACTGCCATGGGTTTTTCGAACGTTCACGTCGAACCGTTCGACATGCCCGTGTGGGTGCGAGGTGCCGAGAGCGCCGAGATCGTGTCGCCCTTCCCGCAAAAGCTCGTGATTGCGGCTCTCGGTTACAGCGGCTCCACCGGTCCGGAAGGCGTAACCGGGGAGATCGCCTACTTCGACAGCGTCGACGCGCTGCGGGCCGCGCCGGATAGCGCGGTCAAAGGCAAGATCGTTTTCATCGACCATCATATGATGCCGGCGCAGGACGGGTCGGGCTACGGGCAGTTCGGAGCGCCGCGCCGCCAGGGTCCCACGATCGCATCGCTGAAGGGCGCTTTGGCCATCGTGATCCGGTCGATCGGCACGGACCACCACCGCAATCCGCACACAGGCGTCCAATATTTCACCGACGGAGCGAAACCGATCCCCGCCGGCGCGCTCACCGTTCCCGACGCCGAGCAATTGGTCCGCATCCTCAAGCGTGGGGAGCCGGTCGTGATGCGCCTGACCCTGGTCTCGCAGAAGACCGAAGGCGGCCATTCCGGCAATGTTGTCGCGGAAATTCCCGGGCGCGATCCCAAGGCACCCATCCTGCTCATCGGCGGCCATCTCGACAGTTGGGACCAAGGCACGGGAGCGATCGACGACGGCGCGGGCGTCGCGATCACGACGGCTGCGGCGAAACACATCATGGATGCAGGCAGGCCGCTTCGAACGATTCGCGTGGTCTGGTTCGGGGCCGAGGAGCCGGGTGGCTTCGGCGGTGCTGCCCTTGCAAAGGCGCATGCTTCCGACCGCTATGCCATAGCGGGCGAGAGCGACTTTGGCGCCGACCGCGTCTGGCGTTTCAGCTCTCATTTGCTGAAGTCGGATCCGCCCGCTTACGCTCAACTGGCCGCCGCATTGGCGCCGCTCGGCATCACCAAGAACGACAAAGGCGAAGCCGACGGAACCGACGTCGATCCGACGATCCAGGCTGGGGCTCCCTGGATTTCCTTGAACCAGGACGGCATCCGGTATTTCGACTGGCATCACACACCCGACGACACCCTGGACAAGATCGATCCCGACCAGCTGCGGCAGAATGTCGCGGCCTGGACAGCGATGCTCGCCGTACTATCCGGCGGAATTGAGCCGGAGCCGAAACGGCGGTCACGGCGTTAGACCCACGAAAGGGAGGAAGATCCAATGCGCATCTTGATGATCGCACTACCCGTCCTGATGCTGGGCGCCTGCAACGTCAGCAAGGACGAAGCCAACAATACCGTCAGCGTGACTTACAATGAGGAAGTCGCCGCCAACACCGCGGCGGATGTGACCAACACGGCGCAAAACATCGCTTCGGACATCGGCAATGAGGCGAAGTCCACCGCCGACAAGGTCAACAATTCGGACATCAGCGTGAAGGTCAATCGGGACGTCAAGACTGAGAACACAGCTGAAAACAAACAATAGTTTCAGCCGTCAGCCTCATGCTCGCCAGTCTCCTGACTGAGCGGGCTCGAGGCTGGTCGGGGAGACAGGATTCGAACCTGCGACCCTCTGCTCCCAAAGCAGATGCGCTACCAGACTGCGCCACTCCCCGATGACCCGCGCCCCACGAAGCGATACTTCGTGGGGAACCGGAGAGAAAGAAGGGAAAATGCTCCTCTTTCTTCCTCCTCGATCAAAGTACCACCTTGATCGAAACCCTGGTGGGCCCGGAAGGATTCGAACCTCCAACCTAGCCGTTATGAGCGGCCGGCTCTACCGTTGAGCTACAGGCCCTCCCCGGCTCGGTTCAGATAGACGTGGGAATCCGCCGCGCCAAGTCAGGCACGTGGAAGAAGCAGCGTAAGCCCGGCCGCAGAAGTGACCAGCTCCCCGCCAGCGATCCTGGCAAGCCCGCGGACAAGCCGGAGCGAGAAACCGATCCCGAGCGGCGCCCCGTCGCCACCACCCGACGGATCGAAAAGTTGCGCATCGGTCAGACCCTTTAGCGTCGTTGGTCGACCGATGGAAAAGCGGCACGCCTCACCATTGGTTTCGACCGAGAGGCGCAGCCTTTCTCCCCGTGCTGCATGCTCGATGACGATCGCGCACAGCCGATACAGGAGCCGATCGGTGAGTTCCGGTTCGATTGCGCACAAAGGCATTCGCGGCCGCCTCGCAAATTCGAGCTCGACGCCCCGCTCGGCGGCGAGTTCGCGAAGGGACGGAACCAACGCTTCGATCTGCTCGCCGAGATCGGCCCGGCGCGCGTCGGCGGCGGTCGCGGAATGGAGCTTCGCCGCGAAATCGAGATCGTCAATTCCGCCAAGAAGCAAGCGCGCCTGCGCAACGATTTCGCCGGCCCGTTCGCGATAGCGCCGATCGGCGGGTCCCAAAAATTGACCGTCGATGATTTCCGCGAAGCCGATAATGGCGTTGAGCGGCGTCTTGATCTCGTGAACAAGCTCGCGGAGCGAATCCGGATCGGAAAAGACCTCCGTCGTCATTGTGCGCTCGGGAGGCGGCGGGAGGTCCCGCATGGCGATCCCGCGATAGCCGGCAAAGCGCCCGTCCGCAGGCTCGAAGGCCGGCACTCCGCTGATCTTCCACTCGCCGGAGACTGATCCCTCCCCTGCCAGGCTGAGTCCCGCATCCCTGAACGGGGCGCGCATGGCGAACGCGCGGGCAACGTCTTCGTCCACTCCCTCCCCGCTCTCACTGCGCATGGTGGCGATGGAACGGCCGATCAGTGCGCCCCGGGGAGCCCCCTCCACCCACGCGATTTCACCCGTTGGTCCGCATTCCCACCTGAAAAGTGGAGGAGCACCAGAAGTCGGCATTGCGACGCCTGCCGCGACCTGCTGTTGCTCCCGGCTCCGCCGCCTGCGTTCGATCCGAGCGACAACGTCGCTGAGTGACGTACCGGCCGCGGGCGACGGCGGGGCCCTCGTCGGTGCCTCGGGTGGAGTTTCGGCCGGCGCTTGCTCAACCAGGGCTTCCGTTGCATCCGGCTCCGAAAGCTCCGGATGCAGGGCCTCGACGAAGTTCCGCGTCTCTTCATCGGCATGGGCTAGCAACGCCCGCCATTGTGCTGGGTCGAGGCTGGCGGCGGCAAGAACGGGGGCGGACACGGTCAACCGATCTGCCGCGAAGGTTTCCAGGAGTCCCAAAGGAAGAGGAAGTGCGGCGACTGCCCGAGCCGCCGCCGCGCGCAGATTTTCATCAACCTTGGAAGTTTCCGAACGAATGGTCTCGAGAGCCTCGGCGACCGCGGGGCTGGCGCTATTGGGTCCGGCGCGCGCGACGAGGTCGACCAGCTGCCGCCAGCGCACCGCCGTGTCATGACGGTCGCCGGCCGGCTGGTTCAGCACTGTCAGCAGGCGATCATCGAACCGCACGCTCATTTACATCCTTCAGCGGGTCCCGACCATTGGCTCTATGCGTGAGCGCGCGCGCCGCTAAGGCGGCACCCCTTAACCATCCCGAAACGGGACAGGTCGAACAGGCAAGAAAAAAAGGGCGCCGACGAACCCGCCGACGCCCCTCATTTCGGTTCCTGTCCGGCTCAGGCGTGCGTCTGGGTATAGATCAGCCAATATTTGGCGATCTCCGCATGTGGGCCGCTGACCTTGTTGAGGGCCGCCGCGGCTCCCGCCTTGTCGCCGGAACGGGCAAGCGCCATGCCAAGGTGCAGGTTGGCGAGATTGGCGTCTGCGCCGGGCTTCGCCATCGCAAGCCGGTAGGTGTCGACGGCCTTCGAATACTGGCCGAGCGCATAATAGCGATCGCCGATCCGAACGAGCGCGTTTGCGCTCGTCGCAGTCTTGCTGGCGGCCGCGAGATCCGCCTCGGTCACTTTCGGCTTCGATTTGAGACCGATGACGATTTCCGAGAACGGCGAGGTGGACGGATTCACCTTTCCGGCGGCGACTCCCGCGTCGATGACATTCTGCGCTTCAACGAAATTGCCCTGCTCGGCGGCTGCCGTGGCGAACAGCTGGTAGTCCTCGGCATCGGAAAGCGCGCCGGCAGCCTGCAACAGCCGCAGCAGGTCCAGCGTGTCCTGGACATCGGGGTTCATGATGTTGCGATAGATCGCAACCGAATTCCGCCAGCTCACGGCGTTCGGAAACGAAGCGACCCAATCGCGTCCCAGGGGCACCGCCGCAGGCAGCTTTGCGTCATAAGCAATGCCGAGAGCCCGCTTGTAGATGTCCTCGGACGGCTTCTGGCCCGCGGCCTTGCTGGCCATGATGACCTTCTGAAGAGCGGCAACGGCATCCGCCTTGCGCCCTTGGGCATTGCGGGTTTCCGCAAGCATCGTCAGCGCCTGCTCATCGCCGGGCTGCAGCGCTAGGGCATGCTCATAGGCCGCGCCCGCCTTATCGAACTGGTTCGCCTTGTAGTATGAACCCCCGAGACCGCGGTACAGGCTGACCACGCTGGCGTTGTCGAGGTAGCCCGAGGCGGCAATCGCATCGATGGCTGCAGCCGCCGACGCCGTATCATTGCTGGTGGCCGCCGCCTTCAGCTGCAATTGGGCGATGATATATTTGTCTTCTTTGGTGGTCGCGGCCGCATTCGCCTCAGCAAGCTTCGCGGGGATGTTGGCCGTATCGTTCGCGTTCACCGCCTTCTGAAGCTCGATAATCGGCTTCAACGCCTTTGCTGACGGCTTGATTTTGAAACCGGCATCGGACGGACCCTGCGGCTGTTGCTCGGTTTGCGTCGGCATCGGCCGCGGCTGTTGGGCAGTCGCGCCATAGCCCCCTTCGCGCTGCGCGATTGCGGCGCCTGATGTAACGGTCAGTGCCAGGGCAAGCGCGGTAGTCGTGATCAACTTCATGGATTCGGCCTCCTGTACGGGAGCATGGATGGTTAAGCTGGATTGATTTGGCGCCGCCTCTAGTCCCGGGCGGGCTGTAGGCCAAGTGCAATGCACCCTTCGGCCTGAACTCGAATTGAACCGTTTTCGCGCGTGCGCGCGTACGCGCGCGGGGTGGCGCAAGGGACCTCGATGCCCTAGATAGAAGCCCGGGGGTCGGCAAATCCGCTGCGCCCTTCAGTGCACCCTCAAAAGACAGGATTTTTTCTTGGCCACCGAACCGCCGATCGACGACCTTAACGAGCACAGCGACATTGTTCCCATCTCGATCGTCGATGAGATGAAGACCAGCTACCTCGATTACGCGATGAGCGTGATCGTCAGCCGCGCGTTGCCCGATGTGCGCGACGGGCTGAAGCCGGTCCATCGGCGAATTCTCTGGTCGGCTTACGAAAACGGCTTTTTCTACAACCGGGGATACAACAAGTCGGCCCGCATCGTCGGTGACGTAATGGGTAAGTATCACCCGCACGGCGATTCCGCGATCTACGACGCTTTGGCTCGAATGACCCAAAGTTGGTCGATGCGCGTCCCGCTGATCGACGGACAGGGAAATTTCGGATCGATGGATCCGGATGCTCCGGCGGCAATGCGGTACACCGAAGCGCGCCTCGCCCGCGTCTCCAATTTCCTGCTGAACGACCTCGACAAGGACACGGTCAACTTTCAGCCCAACTATGACGCAAAGCAGAGCGAGCCGCAGGTCTTGCCGGCGCGCTTTCCCAATCTGCTCGTCAATGGCGCGGGCGGAATCGCGGTCGGGATGGCGACGAACATTCCGCCACATAATCTCGGCGAAGTCTTGGCCGCATGCCGCGCTTACATGGACGATCCGGCGATCACGTCCGAGGGGTTGATGGAGCATGTGAAGGGACCGGATTTTCCGACGGCCCCGTTGATACTCGGTCAGTCCGGCATTCGAAGCGCCTACACGACGGGCCGCGGCTCGATCATGATGCGGGCTCGTGCGAAGATCGAAGAGGGTCGCGGCGACCGGCGCTCGGTCGTGCTCACCGCCATACCCTACCAGGTCGGCAAGGCCGGACTCGTCGAAAAGATCGCCGAGGCTGCCAAAGACAAGCGCATCGAAGGCGTTGCCGACATCCGCGACGAATCGAACCGTCGAGGTGTGCGCATCGTCATCGACCTGAAGCGAGATGCGACGCCGGAGGTCGTGCTCAATCAGCTCTGGCGGCACACTCCGGCCCAGTCGAGCTTCCCCGCCAACATGCTCGCCATCCGCAGTGGCCGCCCGGAAACCCTGACGCTTCGCGACATCATCGAGAGCTTCGTTCGCTTCCGCGAGGAGGTCATCACCCGCAGGACGAAGTTTGAACTGCTGAAGGCCCGTGAGCGCGCTCATTTGCTGCTCGGTCTCGTCGTGGCCGTCACAAACCTCGATGAGGTCGTGAAACTGATCCGCGGGTCGGCAAGTCCAGCCGAAGCGCGCGAAAAATTGATCGAGCGCGAATGGCCCGGCGAAGAAATCCGCCCGTACATCGCGCTCGTCGAGGCGGTCGAACCCCAGAGCAAGCGCGAGAAATACAAGCTCTCGGAAGCTCAGGTGAAGGCAATCCTGGAGCTGCGCCTGCATCGTTTGACGGCCTTGGGACGCGACGAGATCGCGTCGGAACTCGAAGAGCTTGCGAAAAGCATTGGCGAAAAGCTTGAAATTCTTGCGAACCGTGGCCGGCTTTATGAGGTGATGCGCCAGGAATTCGACGAGGTAGAAACCGAATTCGCGACGCCTCGAGTGAGCGAACTTGCCCCTGCTGCCGACGGCATCGAAGACGAGGATTTGATCGAGCGCGAGGACATGGTCGTGACCGTGACCATGACCGGCTACATCAAGCGCACGCCGCTATCCGTATTCCGCGAGCAGAAGCGTGGCGGGAAGGGCCGCGCCGGAATGGCGACGAAGGAAGAGGATGCCGTCACCAACCTCTTCGTCACCTCGACGCATAATCCTGTACTGTTCTTCTCGAACCTCGGGCGCGTGTACCGAATGAAAGTGTGGCGATTGCCCGAAGGTGGACCCAACACACGGGGTCGACCGATGGTCAATCTTCTGCCGCTCGCTGAAGGCGAAGTGATCTCGACCGTTCTATCGCTTCCTGAGGATGAGGCCGAATGGCCTTCCCTGCACATCATGTTTTCTACCGCGCACGGAACTGTCCGCCGCAATAGCATGGCAGCGTTCACCAATATTCCGAGCGCCGGCAAGATTGCGATGCGCTTCGGCACTGGTGGTCCTGATGGCGAAGAGAGCGAGGATCAGGGTGATCCAAGCGACCGTTTGATCGGCGTCGAACTGCTCACCGAGGGCGATGACGTTCTGATCGCCACAAGGAACGGCAAGGCGATCCGCTTCATGGCGTCAGATGTTCGCGAGTTTCAGTCGCGCACTTCGACCGGCGTCCGCGGCGTCAGGCTCCAGGCAGGCGATGAAGTCATCTCAATGTCGATCCTTCACCGCGTCGGTACGACTCAGGAGGAACGTGAGGCCTATCTGAAGTGCCCGCCGTGGCGTGAGCGGGAGGACGTCGAATGTACGCTTCCTCCCGATCGTTATGCCGAGCTCCAGGAGAATGAGCAGTTCATTTTGACTGTGACCGAAAACGGCTACGGCAAGCGCTCGTCGTCCTACGAATATCGGCGCACGAACCGCGGCGGCCAGGGCATCACCAACATCGACACTTCCGAGCGGAACGGCCGGGTCGTCGCCTCGTTCCCGGCGCGGCAGGGCGAAGCGCTGATGCTCATCACCGACCAGGGCAAGATGATCCGCACGACGGTAGGCGACATCCGGATCATGGGCCGCAACACTCAAGGCGTCACCATCTTCCGCGTCGCCGAGAATGAGCACGTCGTGAGTGTCGCAAAGATCGAGGAAAGCGACGAGGAGGTCGACGTCGAAACTGACGACGAGATCGCTCCGGTCCCAGATGCGATTACCGGCGAAAGCGAACTTGAGAAGCCGGCCGATCCGGAGCAGGAATAGGCTCGTCTAGGGCGGCTTTCCGCTGCGACGAGCGGCGGAGCCGCCGGGACGAGACCTGCGTTCTCTCAAAGAGCGAAAGGAGACGTGTCCCTATGCCCCTTCCCCATAATGCACTCGTGCTCGTGGCCGACGGCCGCAAGATCTTGTTCTTCCGCAATCATGGGGACGAAAATCAAATCGACCTGCGCACCGAAGCTCACGAAGCCAGGAGGGAGCGAAGGGATCGCGAAATCAAGACCGACGCACCCGGCATAACAAGACAGAGTTTTGGATTTGGCCGATCGTCCTACGAGGAACCCGACTTCCACCAGCAGGAAGAGGATCGCTGGGTCAAGGAGGCAGCGGAAGAACTCAAGGCCCGCGTCTTGCGCGGCGATTTCGAGGCACTAGCCATCGTCGCACCCCCGAAGGCCTTGGGAGTCCTCAAGAAATGCCTTCACAAGGAGGTCGAGCGGCGCGTCGTCTGCATCGTCAACAAGGAGATGAGCGGGCGGCCCATCCCAGACATCGAGGCATTGCTCAATGGTCACACGATGCCCGAAGAACTTCCGGCAGTCTGACCGTGCAGAGGGACAGTCCCTGAAGAGGGACTGTCCCTTTTCATACGCTAGCCGCGTTCGCCACGCTCGCCCGGCGCCGGCATCGGCGGAGGCGGCGGAGGGGGCGGAGCAACGTTCAGCAGCTGCGCCTGCTGAAGATGCATCTGCATCATTGGGATTGCCTGTTGCGCGGCAGTGCGAAGCGCCGGCACGTCGCCGCTTGCCGCATAATTCTGCATCAGGCCGATTGCCTGCTGATGCGCCGTGATCTGCGCCTGGCGGTAGGCCATGTCGAAATTGGGGCCCGTCCCCGCCGCGGCCAACTGGCCAAGTGCAGCCTGCTCGTCCGGGAGAAGTCCCGGCGGCGGCGGCACGAGGCCCGCCGATTGCGCTGCTGCGCCGACCGCTTGTCCGAGGCGCGTGTGATCCGAAATTATGAGGTTGGCATAGTTGCGGACCTGCGGATTGCTCGAGGCCTGCAGGGCAAGCTGGCTCGACTGGATTTCGAACAGGTTCGCGCTCGTGGCGTGAGCGAGGAAACCGGGAGCCGCGAGCAGATTGTTCATATCGACAGGCGGTGGCGGAGGCGGTGCCGGCGGCGGAGCCGGCTGACAACCGGCGAGCAAGATCGCTCCCCCGAGCATGATCGCGAGTTTCCTCATCACATTCTCCCTTTCTTATCGTTCCGGCGTGGTAACTAGTCACGCTCGGCGCGGTTCCTACGGCGCCGGCAGAGTTAATCAAGCAAAGAGGTGCACGACGTCGGCATCCGGCGCGACGGCGTCGAGGAGTAACGTCCGGTGACATTGTGCAGGTTCGCGCTCCATGCACAGCAATGCGCTTGGCCTTTCAGCCGCAAGATCGAGCATTTGCGCCGATTGAGCGATGGCTTCCGGGAGTTCGAGCTGACCGGCGTAGATTCGCTTTAAATCCTCATGCCGTCCGGCGCGGGCTGCGGCGCGGCCTTCGGCGGGCGTGCCAAGCGCTTTCAGGTGGACATATTCGATACCCGCTTCCTCCAACGCGGCCTTCAGCAGCGATTTCGAGAATCCCGGACGGCGCGAAAGGGGCAACGCGCGAACATCGATCACTCGCTCAACGCCCGCAGACTCCAAAGCTGCGAGGAACTCGCTGACCGTCGAGCCCTCATAGCCGATCGTGAAAACGCGCATCTTTCCTAGATAGAGCAAGCAGATCGGACTAACAGCCCCGCATGTCCTTCGACGTTCAGATCATTGGCGGCGGCCTGGCCGGAAGTGAAGCCGCATGGCAACTTGCGGAAGCGGGCCTGCGGGTGCGGCTGAGCGAAATGCGTGGCGCCGGCGATACGACACCAGCGCATGAGAGCGACAGCCTTGCCGAGATGGTCTGTTCGAATAGCTTCCGCTCCGATGATCCCGAGCACAATGCCGTCGGGCTCCTTCACCAGGAGATGCGCGCACTGGATTCGCTGATCATGCGCGCCGCCGACGATCACCGGGTACCCGCCGGCTCCGCGCTAGCAGTGGACCGTGAAGGTTTTGCCGCGGACGTCACTCGAACGATCGAGCAACACCCGAACATCGATGTCGCCCGCGAACGGGTGGACAGACTTCCAGATCATCCGACGATCATCGCAACCGGCCCGCTTACGGGATCGAAGCTCGCCGAGGCTATTGCGAATGAGACTGGGCAGGACGCCCTCGCTTTCTTCGATGCCATTGCGCCGATCGTCCACCGCGACAGCATCGACATGGACATCGCGTGGATGGCCGCCCGGTGGGACAAGGGCGGGAAGGACTATATCAACTGCCCGCTCGACAAGGATCAGTATGAAGCCTTCGTCCAGGCCCTCCTCGACGGCGAAAAAATGCCGTTCAGGGATTGGGAGACGGACACGCCTTACTTCGAAGGCTGCATGCCAATCGAGGTCATGGCTGAACGCGGAGCCGAGACCCTGCGCCATGGCCCGATGAAGCCCGTCGGCCTCGACAATCCACGCACCGGACGCTGGCCCCATGCGGTCGTCCAACTCCGCCAGGATAATGCGCTGGGCACGCTTTGGAACATGGTCGGCTTCCAGACGAAGCTGAAGCATGGCGAACAGGTGCGGATCTTCCGCGCTATTCCAGGCCTCGAAAATGCCGAGTTCGCGCGGCTGGGTGGCATTCACCGCAACAGCTTCATCAACTCGCCCCGCCTGCTCGATTGCGAGCTGCGGCTGAAATCGAAGCCGAACATCCGCTTCGCCGGCCAGATCACGGGATGCGAGGGCTATGTCGAGAGCGCTGCCGTCGGAATCCTAGCGGCGCGCTTCGCCGCGGCCGAGCTGCGCGGTGAAACCTTCGCTCCACCCCCCGCGGAAACGGCGCTTGGAGCTCTTCTCGGCCATATTACCGGAGGAGCCAATGCCGAGACATTCCAGCCGATGAACGTCAACTTCGGGCTGATGCCGCCGATCTTGGGTCGCCATAAGCGCCCTGACCGCAAAAAGGCCTACACCGACCGCGCCAGGGCTGCGTTCGTGCGCTGGCTGGAAGAGCAGCGGACCCCCGAGCTAGCCTGAGCAGCTGCAGGTCTTGTGCTTCGGCAATGGCGGAGCCGTCGTCGCATATTCCGCGGGCGTCAACCAACCGGTGTGATCACGGTCGGCACCCTGGAATTTCGCGATGGTCTTCGCGGCCCACTCGTCGAAAGACAGCGAGCCGTTGCCGTTTGCGTCGAGCTTGGCGAACGCCTTACGCCTTGACGAAAATACTTCGTCGGATTCGATCTTTCCGTCCTTGTTCTTGTCTGCGCGGGAGAAGCGCTTCTCTTCGCGACTCTGGGGGCTTGCTTCGGGCGCGTGCAGGCCGCGGTTATCCATATAGGGCAGCGCACCCGCGGAACGCGCTTCGGGAGGAGTGGGCAGCGACGGCCCCTGCTCCGCATGTGATTGCCAGAAGAGAAATGCGCCGGTCAGGAGAAGGAAAGCAGCCGCGGCGCCGGCAATGAAACGAACCATGAGAATCTCCGAAAACGGGGAGATTCGGCACGGTGGCACCCTTCCGTTCCGGATACGTAACTGTCAACTAGCGAGGGAAAGTTCCGACGATGCGGTGGGTTAAAGCGGCTGCGGCTCGCGCGAGACCGCTGGAGCCCTTGAGATCGCTCGCCGCCAGCGCGCCGAGGACCGTCATGGACCGAAGTTGTGTGGGCGACCCCGGCGGCAGGCTTTCCATCGCCGATCGCGCCTCCGTTATAAGATATTCGCGTGATTGCGGGTCGCTGCAGTGGGTTGCGCCGTCGAGGAGCGACCACAGAGCTCCAGCCGATACGGCGTCGCCTGCTTCGCCACCCAGCAACCGCGCTCCAATTCCGAACAGGATATGCCCGCGCAGCTTCAGCCCTTCAGCTTGGGCTGCCTTCCACGGAAACGGGTCGAACAGAGGAAGCCAGGCATCTTCGAGCGTCGACAATTCGCCGCCCGTCAGGCCCCTCGGCAGAAGCTCGGCCTCAACCGCCTGCAAACGCGGTTCCGCTGGTGCATCCTCTGCGGAATCGAGCGATTCCAGGCGCTCCCGCCACCAGGCGAGCCGAACCAAGCCAAGGTTGGGATCGCTGCTTGTCGCTACGACGTCCGCGAAGGCAAGGTCGAGGCTCCAAAGCGCGAGAAATGCCGGTCGAACTCGCGCTGGCAGTGTTTGAAGCGCGGTTTCGCGATCAGCGTCGAGCCTTCGCTCAGCGATAGGTGACGGCCTTCACCGCTTCGACGACGTCCGACGCCTTGATCAGCGCCATTTTCTCGAGGTTGGCGGCATAAGGTAGCGGAACATCCGCATCGGTCACGCGCGTGACCGGCGCGTCGAGATCGTCGAAGCCTTCGGTCATTGCGATCGCGATGATCTCCGAACTGATCGAGCAGACCGGCCATCCCTCTTCGACCACGACCATGCGATTGGTGCGCTTGAGGCTCTCGAGTACGGTCGCCTTGTCGAGCGGACGCAGCGTTCGGAGGTCGATGACCTCGGCATTGATCCCCTGCCCCATCAACTCCTGTGCGGCTTCGAGGGCGACGCCCACGCCGATCGAGTAGCTTACAATTGTCACGTCCTTGCCGGGCCGGACGATCCGTGCCTTGCCGATCGGAAGGACGTAGTCGTCCATTTGCGGAACGTCGAAATGCTGGCCGTAAAGCAGCTCGTTTTCGAGGAAGACAACGGGATCGTCGCTCCGGATCGCAGCCTTGAGCAAGCCCTTGGCGTCGGCGGCGCTATACGGGCAGATCACGACCAGGCCCGGTACGTGCGCGTACCAGCTTCCGTAATTCTGGCTGTGCTGAGCCGCCACGCGCGCCGCGGCGCCATTGGGACCGCGGAACACGATTGGGCAGCGCATCTGCCCACCCGACATGTAGTTCGTCTTCGCAGCGGAATTGATGATGTGGTCGATGGCCTGCATCGCGAAGTTGAAGGTCATGAATTCGACAATCGGACGAAGGCCTCCCATCGCGGCGCCCGTGCCGAGGCCGGCAAAGCCATATTCGGTGATCGGCGTGTCGACGACGCGCTTGGCCCCGAACTCCTGCAGCAGGTCCTGAGTGACCTTGTAGGCACCCTGATATTCGGCGACCTCCTCGCCCATCACGAACACGCGGTCATCGCGGCGCATTTCCTCGGCCATCGCGTCGCGCAGCGCTTCCCGGACCGTTGACGTGACCAAGGGTGTACCCTCAGGCACTTCGGGGTCGTCATGAGTGTGAGCGACGTCGGCGACGAGATCGCGCGCGGCCGTCTCGAAGACATGAGGCGTCGGCGTCGCTTCATCTTGCTGCGATTCCGGAACGGGAACGCTCGGCTCATCCTTCATCGCCGGCTCGGGTTCGGCAGGGGCAGACGCAGCCTCGCTCAGCTGTTCGCCGTCGGCCGCAAGCAAGGCGATCGGCTGACCCACCTTCACTCCGTCGGTACCTTCCGGAACCAGGATCTTTGCGATCTTGCCTTCGTCGACTGCTTCGAACTCCATCGTCGCCTTGTCGGTCTCGATCTCGGCCAGGATATCGCCCGACTTCACGTCGTCGCCTTCCTTCACCAGCCATTTGGCGAGCGTGCCTTCCTCCATCGTCGGCGAGAGGGCGGGCATTTTAAGCTCGGTCGCCATCAGTAATTCTCCACCAGAACGTCGGTGTAGAGTTCCTTCGGCTCGGGCTCGGGCGCGTCTTCAGCGAACTTCGCAGCATTGACGACGATGTCTTTGATCTCCTTGTCGATCGCCTTCAGCTCTTCTTCCTTCACCCCGAGCTTCTCCAGCTCCTTCGAGACATGATCGATCGGGTCGTTATGCTCGCGCACATCCTGGACTTCCTCGCGGGTCCGATATTTCGCTGGATCGGACATCGAGTGCCCGCGGTAGCGATAGGTCATGAACTCGATGATGATCGGGCCCTTGCCTCCGCGGGTCCATTGAAGCGCCACCTCGGCCGCGCCGCGGACCGCGAGCACGTCCATTCCATCGACCTGCAGGCCAGGGATCCGGAAGCTCTCGCCGCGACGATAGAGCAAAGGTTCTGCCGACGACCGCGAGATGCTCGTGCCCATCGCATA
>Ga0207674_10002482_pt1 | contig 23258 bp, 18 predicted proteins | sample KBSCornC72_FD_184303 | JGI IMG/M metagenome (GOLD analysis project Ga0207674, IMG submission 184303) | Corn rhizosphere microbial communities from Kellogg Biological Station, Michigan, USA - KBS Corn C7-2 (SPAdes) (version 2) | ecosystem: Host-associated > Plants > Roots > Rhizosphere > Soil ...
GCGGGGCAGGCAACCGCACCAGGGACGGGTCTGGCAATAGCCTCACTGCCAGGGGCTTCATCCAAACCCTCAGATCTTCTGGTCTGAGGGTTTTTTGTTTGCCTCTGCCATTGATACACTGCAGGACGGAATCCCGGGGAACGCATCCATGGGCGTTGAAGCCAGCGAACTCGCCAAGCTCTATCCGCTCGACAAGCTGCGACCGGAAAATCTCGAACAACTCGCGCGCGAGGCGTTCACCGAGGAAGTCCCGCGTGGGACAGTTCTGTTCAAAGCCGGCGATACCGATGACCACACTATTTTCGTCGCCAGCGGGCGTGTGCGCGGCGAGTATCCGGATGGCAAGCAGAAGGAAACCGACGCGAGCACGCTCCAAGGGCGCTACGCGCTGGGCGATCTGCAGCCACGGCGCTTTACCGCGACCGTGACTTCGCCCACGGCGACACTGATCAAACTCGATCGGCGCTACATGGAGAAGGTGCAGACGTGGGATCAGCTTTCGCGCGCGGAAAACTTCAAGCATTTCGACCCGAGCCCGGATGCGAATCGCTGGGTGTTCCGACTGCTGCAATCGCGCGCGCTGCACAAGCTGCCGACTGGCAACATCGAGCGCATGTTCCAGCGCTTCGAGGAAGTCGACGTCAAGGCAGGCGACGTCATCATCCGCGAAGGCGAGGAAGCCGATTACTACTACGCGATCAAGGACGGCAGCGCGTCGGTTTCAAAAAGCCTGGAAACCGGAAACTCCGTTGTGGCGTATCTGGTGCGCGGCGATACGTTCGGTGAGGACGCTCTGCTTGCCAACACCGTGCGCAACGCCACGGTGACAATGATCAAGGACGGCAAACTCATGCGCCTGGCGAAGAAAGCATTCGATGAGGTGCTGAAACCGCCGGTCGTCGAATGGCTCACTCCCGGCATGGCCTCGATCATGGCGCGCCAAGGCGCCGTCGTGCTCGATGTGCGCATGCCCGAGGAACACTCCGAACGCGCTATCAAGGGCGCGGTGAACGCGCCTTTGTATACCCTGCGCGAAAGCGTTTCGGATTTCGATCGCGCCAAGCGCTATATCGTCTACTGCAACACCGGCGAGCGCAGCGCGGCCGCCGCATTCATCCTCAGCAAACTCGGTTTTCAGGTTTTCGCCTTGCACGGCGGATTGTCGGGAATGATACGCCAGCTGGAAAAACAGGCGTAAACCTACGACATCACGGAATCGCCGATCAGCACGATATCCGCTGGGCGGCGCGCGAACAGACCGACACAGACTACGCCCGTGATCTGGTTCAGTTCCGTCTCCAGCGCCACCGGATCGGTGATCTGCCAACCATGCACGTCGAGAATGACGTTGCCGTTGTCGGTAACGATGCCGTCGCGCCAGACCGGATTGCCGCCACGTTTGACGATTTCACGCGCGACAAAACTGCGCGCCATCGGAATCACTTCAACCGGCAACGGGAATTTGCCGAGCACGTCCACGCGTTTGGCGGCATCGACCATGCACACGAACGTCTTGGAGGCGGCGGCGATGATTTTTTCGCGCGTCAGCGCCGCGCCACCGCCCTTGATCAAGCGCTTCTGTGCATCGCATTCGTCGGCGCCGTCGACGTAAAGCGCCAGCTCGCCAGTGCTGTTCAAATCAACGACGGGAATACCGTGTTGTTTGAGCCGAGCCGTGCTTTGCTCCGAGCTCGATACCGCGGCTTCGATCAAGCCGCGTTTGGCGCCGAGCGCGTCGATGAAATAGGCGACGGTCGAACCGGTACCGACCCCCAGAATGCTGCCTTCCTCGACATAGCCGATCGCGCGTTGCGCGGCCAGACGTTTTTGTTCTTCGCGGGCCGCGATATCCATGCTCATTCCAGCTCCAGAATAAAATCCCACTGCGCCTTGCTGACCGGCAACACTGATAACCGGTTGCCGGGACGAATCAGAGCAAGACCGTTCAGTTCCTCGCGGCTCTTCAATTCGTTGAGTGCAATCACGCGTTTGAGTTTGCGCTTGAACTTCACGTCCACCAGCGACCAGCGTGGTTCGTCGCGCGCGCTCTTGGCGTCGAAGTAATCGCTTTTCGGATCGAACTGGGTCGGATCCGGGTGTGCAGCCGTCGCCACCTCGGCGATGCCGACCACGCCCGGTTCGTCGCAGCTGGAGTGATAGAACAACACGCCGTCGCCCTTGCGCATCTCGCGCAGGAAATTGCGCGCCTGATAATTGCGCACGCCGCTCCACGGCTCGGTTTTTTTTCGCGCCAGATCGTCTATCGAAAATTCGTCCGGCTCGGATTTCATCAACCAATAATTCATGGTGTCATGGCGTCCGCTACGCTGCAGGCGATCAATTCGCGATCAGTGGCGATGAAGTCGAGACGAACATCCCACTCCGCCGGAGCAATCTGCGCAACTTCCTGGAAATGGTAACCGATACCCACGAGCACGGGGCGCGCGGGCCGCTGCGCATCGCGCAGGAACGCGAAGCTGCGATCGTAATAGCCGGCGCCCATGCCCAGGCGATTGCCTATTCGATCAAAGCCCAGCAGTGGCAGCAGCACGACGTCCAGTTCGTTCGGTCCGAGATCGCCTTTCGCCACGTCCGGTTCGGGAATGCCGTAACGATTGTGGCGCAAAGCCGCACCGGGCTGCCACGCCGCGAAGCGCAACAGATCGGGTTCGGCGAGCAGCGGCAGGAAATATTCTTGCTCGCGTGCACGAAGGCTCGAGTAGACAGCGTGCAGCGGCATTTCCCCGCCGACCGCCCAGTAGCCGGCGACACGGGCATCGACAAGAAATTCCGGCAACTGTTCGAGCGACTTGGCGAGTGCTTCCGCAGCGGCCATGCGCTCGCGCGCGTCCAAGCCCGCGCGTTGCGCGCGCAAGCGTTGGCGCACAGCGGAGCGATCAGGAATTGAGCTCACGCGAAGACAGGAGAAAAGAAGGGGCGCCCTCCGCGATGCCGTTGCACACCGAACGACCTTGATCCCGAGGATCAGGTGGGAAAGCTCGCCGATCGTAAGGCTTTCCGCTCGCGGCGGACTTGCACACAGACACAGGCACTGCTAACCCGGGGTCGTATATAGGAACAAGGCAATATGGTTGGATGTGCTGTCGTACACCGCAGGGGACGCAGCGTCATTTTACCGGTGAGGCGAGTGCACCATCAAGCTTTGCGCGCAGCATCTGCAGATGTTGTGCCAAAGCACCGTTGTCTGAATCATTGTGCGCGCGCAATTGCATCAGTTCATGCGCGATGTTGAGCGCTGCCATCACGGCGATGCGATCGACGCCCGCTGAACGCGCGTTGCTGCGAATCTCGCGCATTTTTGCGTCGAGATAAGCGGCCGCCGCGATCAGACCCGGCTTTTCCTCAGGTGTGCAGCCGATCAGGAATTCGCGATCGAGAATGTTGACGCTGACGGGCGCTTCGCTGCTCATGCGCCGTTCTCCAGCGAGCGCAGGCGCGCGATCATCGCTTCCACGCGCGAACGTGCCTGTTCGTTTTTTGCCAGCAGATTCGATCGTTCCGCCGACAACTGTTCCTGACTCTGGCGCAGGCTGCGGTTTTCCTCGGCCAGACGCTGACACATCTCGAGCAGGCGATCGACGCGCCCGCTGACTTCCTGCAGTTCGGTCAAGGTGGCATTGCTGTTTGGCATGGATCGACTATAGGCGGGTGTCAAGAAAGGGTCAACGCAGCAGCGTCGTCACCTGTGCACGTTCGCTCGGACGACTGCGCTCGAATTCGCGCAGGAACGTGAACGCGGCGGCGGCTTCCAGCGGTGGCGACAGCCAGTGGCCCTGGATCGCGTCGCAACCCTGTTCGTGCAGGTATTCGAGCTGCTCGAGCGTCTCCACGCCTTCGGCAACGACATCCAGGCCCAGCGAATGCGCCATCGTGATGATGGTCTTGGTGATCGCCTCGTCGTCCGGGTCGGTGGTGATGTCGCCGACGAAACTGCGGTCGATCTTCAGCGTGTCGATCGGCAGACGCTTTAGATAGCTCAGCGACGAATAACCGGTACCAAAATCATCGATCGCGATGGTCACGCCGAGTGCGTGCAGACGATCGAGCGTGTGGATCGCGCGTTCCGGATGCTCCATCAGCACGCTCTCGGTGAGTTCGAGTTCAAGGTGGGTGGGGTCCATGTCGAGCTCGGCTAGGATCTCGCACAGACGCTGCGTGAGTTCTTCGCGCAGCAATTGCAGCGCGGACAGGTTCACCGACATCGTGATGCCGCTCAGTCCGCGTTCCTGCCATTCGCGCAGCTGCGCGCAGGCGCGGAACAGCACGAATTCGCCGATGCGCTCGATCAGTCCGGCTTCCTCGGCGAGCGGAATGAATTCGGTCGGGGTGACGTCGCCGAATTCGGGATTGTTCCAGCGCAGCAGCGCCTCGACCCCGGCAATACGGCCCTCACTGAGCGCGAGCATCGGCTGATAAACCAGATGCAATTCGTTGCGCTCCAGCGCCATGCGCAGTGCGCTGACCATGCCGGCGCGCTGGCGCGCGACTGCGTCCATCGCCGGCGTGTAGACGCGGAACACGTTGCGGCCTTCTTCCTTGGCCTGGTACATCGCGGTATCGGCGTATTTGAGCAGGTCGGTGGGAACCTGGGCGTGATCCGGATACAGGCTGATGCCGATCGACGGCGAGATCACTACGTGCTGGCCACCGTCAAGCTGCAGCGGTTGCGTGAAGACCTCGAGCAGTTCTCCGGCGATTTTCTGCGCGTCGTCGATGTGCTGCACGTCTTCGAGCACGACAGTGAATTCGTCGCCGCCAAGGCGCGCCACCGTGGCAGTGTCGCGCACGTTCGCACGCAGGCGTTCGCCGACGGCCTTGAGCACGCGATCGCCGGTGGCGTGACCCATCGAATCGTTGACGTGCTTGAAGCGGTCCAGATCGAGGAACAGCACGGCGACCTTGTGCGCAGTGCGGCGTGCGCGGATCACGGCATGCGCGAGCCGCTCGCCGAGCAAGGTGCGGTTCGGCAGGCCGGTCAGCGTGTCGTAATTGGCCAGATAGCGCAGTTCCTGTTCGGCGCGCTTGCGGTCGGTGATGTCGGCCATCACGCCGACATAATGCGTGCGCTGGCCGTAGGCATCGCGCACCGTGCTGATCTCGAGCCAGCAGAGGAATTCCTCGCCGTCCTTGCGCCGCTGCCATAGCTCACCACGCCAGTGGCCGTTGCGCACGAACTCGGCGCGCATCGCCATGTAGTACTCCGGCGGATGCTGCGTGCTGTTGAGCATGCCGGCGCTTTCGCCCGCGCAATCGGCCTCGGAGTAGCCGGTCATGCGCGTGAACGCCTGATTGACCGAAAAGAAGCGGAAATCGAGGTCGGTGACCGCGACCGCCTCACTCATGCTCGCGATCACTTCGCTGGCAATGCGCCGGTCGGCATCGGCCGCGCGCGCAGCGGTGATGTTGCGCGCGGTGCCGCAAACGCGCAGCGCCTTGCCTTCGGCATCGCGCTCGACCACCTTGGCGCGCGACAACACCCAGATCCACTCGCCGTCAGCGTTGCGGATGCGGTGCTCGGATTCGAAGAAATCCGTGCGTCCTTCGGCGTGGTCGTACAGACGCTTTTCCACCAGCGGGAGATCTTCCGGATGCACGGCCTGGGTGCGCCATTGTTCGGCTGACAGCGTCTCCTCGCGCTTGCCGCCGACCAGCTGATCGGCACCGATGCGGATGAGCACCTGTTTGCCGATATCCCAGTCCCAGAACTCATCGCCCGAGCCCCACAATGCCAGGCGCAGGCGGTCTTCGCGCTCGCTCAATTCGCGATGGTGACGCGCCTCGCTCTGGCGCCGCCGCCGATAACTCAGGAGCAAGAGCGTGAAAAACGTGCCGGCAAGCAGGACATACAAAACCTTCATGCCGGTTGTTGCCCACCACACCGGTGTCACTTGCAACGACAGACTCGTGCCTTGCTCGTTCCAGACGCCGTCGGCGTTGGCGGCGCGCACTTCGAACATGTAGTTGCCGACCGGCAGGTTCGTGTACACCGCTTCGTGGCGCGTGCCGCTGTCGATCCAGTCCGGATCAAAGCCATTGAGCCGATAGACGAAGCGGTTGCGCTCCGGCGCGTCGAATTCGAGGGCGGCAAACTCAAAGCGCACGACGCGCTGCAATGCCGCCATGGTGACGCCGTCCTTGCCGATCGGCATCGATTCGGCATCGCTGCCCGCGTGCACGCCGGTGATCGCTACCGGCGGTGGCGCCAGATCGCCGTGCAGCGCGGCCGGTTGGAACAGATTGACGCCGTGCAAGCCGCCGAATGCCAGTTCGCCATTGGCGCGCGCCAGGCTCGCGCCGCCATTGAATTCCATGCCTTGCAGGCCATCCTTGAGTGTGAACGAACGGAACGCACCGCGCGCCCGATTGAACGTGGCAATGCCGGCGGCGGTGCCCATCCAGATGTTGTGTTCGGCGTCTTCGAGAATCGAATAAACGGTGCCCACGCGAAAATCGTTGCTCGCCGAGTAATGCGAAAAACGCAGGCGCTCGACGTCGGGAAGATCGACGCGATCCAGCCCGCTCTGCGTGCCAATCCACAGTGCGCCGTCGCCACTCTGGTAGATGCTGCGCACGAGGTTGTCGGACAACGATTGCGCGTCGCTCGCATCGTGCCGATACGTGTGCATGCTGCCCTTGGCGGGATCGTAGACGCTCAAGCCGTCGAGTGTGCCGATCCAGATGCGCGCGTTGCTGTCTTGGAATGTGGCCATGACGACGTCGTTGGCCAGACTGTCGCCTTGCTCCGGCTGATGACGGAACCTCTCCCAGCGCGTCGGTTGGTCCGCGCCGGCGAGCCAGCCGTGCGCGAGGCCCTTGCCGAATGTGCCGAACCAGACGCTGCCGTCGCGCGCCGGCAGCACCGTGCGCACGGAAACATCCGTGGCGCCCGATGCCCCGCCCAAAACCACGGGCGTCGCGCGGCGTGTCTGCGGATCGAACAGGAACGTGCCGCGATACGTCGCCACCCAGAGCTTGTCGCCGCCAGCGTGCGCCAATGCGGTGATCTGGCCCTGCAAACGTGGATCGGCGGGCGCGCCGGCTTTGAACAGGTCGTCGAAATATTCGAAGCTTTCGTGCGCCGGATCGTAACGTTTGAGTCCATCGCCTTCGGTGCCGATCCACAGACGCCCGTTGCCGTCTTCGGCCAGCGCGCGAACCATGTTCGCCATCTGGTTGCGCTCGGCGGCGCCGTCCACCACCAGTCGGAATTGCGCGCCCTGGGGATTGGCTATGGCCACGCCGCTGATCTGCGTGCCGAGCCAGAGCAGACCGGAGCGATCCAGCAGCAATTGCGAGACGTAATCGTCTGGCAGCGAACCGGGAATGTTGTGCTCGCGGTGCAACTGCTTGGCCATGCGCGTGGACGGATCGTAAACGACAACGCCGGCGCCGAACGTCGACAGCCATAGCCTCCCGCTGCCGTCCTGCGCGAGCGCGCGCACGGGAGCGGCGTCGACGCCGCCTTCCGGCCACACGCGTTGCGCTTTGCCGTGCTCGATGTCGATTCGATAGAGTCCATCGCGAGCCCCGGCATACAAACTGCCGTCGCTGGTCGGCAACACACTGAACGCCGCTGGCAGATCGTGCGCCGCGACCGTCTGGGTGGCGGTTGGATCCAGGTGCAGCAGCCCGGTCGAAGACGCCGCCCAGACGGCGCCGTCGCTCGCGCGCACCAGCTGGAAGATGCGCGTCGGTTCGTTGCCCGCGGCAAAGCGAAACACTTCGCGGCGCTGCTTGCCGTCCTTGTCCATGAGCTCGACGCCGGCGTTGGTGCCGATCCAAAGCCCGTGCGGCGGATCGAACAGCAGTGCGCCGATGGCGTCGCGCGGGTTCGGCTGGCCGGCGCCGATTTCCGAACGCGCGACCACGCGACCGGCGGCCGGATCCACCGCCGCCAAGCCATGCGTGGCGCCGCCGACCCAGAGCAAACCTTGCGCATCTTCGGCCAGCGCGGTGATGAAGCTTTCCGGCAAGGAGCCCGCGTCATTCGGGGTGTGGTGGAATTGGCGATAGCGATAGCCGTCATACTGATGCACGCCATCTTGCGTGGCGATCCAGATGAAGCCGGTGTGGTCCTGCAGCAGCGCGGTGACGGTGTGTGACGTCAGCCCACGTTCGCTGCCGAGCGAATCGAAGTAGTAGCGCCTTTCACCGGCATGTGCGACGAAGGCCAGCAGCAGCGCCGGTAGCGCCCATCGGCATCGCAGCTTCCAACTTCCCCTAGGAAACGGCATAACACGCGCGTACAGACTCTTGGGAATTCCGATCATACACACAATCCGGCGCGGGGCGGCAGGCCCGTGCGGCCTGTTAGAATGTCGTATGGGCAACGTTTCTCCCCTCACGCACGCGCAACTTGGCGAAATGCTCGCACAGCTGCACCTGGGCGTAGGCGCGAGCGATCTGCATGGCTCGCTCACCGGCTATGTTTGCGGCGGCGGCAGCGCCGGCGCACGCGGCTGGCTGGAGGCACTGGAATTAAAACCCGAGGCGCAGGCCAGTCTTCCGGATGCCGCGCTGGTGCGGCTCTACGAGGATTGCGTCGCCTGGTTCGGCGACCCGGACCTGTCTTTCGAACCGCTGCTGCCGGAAACGGATGCGACGCTCGATGCGCGCGCTGACGCGCTGGTGGAGTGGTGCCGCGGCTTTCTCGGCGGGCTTGGCCTCGCCGGCATTTCCGCGCGCGCCGGCATGTCCGCGGACGCCAGCGAAATCCTGCATGATCTGAGCACGATTGCAGGATCGCGTTTCGAATACGCCGATGCTGAAGAAGACGAGAATGCGCTCGCCGAAGTGATCGAATTCATTCGCGTCGGCGTATTGCTGTTGCACGCGGAATTGAACGCGCGGCCCGGCGCGATGACGGTACACTGAATGATCGACGCCAAGGAATACGCCCGTCGCCGCAAGCAATTGATGCGCATCATCGGTGACGACGCGATCTGCATCGTGCCTGCGGCGCCCGAGCGTGTGCGCAATAACGACAGCCACTATCCTTATCGTCAGGACAGCGATTTCCACTATTTGACCGGGTTTCCTGAACCCGAAGCCGTACTCGCCCTGATCCCGGGCCGCGAACATGGCGAGGCGATCCTGTTCTGCCGCGAGCGCGATGCCGAACGCGAAGCCTGGGACGGCAAGCGCGCCGGTCAGGAAGGCGCGGTGCGCGACTTCGGCATGGATGATGCGTTCCCGATCGACGACATCGACGACATCCTGCCCGGCATGATCGAAGGACGTTCGCGCGTTTATTACCATTTCGGCCGCGACACCGAGTTCGACGTCAAGCTCATCGGCTGGGTCAATCGCGTACGCGCACTGATCAAGCGCGGCGCGCGCGCTCCGCACGAGTTCGTCGCGCTCGGCCACATCCTGCACGACTTGCGTCTGTACAAGACGCGCGACGAACTGCGTCTGATGCGCAAGGCGGCAAAGATTGCAGCGAGCGCGCACGTGCGCGCGATGCGCAAAGTTCGCGCCGGCATGAACGAGCACGAGATCGAAGCCGAGTTGCTGCACGAGTTTCGCCGGCACGGCGCCGTCGATAGCTATCAGCCGATCGTCGGCGGTGGCGACAACGGCTGCGTGTTGCATTATCACGCCAACAATGCGCCGCTCAAGGACGGCGACTTGCTGCTCGTGGATGCCGGCGCCGAATACGAGTGCTACGCGTCCGATATCACGCGCACGTTTCCGGTCAATGGCAAGTTCTCGCCGGAACAGCGTGCGTTGTACGACATTGTGCTCGCCGCGCAACGCGCGGCAATCAAGGAGATCCGGCCGGGCAAACCGTTCGGCGCGTATCACGACGCCGCCGTGCGCGTGATCACCGCGGGATTGATCAAACTCGGCCTGCTCAAGGGCGGCGTCGACAAGAACATCCGCGAGCACACTTACCGAAAGTTCTACATGCACAAAACCGGGCACTGGCTCGGCCTCGACGTGCACGACGTCGGCGCCTATCGGGTCGACGGCGAGGATCGAGTTCTCGAACCGGGCATGGTGGTCACGGTCGAACCCGGCATCTACATTGCGCCGGACGCGAAAGGCGTGCCGGCGAAATGGCGCGGCATCGGCATTCGCATCGAGGACGACGTCGTTGTCACGCGCGACGAAGCGGAAGTTCTCACCACTGCGGTGCCGAACGACGCGGACGAGATCGAGGCGCTGATGGCGCAGGCGCGCAAGTAGCATGCGCGCGTTCGTGCTGTTGCTGTGGTTCGTCACCGCGTGCGCGCGCGCAGCGACCGTGCCCGTCCACTTCGGTCTGTTCGATACCGTGCATACCGCTGCGCCGGCTGGCGCGGCCAAACGCGCCGTCGTACTCATCTCGGATTCGAGCGGATGGAGTGCACGCGACGAAGCGCTGGCGACAGCGCTTGCCGGTGACGGTGCGCTCGTGTTCGGCGTCGACCTTCCGATCTATCTGAAGCAAATGCTGTCGATCGACGAGAAATGCGCATTTCCGGCCGGCCATTTCGAGGAAATGATTCACTGGATGCAACGCGAGCAGAAACTGGACAAGTTTATTTATCCACTTCTGGTCGGCGATGGCGCCGGCGCCACGTTCGCCTACGCGCTCGATGCGCAGGCGCCCGCAGGCACGTATGCGGGGCTGATCACGCTCGGCTGGGATGCGTCGTTGCGTCTGCCCAAACCAGTTTGCCACGGTGATGTCGGCAACATGACCGCGCCGGACGGCGCCGGCGCCTTCCGTGTCGTGCCGGTGCGCAAGCTCGCCAATCCGTGGCTGCCGCAGCCGTTCGCACCGGGCGCTCGCCGTGTCGGCGTACTCGAAAAGTTGCCGGCGCGCGTAAAGAACTGGCTGACGCCTGCGGCGAACGACGCCGGTGTTGCGCTCGTCGCCGACATCGACTGGCTCACCGCGCGTGCGGAATCCGCGCCGCCGCTGCCGAGCGATGTTGCGGACCTGCCGCTGGTCGAAGTGCAGGCGCAAGGCGAATTCGCGCAGCGCGTCGCGATCATCCTCACTGGCGACGGCGGCTGGGCGGGTCTGGATATCGCCGTCGCCGACCAGCTGGCCAAACGCGGCATTGTCGTGGTCGGCCTGAACACGCTCAAGTTTTTCTGGCAGACACGCAAACCCGTCGAAGCCGCCGACGCGCTCACGCGCATCATCGGCCATTACGGCGCGCAGCACCCACGCGCTGATTTCGTCGTGCTCGGCTATTCGTTTGGCGCAGCGCTGTCGCCCGTCGTGGTCAATCGAGTGCCAGACGCCGCGCGCGCGCGCATCGCCGCGCAGGTGCTGATCTCGCCGGACCCGGAAGCTGTGTTCGAGATCCACGTCGGCGACTGGTTCGGTTCGACCAAGCACGAAGGTGCGATCCCGATTCTGGCGGAGATCGGCAAATCCAAAGTGCCGGTGATCTGCGTACACGGCCAGGACGAAGACGACAGCTTCTGCAAAACCCTGCTCGGCAGACCCAACGTGCGCGAACTCGTGCTGCCCGGCGGGCATCACTACAACGGTGATTACGACAAGCTCGGGGCGGGGATTGCGGGAGCGTTGCCGAAGAAGTAGCTGATATCGACATGCGCTGGTTTTCGGCGTAGCGTAGCAAGCGTCGCTGGCGGTAGGAGAAAATCATGGCACGCGTTCCGGTCATCAGCTCGCCGTGTCCACTGCGCTGGAAATCGATGCCGAGCGCCGGCATGGATTTCTGCGGTCAGTGCAGCCGCCGTGTGCATAATCTTGATGGTCTCAATGACGCCGAGCGCCAAGCATTTTTCGCGACTTGCTCGGGCGAGGTTTGCGTGGCGTACACCGTGAGACGATCGAGCGCGCTCGCCGGTGTGCTGGGCTTGGGTGTCGCGGCCGCGGCGCTGGCATCCGGTACTCCTGCAATGGCCGAGGAATCCGTCGTGCAGCCGGTCGTGACGGGTCCGACCTGTGATCCCAATGCGAAGGAGCAGGCGCTCGAAACCATCATCGCCGGCGGGACGACTGCGGCTGCGCAATGGGTGGACGAACGCGAGGCCAAACTGCCGGAGCGGCCGCAGATCGGGGAGATCGACGCGACGGAATGGTTGCCGACGCCGGCCTCCAGGTAAGCTAGTTTTCGCGGACTGCGCCGACTTTTTCGATTTTCAGCAGCGGCAACTGTGCCAACAACGTGTCGAATTCGCCGGGGTCGCCGCTGCCGACCGCGAGCGCGACATGCGTCGAATCGAAACTGTTCAATGCTGCGTCGTAGCTCCGCCAGCGTGCGCCGTCCCATGCTTGAACCCAAGCGTGAGGACTGAAGACATCTTTTTTACCACTGAAGCGGTCCGAATAGGCGAGCCCGGCGACGACGCGCGTGGGGATGCCCTGCGCTCGCGCGAGCGCCGCGAGCAGCACGGCGAATTCGGTGCAGTCGCCGGAACCCGTATGCAGCGCCGTGAGCGCATCGCTGTAGCCGAGAAAGTCGGCGTGACCGCTTAACATTCGGTGCACGACAAGCTCTTGCAGCTTGCGCATGCGGAAGTTCACGCTCGCGCTATGCGGTACGGTGTTCAACGCGAGGTGATGTATTTCCGGATCGTCGTTCTGCACCCACGCATTGGAGGCAAGGTAGAGCGCGAGTTCAGCAGTCGTCGGGCGTTCCGTGTCGCCGCAGGCATCGCAAATCGTCACGACAGCGCGAGCACCATCGAACACGGTAGCCTGCTCCATGGTCTGCGCGACCCGAGGGCGCTCGCCGTCGGACCGAACGATGACGTAGCGCAGTTTACGGTGCTTGAACCAATCCGGTATTTGGACCGGTGATCGCACGACGAGCCGATCCATTGGATCCACCGGCTGCGCTACGGGTGCATCGCATTCGTGCTCGCACGGCGTCCATGTCAATCGCGTACCGAGCAGGTTGGATTCGATGCGCTCGATGTTGCCCTCGGTGTCGAACCACGTGTCTTCTTGCGCGCCTTTCCTCGAGGCCCCGCTGGTTGCACGCACATGAACCTGATTCGTCGGCGTGTCGGCGATGATATTCGCGCGAACGTGGCCGGACGTCCGACGCACCGGATCGAAGATCAGCAGGTCGATCGCTGACTGGTCATGTTTCCACAGTGCCGCGAAGCGTTCGCTGCGGTCAGGCGTAAACAGAGTGTCGCCGGGGAGATCGATTGATTGATCGACAGGCGAGGTCGCGATCTTCAGTGACTTGTCGCTGCTGAACGTGGCGTGCAAAGTTTGATGCACGGTCCCCGCCGTGAGTTCGTAATCGAACGCCAACGGTTTGCCGGCTGCCGAGCTCCGGAATTCGATGTGACGCTGCATACGCGAATCGTGGCCGAGCTCACGGACGAACAATGTCACGGTTTCGCTTTGCTGATTCTCATTTGCGACAATCCGCTGTTCTTCGCGCGCGTAGCCGGTGCGCACGCCGTCGACCGACAACGTGAACCAACGGGCATTCGTCGCGGCATTCGCGCACGGCGAGGCGATTATCGCTGCCGCGAGCGCGACGCAAATGTAAGTCGATCTCACTGCTAACCAATCAACAAGCGCCGATACCCACCCGACACCAGCGCCGCAATATCGATCAGCAAGCCGGGCACCCACACGCCGCGCGGATAGGCCAGATATGAGCCGATCCATTCCGGCTTGAACTTGTCTTTGTAGCGGCGCACGCCTTGATAGTTGTAGAGACGATTGCCGTACTGGAACGCCAGCGCGGCGAGGCGTTCGTTGACGCGCGCGTACGGGTTGTCGCCGACGCGTGACAGCGGGGCCATGCCGAGGCTGAACAGTTCGTAGCCTTGTTCCTGCGCCCACAGCATCACTTTCGCAAACAGGAAATCCATCGTGCTGCGTGGCGTGTCGGCGACATGGCGCATCAGGTCCACGCTGGCGTGGCCGCCGGGTCCGTAGGGCGGCAGCACGTTGGCGAACGCGATCAGTTCGCCGTCGCGGCGTACCAGCCCGAGCGGACTCCAGGAAAAATACTCGGGATCGAAGCGGCCAAGCGAAAAGCCTTTTTCGCTGCTGCCCTTGTCGGCGAGCCAGGCGTCGGAGACGCGCTCCAGATCGGTGAGCAACGCGGTATCGAACGGCGGGTATACAAGTTCAAAAGTCAACTTTTCCTTGACCGCACGGTTCGTTGCCTGACGCAGATCTTCCCAGCGCTTGCCGGTGAGCGAGAATTCGTCGAGCCGCACGAGCGCGAGTTCGCCGAGCTTGAACAGGTCGAAGCCGTGATCGTGGTAGAGCGAAAGATCCGGTTCCAATACTTCATAGAACACCGGCACGCGATCCTGCGCATCGGCAAAATGGCGAAAATCCAGGATCGCCCGCGCAATGCCGGCATCGCTGCCGCATGGCGAGCCGAGCGCGACGAGGCGGTCGCGTACTGAACCGTAGGCGATGACGGCTTGATGATCGGCGGCCCAGAACAGATGCTTGTCGGCCATGAATGTCAGATGCGCGAACTCGCCGCCGCCATGCGTTGCGTACAACGCTTTTGCGCGCACGAGTTCCTCGCGATCGGGCAATGTCAGCTGCGGACGCTTGACTGCGAACGCCTGCCAGATCAAATAGATCACGAGGCCGAGCAACGCGGCCGCAAGGCCACGACCCATGCGCGAGGTGTGTTCGCCGAAGCCGATATAAAACAGGTCGAACGAATCGTCACCCAAAACCTGCGCGACGCCGATCGCGAAGAACACCAGCACACAGACGCCCAAGCCCGCATACCAGCCGAACGTTGTCGCGGAGGTCAGCGTCATGGCGCGGCGCGTGAACACGCGCTTGCGTGTGCGCAACAGTGCGGCGACTGCGAGCAGAAACAGCGCTTCGCCGAAATGCAGGCCTTTGGTCACGGCCAACGCGGCACTGATCAGCAGCAGCCATTGCGCGACGCGATACGCCAGGCGCAGACGACCGTCGATGCCACGTGCGAGCCCGAGCAGGATCACGCCGGACAGAATCGAAAACCAGTTCGAACTTTCCACCGCGAGAATCGGCAAGCTCGCGCGGACTTGTTCGACGTGCTCGCTCACCGAAGGAATCGCTGCCGAAGCCAGCTGCATGGCGCCGGCGCCGAACGTCAGGATCGCCAGCAGGCGCGTGCCGAGATCGCCGAGCAAAGTCACCGGCAGGCCGAGCACGCCGAACAGCGGGTGGCCAGCCAGACGCGTGCGCAGACGCGTGAGCATCGGTGAACGCCGCGTCAGCATCTCCGAACCCATGAACAGCGCCATCAGCAACGGCAGCAGGTAGTAGGCGATGCGGAACAGCATCAGGCCGGTGACGATCGCCGCCTTGTCGTAACCGGCTTCGGTCAGCGCGAGCAAAATCAAGCCATCGAACACGCCGAGTCCGCCCGGCACCTGGCTTACCAGGCCGAGCACGCCAGCGCCGGCAAACGCGCCGAGCAGCAGGCCGGGTTTGACGTGCTCGCCGGTAATGTAGATGCAGGCATAGAGCGTCGCCGCGGCGAGCAGCCAGTCAAGCAGCGAGACGAGTGTGAGTTGGATTTTGAGCGGCCACGATGGCAGCCCGACATCGGCCGGCAGCCAACGCATCAGCGGGCGCCGCGTGGTCAGGATAAAATATAAAGGCAGATAGAGAGCGGCGCCGATCAGCACCGCGGCGGCAAGCCAGCGCTGCGCGGTACCGGCGGTCAACGGCATCGAGCTTGTCGCCAGGGTGAGGATGACGAGCAACGACAGGCCCGACATCAGCGACAGCGCCTGCATGCCGATCAGCGCGGCGGCGCGCGACAGCGGCACGTTCAGGCCGCTCAGACCCATCAGGCGAATACTCGCGCCCATTGCGCCGGACAGGTTCAGCGTGTTCGCCATGCTGTTGGCGACGAAGGCCAGGCGAAAACAATCGCCGGCGTGCAGCCCGAGCGAAAGCCAGCGCGCAATGAGGAAATCGACGCAGCCGGTGAAAGCCACGCCGAACACGGCGAGCATGGCGACGCCGAGCGCCGGCAGAGTCGGCACGTCGAGCAGCGCACGTTGCACTTCCACGAGCGGAAAGGTGCCGAGCTCGTGCCACAGCAGCCACACCGTCAGCGCCAGGAACGCCGTCGGTACCATCCAGCGCAGCTTGGCGAGCGCACTCGGTGCGGTCGACGCGATGGCGGACGTTTCGTTCATCCGGTCGCGGCAGAAATCAATTGTCGGCGGTCGCGGCGCGCGCCGCGGCCCCGTGATCGCGCAATTCGATCAAGCCCGCACGGTATTGCGGCATCCAGTTGCGCGGCACGCCGAAGCCGTGACCCACCTTCGGCAGCATGATCACTTTTCCATTTTCTACTCTGTCCACAAACGCGACTGTCGCCGGCGGATTGCAGACCTGATCGACTTCGCCCTGCAGCACGATCCACGGCGTCGGCACGCGCGGTACCGTGTTGAAGATCGGCCAATACGGCGCGTGCGACATTTTCGTCGCGGTGAGGCCGCCGGCGCCTTCGCACCATGGTTTGTGAATGATGAGGTCCGGACAGAAGCCGAGAGTCATCGCGCCGCCGTAGCGCGTGTCACCGGCCTCCGCCAGCGCCGCATAGGCAATTGTTGCGCCGGAGGAGTAGCCGATCAGTACCGGCGGGAACGCGGCCGGAATTTTCATTTCCTTTTTTACTGCGTCGCCGATGCGATCGAGCAGGCCGGCGGCATCGCTGCACTCGCCGTTGCTCGCTTCGAGCGCCTTCAGGTAGGCCGGGGTGCTGAAACCGGCCACCCAGTAGCCGAGTTCCGCCGCGGTCTGCGCCATATCCCATACGCCGAGGTTCCAGCCGCCGTCGCCGGACAGGAACAACGCCATGCCGCGCGCCGCACCTTGCGGCGCATAGATCGTCACTTCGCCAATGCCCGGATACTCGATGATACGCGCGGCCTTGGGATCATGCGCTGGCGGTTTGGGTTTTGCCGGAGCCGTCGTAACGGGCTTGGCGGATTTCGCCCGGGTCGAGTGGGATTTCGACGTTGCCGTTCTGGTCGACGCGGCATCGTCGGCGCATGCCGCACCGGCGAAGCAGATGGCGATTGCCGCAATGACAAGCTGCGGCAGAAGAGCTCTCAAAGAATAATTCGACACGATGGCTTTGCCGGACTGGCCGGCTCCTTGCTTTTCGGATATTTGCGCCGGACGGCGCGAATACCGATTATCGCATTCTTTGCGCTGCCTCCCACAAAGTGCGCGGGACCTAATTCGCCGCAAATGCATCCCGCGTCAGGTTTTCCGGATCGCCTGCCGTGCAGACGACATCGTCCTCGATGCGGATGCCGCCGTAGTGGCGGAACTTGTCGACCTTTTCCCAGTTGATATCCCTGGACTGCGGTGAATCCTTGAGTTTGCTCAGCAGCAGGTCGATGAAATAGATGCCCGGTTCGATCGTCACGACCATGCGCGGCTGCAGCGTGCGCGTGAAGCGCAGAAAAGGGTGTGCGTTCGGGCGCGGGATCGTGCCGCCGGATTCGTCCTTCTGGAAGCCGGCGACGTCGTGCACCTGCAAGCCAATCGGGTGGCCAAGCCCGTGCGGAAAAAAAGCCGTGGACACGCCGCTTTCCACCGCGCTTTCCGCGCTCAGGCGGATGAAGCCCTGCTCGCGCAGAATGCCGGCCAGCACGTGATGCGCCTGATCGTGCAGCTGCGGATAGCTCTGGCCATCGCGCACCTTGCTCACGAACGTGCGCTGTGCGGCGTCGACTGCATCGACCAGCATCTGGAATTCGCTTGCCGCCGGTGCGGCGTAGGTGCGCGTGATGTCGCTCGCGTAGCCGTGGTAACTCGCGCCGGCGTCGATCAGGAATGAATCGGCACGCGCGGGCGGAGAGCGATTCAGATCCGTGTAATGCAGGATCGCGCCGTGCTGGTTCAGCGCGATGATATTGCTGTACGGCAGCTCATTGTCGGTTTCGTGCACGGCGCGCAGATACGCCATGTGAATATCGTACTCGGAAGCACCGCTGCGGAATGCGGCTTCCGCGGCGCGATGCGCGCGCGTGCCGAGCTTGCTCGCTACACGCATCATGCCCAGTTCGTAGTCGGTCTTGTAACTGCGATGCCAGTGCAGATAGTTCAGCACGGCTTCCGGATTGTTCGGGCGCGTGGAGTCGAGCGCGATATTGTCTTCGCCGATAATCGCGCAGCGCGTCAACGGCGGCAATTGCGCGAGTGCTTCCCTGGCTTCGCGGATGATGACGACATCGAAATGCTCGACCCAGTAGCCGGCCGGCGCTTCGGGTACCACGTGCCAGTAATCGCGTGGCTGCAGATAGACGAGTTTCGGTTTGCGGCCCGGCGTATAGGAGATCCACGAGCCCGGCGCTTTTGTCACCGGCAGCCAGTGCTTGAAGTGCGGATTCACCGCGAAGGCGTAATCGCGATCGTCCAGAAACTGCTGGCGCGGCATACCCGCGGCGATCAGCAGATGATCGAAGCCGCCACGCGCGAGCGCGGCGTCGGCGCGCGTTTTCAGTTCACGCAGATGTTCGGGATAAAGTTGAGCGAGCAGATCCGACATGGCAGCACTCGTGATGGCGAGCGCCTATTGTGCCACGTCACGCCAAATGGCCGCCGGGACTCATGACCCAGTCGTACAGCACATTGTAATCATCGGGTGCGATATCGATGATGCGAAAACCGCTCCAGTACTGGCCGGGCACGTTCGCCGCCTCGCACCATTGCTCGTGCACCCCGACTTCGAGCTGATGCGATTTGGCGCTTGCGCCGCTCGGCAGTTGGAACTGGAACTGAAACAGCGCGTCTTCGGGCAGCTTGCGGCTGGTGATCAACAGCATGCCGTCGATCGACAGGTTGCCGACATGGCCGATCTGCGCTCCGGTGATGGAGTCGGCGACCTGGATCGCTTGGTGTGCGCGCTTGCGCTGGCTGCGCCGATGCTCAGACATTGCGTTCTCCGAGGCTCAGGCCGGCTTCTGTGCCGCATCGCGGCCGATCAGTTGCCGCAACGATGCCATGATGGATTTCCAGGCGCGATCCACCAGCGATTCCTGATCCGGTTCGATGATAAAGGCCTGCTCGTGCACCAGGTCCTGGGCCAGCTGCTGCAGGGATTTTTCCTCGGCGCGCACGCCACGCTGGTTGACGAACAACGCATGTCCGGTCACGGTCGAGTACCAGGCCAGCTTGCGGCGCGAACGTTCGCCTTGCTGATTGATGATCAGCTCGAACCATGTGCCGAACGGCAATGACTTCAGGCGTTCGAGCATGCTCGCTTCGACACTGCCCGCGGGGAAGTCCTTGTGTCCGTGCGCGCTCTTGTGTGGCGTCGATGCGGCTGCATCATCGCCAAGATGCGGCTTGTTCTTGAGCTTGATGGCGATTTCCGTGCTCGAACTCGGATCTTCGCCGTGCGCATGTTCCGGCTCGAACAGGCGTTTGATGATCGTCTGGATGTCATCGCGGTGATAGCCAACCTGGTCCAATGCAGTGGCGATATCCTCGCGCAGCGCGCCGGGAATCTTCGCATCACCGCTGCGGCTCGCGTTCGTCTCCAGCAGTTTGTCCGCGACGGCGAGTCGATGCGCATACGCCTCGCTTTGTTCGCCCTGACGCAGCAAAGTCAACGCGAGAACATCGGTCCACGCCTGTTCCAGCAGCGTGCGCACGAGCTTGCTCGGACGCGCGGCGGCGACGCGCGAGGCTATGGCGTTGCGTGCCTGCTCGCGCGCCAGGCTCAGCTTCTCGCGTCCACGCGCTGCGTCCACGTGTCGGCGTTCGGCCACTTCGGCCTTGCGCGTCAGCGTGTGCATGTGTTGCGTCAGCTCGCCGACCATGTCTTCGATCAGGGCGAGATTGCCGTCGAAATCCTGAGTCACGCGGTCGACGACGAGCTGCATCTTGTCGACCAGGCCACGATCGGTCGCGCCATCGGGCTCGGCGAGCCAGAAGTTGCCCGTTTCCGCGATCGTGTTGAGCAACTGGCGCGCCGGATGCGCGCGACGCGTGAAGAAAGTCTTGTCGCGCAAGGCGACGCGCAGCAACGGTACCTGCAACTTCGTCATCAGCGATTGCGTGCTGCCGTGCGGACGCGAGTGGCTGGTCAGGTAGTCGAACAGCATGCCGACCAGGTCGATCGTGTCGGAATCCTCGTCTGACAGGCGCGGCGTCTGACCGCTTGGGGCGACTTGACGCAGATGGGCCAGCAGTTCCTGCTTGAGCACGCCAACCGAACGCTGCGCAAGCTTGCCGTCTTTCAGCATCGGTGAGATCGGCTGCGCCTGCAGCGCGCCAAGGACAGCCTGCACCTCGCCTTCGTTGGGAACATAGCTGTCAGTGGTTCGGACTCCTGGAACAGCGGGGTGGCGGCCACTGAGCAGTTCGCGCATCATGCCGAAAAATTCCGTGTCGCGCGCATCGTTGCCGCCAGCACTGGTTGCCGGCATCGCCGCCGCGGATGTGTGCGAATAATTCGTCACGGCTCTTTCTCGCGCACCAGAGTCTGGGATCAATCCCAAATTCGAAGCACCTTCGGCGACTGGCGCCGGCGCATGGGCCGCCGGGTGTCGGTGATCGACGGCCGCATCTTTCGGCCGCGGCGCGACCAGCAGGTGCAGATGACTCAGGATGCGATGCTCGACGAAATAGCGGTTGATCGCCGTATACAGTTCATTCAACGCTTCGGCGCTGGTGCGATCGAAAGCGTGATACAACCAGACGCGGTGTTCCATGCTGATTTCGATGCAGGCACAGGCGTGGCGCAGCGCATCGGCAAAACGCGCCGGGCCGATCGGCAGGTGTTCAGCGTCGATGATCGGTGTCGCGGCAAGCACGGCGAAACGATGGCCGAGCGCAAACAGCGCCTGCGCCTGACGGATTTCAGCGCGCGTGGAAAATTCCTGCAGTGCGAGCGATTCCTCCAGCTCGCCGGTATGCACGAGCGTGAGTTCCTTTGGCGGGTTGGGAGTTGGGCCCGTGGGGGCGGCGCTGGTGTTTGGCGAGTTGAAGCGCGCCAGCGCGTCTTCCAGCGCCAGCATGAAGCGGGGTCCGATATCGGCGCGCCCGCGCTTGATTTCGCGAAGGGTTTCGAAGCACCGATATTGGAGCTCGCCGCCACGCAGCTGTTCGGCACGCTTGAATAATTGCGCTTCGAAGTCATCCAGTGTTGCCACCAGCACCCGCTCCAGGCTCGTGGAGCACAAGCCCAGCACTCCTTCGAGCAAATGCAGGACGCGCGGCGGCAGGTCGCCACGACTCGACAAAGCAAGCAATGGCGCTGCCGTGCGCGGCTTGGCCCCGGCGTTGCCTGTTGCCCGATTCATGCACCTCCCCCCGAAGCTGTCCGGACAATTCTAAGCCCAGGCGTGCTCGCTCGGCCAGTGCAAATTAGCCGGATGGTTGCCAGACCAGGTCCAGATAGCCGGATCGGCCGGGTGTGTTGTAGCCGTGGGCGAGTTCGTAGAAACGGTCGAACGCGTTTTCAAGGCGCGCGCCGAGCCGCCAATTGCGGCTGAGCAGGAAACTTGCGCGCAGATTCAGCAGCGCGTAACCGGGCAGAGTCACCGCGTTGACGTCGTCGCGTTTGCCGTTGGCGACGACTTCCACGCCGGCGCGGAAACGCTCGCCAAAGCCGCGCTCGATCACGCTGTCCAACTTTTTCTTCGGCCGCCGCAACAACTGCGTGCCACTGTTGCTGTTGCGCGGATTCTGCAGCGTCGCGTTGCTGTCGATCGACCAGGCGTCGCCATGCCACGCGTGCGTCAGTTCCACGCCATCGATCGCCGCACGTTCTATGTTGATTGCCTGGAACGTGTCGCCGCCGGAAAAGTCGACGAGATCGTGTACGCGCGTAGCGAACGCGCGCGCGCCGAAGCGATTGGCGCCGTCAATGCGCCATTCCAAACCCAGTTCCGCAGTGCGCGAACGTTCCGGATCGAGTGCCGGATTGCCGGCGTAATAACCGCCGTAGCCGGGTGAATACAGCTCGCCCAGATTCGGCGCGCGGAAGGCGGTGCCGTAGCTCGCGGTCACGCGTACATCGTCGGCGGCCTTCCAGCCGATGGCGCCGGAACCGGAGAACGCGCTGCCGAACTGGTTGTCGTGGTCATAGCGACCCGAGACTTCGCTGTCGAACGCGCCTTCTCGCGCGCGCCAGCCGGCGAACGCGCCGTCGGCATTGCGCGACACGTCGTACGGTGCGCCGAAGCCGGAACTGTCGATGCTGATGCCACGATCGTGCACGAGGTCGAGACCTGCAATGACGTGCTGGTTCGCCGCGACGGCGATGTCGTTCGTCCATGAAGCTTGTTCGCGTGTGGACCGATATGCGCTCGCGAATGCCGGGGTATCGATGTCTTCGCGCGACGTGCCGACCGAGATGCGCTGTTGCCAGTTGCCGGTCACGGCGCCTTCCAGGTTGACGCCGGCGGCCTGGTCGAGCGTGCGCGAATGGCCCTGGTCGAAATCATTGCCGCCTTCGTTGCGAAACAGACTGGCGGACAGCGTTTGCGCACCGAACTTGTACGCGCCTTGCATGACGGCGCTGTGGTTGTGCATGCCGTCGTCATCCGGATTGAATATGCAGTACGGATCATTCGGGCTGCTGCAGACGCCCGGATTCGTCGCCGAGAAACCGCCCACATGGCGCGCGCCGACCTGCACGCTGAAACCGCCGGCATCACTCCAGCCGCCGATACCGGCGCTGCCATCGGCGCTGCGATAGCTGCCGTAACTTGCCGCGATGTGCGGCGCGTCGAGCCTGCGCGTGAAGATCTGGATCACGCCGCCGATCGCGTCCGAGCCCCAATAACTCGCGCGCGGGCCGCGCACGATCTCGATGCGTTCCACGGCATCGAGCGGCAGGTTCTCGAACGCAAACGCGCCAGTGTTCGACGAGGCCACACGCACGCCGTCGATCAGGACGAGCACGTGATTGGAATTCGTGCCGCGCAGGAACACGTTGGTCTGCTCGCCGGCGCCGCCGGTGCGCACGATGTCCAGTCCGGCCTGCAGGCGCAGCACCTCGAGCACGTCCGGTGCATGGCTGGCATCGATATCGGCGCGCGTGATGATGCTGACGTCGGCGAGGCTCGCATCGACGGTTTCGGCGATGCGCGACGCGGTGACTTCGACGGTCGGTTGCAGCGCGGCTTCCTGCGCGCACAACGGCGCAGCCAGCGCGAGACCGATGGAAAAAGCAAGAAAGGATTTTTGCAACATTGTATAAACTCCGCTCACCCGCGATTGATGGCAAGGCGTGCGGAGTCGAAAGGATGGCCGCAATGGCCGCCCTCGTTGCCCGCCGCAACGTCTTGAGCTA
>Ga0207674_10002484_pt1 | contig 23238 bp, 24 predicted proteins | sample KBSCornC72_FD_184303 | JGI IMG/M metagenome (GOLD analysis project Ga0207674, IMG submission 184303) | Corn rhizosphere microbial communities from Kellogg Biological Station, Michigan, USA - KBS Corn C7-2 (SPAdes) (version 2) | ecosystem: Host-associated > Plants > Roots > Rhizosphere > Soil ...
CGGTGGAGGTGGGGGCGGAGGAGGAGGAGGAGGCGGGGGCGGCGGGGGTGGCGCCGGAGGTGGAGGTGGGGGCGGCGGTGGTGGAGGAGGCGGCGGTGGCGGTCCGGCGGCTGCCCGGAGCGCCACGAGCTGGCCGATCGCCGCGTTCGGAGCCCAGCCCTGAGTCGAGGCGGTCATGTCTCCGGTTGCCCCGGCATGGATCTCCACGTACGTAGCGCCCTCGGCGTCGACGGACCACCGTCGACTGAGCCAGCGCGCGTCGAAGAGCTCACTCATTTCCACCGGCGGCCTGATCGTCTTGGCGGACGAGACGCCGAAGAAGCCGATCACCAGATCGCCGTCGGCCGTCGTGGTGACCGACGGCGCCACGAAGTTCCGGCTCTCGGGGGTGAAGGCGCCGCTGTGGGAGTCGACGGGCATGGACACGTCGGCGCCCTTGACGTCGACGATCGAGCCCGCGACGGAGACCGACGACGCGAGCGTCCACGTATAGGTCGACGGCTCCGAGGACCCCGCGACCTTGTAGTAGAGCGCCTGCGTCAGCTCGACGTACCCGGGCGCGCTGCTGTCGCGGCGAATCAGCGTCCAGCCGCTGGGGGCCGTGATCGAACCGGTCCCGGACAGGCGGGCGTGCACCGATGCGACGAGGACGTCTCCGGCTTCTTGACCTTTCGGCCGTGGGATCGTGACGCTCGATCCGAACGTGCTCGCGGTCACGACGTTCGCGGCCACCGGCGAGTTTCCGAGGGCCGGCTGCGAGCCGGCAATCGTGATGCCTAGGGCCACGCCGAGCGCGACGAACAGCGCATGTCGGCGCAGTCGGACAACCCTTCGCCGATCGGGGCTTGCACTACGGGACGTACGGAACACGGGCAGCTTGCTCACGCCTTCCCCCTTTCCGGGCAAGCGCTGTGCGGGGCCGCTACTACTCCGCAGAGAGTTGAAGGTGACCGGCCCTGACCTGGGCCTGACCCTTCACCGCCAGCTGGGCTCTGGCTATCTGGGCTTTCGAAGCGGGTCTTTTACCGAATCACAAGCCGATTTGGCCAATCGCGCTCCCGAAAAAGCGTGCAAAGAGCGTCTTTTCCGGAGCGGGCGAGCCGGATCGCGTGCGCCTTGTAAGACTGTCGCGTGACGATGGGGTCAGTCGTCGCCCAGGACACGCCTGCTCGATCCGCGCCCGAACGCCTCGGGCCGATCAGCCCTGAGCTCGTTCTCGTCGACCCGGTTCTCGCCGAGCTGGCGCGAGATCGCCTGCCCGAGCCGGTCCGGGCTCCGAGCGGCCGCGAGCCGGCGCGGCCTGTCCCGCCTCCGCCTCGTCGGGGGCCGCGCCGCCTGCGTCGGACCGTCGCTCTCGCGGTCGCCGTCTTCACCGCCGGTGCGGTGGCGCCGCAGTTCCTCGGGAAGCGCGAGCCGGGCGCGCCGGAGAGCCTCGAGGTTCGACCCCTTCCTGCGCGGACCGAGTCGACGCCGAAGCCCGAGCATCGTTCGACCGCGCCGGCGAGAGGTGTGCGTGAGCGCGCGACCTCGAAGGTCTGGGCGGCGAACGTCCTGGGCGTCACCGCGGACGTCTCGTCCAGGGGCGTGAACATCGTCTGGAAGCGGCCGATCCGCTCGGATCACGTCGTCGTCGTCCGAAAGCGAGATCCCGGCGAGACAAGCGTCGTGGTCTTCCGCGGCCGGGCGGGGAGCTACCGCGACGCAACCGCGCGCTCGTGCAGCGAGTACCGGTACACGATCGTGAACTACGACCGCCGCGGCCGTCGGTCGACCGGTGTGCTGACGTCCGTCGTGACGCCGGGCTGCGCGTAACGAGGCGCCGTGCCCGCTAAGGTCGGGCGCGTGAGCACCGACGTGTCGCTTCCCCATGGCACGGTCACGTTCCTGTTCACCGACATCGAGGGCTCCACGCGCCTGCTCCAGGAACTCGGCGACGGGTATGCGGACGTGCTGGCCGAGCACCGCCGCACGCTGCGCGAGGGGTTCGCGCGCCACGGTGGCGTCGAGGTCGACACCGAGGGCGACTCGTTCTTCGTCGCGTTCGCGAAGGCGTCCGACGCTCTGGCTGCGGCCGGCGCTGCGCGGGAAGCGCTCGCCGACGGGCCCGTCCGCGTACGTATGGGCCTGCACACGGGCGAGCCGATCGTGACGGACGAGGGCTACGTGGGGCTCGACGTCCATCGTGCGGCGCGCATCGCCGCTGCGGGTCACGGCGGGCAGATTCTCGTCTCGCAGTCGACGCGGGATCTCGCGGGCGACGATCGCCTACGCGACCTCGGCCTGCACCGGCTCAAGGACCTCACGGCTCCGGAACGGCTCTACCAACTCGACGACGGCGAGTTCCCGCCTCTCAAGAGCGTCGACCAGACGAACCTCCCGGTGCAGCCGACGCCGTTCGTGGGCCGCGACCGAGAGCTCGCGGAGGTGCTGGGCCTGCTCGACGCGAATCGCATCGTCACGCTCACCGGCCCAGGCGGCTCGGGCAAGACGCGGCTGGCGCTCCAGGCGGCAGCGGAGAGCGTCGAGCAGTACGGGGATGGCGTCTGGTTCGTGTCGCTCGACGCGGTCCGGGATCCAAACCTGATCGAGCCGACGATCGCTCGCGTGGTCGGCGGCCCGGACAACCTGCACGAGTTCTTGGCCGGCAAGCGCACGCTGCTCGTGCTCGACAACCTCGAGCAGCTGCTGCCCGAGGCGGCGGCGATCGTGGCGCGGCTCGACGCGCGAGTTCTCGCCACGAGCCGAAGCCGTCTCAACGTCGGGACCGAGCAGGAGTTTCCCGTGCCGACGCTGCCGGCCGACGACGCGGCGACCCTCTTCACGCAGCGCGCGCGGCAGCTCGAGCCCCACTTCGAGCCCGACGAGGCGGTGGCGCGGATCGCCGAGCGTCTCGAGGGCCTGCCGCTGGCGATCGAGCTCGCAGCGGCTCGGGTCAAAGTGCTCACTCCGGCACAGATCCTCGAGCGCCTCGGCGGCAGCCTCGACCTTCTGACCTCCGGGGCACACGATGCGCCCGAGCGGCAGCGCACGCTGCGCGGGACCGTCGAGTGGAGCTACCAGCTCCTCGACGCCGAGGAGCAGCTCCTGTTCGCGCGGCTGGCCGTGTTCGCCGGCGGCTTCGAGGTCGACGCTGCGGAAGCTGTCTGTTCCGCCGAGCTCGACGTCCTCCAGTCACTCGTCGACAAGAACCTGCTGCGCCACGGGGAGGACGGACGGTTCTTCATGCTCGCGACGATCAAGGAGCTCGCGCTCGAGAAGGTCCGCGGCCTGGAGGACGAGGCGGCGCTCCGGCGGAGCCACGACGACTTCTTCGTCGGACTCGCACAAGAGCTCGACGCCCGCGAACGGTTCTCGGGGCTGCGCGATCTCAGCGCGGAGTCGCTCACGCGCTTCGAGCGTGAGCTGCCGAGCTTTCGCGCCACCCTCGCGGGGCTCGCCGATGGCGACCGCCGAGAAGACACGGCCCGTCTCGGCGCCGCGCTCTGGCGGTTCTGGCTGAACAGGACGCAGTACCACGATGCCGCCGATTGGCTCGAGCAAGCTCCGCTCGCCGATGCCGCGCTTCCGACAGAGGTCCGCGCCGCGGCCCTCAGTGCCGCCGGCGCGATCGCGTACTACACGCACGACGACATCGACGCCGCGGAGAGGTTCTGGCGCGAAGGGCTCGAGCTGAGCCGCGAGCAGGACGACCCGCGCGAGGTGGGAACGGCGTTGAGCTGGTTGTCGAGCATCGCGTGGCGCCGGCGCAACTTCGAGCTCGCGATCGCCTACCACGATGAGGCGATACCGCTCTTCGAGCGGGCCGGCGCCGAGGCGTTGCTGCTGAACGAGCTGCATTGGCTGGGCGACGTCTACCGCGACAAGGGGGACTTCGAGGAGGCTGAGCGCACGCTGGAAAGGACGGTGGCCCGGGCGCGAGCGCTCGGCTTCGACCAGCAGCTGACGAGCACGCTGCACAGCCAGGGAGACCTCTCGCTCGACCGTGGGGATCCCGATGCGGCGCTGCCGCGCTTTGCCGAAGCGCTCGCGTACGCTGTCGCAACCGGGAACCGGCGCGTGCAGATCTACTCAATCGCGGGCGTCGGGTGTGCGCTCGCGCTGAAAGAGGACGATGCCGCGGCCGCACGCCTCTGGGGGATCGCCGAAGACCAGGAGCGCCGGCTCGGCTTCCGGATGCTCCTCAACGAGCGCGAGCGGTACGAACGCGTGATGGCAGCGTCTCGCGGCCGCCTCGGCGCAACATTCGAAACCGAGCACCGCGCGAGTCTGGGGCTGACGCTCGAGCAGGCGGTCGCGGAAGCCGAACGGCTTGCCGGCCGGGCGTGACCCGTAACGCGCTGCGTCAAGTGGCGCGACCGCTCGCTTCCCACCCCGGCTTGGCTTGCGCCTCACGGGCTAACAGCCTCGTCCGTCGCGCCTCGTCGAGCCTAGCCGGTTTTCGAGGAACGAACCCAACAGGGGCGGCAGGACTCGAACCTGCAACCCCCGGTTTTGGAGACCGGTGCTCTGCCAGTTGAGCTACGCCCCTGGGTTGCGCTCCGATTGTAGTCGTGCTCTCTTCGGCCAGTAGAGTCGCGGCGTGTCGGCTCAGAGGCGGCTTCTCGGGGTGCTCTTTTTGTTCCTCGCGGTCTTCTTCATCGGGATCGCGTTCACGGCGGTCAAGGCCGGGGGGTCAGCGATCGTGATCGGGGTTGCGGCGGCGGTCCTTGCGCTCTGGATCGGGACATTGGGGCTGCGGGCGCTGCTCGCGAGTCGACCACGCTGAGGATTCGACGGCCGAGGGCCGTATTCTCTACGCGTGGTCCAGACCGACGAAACCGCCGCCCTCTGGCAGGAGTTCCAGAAGTCGCGCGACCAGGCGGTCCGCGACCGGCTGATCCTCACGTACGCGCCGCTCGTGAAATACGTCGCCGGCCGACTCGGAAGCGGGCTGCCCGCGCACGTCGACGAGGGCGACCTCGTCTCGTACGGGCTGCTCGGGTTGATCGGCGCGATCGAACGCTACGACCCCGACCGCGACGTCAAGTTCGAGACGTACGCGATCGCGCGCATCAAGGGAGCGATCATCGACGAGCTGCGCGCGATGGACTGGGTGCCGCGGTCCGTTCGTGCTCGGGCGCGGCACATCGAGCGTGCGATCGCCGAGCTGGAGGCGAAGCTGCACCGCGCTCCGACCGACGAGGAGATCGCGGCCAAGCTCGGCATCGAGACCGAGGAGCTCGACGAGAGCTTGACCGAGATTTCGCGCTCGTCGATCGCGGCGCTGGACGAGCTGTGGACGATCTCGTCCTCGGGCGGCGACCAGGTGGCGCTGATCGACACGATCGAGGACACGCAGGGCCCGGAGCCGCAGGCCGCGCTCGCGCAGACGGAGCTCAAGGAGGCGCTCGGCGAGGCGATCGCGCGGCTGCCGGAGCGCGAGAAGCTCGTCGTCACGCTCTACTACTACGAGGAGCTGACGCTGCGCGAGATCGGCGAGGTGCTAGGCGTGACCGAGTCGCGCGTGTCGCAGCTGCACACGAAGGCGATTCTGCGCTTGAAGGCCAGACTGTCCGGCGCGCCGTCCCGCGGCGACGGAGACTGAGCCGCCGCTTCTTAAGGCGCGCCCAGCCTCCTCCCTCTGGCGATGCTAGTGACGAAGTCGTCACCTGTCCGTGCCACATGCGGACCGGATCAGTGACGGTTTTTCCCCAGGACGACCCCCGCTAAGATCGCCGCACACCAGCCGAAAAGGAGTCTTCGTATGCCCGCAGTCGAGCCCGGAAAGATCCGCAACGTCGCAGTCGTCGGTCACCGCGGCACAGGCAAGACCTCGCTCGTCGAGGCGATGCTGTTCCAGGCCGAGGCGACGAATCGGCTCGGCGTCGTCGAGCAGGGCACGACGATCTCGGACTGGGACGAGGACGAGCAGCAGCGCCAGATGTCGATCGCCGACACGCTCTGCCACCTCGAATGGCAGGGCCGCAAGATCAACCTCATCGACACGCCCGGCGAGCCGAGCTTCCAGGGCGACGCGATCGCCGCGCTCCACGTCGTCGAGGGCGCGCTCGTCACGGTCAGCGGGGTCATGGGCGTCGAGGTGCAGACGACGAGGAACTGGGCCCGCGCGGAGGAGCTCGGCCTCGCGCGCGTGATCTTCGTGAACATGCTCGACCGCGAACGCGCGGACTTCTTTCGGGTCCTGGAGCAGCTGCGGGCGCAGTTCGGCACCCAGTGCGTCGCCGTCCACCTGCCGATCGGAGCCGAGCACGAGCTGAATGGCATCGTCGACGTCCTTCACATGACGAGCTACGCGAGCCCCGAGGGCGACCGCGAAGCCAAGCCGGTCGAGATTCCGGCCGAGCTGGCGGCGCAGGTGGACGAGTACCGGACCCAGCTCCTCGACTCGGTCGTAGAGACCGACGAGGCGCTCATGGAGCGGTACCTGGACGGGCAGGAGCTCTCGCCCGAGGAAGTCGCTTCCGCCCTCAAGAGCGCCGTCACGCGCGGCGAGCTCTTTCCGGTCATGTGCGGGGTCGCGACGAAGAACCTCGGCACGACCGCGGTGCTCGACCTCCTCGTCGAGGGTGTGCCGTCACCGGCCAAGAAGGGCTCGCCGATCGAGGTCGAGGGCGCCTCGAGCGCGGCGTTCGTCTTCAAGACGGTCGCCGACCCGTTCGCCGGCCGGATCAACGTCTTCCGCGTGCTCAAGGGAACCGTCTCCTCCGACGCGACGCTCGCCAACGTGCGGACGCACGGCAAGGAGCGCGTCGGCGCGCTGCTCACGCTCCAGGGCAAGGAGCACGAGTCGACGGACGCGTTCGGCGAAGGCGACCTCGGCGCGGTCGCCAAGCTGAAGGACGTGATGACCGGCGACCTCCTGCTCGACTCGGACCAGCAGGTCGAGCTGCCGAGCCTCGACTTTCCCGAGCCGGTGATGAGCTTCGCGATCACCCCGAAGGCGAAGGGCGACGAGGAGAAAGTCGCGACCTCGCTCCGCCGGCTGAGCGAGGAGGACCCGACGCTTCAGCTACGCCGTGACCCACAGACCGGCGAGCAGCTCGTCTCGGGCATGACGCAGATGCATGTCGAGGTCGCGGTCGATCGCCTCAAGCGACGATTCGGCGTCGAGGTCGACCTCAATCCGCCGCGCGTGCCGTACCTCGAGACGATCCGCAGGGAGTCGCGCGGGCACGGGCGCTACAAGAAGCAGACGGGCGGCCGCGGGCAGTTCGGCGACGCGCACATCGTCCTCGAGCCGATCGAGGGCCACACGGGCTACGAGTTCGTGGACAAGATCGTCGGCGGCGTCATCCCGCAGGGCTTCAGGCCGGCGGTCGACAAGGGCATCCAGGAGGCGATGGCCCAGGGCGAGCTCGCCGGCGCCCCGGTTCAGGGCGTCCGCGTTCTGCTCGTCGACGGTTCGTACCACACCGTGGACTCGTCCGAGATGGCGTTCAAGGTCGCCGGCTCGATGGCGTTCAAGCAGGCCTACGAGCAGGCGGACCCGGTGCTTCTAGAGCCGATCATGGAGGTCGACGTCACGGTCCCCGACGAGACCGTCGGCTCTGTCAACGGCGACCTCAACTCGCGCCGCGGACGACTCCAGGGCATGGAGCCGATCGCGGGCATGACGCGGATCAAAGCCGAGGTACCGATGGCCGAGATACTCACGTACGGCCAGGCGCTGACGTCGATGACCGGCGGCCGCGGCGACTACCACATGCAGTTCCTGCGCTACGACGAGGTGCCTAGCCACGTCGCGCAGAAGCTGATCGAGGAGTCCAAGAAGGAGAAAGAGGAAGCGAAGGTCTAGCGGAGACGCGCGTCGGCGCGTCCCCGCACGAAACCTTGGGCGTCACGCCGTCTGCGGCTGCGACTCCTTGAGGCGCTTGATCAGGTCGGCGACGTCTGCGAGCTCCTGCTCGAGGTCGCGCTGGTACTCCTCGAGGCGCTCGAGCACGCGCTCGGGCTCGTACCAGCGTCGACCGACGCCGCGATGACGGAAGTGTCTTCGTCCGTGGTGCATGTTCACCCCCTCTCCTCTTCGTAGCGCTGTCTGAACGTTTCGATCTGGCGCTCGATCTTCGTGAAGGCTTCGACCCACTGGGCCAGTACGCGCTGCCCGGACTGCGTGATCACGTAGGTGCGCTTGGCCGGCCCGGGCGCGTTGTCGTCCCAGGTCGAGTCGACGAGGCCGTCGCGCTCCAGCGAGCGCAGGATCCGGTAGAGGTTGCCCATGTCGATCCGCTCGGCGGGCATGAGCTCCTGGAGTTTTTCCAGCAACTCGTAGCCGTGGCCCGGGCTGTCTCGCAGAACGAGCAGGACGGCAGGCTCCGTAAAGCGCTCGAGCCTTGCCCGTACCTGCCACCTCCCGGGGCCCAGGCGCCGACGGCCGCGCGCGTGCCGGGGGAGCTCCATCCGGCCCCTCACACCACTCCTCCCAGCAAGTTACAGTGTAAAACACACATAGCGAGACGGTAGCACGCGGAGTGGGCGAGACGGCGTGGGCTATAGTCGCCGACTATGCGTTCGACGCGGACACTCGCCGTCCCACAGACATGCGCTATCTGCGAACGCACGCTCCTCCTCGGCGAGCGGACGATGCGCTACGCGCCCGAGGGCGAGGACTTCCTCGACGTCTGCCCGCTCTGCCAGGAGATCGCCGCGGAGCACGGCTGGGTCAAGGAGGGCAGTCCCACGACGCCGACCTTCGACGAGGAGCCGCGGAAACGACGCTTCAACCTCGGCGCGTTCCTCGACCCGCGCCGGGCCACGCCCGACGACTCGCTGGCGTCCGAGCCGATCTTGAGGCGGCTCTCGGACCAGGAGCGCGCCATGGTCGAGGCGTCCGAACTCTTCAACGCGAGCCCGTACCGCCGCACGGTCGGCGGAATCGGCAAGAGCCTCGGCGAGCCACACGCGAGCGTCATCCTGCTTTCGGGGGTGAACACCGAGGTCGTCGTGACCGTCGCGTGGGACATCTCCTGGTACCAGTACCGCGTCCTCCCCGAGTCGGCTCAACCGGTCCGGCTCGCCGAGCGCGGGCACGAGCTCGAGGAGCTCGAGCCGTCGTTCAGGGCCTGGAACGCGCGTGTCGACGCCGACGGTCGCGTCGTTCCGGAGATTGCCCGCCTCTAGAACCGTCTTACACTTAGACGGTGATCTACTGCGTGATCCCGCGTGAGCTCGAAGACGAGCTCTTCGACAAGATGGTCGAGTACTACAAGGACAACCCGAACGTGACCGTCATCGTGGACCGGCGCGAAGGGCCCGACCGACGGAAGCGCGGCGGCGACCCGGGCGGCAAGCGCGAGCTGCGCGACCGGCGGCGGCCTCGCATCCCGGGCACCTTCCTCGAGGCCGAAGCGGCCGACGAATAGAATCCGCGCCGTGGCCACCACGGGCGCGAAAACCTTCCAGAACTACATCGACGGCGAGTGGGTCGACGCCGCCTCCGGCGAGACCTTCGAGAGCACGAGCCCCGCGAACGGCGACGCGATCGGCGTCTTCCCGCGCTCGAGCACCGAGGACGTCGAGCGCGCCGTAGCCGCGGCGAAGCGCGCCTACGAGGACTGGCGCCTCGTCCCCGCCCCGAAGCGCGGAGAGATGCTCTTTCGCTTCGCGCACCTCCTGAGCGAGCAGAAGGAAGAGCTCGCCCAGCTCATGGCCCACGAGATGGGCAAGGTGCTGCCCGAGGCGCGCGGGGACGTCCAGGAAGCGATCGACATGGCGTACTACATGGGCGGCGAGGGCCGACGCCTGTTCGGCCAGACGACGCCGTCCGAGCTCCGCGACAAGTTCAACATGAGCATCCGGCAGCCGATCGGAGTCGTCGGCGTGATCACGCCGTGGAACTTCCCGATTGCCATCCCGAGCTGGAAGATGCTCCCGGCCCTCGTCTGCGGCAACACGGTCGTCTTCAAGCCGGCCACGGACACGCCGGCGCTCGGCGAGCGCTTCGTGGGGCTGCTCGTCGAGGCGGGCGTCCCCGGCGGAGTCGTCAACATCGTCCACGGCGGCGGGGGGCAGGTCGGCAACGCCCTCGTCGAGCACCCGGACGTCCCGGTCATCTCGCTGACCGGCTCGCGCGAGACGGGCGTCGCGGTCACGAAGACCGGCGCCGACCGCCTCAAGCACATCCACCTCGAGCTCGGCGGCAAGAACGCGATCATCGTCCTCGACGACGCGAGCCTCGACCTCGCCGTCGAGGGGATCATCTGGTCCGCATTCGGCACCTCGGGCCAACGCTGCACTGCTGCGAGCCGAGTGATCGCGCACGAAGCCGTCTACGACCAGCTCGTCTCCAGGCTCGTCGCCGAGGCCGAGAAGATGCAGCTCGGCTGGGGCTGGGAAGACGACACCGACGTCGGCCCGGTGATCAACAAGGCCGCGCTCGACAAGATCGACTCGTACACGCAGATCGGCAAGGACGAAGGCGCGACGCTCCTCACCGGCGGCGAGGTCGCCGCCGGGAACGGCCTCGAGAACGGCTTCTACTACCGGCCGACGGTGTTCGGCGACGTCGACCCGCAGATGCGGATCGCCCAGGAGGAGATCTTCGGCCCGACGACCGCGGTCATCAAGGTGCGCGACGTCGACGAGGCGATCGAGGTCTCGAACGGAATCCAGTTCGGCCTCTCGTCCTCGATCTTCACGCAGGACGTGAACCGTGCGTTCCGCGCGATGCGCGATCTCAAGGCCGGGATCACGTACATCAACGCGGGCACGATCGGCGCCGAGGTGCACCTCCCGTTCGGCGGCGTCAAGGACACGGGCAACGGGCATCGCGAGGCCGGCCAGGCCGCGCTCGACTTCTTCACCGAGTGGAAGTCGATCTACGTCGACTACTCGGGCAAGCTCCAGAAGGCCCAGATCGACACCTAGCGTGGCGGCCGAGGCCTCCGAGCGGCGCGACGCCCTTGTCGAGCGGATGCGCGGCTCGACCCTCGGCGCGATCGACGTCGTCTGCATGTACATCGGTGTGCGGCTCGGGCTCTATCGCGCACTCGCCGACCGCGGCCCGGCGACCTCTGACGAGCTGTCAGGCGAAGAGAAGCTCAATGAGCGTTACGTCCGCGAGTGGCTCGAGCAGCAGGCGACGACCGGGATCCTCGAAGTCGACGACGAGCGCCGCTTCTCGCTCCCGCCGGGCCATGACGAGGCGCTGCTCGACGAGACGAGCCTCGACTACGTCGCCCCGGTCGGGAAGCTCGTCGTCGCGTGCGTCCGTCCGATCGATGCGGTGCTCGCCGCGTTCCGCAGCGGCGCCGGAGTCCCGTACGCCGAGTACGGCGCCGACATGCACGAGGGTCAGGCGGAGTCCTCGCGCCCGCTGTTCGAGCACCTGCTCGGCAGCGAATGGTTCCCCGCGATCGCCGACGTGCACGAGCGGCTCGGTGCCGATCCGCCGGCTCGGGTCGCCGACGTGGCCTGCGGCCAGGGCTACTCGACGATGGCGATTGCGCAGGCCTATTCGAAGGCGCGCGTCGACGGAATCGACCTCGACGCGGCGTCGATCGTCGCGGCGCGGGAGAACCTCGCGGGCAGCGGCGTGGAAGATCGCGTCACGTTCCACGATCGAGACGCGGCCGACCCCAGGCTCGAGGGGCAGTACGACCTCGTCTACCTACACGAGGCGCTGCACGACATGTCCTACCCGGTCGACGTCTTGCGCGCGTGCCGCGGCTTGCTCGGCCAGGGCGGGTGGGCCGTCGTCGCTGACGAGCGGGTGGCCGACACGTTCACCGGATCGGGAGACGACGTGGAGCGGCTCTGCTACGGCTACAGCGTCCTGCACTGCCTGCCGGTCGGCATGGTCGGCGAGGGCGCGGCGGGAACGGGCACGGTCATGCGCACGGACACGGTGCGGCGCTACGCGAAAGAGGCAGGCTTCAGCGGTTTCGAGGTGCTGTCGATCGAGAACGATTTCTTCCGCTTCTACCGGCTTACGCCCTAGCGTGCCCACCAGGATCGTGGTCGTCGGGGGATCTGGCTCCGGCAAGACGACGGTCGCGCGCCGGCTTGCCGAGGTGCACGACCTGCCCTACGTGGAGCTCGACGCCCTGCATTGGGGCCCGAACTGGACGCCCCGCCCGGAGGACGAATTCCGCACGCTCGTCGAGACCGCGATCGCAGCAGATGCCTGGGTCGTCGACGGGAACTACTACGGCAAGCTCGGTGATCTCGTGCTCGAGCGGGCCGACCTGGTCGTCTGGCTCGATCTACCGCTCCGGGTCACGCTCCCACGCCTTTGGACCCGCACCCGGCGGCGGCGGCGGGAAGGGACAGTGCTCTGGGGTGGTAACCGCGAAAACTGGCGCGAGGCCCTGTTCAGCCGCGAGTCCCTCTTCGTCTACGCGGTCCGCACCCACCGCGGCAGGGGGCGCCGCTACGAGGAGCGCCTGTCCCGCTACGAGGTCGTGCGGCTCAGGTCTCCGGACGAGGTCGAGGCGTGGCTCGAGCGTTAACGTGACCTCCGTGCTTCGCGTGTACCGCATCCCGTTCTCGACGAACGTCGAGCGCGTGTCGCTGGCGCTCGCGCACAAGGGCATCGACGTGGAGTGGCACGATGTCGATCCCGGTGACCGAAGCCCCGTCGAACGTCTGAGCGGCCAGCCGCTCGTACCGGTCCTCGTGCACGACGGCGGCGTGCTCGTCGACTCGACGGCCATCATGCGGTACCTCGAGGAGCTCCAGCCGGAACCGCCACTCTTCCCACGGGACGACGCGCGCCGCGCCGAGCTCGACATCTTCCTGGACTGGTTCAACCGGGTCTGGAAGCGCTCGCCGAACGAGATCGAGGCCGAGCGGGCGCGCTCGGAGCCGGACGCAGCCCGGATCGAAGAGCTCGCCGAGGAGCTCACCGGGTCACTCGAGCTCTTCGAACGCCTCCTCGCCGGGCGCGACTACCTCTTCGGCGAGTTCTCGGCAGCCGACTGCGCCGCGTTTCCGTTCCTCAAGTACGGCCTCATCCGCGACGAGGCCGACACCGACGTGTTCCACTTGATCCTCCAGCAGTACCTCGCCCTGAACGGCGCGTATCCGCGGCTCGAGGCGTGGATCCGCCGCGTCGACGAGCGTCCCCGCGCCTAGGCTTCTGCCGGAGCTGCGCTGGCGCTCGCGGGAGCCTTTGCCTCCCAGTACCGGTTGAGCGCACCCTGCACCTTGACCCACCAGACGATCGCCGGGATGAGCAGGAGCCCGAACGGGAACAGCCACAGCCCTGTCCACCCGGAGAGGGGCGGCTCGCGACCATCCTTCTTGTACATGGCCCCGACTTCGGACGGGATGACGAACGCGCTCACGGGATAGATGATGATCCAGATGACGAGGCCCAGGACCCCGCCGAGCCCGTCGCCCGTGTGCTGCTTTATCTCCTCCTGGGTCTTGTACACCCAGTACAGGCTGTAGATCCCGAGTGTGACGATGGTCAGGAGAATCACGAAGCCGACGCCCCGCGGTTGTCCGAGAGGGCCTGTGTTGCCGTTACTCACGAGTTGCCTCCTTGATGGATTCGAGGCGACTGAAGCATACGGGCCGGACGGGTTCAACCTTGCGCTTTGTGGGAGAGTCCGGCCGTGAGCCGCAAGCTCGTCGTCTTCGTGCCGGCTGACGCGCTCGACACCGTGCGCGACGCGTTGTTCGCCGCCGGCGCGGGCCGGATCGGCAACTACGAGCGCTGCTCCTGGTACACCGAGGGCACCGGGACGTTCTGCGGTGGCGAGAGCGCGGATCCGACGATCGGGGAGCGGGGCCGCGAGGAACGCGTTCCGGAATTGCGGCTCGAAACGGTCTATCCGGCGGATCGCGAGGACGAGGTCGTGCGGGCGCTGCGGGAAGCGCATCCGTACGAGGAGCCGGCGTTCGACCTCTACGCGCTGCTGTGAAAGCGCGGCTATCGACGGACGGAGGCGCGCGCGGGAATCCGGGGCCGGCCGCGTACGGGTACGTGCTCGAGGCCGACGACGGCACGGTGCTCGCAGCGCACGGCGAGGCGATCGGCGTGGCGACGAACAACGTCGCCGAGTATCGCGCGCTGGTCGAGGGTCTCCGGAAAGCGGGCGAGCTGCAGGTGGCCGAGCTCGAGGTGGTCTCCGACTCGGAGCTCGTCGTCCACCAGATGCGCGGCGAGTGGAAGATCAAGAACGAGGCGCTCCGGGTGCTCTGGCAGGAGGCGCAGGAGCTCGCCGCGCGTCTCGGCACCGTGCGCTACACAGCGGTGCGGCGGGAGCACAACGAGCTCGCGGACACGCTCGTCAACGAAGCGCTCGACGCAGCCGGCTCCTGAGCGTGCAGAAGATCTCGGTCGAGGAGCGACGCGCCCGGCTCGCGCGCCGGCACTTCCTCGCGCCGGGGTCGCGTGCCGGCGATCCGGTCGAGCTGGCCGGCGGGCTCGTCGGCCTGCATGCCACCGATCCGGCGACGGTGTTTCTCTCTGCCAGGGCGCGTGGGGTGGAGGCCGCGGCACTCGAGGGCGCGCTGTACGAGGAGCGGAGCGTCCTGCGGATGATCGGAATGCGGCGCACGCTGTTCGTCCTCCCGCTGGAGCTCGCTGCCGTGGTGCACGCGGCGTGCACCGAGACGATCCTGGCAACCTCGCGCAGGCGGTACGCGAAGCTGATCGAGGGCGGCGGCATCGCCTCGGACGGCGAGGCATGGATCGACGAGGCCGGCGCTCAGACGCTTCGAGCTCTGCAAGCCCGCGGCGAGGCGTACGCGTCGGAGCTCTCCGCCGACATTCCGCTCTTGCGGGAGAAGATCCACTTCGGCCAGGGCAAGACGTGGGCCAGCAGCACGGGCATGACCTCCTGGGTGCTGTTCGTGCTCGCGGCCGAGGGCCGGGTCGTTCGCGGCCCTCCGCGCGGAAGCTGGATTAGCAGCCAGTGGCGCTGGACGCCCGCCGAGGCGTGGCTCGACGAGCCGTTGCCGCGCTTCGAGCCGGAAGCGGCGCGGGTCGAACTCGCGTCGCGCTGGCTCGCCGCATTCGGGCCTGCGACGGTCACGGACCTCAAGTGGTGGACCGGTTGGACGCTCGGGCAGACACGCGCGGCGCTGAGCGGGGTCGACGCGGTGGAGATCGACCTGGAGGGCGCGCCGGGCTTCATCCTGCCCGCCGACTCCGAGCCCGAGCCTCGACTCGGGCCGTGGGCCGCGTTCCTCCCGTCGCTCGACCCGACGGTCATGGGCTGGAAGGAGCGCGACTGGTACCTCGGCGAGCACGGGCCGGCGCTCTTCGATCGCAACGGAAACGCGGGCCCGACCGTGTGGTGGAACGGCCGGGTCGTCGGCGGCTGGGCGGGGCGGAAGGACGGCGAGGTCGCGTATCGCCTGCTCGAGGACGTCGGCGCCGACGCCGTGCACACGATCGAAGCCGAGGCGGCGCTCCTGCAGGCCTGGCTCGGCGAGGCGAAGGTGACCCCTCGCTTCGCCACGCCGCTCGCGAACGAGTTGAAGAGCTAGCCCACGCATCTGTGGCACGATCCGCAGACGTGGATTCGAGTCGGATCGCATCGTTTCCGCATTTCGCGGATCTCCCGGCCGAGGAGCTCGACGAGCTTGCGTCCGCGCTGAGAGAGGTCGAGGTCGACGCGGGCGCCAACGTCATCACGGTCGACGACTACGGAACCACGATCTACTTCATCGAGGAGGGGGAGGCCGAGGTCGTCGAGGACGGAGGCGAAACGAACTTCGTGGGCCGCGGCGACGTGGTCGGCGAGATCGGGCTCCTCTTGACGGGCGAGCGGACCGCCACGGTCGTGGCGCGCACGCCGATGCGGCTCCTGGCGCTCTCGGGCCAGGACTTCGACCGGATCCGGGCACGCGTGCCCGAGGTCGAGCAGTCGCTCCGCGGCCTCGGCCTCGAGCGCACCTCGTAGAGACGGTGCGCAGGATTCTCGTCGGCTACGACGGCTCGGACGGAGCGAAGCGGGCGCTCGAGCGCGCGATCTCCGAGGCGCACGACTCGCACGGCCGCATCACCGTCCTCAGCGTGGCGAACATGCCGCTCGACCTCGACGTGCCGCGCAACTTCGGGACGCTCGACGACATCTCCGCCGACGAGGGCAAGGCGCTGCCTCCTCCGCCGGACGTCGTCGCGCACCTGACCGAGGCCCGCGATCGGCTCGCCGCGACCGGGCTCGAGGCGAACCTGACCTGGACGGCCGGTGAGCCGGGCAGCGCCATCCTCGAGACCGCGAAGGAGCTGCGCGCGCAAGTGATCATCCTCGGCGAGCACCACCACGGGCTCCTCGGGAACCTCGTCGGCGCGGACGTCGACGCCGAGGTGCGGCGCGAAGCCGGCTGCGACGTGATCCTCGCCTAGTTGAGAGGCGCCGCTGCGGGCTTCACTCGAACCACAGTTGTGTGGAGCGGTACTGTGCTCCGGTGGCAAGCGGAACGACATCGACTCCGCGCAGCCCACTGTCGAAGGCGAAGTACGGCGGGCAGCTGGTGTGGTGGTTCCTGCGCAACCCCATCGAGAACTCACTGGCGCTTCGCGAGCGGCGGGCTGGACGCCGATCCGGCTGGCAGGCGGGGACGGCTTACCCGGCCGAGGCTGACTGGGAAAGGCAGCTCCACACGGTCTGGGGGGCCGCATGGCCCTGCGCCGAGCACAAGACCTTCGACGAAATCTGGAGCTCGGCCGTCGCAGAGCTGGAGCGCCAGGGGCTCGTCGTGGGCCGCGAGGCCTTCGGTGGTTGGGACGACGGCGACCGGGCGCTGGCACGAGCTGCGTGGTGCATCGTTCGTCACACAGCCCCGGAACGGATTGTCGAGACGGGGGTCGGCCGCGGCCTTACGACCCGAACCATTCTCGAGGCTCTCAAGCTCGAGGGCCGTGGTCATCTTTGGAGCGTCGACCGGCCACCGCCACTGTCACCCAGTCTGAAGCGGCAGACAGGCGCTGCCGTACCTGAGGAGTTGCGGTCGTATTGGACCTACGTGCACGGGTCGAGCCGGCGCCGTCTGCCCAAGATCGTCGCTGACATCGAGCGGGTCGATCTCTTCGTCCACGACAGCATGCACACGACTCGCAACGTCGAATTCGAGCTCGACTGCGTCTGGCCGGCGCTACGCAGCGGAGGCGTCGCGCTGGTCGACGACATCGATATGAACCTCGCCTTCTCGCGCTTCACGGAAAGGCACCGCGAGGTGCGGCACGTGATCGCGCTCAGCGACGACGGGCAGCGCCGCTTCGGCTTGATTGCAAAGACGGAAGCTCATGGCGCCGCCGGCGACAGCCTCGGCTCTCCAACAGAAAACCCCGCCTGAGCGGGGCTTTTCCTCGAAGCGGATGATGGGACTCGAACCCACGACCTTCTGCATGGCAAGCAGATGCTCTAGCCAACTGAGCTACATCCGCGTAGCACTCCGAGTATAGCCCCGTCGCGCAGCGGCTTAAGATCGGCTCTGATCGTGACGAGGGTCGAGGTCAACGTCCTGAGCGACGCGAGCGCGCGGCCGCTGGTTCAGGCTCTCGTCGCCGCGTTCGTCGCTGAAGCGGGGATTTCGACGGACGACGCGCGGCGGCTCGAGGCGGTCGTCGACGGCTTCGTCGAGCACACCCTCGAGCACGCATACCCGGACGACGACCTGGGGGAGATCCAGGTCAAGCTCGAGACGGACGACGATCTCGTCCACGTGACCGTGCACGACTGGGGGCTGCCGATGCTGAGCGCTGGGGGCATCTTCGGGCCGCTTCCCGAGACGCTGACGCCGATCGAGCAGGAGGCGGACGGTGTGCAGCTTCTCAACCTCGGGTCCGCAGGGAAGCGTCTGGTTGCGGACGTGCCCGCAAGCTCGAGCGGCGACGACCATGCGCGACAGCACCACGTCGAGGAGGCCGCTCCGCTCAGCCGTGCGGAGTTGCCCGACGCGATCGAGGTCCGAGCGGCGACCGCCGACGACGCCGAAGCGATCGCCCAGCTCCTCTACGAGAACTACCACTTGAGCTACGTGCACGCGGACTTCTATCTGCCGCGTTTCCTGATCGCGGGGCTCTCGACCGGCGAGCTGGTGTCCGCGGTCGCGGTGCACGACGGCCGCGTGGTCGGGCATCACGCGCTGATGCCGCGGCCCGGGATCCCGTCGGCCGAGACGGGGGCGGCGGTCGTCCACTCCGCGTACCGAGGACTGGGCCTCTTCGGCCTGCTGTTCGAGCACACGCTCGGCGCCGCGGTCGGGAACGGCCTGTCCTCGGTCTTCGGGGACGCGGTCACGATCCATCCGTTCAGCCAGCGCGCCGAGCTTTCGCACGGCTACCACGAGACCGCGCTGCAGCTCGGCATGGTCCCGGCGCAGACGACGATGCGGGGCTTCGGAAGCGGCGGGCCGAAGCGGCGAACTGCCACGCTGCGCTCCTACCGGCCCCTCGATGCGCGTCCCCGCCGGGTCGCGCTGCCGGAGACGTATCGCGAGCTGCTCGAACGCATCTACGCGAATGTCGGGCTCGCGGTCGAGCCGGTCGGCGAGCGGTCTCCACCAGACGGCGATGCGCTCACGACCGACCTCGACCAGGGGCGCGCGCTCGGCTTTCTGCGGCTGCGCCGCTGGGACGAGCCCGGCGCGCTGAAACAGCAGGTCCGCCACCTGCTCGCACGGCATGCCGACGTCGTCTACGCGGACATCGATCTCGCGACCGTCGAGGACGTGGACGAGGCGACGGCCGCGACGAACGAGCTCGGGTTCTTCTTCTCGGGCTTGATCCTCCATGGCCCGGACGGGCACGACCACCTGCGGCTGCAACTGCTCGACTCGACGACGATCGAGCTCGAGAACCTCGTCTGCGACTCGGAGTTCGCGCAGGCGTTGAAAGCCGATGTCCTCGCGGACAAGGCCCGCGTCGACGGCTAGCGGCCGACGGTCAGGCTGATCCTCGCGTCGCTGCGGCGGATCTGGCCGTGGCCCGGACTCTGGCGGACGACCCGGCCTCGCTGCGGCTTCCGCGCCTTCACCGTCCGCACCTTCCAGAGCCTGCAGTGCGACGCGGCGACTCGCCGCCACGCCTTCGCGAGCGTGTTCCCGACGACCTTCGGCACGCGGCACTGCGGCGTCGGAAGCGGCGGACCGCCTCCGACGCGGCCCCACCACGTGCCCCAGCGGCCGGAGCCGTCACCGCTGCCCGTCGGGATGCGTGCGTACTCCTGGACCGTCCACAGAGCGAGATCGTCCGCAGGGTCGACCTGCGAGCCGCTGTAGTCGCCCCAGCGGTTGAGCCCGCCGCGCGTCTTCGAGTACGGCCCCTCGCCGTCCTTGAGCGTGACGGGCGCGCGGATCGTGTTCGGGGCGTCGGTTCCCGCGCGGTAGGCATACGCCGCGTCGACGTAGTCGTTCGACTGGAACTCGGAGAAGCCGACGAGCGCGTCGTCCCGTGCGTTCACCGCGATCGACGCGAATGCGTACGAGTGGCCGCCGTTCCATGGCATCGCGTGCGCGTCCTCGATGCGCCCACCCTGGACGAACGCGCCGGTCGTGTCGAGCTCGACCCACTGGACCGCCGTGCGCAGTCCGTAGCCCACGCCGCTCGACGGCGGCAGGTTGATCGTCTGCGCGTACCAGACGTGGCCGTTCCGGAAGACGGCGTTGCCGACGCGGGAGTCGTCGGCGTCGACGCCGCGGCCGTCGGACTGGGGCAGGAAGTTCCCCGGGCCCGGCGTGGCCCACGGCCCGAGCGGGTTCGTCCTCGCCGCCCCTCCCACGAGGGTCAGCGTCGAGCCGCGCAGCGACCAGAAGCGGTAGGTCGCGGAGATGCTGTCCACGTGCTCGACGAGGTACAGGGTCGGCTCGGCCGGCGAGTATGTGACTGCCGGCTGGAGCGCGAAGCCTCCGGGGACGCCGATGTCGACCGGCTGTCCGTTCGTGCCCGCCCGGAGCGCTGCGTAGTCGAGTGCGATCAGCCGGCCGCTGACGTACGTCCCGGTGCCCGCCGCGAACATGTTGACGCCGATCGCGACCGTGCTCTGGTTGAAGCCCAGCGTCGGGAAGTCCGCCCAGGTCCCGTTCGTCGGGTCGGCGTCGATCGCGTACAGGTGCCAGGTGCCCTGTGGGTCGGCAGTGTCGGAGATGCCGTAGAGGATCGCCGAGCTCGCAAGCAGCGGGTCGTTGGCGGCGCTGACGAGCCAGCGGTCGCTGTACGGGTCGTAGAGCGTGCGCGGATCGAACGGGTGGCGCATGCCGAGCCGGCTCCAGAAGCTCGTCATCGAGACCCGGCTCAGGACCTTGCCGTCCGACTTCCGCTGGATCACGTAGTTGCTGTTCAGAGTCGACATGAGCTTGTCTCGCCCGACCGCGCCGTTCGTGTCCGGCGGAGACTCCGTCTTCTTGCCCGTTACGGGCGTATCCGTCTGGGCCAGGAAGCTCGCTGAGACGTTCGGGGACGGGCTTGCCAGCGTCCGGCTGTGCACCGAGTGCGGGAGCTCTTGCGGCGTCTTCGGCTGCACGACGTGCTCGGCGCGCTCGCTCGGCTCTGGCGGACTCCTCGGCTCGGGCCGGGCCGGCGCTCGTGCGAGCTCACGCACGTTCACGACCGCCGTGCCGGAGACGTGGATCGGAACGCCCGTGTACGGCACGGTGTCTCTCGAGCCCGAGGCCTTCGGGGAGAGGCTCGCAAACGCGATCCCGCCCGCCAGGAAGAGGGCCCAGAGAAACCACCTCCAGCTGCCCGGTCGGAGCCGCATGCGCCGAGGGCTCACCCTAGCTCGTTACGGGAACAGATTGCGCTCGGCAGGCATGACGAGGTCGCGCGCCGTGCCCTCGCCGGCGGCGTCGAGGCCGCGCACGATCGCGACCGGCGTTCGGTCGAGCTTGCCCATGACGAGCTCGGCGGCGCCCGCGATCTCGTCGGCGAGCGCGATCACCGTCGAGCGGAGCTCGTAGCCCGTCGGGTCGCGCTCGCCCTTGAAGTCGCGCAGGACCTCGAGGCCGGCGGCGCCGATCGCGACGTCCGTCGTTCCCTGGCGCCACGGGCGGCCGAAGGAGTCGCTGACGACGACGCCCACGTCGCGGCCGGTGAGGTCGCCGAGCGCGTTCCGCAGCCGGGCTGCGGAGGCGTCAGGGTCGAGTGGAAGGAGGACGAGCGTTCCGGGCTCCGGTGTGTTCGATGCGTCGACGCCGGCTGACGCGCACACGAAGCCGTGGCGGGTCTCCGCGATGACGAGCGAACCGCGGGCGCGCACGATGTCCTTCGCCTCCCGGAGGACGATCTCGATCTTCCGCGGGTCGCCGTCGCTCGCGAGCGCAAGCGCTTCGGCCGAGGGCTCGATCTCGTCCAGGCGCACGACGCGGCCTTCGAGCTTCGAGATCGCCTTCTGCGCGGCGACCAGCACGTCGCCGTCCTCGAGCTCTGCCCGTTCGACGATCAGCCGGGCCAGGTCGTCGCCTGCGCGGAGCTCCGGCAGCCCGCGGACCGTCGAGATCGTGAGCTCGGTCACAGCCCGACGAACTGGAGGCCGGCGCGCCCGCGGTAGCGACGGTTGAGGTTCACGATCACGGCGGTCATGGCCTCGAGCGCGCGGGCGCTCGCCAGCGGGCCGGCGTCGAGGGCGCGGCCGGTGACGAGATGCGCTGCGAGTTCGAGCGCGGTCGCCTTCGCGTCGTCGGCGTCGCCGCAGACGAGCGCGTCGCCCTCGGCCTTCGCGTCGGTGAGCTCGGCCGCCGCGAGCGAGTGGAGGCCGGCCACGACCGGGCCCTGCAGGACCTGCTGCGTGCGTTCGGCCAGCGAGAGCAGCTCGTCCGTGGGAGAGGCGACTCCGTTCGCGAAGCGCAGCTCGCTGGCGACGCTGAGCACAGGAGTCGCGCCGATCGCGTCGGCGAGCTCGGTCGCGGTCGCAAGCGCGGCGGAAGCGTCCACGGCGAGGACGACGAAGTCGGCGTCCGCCGCTGCTACCGCATTGGCTCGTCCCTGCGCGCCGACCTCGGCCGCGGTGGCGGCCGCGCGCGTCGGATCCCGCGAGCCGATGGTGACGTCGAGCCCGGCCTCGACGAGCCTGCGCGCGAGCGCCGAGCCGAACGCGCCTGTCCCGCCGAGCACCGCGACCTTCATGCGACGACGGCTCCTACGGCTGCTTCGGCGAGCCGCTTCCTCGCTTCCGCGTCGGCCATCAGCGTCCTGGTGACGATCGGCCTCACGTCGCCGAGGCCGTCGAGGTCGTCCGCGTCGGCCTCGTCCACGACGAGCGCGTCGATCAGGCCCGGGTACCGGGCTGCGACCTGGGCAGGAGACGTGCCGCCGGCGAGGCGCTGGAGCATGCGGTCTGCCGGCCCTCTGACCGCACGGCCGCCGATCAGCGGGCTGACGGCCACCGCGGGCACACGCCGCGTCGCGAGCGCTTCGCGAATCGTGTCGACCGCGAGGATCGGCCCGATCGACACGTACGGGTTGCTCGGAGCGACGAGCAGGAGCTCCGCCTCGGCCAGCGCGTCGAGGACGCCGGGCGCCGCCGTCGCCTCGCCTTCGAAGCGAACCGCGTCGACCTCGTCCCGGTGCCCGCGCGCGACGAACCACTCCTGGAACGGGAACTCTCCCGCGGGCGTCTCGATCCAGGTGCGCAGCCGGTCGTTGGTCGCGGGCAGCACGTGCGTCTTGATCCCGAGTGCCCTGGCCAGGCCAGTCGTCACCGTCGAGAGCGGCGCACCTGCGCGCAGCGCCTGCGTGCGGACGAGGTGGAGCCCGAGGTCGAGGTCGCCGAGCTGGAACCAGGTCTCGCCGCCGAAATCGCCGGCGCTCTCGAGCGCACGCCACGTCTCGCCTGCCCGGCCCCAGCCGCGCTCCTCGTCGTTCAGCCCCGCTAGCGCGTAGAGGATCGAGTCGAGATCCGGTGAGACGTGGAGCCCGAGCACCTCGACGTCGTCTCCGACGTTGCCGATCACGGTCACGTTGCGTGGCTCGACCACCTCCACGAGCCCCTGGACGAACCGTGCGCCGCCGACCCCGCCTGACAGGACCGCGACCCTCACACGGACCCCACGTCGGCCGGCGTGTCCACGTCGTCGCGCAATCCCGGCCGGACGACCTCGACGGCGTGCGCGGCGTGAGCGCGGAAGCGTGCGGCGCTGCCCGGGCCGTAGAGCGGGGCGAAGAGGCTCGTGTCCGACAGGCCGAGCGCGTTCGTGGTGCCGTCGCGGGCCGGAGCGATCGCGATACCGCCCTCCGGAGTCGCGTCGTGGAGCGCGCGCAGGTCGTCAGCGGTCACCGCCGGCAGGTCGGAGTTGACGACGAGCGCCGGCCCGGGGCCGATCTCACGCAGCGCGACCTCGACC
>Ga0207674_10002485_pt1 | contig 23236 bp, 18 predicted proteins | sample KBSCornC72_FD_184303 | JGI IMG/M metagenome (GOLD analysis project Ga0207674, IMG submission 184303) | Corn rhizosphere microbial communities from Kellogg Biological Station, Michigan, USA - KBS Corn C7-2 (SPAdes) (version 2) | ecosystem: Host-associated > Plants > Roots > Rhizosphere > Soil ...
CTGAGCAGTACGCCCTTGGCCGGGCCCGACGTACCCGCCGTGAAGATGAGGGCAGCGCCATCGTGGGTCCAATTCGGAGCTTCGAAGGGCTGTAAGGCTCGGTAAATGATTTCGGCATTGCCTGTTTCGGTGTCGAGAATTTCGAGGACGCTGCCGATGAAATCGCGATACGGAACAAAACCAGTCCTGGCGGGCCGAATGATTCTGACGTCGCGGAAAATCGCTTTCTCGACAACATCGGAAGTGTGAGAACAAATGAAGAGGCCCGCATAGACTTCATCACCGAGATCTAGGTTTGTGAGTTCGCGGCTAACAAAAGGCTCGCCAAAATGAGCGGCAGAAAAAATAAACGAAGTGCCGCGTCGCTCGAATTGCAAAACGTTTGCATTGGTGATGGGGAGTTGAATTTGCTCGGTGTTGGCGCCTTTCGTGCGACGGTATTGCAGTGAGCAAAGGCCGTCACCATGTCGTGCAGTATCGGCATAAGGTGCATCTGGTTCAAGATTCGGTCGAACCATCCAGCCGATTTTGCGATGATCGATAGCCCCTTTACCGATAAATTCGGTGCGTGTCCGCAGAATGAAATCGCCTTTCATTTTCTTCCATACGAAATGGAATTGATCCGAGCCGAACCACATGTTTGTCCCCGCCCCGGAAAGCATGTACTCTTGTGTAGAAGAATCGTAGGTTGCAGAGCCGGAAAGTTTTGGAGAGCCGACGTCAGTTTGGCCTTCGAATTGGCCGATAGACTCAGCCGAGAAAGCGGTCACGGTTCCGGCCAGAAAAAGCAGCAAAGTGATTTTGGATCGGTGCACGGCCAAAAGCAGAAACCTTTAGCTCCCGAGAGGCAAATCAAAAAATATGGACTTTGATATCTGCCAATTATTGATCAAGCGAATCGTCTTTCCGTTTCGAAAATAAACGCGGTCCTGGTCCTCCGTTTTGCCAATCATTCTCCATCCGTGGCTCGAGCGGCCATACATCATTGACGCAACGGAGGTTCAGTCCTAACCTGCGGTATATGGCTGACGCCAAGAAAAAGAAGAAAGTCCGCCGCAAAGCCTTGATGGTCGGAGTCGGCCTCGATTCCGATGGCCACAAGCGCGTTACCACCGGACCTAATTTCGTTCTCATGGGCGGCTCAAAGGAAACCCATGAAGTCATGACCGAAAAGGCCATTAAGATTAACGAAAAGCTGTCCGCCGCCGGCAAGCGCCTCGAAGATGTCAGCCACGAAGAGTTCGATGACATCGCACATTCTGTGGGATTGCCGCCTGAACTGCCACCGGGCAAGGCGGGAGAGAACTGACTATGCCGCCCGAAAGCAGTCCTTATCTGGTCATTGTCGTGTTGATGATAGCGGCCGTTCTCTTCGCGCTCACGCCGTTGGCATTGGCATGGATCTGGGCGAAGAAATTTTCACCCCGAAAGCCCGGTCCCGACAAAAATGCAATTTACGAGTGCGGTTTGGAATCCAAAGGCGACGCGTGGATTCCATTCAAAGCTGAATATTATCTTTACGCGATCATTTTTCTGATCTTCGATGTCGAAACAATATTCCTCCTGCCATTCGCGGTTTCGTTCACCGGGCTGAGTGCAGGCGCGTTTGTAGCGATGATTATTTTCCTACTGTTATTAGTGGAGGGACTCGCCTGGGCCTGGCAAAAAGGTGTGCTGACATGGAAGTGAGAACATAACGTGATTGACGAAGGATTAAGAAGTGAGTTGAGCAAACAGGGAATCTTCACCCTGAAGCTGGAAGAGTTGTATAATTGGGGAAGAAAAAACTCAGTCTGGCCCTTGCAATTTGGCCTGGCGTGTTGCGCTATCGAAATGATTGCAACGAGCATGGCTCGTTATGATTTGGCACGGTTCGGCGCGGAAGTGTTTCGTCCGTCGCCGCGGCAAGCCGATCTCATGATCGTTGCCGGAACGGTGACGAAGAAAATGGCGCCGCAAGTGATTCGACTTTACAACCAAATGCCCGAGCCGAAATACGTTATTGCAATGGGTGCTTGCGCGATTTCCGGCGGTCCGTTCAAGCAGGGATATAATGTGCTCAAAGGCATCGATCGATACATACCCGTGGATGTTCATATTCCCGGTTGCCCGCCGCGGCCTGAAGCGCTTCTCCATGCATTCATGACCTTACAGAAGAAAATTGAGGAGCAAAGCCTCACAAGCGCGCAACGGCCCAGGCATCTTGATGCGAATGCGCCAAGCGAATTTCCGATCCCTCGATATGGCGCGCACGATTTGGAACCGCCCAGTAATCGAAACGTGTGGCAACCTCCAACCGTGACGCGGACAGAATAGGATTCAAAGTGGAGACACTGGAGCAGCTTAAAACACGCATTGAAGCATCAATCCAGGGCGCGCGTTTGGAAGTCATTGCGAACGAAAGTCCGTCCGCTCAGAGGTCCCTTTTGATTGATCCTGAACATGCCGTCGGGATTGCGAAGTTCCTGCGTAACGATCCTCAACTTCGATTTGATTACGCTTCAAACGTCACCGGAGTTGATTGGTTGGACACCGTCCTTAAAGAGAAAGTAAAGACCAAGAAGGTCGTCGATGGAGTGGAAAAGGAAATCGAAGAAATCATCGAAAAGAAACGCCCGGGCTTTCTTGAAGCAGTTTATCACCTCTACTCAATGGAATTGAAGCACGGCCCAGTCATCATTCGCATGCGAACTGCCAATCGAGCCGACCAGGTCCATCTGCCGTCATTAACACCAATTTGGCGCGGCTGCGAATTTCAAGAACGAGAAATTTTCGATCTTTACGGAGTTGTGTTTGACTGTCATCCCGATTTGCGTCGGATCCTGATGTGGGAAGGATTTCAGGATTATCCGATGCGCAAAGATTACGTCGAGCCGGATGATTATGAATATGAGCCGACGGCACATGATAAAGTGTTGGAGAAGTCGAAGAAACACGAAGCGTTTGGGAAAGCGATGACTTAACGTTGATGACAGCGCCACTAACAGTTGAGCCCCAGAATTACGAGCTTCTGCCGAAGCACTCTCCCACTGGCGAAGTGTCCGGCGAATTACTCGAGGTCGCGATGGGGCCGCATCATCCTTCGACCCACGGCGTTTTCCGTATGGATGTTGTGCTTGACGGCGAGCGTGTTGTGAGATTGAAGCCGGTCTTCGGCTACCTGCATCGCAACCATGAAAAAATCGCCGAAAGCACGACTTACCTCGCGTCGATGCCTTATACGGATAGACTCGATTATTTTTGTTCGTTGACGAATAACTGGGCCTACGCGCTGGCAGTGGAAAAGTTGGCGGGTCTCCAAGTTCCCGAGCGTGCCGAACACATTCGTGTAATTACAGCCGAACTAACTCGCCTGCAAAACCACGCGTCGCTCGTAGGTTTTCTCATGCAAGATATGGGAGCCCTGGGCACGCCGCTCATGTATGCTTTCCGAGAGCGGGAGAAAATTCTCGACCTTTTCGAATCGCTCACTGGCGCGCGAATGATGTGTAATTACATGCGCTTCGGAGGTTGTCGTGTTGATATTCCGTCAGGCTGGCTCGATCAGGCCCGCAAAGTCGTCGCGGAATTTCCACGATTTGTCGATGAGTATGAGCGCCTAATCAGTGAAAATGAAATCTTGATGGCCCGCACGCAGGGAGTCGGAGTCGTGCCGAAAGAGTTGATGATTAACACCGGCATCACTGGCCCTCTGCTCCGCGCTGCCGGGGTTAATTACGATATTCGCAAAGTGGACAAATACGGCATCTATGATCGCTTCCAATTTCGCGTGCCGTTGGGCGAGCACAACGATGTTTACGATCGTTACATGATTCGTGTGCTGGAGATGCGCGAATCGGTAAAAATTCTCGAACAGGTGTTGCGTGACATCCCGGCGGGCCCAATCGTCGATCCGAAGGCAAAAATCCGCGGCTTTCGCCCAAAGGTCGGAGAGGCTTATGGTCGAATTGAAGCGCCGAAAGGCGAGCTAGGGTTTTATTTGATCAGTGACGGAACACCCAATCCATATCGATATCGTGTTCGTCCGCCGAGTTTTATCAATCTGACGATTCTGGAGGATATGTGCCTCGGACAGCTCGTGGCAGATGTTGTAATCATCCTCGGCAGTGTGGACATTGTGCTCGGCGAGGTTGACCGCTAAATGGGTCACCGTTTTTGCCGAACATAAGCACAAGCTTGTCGAACTTCACTGGAGCTACACAACGCACTTGCAAATTTCGGCGTTCAACCTGTAACGTTTCTTATGCTTGGTGAAGGCATCATTAAGGGCATGGGCGAGACCGCCCGAAATTTCTTTGGCAGTTATGTCAAAGAGGAGCGGTTGACGACCGTACAGTATCCGGAAGAGCGATTGCCGCAAAAAGAAGCCGCCCGAAATTTTCCGTTCCTTCTATTTGATGGAAACGATCCACATGCCGGACTGCGTTGTGTCGCTTGTCAGATTTGCGAAAAGGAATGCCCGCCGCAATGCATCTACATCGTTAAGAGCAAGGACAAGAAACCCGATTACATCGGCAAACCGCAGTTCTACCCCGCAGTCTTCGACATCGACACATCGGTTTGCATGAGTTGCCAAATCTGTGTCGAGGTTTGTCCATTCGAAGCAATAAAGATGGATACCGAATTCGAATTGAGCACAACTGACCGCTTCGGCGGATTGTTGATGCGCAAAAGCGACCTCGCGAAATCTAACGTCTATTACCACAAAATCCATCCGACCGAAGCTGATGAAGTCGATGGCCGCCTTGCCTCCGAAAAATCAAAGGTGGAAGCGAAGGCCAAGGCAGACGCCGAAGCAAAGGCGAAGGCTGCCGCTGCCGCGAAATCCGCTCCTCCTGCAAAACCAGCACCCGCTCCAGCGCTCACGAAATGAGTCCGTCGCCCAATTGAGTCATGGACCAACTTTTCGTGAATTTTAAGCATTGGCTGGTCAGTTTCGCTCCGGATACCTGGCAACCCCTCGTGTCTGCTTTAATTTCCGTTGCTGCCATTATCTTCGTCTTTGCCTCACTTTTTGCGCTCACAACCATTCTTGAACGAAAAGGCCTCGGCCGAATACAGAATCGCTATGGCCCAAACCGTGTCGGTCCCTTCGGAGTCTTCCAGCCTATCGCAGACGGACTTAAGGCAATGACCAAAGAAGATATTGTTCCGCGAGCTGCAGACAAAGTCGTTCACTTCATTGCCCCGCTCGTATTAGTGATCCCTGTATTCCTTGCACTTGCGGTCATTCCAGTCGGCAGAAATATGGCCGCAGTGGATTTTGATGGTGGTATTCTCTTTTTCTTCGCGGTTGGTGCGGCGACAGAACTGTCGGTATTCATGGCCGGGTGGTCCAGCCGCAACAAATATTCACTTCTCGGTGCGATGCGCGCGATTGCTCAAATGATTAGCTATGAGGTACCGCTGATTTTGTCGGCGGTGACTGTAATTATGATCGTTGGCTCGCTTTCGGCGACGAAGATCGTCGATGCTCAGGCAGGATATTTCGGCTGGCTTCCGAACTGGTTTGTACTAACGCCATGGGGATTTGCCGGATTCATCCTTTTCATGATCGCTGCCGCTGCGGAATCAAATCGTTCGCCATTCGATCTTCCCGAAGGTGAGTCGGAAATCATTGCTGGATATTATATTGAGTATTCCGGTTTTAAGTTTGCACTATTCTTCCTGGGTGAATACATCGGTCTCTTCGCAATTAGTGGATTGGCAATCACACTTTTTCTTGGCGGCTGGCACGCTCCCCTGCCCTTCCTTATCTGGATTCCTTCTTATATTTGGTTCTTCGCGAAACTGCTCGGGCTCATTGCATTGTTCATTTGGGTGCGCGGAACGCTACCGCGATTGCGAATGGACCAATTGATGAATTTCGCGTGGAAATTCATGTTGCCAATGGCGCTTGTGAATTTGCTTGCCGCCGGTGTCTGGCATTTCATAGAACCCGGCTTTGCACGTTGGGCCGTCTGCCTCGTGCTGGTGGTAGGTCCGTACATCATGCTCGGGCGTTCGCTATTTGAACATAAGCAACTGGCGAAACGGACCTATCGATATGCGGAGTAGAATTCGCCGTTTTGAGATCAATTGACGTAGAAACTAGATGACAGTCTCGTTTGCCATTATAGCAATCCTGACAATCGCTAGCGCGATCGCAGCAATGACGTTACGGAATCTCGTTCATTGCGCTTTGGCTTTGGCGGGCGCATTTGCTGGATTGGCGGCGCTTTATTTGCAACTGGACGCGCAGTTTATCGGCTTCGCCCAAATTCTCGTGTATGTCGGTGCCGTCGCGATTTTGATTGTATTTGCAATTTTATTAACCGGCGGCAGCGACCCGGCCAAACAGCCGATTTTTTCTTCGGGTTGGTGTATCGGTGCGGGAGTAGCCCTCGCGGTTCTTGGAGTGCTGGTTTGGGCGCTGCGTTCCAGCCACACGATTAACGAGACACTGCCAGACGTTTCCAATACTTCCGTTCGACGAATTGGCGACCAGCTCATGACGAAATACATTCTGCCTCTTGAAGTGATTGGTCTCTTGCTCACGGCGGCCCTGATTGGCGCGGTGATCATCGCAATGAAAGAGGAGAAAACCAAGTAACATGAGCCCGCTTTTCACCTACCTGGTCGTTTCAACCTTCCTTTTTGTCATAGGTTTGGTGGGAGCGTTAACGCGCCGCAACGCGATAATGGTGCTCATAGGAATCGAATTGATGTTGAATGCGGCGAACTTGAACTTCATCGCATTCTGGCGATTTAGTTCGCACGCTGAAGCGCTCGCCGGAATAATGTTCGTCATCTTTTCAATTGCGGTCGCTGCTGCCGAGGCGGCGGTTGGACTTGCACTGATTATCGCGATTAATCGGCATTACAAGACGACCGACGTAACTCAGATGGATTCGATGCGCGGCTAGGTTTTCATGGGAACCTCACATTCAGAAGCGAAATGGTAAAGTATCTTTGGCTCATACCGGTACTGCCATTAATGGCAGCGGCAATCAGCGCGCTGCTGAAGCAGCCGTTTCGCAAAGCTGCTGCGTCACTCGCCATTGGCTCGATGGTTGGTGCGCTCATTTTGTCCTGCATAGCTTTTGGCGTTGCTCTTAAGGCGCCTGATTATGCTTCTCACGCATTTTCTAATTTTAAGTGGTTCCAATTTGGTCCGAGCGAATCATCGTGGGTGAAGTTGGGTTGGGTGCTCGATCCACTCACCGCGGTAATGCTCGTCATGGTTTCGTTCGTGGGCCTGCTTATTTTTATCTACAGCACCGGCTACATGGCGCATGACGAGAACTTCACACGTTTCTTCTGTTTTCTATCTCTGTTTGCCGCAGCGATGCTAGGCGTTGTCATTGCCAACAGCTTACTGCTGTTCTTCATCTGTTGGGAATTAGTTGGGCTCACGTCTTATCTCTTGATCGGTTTCTGGTATCACAAACCAAGCGCTGCCGTCGCCGCCAAGAAGGCATTCATCACAACTCGAATCGGCGACTTGGCCTTCCTTCTTGGGATGGTCTGGCTCTATTCGCAGACCGGCACGCTCCTTTTCTACGATAACGGCAATGGCTGCCTCGAAGGTTCCAACCTCGCCAAAATGGTGGCTCAAACAACGACCGTCGGCATGGCCGTTTCCACTGGCATCAGTCTGCTGATCTTTTGCGGTGCCATTGGAAAGTCCGGCCAAGTGCCCCTTCACGTCTGGCTTCCGGACGCAATGGAAGGCCCGACTCCAGTCAGTGCTTTGATTCACGCGGCGACGATGGTTGCGGCTGGGGTTTTCCTGGTGGCACGCGTTTATCCGCTGATGTCCGCTTCGATAGTGCCGGGAGTAACTGCGACAGGCGCGCTTAACGTAGTCGCCTGGGTCGGAGTTATCACTGCAGTGTTCGCGGCTACAATTGCCGTCGCTCAAAACGATATTAAACGCATTCTCGCATACTCGACCGTTTCACAACTTGGTTTCATGATGCTCGGCCTGGGAGTTGGAGGGGTCGCTGTTGGCATGTTTCACTTGATCACACACGCGTTTTTCAAAGCCTTGCTGTTCATGGGCGCTGGCTCGGTCATTCATGGTTGTCACGAGGAACAGGATGTCTGCCGAATGGGAGGGCTTCGTAAATATATGCCGATCACATTTGCAACCTACGGCATTGGCATGCTCGCACTGAGCGGCTTTCCCCTGCTCTTTTCAGGCTTTTGGAGCAAGGACGACATTTTGCATAGCGCGCATGAATGGAGCGTTTCGCATTTGCCGTTTTACCTCGGAGTTTTTGGCGCGCTACTGACCGCGTTTTACATGACGCGACAGGTTGCGATGGTCTTTTTCGGAAACTGCCGTTTGGGTTTGAGCCGCGTGACTGGCTCGGAACAGCACACTGTCGAGCATGCAGGTGTCCCGGACAAAGAACATCCTCATGTCGAATTGTCGGGCGATCCCCATGAGAGTCCGCAACCGATGATAATCCCTTTAATAATTCTCGCCGCTTTCGCAATGCTCCTTGGCTTCATCGGCACGCCCGCATGGCCGTGGTTCCAGCATTTTCTCGGCGAAGATGGAACGTTCGCGTTTCAGTTAAGCCGGCTTGGTGAATCTGGGGTTATTTCCACGATGTTGATTTCAACATTCGTAGTTTTCGTCGGTATTGGATTGGGCTGGTGGCTTTATGGTCGAAAGCCAATAACTAACGCCGATGAACGAGATGTTCTGGAACGCGCCCAACCTGACATCTTCCACCTTCTCAAACGGAAATATTTCGTAGATGAAGCCTACGAATGGAGCTTCGTCCAACTTAACGCCTGGTGGGCCAAAACCTGCGCGTGGCTGGACAACGTGATCGTCAGTGGCGCAGTCCAGTTATGTTTATACGTGATACTCGGATTATCTACAGTCAATCGAGCGATTGACGACTTCGTCATTAATTTGGGTTTTGACCAGAGCTGTCGTGGCGTTGGTATTGGCGGCAAACTCATGTCGCGCCTTCAGAACGGGCGCATTCAAAGTTATCTTCGAGTTGTTGGTATTGCATTGGCGGTGCTGGTTCTCTTTTTGATTTGGGGGTGCCATTCATGAGTGGTTTCCCAGTCATCTCCATTATCACACTCCTGCCGTTGTTTGGCGCGATTGCCATCATCGGCTTGAATAATGATCAAAAGAATCTGGCGCGTGGCCTGGCATTCGGTTTCAGCATTGTGTCACTTGCCCTGACTATTTTGATGTGGATGCGTTTCAATCCCGCCTCCGGCGAACTGCAATTCGTCGAGACATACACGTGGATTCCGAGTCTTGCGGCTCAATATCACGTCGGGGTCGATGGCCTTGGGCTTTTGATGGTCTTGCTCACAGCTATCATCGTTCCCATGTCGATGCTAGCGTCCCGGAACATTCAGGAACGCGTTCCAATTCATTTCGCTTTGATCTTATTTCTGCAAGCGGGTTTGTTTGGCACGTTCACGGCCCTGAATTTCTTTCATTGGTTCATTTTTTGGGAGCTAAGCCTGATTCCGGCGTTCTTTCTGATTAAGCTTTGGGGTGGGCCGAATCGGTCCTCCGCAGCCACTCAATTTTTCGTTTACACGATGGTCGGGAGCATTGCGATGCTTCTGGCCTTTCTGGCGGTCTATCTCACAATTATTTTCGTCCCTGGCGAGCCTCAACCCTCGAAGATGTTCGATTTTGCAACTTTGGCCGATCAGGTGCAGAGCATGTCGCTTGCTTCGAGGTTTGTCGTCAAACTTGGCTGGTATAGCTTGTCGATGTCGCATCTGGCGTTAGTTATATTTGGGGGAGCTTTTCTTGGCTTTGCAGTTAAAGTTCCGCTCGTTCCATTCCATACTTGGCTGCCTTCCGCTTATGCCGAGGCGCCAACCGGCACGACCATGCTGCTTACCGGTGTCATGTCAAAAATGGGAGTTTACGGCTTCATTCGGATTTTGCTGCCGATTTTCGGTGAACAGCTGCGATGGATTTTGACGCCTTTGCTTTGGCTTACCGTCATCACAATCGTTTATTCCGCTGGAGCCGCATTTGCTCAAAAAGATTTAAAACGAGTCCTCGGTTATTCGTCCATCAATCACCTGGGATTCTGCCTGTTGGGAGTCTTTGCTGTGGCGCGGTTTGGCGAAAATGAAACCGCCCTTGCTTCCGAAAAAGCTGCTGCCCTGAATGGCGTCTTTCTTCAAATGTTCAATCACGGGATCACTGCTGCCACGCTATTCTGGTTCGTCGGTTTTCTCGAACAGCGCGGCAGTCGTAGCATCAATGATTTCGGCGGATTGCGAAAAGTTGCCCCGGTGTTCTGCGGGTTGATGGGTATCGCATTATTCTCGTCGCTCGGGTTGCCGGGGCTTAATGGATTCATCGGCGAATTCCTGATTTTTAAAGGGACATTCTCTCTGACCACCTGGGCGACGAGCCTCTCGGTCATTGGCTTGCTGATTACGGCAATCTTCATCCTTACGATTTTACAACGAGTGTTCAACGGGCCACTGAACGAAAAATGGGCTCAACTGCCGGATCTCACATTGACTGAACGCATACTGGTTTTGCCTTCAATCGGGCTAATGTTTTTGTTGGGAATTTACCCGCAGCTTATCTTGGGCATGATCAACAGCACCGCCGCGCAAATGGTTGACAGACTGCACCTATAACGATGCTTGCCTGGACCATTTATATTACTTTCGTAGGCGTCGCAGTGCTCATGCTGCTGCCGAAGGAGAACGCCCGCGCCGCGAAATCCGTTGCGATTCTGAGTGCCATTGCTGGATTTGTCATTGCACTGGCTGGATTTCTGGGCGCCAAAGCGGGTGAAATCGAAACCGTAACGAAAGCTCCATGGATCCCTTCGCTCGGCATCGAATATCATCTCGCTGCCGATGGAATCAGCCTAACACTCGTGCTGCTGACTGGTTTGGCTGCGATAGCTGGAATTCTATTCTCCTGGAACGTTGAGACCCGCACCAAAGAATTCTTTGCTTTTTATCTGGCGCTTATAGGCGGAGTTTATGGCGTCTTCCTTAGCTTCGATCTGTTTCTTCTCTTCGTTTTTTACGAACTCGCAATCATTCCCAAATACTTCTTAATTGCGATTTGGGGCTCGAGTCGACGTGAGTACGGCGCGATGAAGCTCGCCTTGTATTCTTTTGTCGGTAGCGCAATGGTTTTGGTCGGCATAATTGCAGCGTTCGTTGTTTCTGGAGCAAAAACAATGAACCTGTTTGAGCTCGCTCAATATCCTTTCCCGCCGAATTTTCAGATGTGGGCTTTTCCATTGGTCTTTATCGGCTTTGCGATTCTGGCGGGCATGTGGCCATTTCATACGTGGGCGCCGACGGGCCATGTCGCTGCCCCCACCGCTGCTTCGATGCTTCTCGCGGGTGTGGTGATGAAGCTTGGCGCTTATGGCTGTCTTCGCGTGGCGATGACTCTCTTTCCGCACGGTCTGGATCAATGGACAATTATTCCGTGTGATCCTGGCGTTGTTTCATCCTTATTCCATCGCTCACCTATCGAGAACATCCAATGGGCTCTGCATCTGATTGGCTTTAGTTCATGGCGTGATGTATTCGCGGTTCTGGCAGTGATCGGAATCGTTTATGGCGCAATGGTCGCGCTCGTCCAGAAGGACTTCAAATTTGTCATCGGCTATTCCAGCGTTAGCCACATGGGTTTCGTAATTCTCGGCCTGATGACTCTGCATCAAATTGGTTTATCCGGCGCGGTCTTGCAGATGTTTTCGCATGGAGTCATTGCCGGGCTTTTGTTCGCGGTCGTTGGCCGGATGGTTTATGACCGCACTCATACGCGCCAACTTTCAGATCTCCAGCAAATGAATCTGAACCAGGCGATCCCATTCGCGGCAATAACCTTTACCATCGCTGGGATTGCTTCTATGGGCCTTCCAGGTTTCAGCGGCTTCGTTGCCGAATTGCAAGTGCTGATCGGCGCATGGCGCGCATATCCAACGATGGCGGTTTTGGCCGGAGTGGGAATAATTGTTGGAATCGCCTACACTCTCCGCGTGTTGCAACTCGCTTTCTTTGCCGACCCGGAATCGGTCGCTGTGGCGAAAACTGATTCACACGCAGATTCAAAAATCGACCCGATCTCAATTCCCGAGAGGGTAGGCGCCGCTGTTTTAATTGGGATCACTCTCTTGATCGGATTGTGCCCACGATTGTTGCTGGATTTGATCGGGCCGAGCTTTAACTCGCCGTTGTTCGACGAATTAAGAAAGGTTGGGAATTTCTGAGCCAGATCCATTACCTCGAATTGCTCAAAGCAGCCGTCCCTGAAACGATTCTTGTTGTCTCTGCACTCGTCGCTCTCGCGGCCGATCTTCTGACGATGCGTGAACTCGACTCGCAGTTTCGTCGTATTATTGGCGGCTTGATTGCCTGTGTCGGTTGTGTTGCAGCGATTGCCTGGATGCTCCTAATGCCGGAACACGCAAATTTTTTCGAGGGCATGCTGGTGCTGGATCCGCTGACGCAATTGGTGAAGGTTGCTCTCCTTGTTATCACCATTTTTACAATCCTCGTTTCGGTTGAAACGGACTTCACCACACACATCGGCGAGTATTTTGCCCTCATTTTGTTGGCTGCAATCGGAATGCTGTTCCTCGTCAGTTCGGAAGACATTCTGATGATCTTTATCTCCCTCGAACTTACAAGCCTCTCGCTTTACATCCTCACGGCCTTCAATAAGCGCAATATCAAATCAGCCGAAGCCGCGTTAAAGTATTTCCTCTTTGGCGGCATGTCGGCTGCCTTCACTCTTTTCGGATTGAGTCTTTTGTACGGGCTTTCGGGAGCGACGAATCTGAGCCAGATTGGGGCCGTCGTGGGACGTCCCGGGTTGGACCCGCTACTGATCGTGGCGATGGTGATGACGGTTATTGGCTTTGGGTTCAAAATTGCGGCGGTTCCCTTTCATCTTTGGGCGCCGGATGCCTATGAGGGCGCGCCCGCGCCGAGCGCTGCGTTCATCGCGTCGGGGTCAAAAGTGGCGAGTTTCTTCGTTTTTGCAAAGGTGCTCATGCTGGGATTTCATGGGGCGGAGGGGAGCGGGGCCTGGAGGGCGTTCATCCCGGGATGGGTACCGGTAATTGCGGTCATAGCTGTGGCTTCAATGCTGTTGGGAAACCTGGCGGCGATTGTGCAGAGCAGTGTCCGGCGATTGCTGGCCTACTCGGCCATTGCGCATGCCGGCTATATCCTTCTTGGAGTCCTGGCGAACGGACGTGACGGGCTCGCTTCGGTGATTTTTTATGTGGTCATTTACGGTCTGACGACTGTCGGGGCGTTCGGGGTGGTGTCCATCGTCCAGGACCGGACGGGGGGAGATGCTTTAGCTAATTTCATTGGGCTCAGCAAACGCGCGCCGGTTTTGTCTTTTTGCATGATGGTCTTTATGCTTTCGCTCGCAGGCATTCCACCGTTGGCAGGGTTTTTTGGGAAATTCTATCTCTTCACCGCTGCGCTAAAGAGCACTCCTGATAATCTCGGTTTTCTGTGGCTTATCTTCGCGGCGATAGGTCTCAGCGCTGTGTCTCTTTATTACTACCTGATCGTGCTGAAACAGATTTATGTCGTCGCTCCCGCAAGCGAAACTCCAACGTTGAAAGCCCCCGTGCTGGGCCAGGTTATTTTGTCTTTGCTGGCCCTGGCAGTTCTCGTTCTGGGATGCGCGCCTAATTTGCTTTTGGGCCGTTTGATCAGCGCAATTCAAGTCGCGGGATTCTAATCAGGTTAAGGCCCTTGCGCGCCGGACGGGTACGCGCTTCTCGGAACGGGGTGAATTTCCTATTGACAGCTTCCGGCGAGTGGGGTGATATCGCAGCCAGTCAGCACGGAGTAAATCAAGGTTTCGGAGAATCGTGGGCTATGTGTTGAAAAAGGAATAGTTAAACAACTTAGGAGGTGAATCATGAGAACTTGTCTTTCGCTTGTTCGCATCGTTCGTTCCCCAAAGAAAGCGCTAATTGCGATCCTCTTGGGGCTCGTGCTATTGGCCGCGTCGTCCGCTCTCGGCCAGGCAGCGAGCTCCGTCACGTCCAGCAATGCGGGAGCAACAAGCGTCGCCATGCACCACGCACGATGCAGCGCGGTCCGCGTAGGTTTCACGAATGCACAACCGTTTTGGTCTAAAACGAACTTTGGGACACTTCGCCCGCCCTTGGCCGCAGTTGGAAATGACGCATAAGCTACAGTGGCGCTCATTATCGCTTGTGGACAGTGAGCAGCACGAACACCTCCACCGCTCGCAGCGCGAGCGGCGCTACCTCCCAGGGCATCTTGGCGGGACGCATAATGGAAATTGGGAGCGGTATGAACTACTGGGATGGGCAAAAGTGGAGTTCGAGTGACGCGACGCTGGAAGTGAGTCCGGAAGGGGACGCATTTGTCGCCAATCGGTTGTGCTACCGGCGTATTGCAATGGTCCCGTGACAATTGAAGGCGGCGCAGTTTTCAAATATCCCAACTCGACGGGGCCGGACGCGGTGACTGCGTTTCTGCAGTTTAATAGCACAGTGACTTGCAAAACATCGCAATATCACCCAGCGATTTTCACTGCCGGAGACGATGATCGCTATGGTGCCTGTCTTTTCAATATCTTTGGGAATTATGTCGGTGACCCCAGGTTTGCGGCTTATGCAAACCCTGCAATCGTGGCCGGAAACCAATTTACTTTAAGCAATTGCCGGTTCTTTTACGCGAATGTTGCTATTAAGAGCTCTTTTTGGGGCAGCGTGTCGGTGACGGTCGAGCATTCACAATTTATCGCTTGTGTTCAGGGGATTTCAATGATTGCGGCTGGCAGTGGATCCGGGTCTGGCTCGCTGATAGCTCAGTTCAACAATTGTCTTATGGCAGATGTGAACTATTGTTTGGACTTCGCTTGCTTTGGACGAACGCTGTCTGCCGGATTCACTCACTGCACCATTGGCAATGCATCGGCTCTCAAAGGACCAACGCTTCAGACTTCGCCAGTCGCAATTACTGCGAAGAACTCAGTATTTGCGAACGTCAGTAGTTTGTCAGTTGATTCGTATGTGACGATTGGGGGCGATTATAACGGGTTTTACTCCTCGAGCTTGCCATCATTCGGCACTCATAACCCGAGTACTCCTGGAAGTTCTCCTTTCCAAAGTTCGGATGGAGGCGGAAACTATTATCTCAAGAGCGACAGCGATTTCCGAGGTGTAGGCACAACGGCAATTGATCCAACTGTGCTCAATTCGCTCAAAACGAGGGCGACGCAGCCGCCGGTTGCGATCCCGTTTGGTACTGAAGTGACCGGGCAACTACTGCTTTCACCGCAAGGCTCCGCAGTCCCGAGATACACGACCGGTCCTCCAGATTTGGGTTACTGGTACGATGTTCTTGATTATACAGTCGCGGGAGTCTTGGCCGAAGGCGGCGCTATCACCGTTCAACCGGGAACAGCCATTGCGGTGCGAACACAAGATCTTGGCGCAAACCCAGACAATCCGAATTTGCACTTGGTGGGGTTCATAGGCTTTGCACTGCAAGAGAACTCAACGTTTGTAAGCCACGGCACGCCGAACGCGCCGATCACCTTCGCAACAACTCGTTTGGTTCAAGAAGGCCCGTTTCTGCGTGGCTGGAACGACAATGTAGTTTTTCTGAGCGATTTTGAGGGAAGTTATTACACTGATAAGCCGCCGGATTTGAGCGCACGCTTCTGCAATATTTATCTCACGTCATCCGATATTCTTGTGGAGGGTGGCGGCTCTGCACCGGCCAGAGATCAAATCGTGGGTGGAAATAGCTGTATGTTTCTAAGCCTTAAGGACTCTTTAGTTAGTGGAGGCAATATTTCTATTAATATGCCGACATTCAGTTCCTACTATGCTCCGCCAGGATCGATGTCCTGGATAAACAATGTCTTCGAGCGCGTATCGACTGCTCTAATGCCGACGTGTTTTCGCATACAAGAACAACCTACCCTCGATGTGGTGAACATGGATATGCCCCTGCTCTTTTACAACAACCTGATGATTGGCGGATTTCTCGCCATCAATCCCAGCCCGAGTTCGGCTGGAAGCTGGGTTTTCAAAGACAATCTTTTTGATAAGGTTCTATTCTTCTGCTACTCGCTTCCTCTTGCTGATCACGATCATAACGCCTACTGGCTTGTCCCCGATGAACAAGTGCCAGCGCTTGGATATAACAGGCTGCCCGTCAATAACGATGATGGCAGCACGGACGGTGCAAACGATAAAGTGCTGACCGCCGCGCCGACGTATCAGGTAAGTACCTTCGGTAGTCGCTACCTCAATCTAACGACGGGTTCGCCGATGTACCGAACCGGAAGCCGCACACGCGGCCAAGCAGGTCTTTCGCATTACACGACACAAACAGCGCAGACCGAGGACTCGGCTGCGACCACGGTCAATATCGGACCGCATTATTTGGTCGCCGTGAGCGGCTCACCAAAAAGTTCACTGGTATCCGGTCTTCCTGACTATGTTTCCGATGCCGATGGAAATGGAATCGTTGATGCGACGGAGGCATCTGTTATCCCACCGCCGATTACGGCTATCACGAAAGCGAACAACGATGTTTTCCATGTCGAACAGAACTCCACAGCAAATCTTCTTCCGGTGCTCGTGAATGACACGGATTCGCAGGGACTTCCAATGAGCATCTGGTATCCGACAGGAACAATCGCGACAGCGCATGGAACAGTGGCTCCCTCAGCGGATCATCTCAGCCTGGTCTATACGCCGACGCCTAGCTCGGGCTATTATGGTTCAGATACATTCACATATGGCATGGTGAATGGTTTCAACCATGAATCGAGCGCGACAGCGACAGTTTTCATTAATAATACAGGGAACCATCCGCCGACAGCGAACCTGCGAGCAGTGACAATGGGCCAAAACGACACGACGGCGACAGTTAATCTCACTGGAGACAACACCGACGCAGACGGCGATTCTCCACTGACGGTTTTCTCCATTGGCACGCCAAGCCTGGGGACTGTGCAAAATCTCGGATCAGGGCAGATTCAGTACACCAGGGCGATTGCCGTGGCAGGGCGCGACTTGTTTACCTATTCAATGACCGATGGAAAGGGAGGCCTCACAATTGGAACGGTGCAGGTGGATCGCTCCACCGGCGCCAATCATGCTCCGGTCGCGGTCTCTTACTCGACAACGATTTGGGAGGGAGCTTTTGCTTTCAAACTCGTTGCTTCCGATCAAGACAACAATCCGCTGACATACACGATTGTCCAGCAACCGCAGCACGGAGGTTTGACCGGGACTGCGCCGAATTTGACTTACACTCCCGCTACAGGCTACCGAGGCGCGGATCATGTTGTTTTCAAAGCAAATGATGGCACGCTGGATTCGGTGCCCGCAACAATCACTATCAACGTCGAGGATTCTACCTTCATTCCAGAGGCATTTGCGCAATCTGTTCTGGTTGTGCAGAACACTGCGACGCCGATTCTACTGGGTGGCCGCGATGAAGACGATGACACACTATGGTTCCATACTGAGTATGATCCGAATTACCCGACTCAGGCACCTACGCACGGCACGTTGTCCGGAATGCCGCCGAATCTCTTATACACACCGAACGATCCCAATTATACGGGGCCCGACAGCTTCACATTCTGGGTGAGCGATGGAATCCAGTACTGCTGGGTTCCGGCAACTGTCTCGATCAATGTCATTCCACCTCCGCCGACGGGATTGGTTACGGTGAATGATATATTCCAGGTCCAGCAAGGCAGCCTAAGCACAGAGCCTGCCAACACCTTCGATGTGATTGCCAACGATATCGATTACGAGAACTATCCGTTGACGATAGATCCATTGTCTCCATCAACAACACCGCACGGGACAATTGCGCTTGCAGCGAATTCGACACGGATAACTTATGCACCGTCCGACCCAAACTTCTTCGGTTCTGATTCGTTCAGTTATGTAGCCCGAGATGATCATTCGCGGACCGCAAATGGCACTGCGACCGTTTTCGTGAACAAAACCGGCAACAATAATCCGAGCGCGGGTTTCTACAGTACAAATTTAGATCGAGGGCAAGTCGACCTTGCCATCAACATCAGTGATCTTCTTGCGAACTATTGCTCGGACCCAGACGTTGGCGATACGATCACTTTGCTTTCATTTGGCCAGCCAAAAAAGGGCTCCGCGGTAAATAACGGCAGCGGATTGATCATTTATAATCGTACCACTGGCAAATATGGGACCGATTCTTTTAGCTATACGATAAAGGACGCAAACGGCGGCTACGCAATAGGGACTATAGAGGTTGCACAAATTGACTCGGATGGCGACGGCTTACCGGACGATTGGGAAATCGCTCACCCTGCTAGCGGCTTTGATCCCGATATCCCGGATTCTTTAGGAGACATTGAAGGAGACTACCTGCTCGATCTGGCTGAGTATGAACTGCATACTGACCTGGATTCCCAGGACAATCCGCTAGGCCTTAACCTGGTGCCTAACGCGAAGCTGTCAGGAATAGTCACAATTCCGCTCGCGCTCAGCACCGAAATTGATGCGTCTGCCAACTTTCAACTATACGCCAACGGTGAGATGGCTGTACAGTCACAGGTTCAGAAGGGCGCAAATGGGCTCTGGACCTGCACATTCGACACAACTTCTATGCCTAACGGCGTATACTTCTTGCAGTTGGCTTACATTCATCCCCAAGATGACCTGCCGTTGCTGGATGAGTATAGTCTCTTTTACTATGAAACAATCCCGGCAGTGCAGGTATCGGTAAGCAATGATATCTGGTTTCCGGAAGGCTGGGCGGCGGCAGGCAGCGCGATTTACCTCAGACCGAGGACGGTCCACAAATGGGGCACTTGGAGTGCGCAAGTTTACGATGATCAGAATAACTTGGTTGCTTCCGTCAACGGGACCGTGGACGCGCACGGCGACTTCTTTTCCCTTGGTGCCTCCGAACCCGGAATTAGTGTCGACCTCAGCGGAGGAGGCAGCCAGTCGTCATCGTTTTTCACAGTTGCTTTAATGGCCGAATCCGCGGAGGACTCCGGCCCTCCAAGCTCTGCTGGCACAGGTAAGAAGATTTTTGTCGAACCACCTTGGGCATCAGATGGCAAGTGGGCGATCGGTTATATGCCAATATTCACTCCGGATACTCAGTCTGACCTGGATGTGAAAGAAATGATGGGTAATGTAGTCAACCGAATCTTTGAAAGTCCGTATGGGCCAGAGTCCGTTCTCTTCACCACACAACAGGTCGATGGTCCGACGCCTTTAAGGCTAAACAGCGCTGCCAGGTGGGCTACGCTGAGAGCCGCATTGTACGATAACAGATGCCGCAATCTCTATTACTTCGGGCATTTTGACGGAAAAAATATTGGGGGCACGTCTAACCCTATGATTAGTATTGGCATCGAGAATCTTCGCGACGTGATACTCACAAATTGGGCAAATAACCTCAAGTGGGGCACGAATCTGCATCCGTATAGGTTTGTCTTCATAGATGGATGCAATTCAGCCAACAGTGATTTGCCCACAGTTTTCGGCATTCCTAAGATGCGTATGTCGGCGGCGGATATGCTGAAACGCAACCTTGTCCCAAGAGCTTTTGTGGGGTGGGACTCCTTAAAGATTGTGGGCTTCGGGGGAAATGTCAACGCCCCCCAACTTGGATTCATCAAGAAGTTCTTTGAGCTATGGTCCCAAAACAACCCGAATAAAGGTGGTCCTTACATTCTCCAAGATGCCCTTGACGATGCTTTCAAGCTGAATCCCGTCGAGAGCAAGCCCGTGATCTATGGTTGCACAAACTTATTTTTTCAGTGAACGAACGCAACAGCTGGGCTGAATCTGCCGAAGTTCGTATGACTCTAATGTGACCTCACAAGGTAATTGTGTGAGTTATTTGAGTGTTTGCGGTGCGATTTGCAAAAGGGCGTTCGTGGCGGCTGAACGAATCGTGTAGTTCCCATCAGCCAAGGATTCGAGCAACAGAGGTACGGCGCAGACAGCGTTAGTTCCAAAGTACGAGATGGCATGCTCAGCCTCCCATCGCACAACCGAGGAAGTTGAACGGAGAGCATTCGTCAGCGCGGGAACGGCGACCTGCGGATACGCGTGAACGCGGCCAAGTGCTCGGATTGCCGACTTCACCAAGGACTCATTCGTATTCGATGTAAGATTCGCAAGTAGCGGGATGGCGGCTTCGGCATTCGTCCCGAAATCAAACGGTGGACCAATGCCCAAGTCGCGCGCTGCTACCTGACAACATGGAAGTTGAGGGTTAGCCAGCGCTATCAGTAGAGACGGGAGTCCCTCTTTTCCAATTGCTGCGAGGCAATAGGTCGCACGGTTTGCGACAGTCACGCGGTTTGTCTGGCACATAAGCTGTGTCAGGGCCGGCACCGCAACGCTTGCTCCTGAGCGCATTATCAAAAAGGCCAGTGTTGCGTTCTCGGCGGCTTGTGTGGATTTATCAACCGGATCGCTAAAAACGCCGCGAACGAGTCTGTTATCCCACATAAATCGGGGAAGTTTCTCGACGGCATTGGCGATTTTGAGACGACGCGGGGAAGGCTCATATTGAATGAGCTTAAGTAAGGTAGGAATTCCATTTGTGCCAATGTTCCGGATAGCTTGTTTAGCTTTTTCCGCTTCCGGCTTGGATTTTCCTTCACCATCTCCGGCATTCTTCGCGTAGATAATGAGCCACTCAGATAGCGACTGCCCGTCAAATTGTGGTTCTTCTTGACGGTTTAGAATCAAAAAACAACCAAGGATTGCCACCGCAACCAGCAAAACCAGAACGGTCCTTCTGTGTTTTCGCATGGCGAAATAATAGCATGTATGAATTGCTTGGCACTTAGTTTCGGTCTCGATTTCCTGACATTCAAATGTTTACTGCGATTAACCTTGACGGATTTCACTGGATCACTACCACCTCTTCCGGAAGCACATTTCCGATAGTTTTCACTTAAGACTATGTTTTGCCGCAAAGTAACCAGACGCTGGCTCGCATTGCTCGCAGTGCTGCTCCTTTTCGGCGCGCTGGAGTTTTTGATTCCGCTGCGGACGACGGTGCAGATTGGGGCGGATGAAGGGTTCGAGTTGGCGAAGGCGACGTTGTGCCTCAAGGGGTACAAGCTTTATACGGATGTTTGGAATGATCATGCGCCGTTGCATACGTTTTTGGTGACGGAGTTGTTGAAGCATGTGAGTCCGTCGGTGACAGGGCCGAGGTTGTTGACGGTTGGGTTTGCGGGTGTGTTGGTTGCGGCGGTGTTTTTAATCGGTGCTACCCGCACGGGGCCCGGCGCGGTGGGGTCCTACCCGGACTGGGCACCCAAGCTGGGCCTGCCATCGCGCGCTACCTTTGATGAGGGCGGCTTATTGTGTGGTGTGATAGCGGCGGTTTTGTTGATCGGGTCGCCGGGGTTTTTGGAGTTGAGTTCGTCGTGTATGTTGGAGATTCCGTCGCTTGCGCCGGCGGTGGCGGGGTTATGTGTTCTCTTTATGGTTCAGCGAGGGCGCGGGATGTTGCACGCGAGGGCGCGCACGCTCCCCGATCAGTCGGACGTGATGCGCTGACGTCTGTCATTGCAGGGGTGTTGTTTGGGATTTCGCTTGGGATGAAGTTGATTGGGGTAGTTTTGTTGCCGATTGCGGGGGTAGTTTTGTGGGCGAGGGCAAACTCTTTTGAAACCGCAGAGAGCGCGAAGAGCGCAGAGAACGAAACGAGAAGACTACTCAGATTATTGTTTCCGGTTGAGGCACTGAAGTGGTTTGCGGTTTTGTTGGCGGTGTGCGGGGTTACGTTTGTGGGGTTGGATTTGGCGATCGATGGCGGGGCGTTCTTGAAGCATTTTCATCAATCGTGGATGTCGCATTTCGCGCGGACGGTATCGACGGAGTACGGTTCGCCGAATGATCATCCGTTTCCTTTTGCATTGCTTCTGAAGAATTGGGACCTGACGATTCCCGCGTTGGTTGGGGTGGTGGTGCTGGTTAAGGGGGCTCTATTCAACCGCAGAGAACACAAAGAACGTAGAGAAAATCCAGAGGCAGAAAGACGGATTAATATGAGGGGAAGGCCGGGAGGCGCGGTTCTGAATCCTGTAGCGTTCGTACCGGTAGTGTGGTTGGTGTTTGCGTTGGTTCTGTTTACGATGCACAGGCCGTGGTGGACGTATTATTACGTGCACATGGCGGTTCCGATGAGTTTATGCGCGGGCGTCGGGTTGGTTTCAGTTTTTGAGTGGGTCCTGGCCGGACTGGCCAATACTCGGAAATTATTGGCTCGGACGAAGGCGCGATGGTACTGGGCTATTGTTGGGGTTTATCTGGCGTGCACAGTGTTGTGGATAGGTTCCCGAAGTTATCTGGAGATTTCGGGAATCCGCAAATCGCCGCAGACGTATTATGCGCTCGTGTTCAATGAGATTGAGCGGTTCAAGCCATTTACGCAGTGGCTTTACGCAGACAATCTGACTTATTCGTTTTACTCAGGCATTCCAATGCCGCCGCAGCTAGCGGTCGTTCCATTGAAACGCCTCTGGTCGGGTGAAATGACGAATGCAGGGATTCGCGAGCAGATGCAAGAATTCAGGCCCGGGCTGGTTGCATTGCGGAATGACACTCGAGAAACTCCGTTTCAAGATTTGTTAAGTACAGAGTATCGGCTGGTTTATCAGGATGCCGAGAATCGGTTGTATGCGCATAAGTCGATAGCGAATAAGCCAGATGTGACGAGGGAGTGAGAAAGGGGTTCGAGTATTAAAGATGCGCGCCCAATTTGCTTCTTGGCTGTTTGATGAGCGCAATTCAAGTTGCAGGGTTTTGACCGAGGCTGTCCGTAATTTCCCGCAGATCCTGAGCTCAAAACAGCGGAAATTACGCTTTAATCTTGCGATTTTCGCGCACTTAACGCTAAGATTTGCGCGGTTTATGGCAGCAATTGGCCGGTTTCAGAAGGGCGAAGAGATTTTTCACGCCAAAGTTGTTGATGGCGAAATCTTTCGCTTGCACGGTGATGTCTTCGGTTCGCCTTCGTTCGATAAAAAGCCGATGAAGTTGAAGGGCGTTCGGACCCTGACTCCGGTTGCGCCGACGAAAATAATCGCAGTCGGCTTGAACTACGCCGATCACGCGCGCGAACATAATAAGCCATTGCCCAAGGAGCCGCTGATTTGGATCAAGGCGACAACCTCGCTGATTGCAGACGGCGCGCGGATTGAAATCCC
>Ga0207674_10002487_pt1 | contig 23231 bp, 30 predicted proteins | sample KBSCornC72_FD_184303 | JGI IMG/M metagenome (GOLD analysis project Ga0207674, IMG submission 184303) | Corn rhizosphere microbial communities from Kellogg Biological Station, Michigan, USA - KBS Corn C7-2 (SPAdes) (version 2) | ecosystem: Host-associated > Plants > Roots > Rhizosphere > Soil ...
GAGGATCGGGAAGCAGTAGTCGAAGAGGTCGTCGAGGACGTGGTAGAGCAGGTAGCCGGAGCCCTTCGAGAAGAGGCTCTCGCGCAGCTCCTCGTCGTCCACGCAGCGCTGGAAGAGCCGGCTCACGGGGAGGAGCTCGACCGTCGGCAGCGTGACGAGGTAGCTCTGGCCGATGAAGAAGTCGAGCTCGGCGGCGTTCAGGCGCTGGACGGCCTTGTCGTAGAAGGGGAAGTGGAGGACGCCGAACAGGTAGTCGGGGTACTCGTCGATCTTGGGGCGCTGGCGCTTGGAGAGGACGTCCTCGACGTCGAGCGGATGCCATCCGAACCGCTCGGCGAGCTCGGTCGACACCTCGTGGTCGGGAGCGTCGAGGTGGATCCAGATGAGGCCGTTGGCGGAGAGCTCAGCCGGCTCGCGGCGAGCGGCGACGACCGGTTCCTCGGCACGGGCCCGCGAACGCGGGCGCTTGATGCGGGGCAGGCTGGGCATCGGTACTGAGTGGGTCGTCGACGGTCATCGGTCTATTCGCCATCGTACCCCGGACGCCTTGCTGGGACACGTTTCACGCGAGGCTGCGCTTGGGTAAGTTGCGGGCATGGGGAGGATGTTCGTCGCGCTGCTTGCGGCGGCGCTGCTCGCGGGGGTCCTGCCGGCCAGGTCGGCTGCGTCGGGATCGGACTTCGCGGTCATGTTCAGCGATCCGGGTGACTACATCGGCGGCGGGTCGCAGCGCCTGTTTCGGACCGGCGACTCGTCGATCACCATGGGCGGCTCTCCCGGCTACGTCACCGTCAACGTTTCGGGCGGCACGTTCGGCGACTACTACTCGATGGACTTCGCAGCACCACCAGGCGAAGGACTCACGACCGGCTACTACACGCACGCCCAGCGCGCGCCCTTCCGCGAGGCGGGGCGGCCGGGGATCGACATCTCCGGGTCCGGCCGCGGCTGCAACGAGGACTCGGGTCAGTTCGAGGTGAAGGACATCGCCTTCACCGGCTCGACCCTGACGCGGCTCTGGATCGTCTACGAGCAGCACTGCGAGGGAGGAACGTCGGCACTGTTCGGTGAGGTGCGGATCGGCGAGCCGCCGACGAGCGACCCCGCACTCCTGGCTCCGCTGACGATGCGTTGGCCGGCCAGCGACGTCTCTCGCGCCGCGACGACGATTCCGGCCACGCTGGTCGCGGTCGGCGAGCCGGTGACGATCTCCGGCGTGTCGATCCTCGGCCCCGGGGCCGCGGACTACGTCCTTCGGTCCGACGACTGCAGCGGTCACACGCTGGCCGTCGGCGGCTCGTGCCAGGTCTGGGTCCGGTTCGTGCCAGGGGCGGCCGGGACGAGGTACGCGACTTTGCGTTTCACCGGGCCCGGCACGGAGCGCGATGTGGCGCTGCAGGGCTTCGCGTTCGGTGGCACGACCCGGGTGGACATGACGAGTGATCCTGGCGACTACATCGGCGGCGGCATTCCGTGGCACTACACGTTCGCCAACGGCTCGATTCGAGCCGGCGGTGGGCGCCAGTACTCTGGGTTCTCGATCGACGGCAGCGACGGTTCCTGGTGGTACGCCGACTTCGTCCCGGCTCCGGGCGACATCCTCGCTCCCGGCACGTACCTGAACGCGACTCGGTATCCGTTCAACGGCAACGGCCCGGGCATGGACATCTCGGGGAACGGCCGCGGCTGCAACACGCTCACCGGCCAGTTCACCGTCAACTCGATCACGTTCTGGGCGGACACGACGATCCGCACGGTCAGCATCACCTTCGAGCAGCACTGTGAGGGAGCGACGCCCGCGTTGCGGGGCACCTTCCAGTTCCGGGCCGGAGACACAACGGAACTGCCGCCCTGGATGGGCGGCCCGCCGCCACCGCCGCCGCCTCCTCCACCGCCGCCGCCACCACCACCACCACCACCACCGCCTCCTCCACCGGCGCCACCTCCTGGCCCGCCGCCTCCTCCGGCGCCGAAATGCCGCGTGCCGAAGGTCGTCGGCAAGCGACTTGCGCGCGCCCGCCGCCTCCTCGTGCGCGCCCACTGCCGGGTGGGACAAGTGCATCGAGCGAGGTCCAGGGCGAGCCGCAAGGGCATCGTGCTCACGCAGCGCCCGAAGGCGGGCCGTCGCCTCCGAGCCGGGACGCGCGTGAACCTCGTCGTCGGCCGCGGCCCTCGCTAGTTCGGCCGACGGCTTCGTAGATGCCCGCCCACTGGCGTGCATCGAGCTCGCGGGGCCGCGCGTGTTGCAGGAACCCGAGTGTCGGCGCGAGGCGCTTCGCCTGGAGCGGAGTGAGGATGCCTCGCCCGACTTCGGTTCCCGCATGGAACGCCTCGGACAGGAAGTGCCAGTACCGCTGCGACTCGACGGCCGGGACGAGCGGTTGTGCGAGTCGTTCGAAGCGAAGGACGCCGGCGTCCACACTCGGTGTCGGCGCGAACGCGGTGCGGTCGAGGCGCCGCACAATCTCGAGCTCGTAGAACGCTCGCCAATACGCGCTCTTCAAGGTCGTCGGCCACACGGCCGCCTGTTTCAAGGCAAAGGCCCACTCGACGATCACGACGGCGCGCGTCACCGGCCCGCGGAGGAGGCGGCTCAGGATCGCGCCAGAGCCCGCGAACGGGAGGTTCGCGACGATCGCATACGGCTCGGTGGGAACGGGCCAGGCAAGAGCGTCCGCCTCGACGACCGCGACATCGTCTCCGAAGCGAGCACGGAGGCCGGCTGCCAGCGACAGGTCGCGCTCCAGAGCGACTACCCGCGCGCCGGCCTCGAGGAGAGCGCGCGTGAGCATGCCTGTCCCGGCTCCGACGTCGACGACGAGATCGCCGTGCGCCACCTCGGCGTCGCGGACGAGAGTGGCTGCCAGCCGGCTGCTACGAAGAAAATGCTGGCCGCGAGCGCTCCGAGCGGAGCGTCTGCGAACGGCCACGGACCATCACCGTCGTCATCGAGAGCATTCTACGAGCTCAACCGTGGGGGAACGGAAACACGCGCTCCGCGGACCACTGCCCGCCCATCCACTCACCGCGGTAGACGTTGTTCACTCGTACAAACGGACCCTTCGAGTCCCGCGCTTCGAAGAAAACGCCTTCGAAGGTCACGGCAAACCCGTGCCGCGAGGTCGCGTGCGGGTCGAGGGCTTCCAGAATCGCGGGAACGTCTTCGATGAACTTCTTGCGACCGCGGCTGGTCGAGACGACGACGATCGGAGCCAGCTCCCGCGGTCGTAGAAAACGGATCGACTCCACTCGGAATCCGAACTTCTCCGCGGCGAGCGCGGCCCGTGCACGAAACTCCGCAGGCGAAAGATTTGGAAAGTGTTGGTTGAGCGCGAAGGTCTCGTCGGACACGCCGCCGTCGATCAGCGTTCGCGAGAGCGACCATCCTGCGAGCGTGGGGCCGCCGGCACGACAGAAATCGTCGCGGAGCGCGCCGCCCGCCAGCGTGGCTTCCCACCGGGCGAGAGTCGATGCACGAACGCCAGGCGATGGGTCGCTCGCTCCGCCGATCAAGGCCGAAGGCGCGTCGAAGTAGGCCCACACCGCATCTCTCGGCGGGCGCTCCCCCGGGAAGACGTGTCGTAAGAGGTGACGAGGTGGCGGTTTGCCGATTTCGATCCCGTGAATCCGGGAGCGGTCACCGAACCGTGCAAGGAGGCGACGGACGATCTCCCGCGGTGGCGTCGGGAGCGCCTTCGTCACCGCCGAGCTCGGAGCGGCCTGCATGATCGAGGGCGACGTCGTCGGTCTCGACCAGCACGAGTGGCGCGAGAACTTCGGGTACTTCGGCCAGGTGCTCGGCGCGGGAGGGCGGGCCGGGGAGATGGCCACGAAGTGCTTGCTATCCGAACCCGAGCATGACGTCGCGGCGAGGAGCAGGACGCATGCGGCGAGAACACGTTTCACGTCTACCGAGACGTGATTTCGAGCGTTCGGGTTCCGCTGAGGTCGAGCCACGTTCGCGTTTCGGAGCGGACGATCTTCAGCATCACGGCCTCGCAGCTCCGGCAGCGGGCGACGATCCCGGGCGCATGGACGTAGACGTCGAGCGCAGCGACGTGGCCCTGCGCGCCGCACGAGGCGCACACGCCCATTGAGCCCGTCAGGTCGGTTCCGAAGATCTCGATCAGCAGCCCGCCGATCGCGTTGCCGTCGAGCTTCATGTCCTGCACGCTCATCCGGTCGCTCCGAATCGTTCCGTCCTGATCGACTCCGGCGCGTAGCCCATCGCCACGAGACCGTCCGCGGCCGTGTCCACGAAGCGCGTCGAACCGCAGATGAAGACCCGAGGCTCGTCGACCGCGCCCCAGGCGACCTCGCCGAGCAGTTCGGCGTCGATGCGCCGCGAATACCCCGTCCAGCCGGGAGGCTGCGATCGGGTCAGCGTGTGGAACACCTCGAGCCCGTCTCCGGGCTCCTCCAGGTCGGCGCGATAGATGACGTCGTCCCAGCTGCGCGACGAGTAGAGAAGACGCGTGGGCGTTCTGCTCCCGATCGCCGCCCGCTGCCGGATCATCGACATCAGCGGCACCACGCCCGAGCCGCCCGCCACCAGCAGCACCGGAGCCTCACCCGTCCCGTCCCACACGAAGTAGCCGCCGATCGGCCCGCGGATCTCGAAGCGGTCACCGGGACGCACCTCGCCGACGAGGTACGGCGAGACCTCGCCGTTCTCGAGCTCCTCGACCGTGATCGCAAGCGGCCGTCCCGGCGCCGAAGCGATCGAGTAGCTGCGCTCGGCCTGGTATCCGTCCTCGGCGGTCAAGCGGACGTCGACGTGCTGCCCGGCCCGGTGATCGGTCCAACCGTCGGCCTCCAGCACGAGCGTGCGCACCCGCGGCGTCTCCTGCACCGCGTCCACGACCTCCGTGGCGAGCCACGTCAGTCGCCCCAGTAACGCTGCTCCAGCCATGGGTCTCCGCGCAGGTGGTAGCCGTTCGACTCCCAGAAGCCGGGCTCGTCCTCGTCTCGCAGGTCGAGGCGCCGCACCCATTTGGCGCTCTTCCAGAAGTAGAGGTGAGGCACGAGCAGCCGCGCGGGCCCGCCGTGCTCCGGGTCGAGGGGCTCGCCGTCGTACGTGTACGCGACCCACGCCTTGCCGTCGCTCACGTCCTCGAGCGGGAGGTTCGTCGTGTACCCGCCGTCGCAGAACGCCATCAGGAACGAGGCGTCGTGCTCGACGGCCTCGAGCAGCGTGTCGACGGAGACGCCCGCCCACGCGGTGTCCAGCTTCGACCACTTCGTCACGCAGTGGATGTCCTTCGTGATCTCCTCGCTCGGGAGAGCGCGGAACTCGTCCCACGTCCAGCTCACGGGCTCGGCTCCGCCGGTGATCGAGAAGGTCCACTCCTCGAGCGGGGTGTGCGGCGTGGGCCCGGCCGAGAGCACCGGAAAGTCATCCGTCAGGTACTGGCCGGGCGGCACGCGGTCCGGTGGGCCCTCGTGTCCTCGTCCGCGGAATCCCCGCGAGATGATGCTCACGGGTCAATCCTCTCAGAGGCGATGCGCTCGAGGGCGTCGACGACCTCGCCGAGCGAGGACTGCGTGTCGATCTCGTCCGTGGCGCCCCTTCGCAGGAGCGGTTCAACTGTCTCGAGATCGCGCAGGATTCGTTCGCGCTCGGCCTCGCTCTTGCCGAAGTCGTTCGTCTCGCGGACGGCGACGCGCTGGAGGATCACGTGGGCGGGCGCGCTGAGCAGGACGACCGCGTCGAAGCGCTCGTAGAAGGCGCCCTGATTGGCGACGCAGCCGGAGATGAACAGCGGCCCGTCGCCCCGCTCGTCGAGGAGCGCCTCGATCCGGTCCTCGCGCCACAGCGGCTCGGAGCCCGGTTCGATCCAGTCGCCGTAGTCGGTGTCGACGACGCGTTGCCCGCGCCGGGCGAGCTCGGCGAGCGCGGACGACTTGCCCGTCCCGGACATCCCGGTGACGAAGACGACGACCACGGTTAGCCGGACGCCTCGGCCAGGGTCGGTGCCAGCGCATCCTCGTGCGGGATGCGCTGCAGATGCGCCGGGATGTATCGCTCGATGCGAAGCACCCCGATCGCCGCGATCACGCACACGAGGGACGCCAGCGGCCAGAGTGCGAAGGGCGCCGCGGCGAGGATGAAGCCGCCGATTGCCGGTCCGACGAAGCCCGCGAGCCCCCACGAGAGGCTGTGCACCGCGAAGTAGCGGCCGCGCAGGTACGGCGAGCCGATGTCCGACACGAGCGCCTGGTGCGCCGGGCCGTGGAAGCACTCGCCGACGCCGAACAGGATCCCGGCGAACGCGATGATCACGAACGCCGTCCCGGCGCTGAACCAGTAGCCGCCCGCGTCGACCAGCAGCCAGGCGATCGCCCAGAGCATGGGCATCAGCGCGAGCGCGCGCATCCGCCGACGCCCTTCGATCCAGCGCGAGATCGGCAGCTGGGCGAGCACGATCGCGAGCGTGTTCACGAAGAAGAACGCGCCGATCTGCCGCTCGCTGAGGCCGGCCTGGTCGCGCGCGAAGGCGGGGAGGAGGTTGAAGAGCGAGTAACCGGCCGCGACGAACATGAAGTTGAGCGTCCAGAGACCGAGGAACGTCTTGTGCCGGAGCACCGCCGCGTAGGTCGCCGGCGCGTCTCCGATCTCCTCCTCGGGCACGCCGGGGTCGGGGACGAACGCGAGCACCGCGACGTACGCGAGGAACGTCAGCGCGTCGAGCACGAACAGCACCGTGAACGTCGTCGGGTTGCCGACGATTGCGATCCCGCCCGCGACGAGACCGCCAAGGCCGATCCCGAGGTTCATCGTGACCCGCTGCTGGGCGAAGGCCGCGTGTCGCCGGGCGGTCGGGGTCAGGCGCGAGATCAGCGTCGACTGGCTCGGCCAGAAGCCCGCGCTCCCTGCGCCCTCGATCGCGATCAGCACGAACGCCTCCCAGGGCTCCCGCACCAGCGGGAGAAACCCGTAGCCGACCGCCTGCAGGACGAGGCCGCCCGCCAGCGTCGGCCGGGCGCCGACGCGATCGATCAACGGCCCGGCGAGCACTCCGGCGGTGAGCTGCGCGAGCGACGAGACGGCGACGATCAACCCGGCCGTGCCGAGCGAGAACCCGCGCACGTTGTGCAGGTAGATGACGAGGAACGGCAGCGCGAGGCCGTTCCCGAACGAGTTCATGAGCCCGCCGACCTGGAGGAGCCAGACGTTTAGTGGCAGGCGCGGATTCAGGCTGCGCAGGTACCCGGACCGCATCGGGACAGCTTCACACAGGAAGCGTCGTTCGATTTATGAGCAAGTTCCCGCAGAACCTCTACCCGAAGCGAGCATTTCAGCGGGCATCATCGAGGTGGTGAAGACCCTCACCATTCATGCGGCGAGCGACCGGTCGGCGCGGGAGATGCTCGAGGCGCTCAACGGCTTTCCGGCCGAGCTCGTGCGGGCCGGGGACAGCTGCATGGTCGTCGTCGATCTCGGCGGCGAGGGTCAGATCGTGGGCGTGCTGAGCGCGCTCCAGCAGTACGTGACGCAGCGGGCGGCGGGGGCCGCGCACGTGGAGTTCAACGGAACGAACTACGTGATGCACCCGGAGGCTGATCCGGAGCCCGGCGGCCTGTAATCAGGACGAGGGCTAGACTGAAGCCTCCGCGCCTGTAGCTCAGGGGATAGAGCGCGCGCCTCCGGAGCGCGAGGTCGCAGGTTCGATTCCTGCCAGGCGCATTTCGCCCCTTCCGGGCATGCGAGAACCGCTTGAAATGGCGGGTCACGTGTGCCAGGAGTGCCGGAGATGCTCGTGTGGTGCCTACCTAGGTGCCTACCTCGGAAATCGCCAGGTCAGGCAACAGCCGCGGGCGCGGGTCGAAGGCCGCGGCCCTTCCCACGCCCCCGTCACGCTCGAGCCCTCCACGCTCACGCTACGCCGCGTGACCGTCGTCGGATAGTCGCGTTTTCGGCCATGGCCCGAAGCGGTCTTGGCCGCTTCTTCGTGGCTCGGGCAGGTCAGGGCATCAGGCTCGCCGCGGACGTCGTGAAGCGCCAAGAGCCCCGCTCTTGCCTTGCAAAACCGAGGAGCCCGGAGGACAATCGCAGTATCGGGGGCAACCCGAGCGAAGGGAGATTGTTGTGAAGCGGCTTGCGGTTCTTTTTAGCCTTGTCTTTGGGCTCGCCGTTTCGGCGGTCGCGCTGGCCCCGGGAGTTGGCGCGGATACAGGTGTGACGGGGATCTGCTCGTTCCCGATCAGCTTCGAGCAGACACGGGCGCATGGTGATATGGGCCACTTTCCAGCGGGCGGCCCGTATACCGATGGGTTCTTCACCGGTCAGTTCTTCCTGACGATCACGAACGATCTGAACGGCAACTCGATCGAAGTCAATGCTTCCGGGCCTGGGTTCAACTTGGTCGACGGCACCTTCCGGCTCTCGGGCACGTCGATCTTCTTCCTTTTCCCTGGGGCGACCGGGGACATCACTGGCCCGGGGATATTCGTCTCGCATGGGCCAGTCGACGCGACTCTCGTGAACGGTCACCTCAATACGGAGGTTCTCGGCGGAACAGTGAGCGGGGACCTCTGCCCACTGATCGCCTAGAGCGGAACGTGTAGGAGGGGCGGTCCCCACCGACCGCCTCTCCTAGCAGGCCGAGCGGGAACGCGCTTGAAGCGGAGGTCCACCCGAGGTTCGCCGATGGAAGCGCTCGGCCGCGCTCGGGGCCGCGGCCACAACCCGGCCCCGAGGTCACGCTACGCCCCTATCCCGCCGCCGGCTAGTTGCTCTTTCAGCCATGGCCCGTAACGTCTGCGCCGCCTCCTCATGGGCGACACCCGTTAGCGCGGTGAGGCTTGAAGCAGCCAGCACAGCTTCCTCGATCGTCGCGTGGGGATCCTCCTCGAGCCAGCGCAGGAGCCAGCGAGCCGCAACCCGCGGGTGCCGGCCAGGAGCCTTGCGAGCAACGAGCACGGTCAGCTCTAACGCGTCGGCGAGGCTGAGTCGTGGCAGGTCTTTCGCGGCGGCAACGGCCATGAGCACGTTGCGGCGCTTCAGCGCCCGTTGGAATGCAGCGTAGGGGTGGCCGGCCGCGCCCGAGACTCCTCCTTCCGGGGGGCCGGTGGCTTAAGTCTAAGCCGCGCCTTGCCACGGCCGGGCAACGGGATCTCCAGGAAAAACCCTGATGGTCGATCCGCACTGTCCACGATGCCGAATCGCCCAGTCGGTGGTGAGGATGAAGGGTTTCAAGCCCACGGAGTACCGAACCGAAGGAGCTGGTTCGAATGATCCAGAACATGGGAGTTCTTGATCGGGCGTTCAGAGTGTTCGTTGTTGCGCCAGTCGCGATCGTGCTGGCGTTCATCCTCGGCGCGGGTTCGATCCTCGGCATCATCCTCTTCGTAGTCGCCGGTCTCATGCTCGCGACGAGCGTCGTCGGCTTCTGCCCCACGTACAGGCTCATCGGGATCTCGACCGAGCACGGCCCCCATCGGGTCGGCCACGGGCTACGCCACGGTCACGCCTGAAACGCGGCGTTTAAGGAGGTGAGGAAGAGATGCGTCGGGTAGCAGTGGGAGCGGCCTTCGCAGCCCTGGCGGTGGTGGCGCTGCGTGCGCTTGCACCCAGACTCCACGCCCGCCTGCTGGTCGCCTGCGAGCGCATGTTCGAGGAGATGCCAGAGAGCTTTCCGCCCAAGCGGATGCTGCGGGGCATCGAGGAGATCAGCGCGAACAGCGAGCGTACGCTCGAGCTTCTCGAGGGTCGTGAGCTAAGCGGCACGGCTTCCGTGGAGACGAGGACTGAACGAGTGAAACGGATGTACAGCGGAACTGCTAACCGGAGGTGAGGCTAATGAATCTCATGCAGGCCATTCCGCTGGCTGACAGTTGGGGAATGCACGGCAACTTTGGATGGGGGTGGATGCTGCTCATGATGATTCCGATGCTGCTCTTCTGGGCCGCGATCATCTTCGGTGTCGTCTGGCTCATTCGCGGCAGTACGTGGGGCCAGGACGACAGGGGCGTCAGCAAGGAAAGCCCGGTCGAGATCCTCGAACGTCGCTTCGCCGAGGGCGCGGTGACGCTTGAGGACTATCAGGCACGGCGGGAGGTTCTCCTCAACGGGGGAAGCCCCTCGGCGACTGCTGCACCCAAACCGAGCAGCTAGCTTCGCCGCCCGGCCTAGCCGGCTTCGTTCAGCCAGACGATTTCGTCACGGAGCTCGTCGAGGAGGATCGAGACCGAGCTCGGTTCGATTCCTGCCAGGCGCATCTCGCTTTCCTGGTCGCTGCGCGCTTCGCGCCTCGCGCCGGGAAACCGACGACAGCGCCTAAGCGGCCAGAGCTCGTTCGACTGTCGGGACGACGTTCAGGAGCACCAGGACCCCCGTGATGTCGAGGATGCGCTCGACGACAGCGGCGGTTCCGAGGACGACGGTGAACTTGCGATCCCGCCCGTCGGCCTCCTTCGTCGCCTTGACGAGGACGCCGACGATCGTCGAGTCGATGAACTCGGCGCTCGAGAGGTCGACGATCAGATGCTCGTTCCCGAACATGAGGTCGTCGAGGGTCTGCTGGAGCCGATCTGCCGAGTAGAGGTCATGCTCGCCGCCGAGGATGACCAATGCAGCACCCGCTTGCGGCGAACGAACCTCGATCGTCGGCTGGGAGGAAAGAGTGTCGCTCATGGGGTACCATCCGTTCGAAGTCGCGTTTACTTTGACACGGCTCTGGTTACACGAATAAAAATACATGCTTTCAACGTCCTATGTCAACCAATAACGAGCACAAGACCTGGCGGTTCCTCTCGAACCACACGCAGGTCCTCCTCACCATCCAGCGCGACCCGAATGCGCGGCTGCGCGACATTGCCGAGCACGTGGGAATCACCGAGCGGGCCGCGCAGCGCATCGTCGCCGACCTCATCGAGACCGGGTACGTCGAGAGCGAGCGGGTGGGCCGTCGCAACCGCTACACGGTCAACACCGACATCTCCATGCGCCACCCCGCTCAGGACGGCCACGAGATCGGCGACCTCCTGCATCTTCTCGAGCTGAAGCGGAACGTAGGTCGCCGGCAATCCGAGTAGGCCGCCAGCGCGTACTATCCGGCAACGCTCTAAATCCATCTTGGAGGTGGAAAATGCCGGAAGCGAGCCTCTACGACCGACTCGGCGGCGCATTTGCGATCGCGGCCGTCGTCGATCACTTCAGCGACGCGCTCATCAGCAACCCGATCGTGGGCCAGAGCTCGGAGAACCCTGCTCTGCGCGAGTGGCACACGAACAACCTCGCAAGGCTCCCCGGGCTCAAGTTCATGCGGACGCTGTGGGTCTGCGACATCTCCGGCGGGCCGCAGACGTACGCGGGGACGGAGCCCGGGCGCACCGCGCTCGGCCTCGAGGAAGCGCATCGCGACCTGAAGATCTCGCCCGAGGAGTTCGACGAGGTCGCCGCGGAACTGACGCGCACGCTCGATCACTTCGGGGTGCCCGACCAGGAGAAGGAGGAGGTCCTCGGCGCCTTCGCCGCGCACAAGGACGAGGTGACCGAGGGGTACCTCGCCGTCGCGTAGCACGTCTTGACAAGGTAAGTAAGTGAGTGGTAACTTACTTACCCATGGCGGTTACGACAAAGCGGAAGTCGGCTGAGGAACGGCGTGAGGCCGTGCTCGACGCAGGGCTCGTCGAATTCGCCGAGCACGGCCTGCACGGCGCGAGCACCGAGGCGATCGCCGCCAAGGCCGGCATCTCCCAGCCGTACGTCTTCCGGCTCTTCGGGACGAAGAAGCAGCTCTTCGTGGCGGTCATCAACCGTTGCTTCCGCGAGACGCTGGACGTGTTCCAGCGCGCCGCCGAGGGCAAGCGTGGGGAGGAGGCGCTCCTGGCCATCGGCAGGGCCTACAACGAGCTCCTCGACGACCGCGTTCGCCTGCGCGGGCAGATGCAGGCCTATGCCGCGAGCGACGACCCAGAGATCCGCCAGATCGTGCGCGACGGCTACGGGGACCTGGTCGCATACGTCGAGCGCGTCGCGGAAGCGCCGCCGGAGCGGATCAGCCAGTTCTTCGCGACCGGGATGCTGCTGAACGTCATCGCGTCGATGGGCCTCGAGGACGCGAGCGAGCCGTGGGCGAAGCGGCTGCTCGAAGGCTGCAAGAAGTGAGTCGAGCCTCCTTTTTTTCCACCGGCAGTAAGTGACTACTCAAGAACTACGGAGGGAGAGATGAGCACACGAACCAGCACGATTTGGACGTTCGCGATCACCTCGGTCGCGCTCTTCATGGTCACGCTCGACAACCTCGTCGTGACCACCGCGCTGCCTGTGATCCGCAAGGACCTGCACGCGTCGCTGTCCCAGCTCGAGTGGACGGTGAACGCCTACACGCTCACGTTCGCCGTGCTGCTCCTCACCGGAGCGGCGCTCGGCGATCGGTTCGGCCGGCGGCTGATGTTCTCGGTCGGGCTCGCGATCTTCACCATCTCGTCCGCGGCCGCCGCGCTCGCCGGGAGCATGCTCGCCCTCGACCTCGCGCGTGCAGCGCAGGGCGTCGGCGGAGCGATCGTGACGCCCTTGACGCTGACGATCCTCTCCGCGGCGGTGCCGCCGGAACGGCGCGGCCTGGCGCTCGGCGCGTGGGGCGGCATCGGCGGGCTCGCCGTCGCGATGGGACCGTTGATCGGCGGCGCGGTCGTCGAGGGCATCTCGTGGCAGTGGATCTTCTGGCTCAACGTGCCGATCGGGTTGCTGCTCGCGCCGCTCGCGTTCCTGCGGCTGCGCGAGTCGCACGGCCCGGCGAGCAAGCTCGACCTCGTCGGCCTGGGCCTGGTGAGCGTGGGCCTGTTCGGGATCGTCTGGGGCCTCGTGCGCGCGAACTCGGTCGGCTGGGGCTCGGCCGAGATCGTCGGCTCGCTGGCAGTCGGCTCGGTCATGCTCGCGCTCTTCGTCCTCTGGGAGCTGCGCACGCGCGCGCCGATGCTGCCGATGCGCTTCTTCCGCAACCGTGCGTTCACGCTCACGAACGTGTCGTCGCTCTTCATGTTCTTCGGGATGTTCGGGTCGATCTTCCTGCTCGCCCAGTTCTTCCAGACGGTGCAGGGCTACTCGCCCCTCCAGGCGGGCGTCCGGATCCTCCCGTGGACGGCGATGCCGATCTTCATCGCGCCGGTCGCAGGCGCGCTCTCCGACCGGATCGGTGGCCAGCGGATCATGGGCGTCGGGCTCGCGCTGCAGGCGATCGGGATCGGCTGGATCGCGACTGTGTCCACGCCGACGGTTCCGTACAGCGAGCTCGTGATCCCGTTCTTCATCTCCGGCATCGGCATGGCGCTCTTCTTCGCGCCGGTCGCCAACGTCGTCCTCAGTGCCGTCAGGCGTGAGGAGGAAGGACAGGCGTCGGGCGCCGCCAACGCGATCCGGGAGCTCGGCGGGGTGTTCGGAGTTGCCGTGCTCGCGTCGATCTTCGCGCACTACGGCGGCTACCTCTCGGGCCAGGACTTCGTCGACGGCATGCGCCCCGCGGTCTTGGTCGGCGCTGCGCTCGTAGGCGTCGGCTCGGTGCTCGCGTTCCTCGTTCCCTCGCCGGCGCGCGCGCGGGACGAAGTCCAAGAGCCGGTCCTCGACGCTGCGTGACGAGGAGTGTGGGGACCGGGCGAGGCCCGGTCCCCACGTTTTCCTACGGGGCGCGGAACGTCAGCCAGGCGTCCTGCATGCGTGCGGCCTGGCCGGCCGTGAACTCCGTGTAGCACTGGTCGTACGAGTAGTCCATGTAGTTGTGGATCGGATCGAGGCCCGGGGCGGTGCACGTGTCCTTGCCCGCCGGGCAGCCCGAGGTCGGCGTCGCCTCGTAGGGCGTGTCGTCGACGTAGTCGCCGCGCCCGTTGCAGCCGCGGTAGAACGTGTGCTCGAGGTTCAGCCAGTGGCCGACCTCGTGCGTCGCGGTCTCGCCCTGGTCGTACTGGCCGCGGTACCGGTCCGACGCGCCGCGCAGCGACTCCCAGTCGATGACGACGCCGTCCAGGAACGCATTCCCCTGGGTGACGATCTTCGGCAGGTACGCCCAGCCGAGGAAGTCGCTCGCGGTTGCCAAGTACAGGTTGAGCGTCTCCGGCCCACCACGGTGCAGGGCCCGCTTCATCGCGCGCTCAGCGCCGTTGATCTTCGCGTTGTACCAGTCCGCGTTTACGGTCCGGTCGACGCCCGCGAGCGTGAACCGGAAGCCGGTGTCGTATCCGCCCTCGCCGCCTCCGAACGTGTTGTTCAGGACGACGATCTGGTCGTCGATGATCGCCTGCGACACGTTGCCGGTCGTGCCGTCGGGCGTGATCACGTGCACCCAGACGGGCACGGTCGCCGTGAAGTTCGGGTCGTACGCGCGGGTCGTAGCGCCCGTGTCGAGGCTGTCGTCCTGCGCCGGCTCACGCTGCACGCCGCCACGGGCGGTCGCGAACCCGGGCCCGGCGATCTGGCTCAGGCTGCTGAAGGCGCTGAGCTCCGCGGAGCTGCAGAGCCACGACGGCTGGAGGCTCGGGCTCGCCGCTGTGGCTGCCGAGACCTGGAAGGCGGCAACGGCCGCAGTCGCCAAGACGGCGAGCAGCGACACGCGCCGCACGGTCTTTCCTCTCATCCCACTCCCCCTTGCTCGCTTACGCCATTCGGAGCGTACCGGCGATGACCGAGATTTCAATATCCGGCCGAGATAGGGTGCGGCGGTGAGGCTTTCCGCCCGCATCGCGACGATCGAACTGGCGGAGACGTTCGTCATCTCGCGAAGCGCTCAGGACACCGCGGAAGTGGTCTTCGTCGAGCTCGAGCACGACGGTCTGAGCGGCTACGGGGAGGCGGCGCCGATCGCGCGGTACGACCAGTCGGCGGAGTCCGCGCTCGCCTACGTCGAGTCGCACGCGGACGAGCTCGGGGACGATCCGTGGGCGCTCGAGGAGATCGAGTCGCGCCTGCCGTCCGCGGAGCCCGCAGCCCGCTCTGCGATCGACGCGGCGCTGCACGACCTCCAGGGCAAGCTGGCCGGCCAGCCGGTCTGGCGGCTCCTCGGGCTGCGACGGATCGGGCCCCCGACGTCGTGGACGATCTGGCTGGGCGAACCCTCCGACATGGCCAGGCGGACCGAAGCAGTGGCGGGCCGGTTCAAGCGGCTGAAGCTGAAGCTCGGCGGCCGGGACGGGCTCGACGTCGAGCGCGTTCGTGCGGTGCGCGGCGTCACCGACCTCCCGCTGATGGTGGACGTCAACGAGGCCTGGTCGCTCGACGAGGCGCTCGACGCGCTTGCCCAGCTCGCGCAACTCGCTGTCGAGTACTGCGAGCAGCCGCTCCCGGCCGGCGATCCGGACGGCCCGGCGCTGAAAGGGCGCTCGCCGCTCCCGATCTTCGTCGACGAGGACTGTCACGGTGCGGCGGACGTTCCCGCGTGCGCCGAGCGGGCGCACGGCGTCAACATCAAGCTCGCGAAGTCCGGGGGGATCCGTGAGGCGGTGCGAATCGCCCACGTCGCGCGGGCGCTCGGCCTCGGCGTGATGCTCGGCTGCATGAACGAGTCGGGCCTCGCCATCGCAGCGGGCGCGCAGATCGCGAGCCTCTGCGACCACGTCGACCTGGACGGCAACCTGCTGCTCCGCCACGACCCGTGGCCGGGCGTCGAGCTCGTCGACGGTGTGCAGCTACCTTCGGAGAGCCCCGGGCTCGGCGTTTATGAAGCGGTACCTGATCCTCGCTGAGGGGCAGAGCGGGGACCCGCACTACGGGAAGACGATGCGCGGTGTCGTCGACTACAGCCCGCATCCGACCGTGGCGATCGTCGACTCGCAGCGGCCCGGCGAGAGCCACAAGGGCATTCCGGTCGTGGGCTCGGTCGCAGACGCATTGCCCTACGAGCCGACGACGGCGCTCGTCGGGGTCGCCACGCAGGGCGGCCGCTTTCCGCCCGCCTGGCGCGACCTGCTCAAGGACTCGATCTCGGCCGGGCTCGACCTCGAGAGCGGCCTGCACGAGTTCATCTCCGAGGATCCGGAGCTGGTCGAGCTGGCGAAGCGCCACGGCGTCGAGCTCCGAGACCTGCGCAAGCCACCGCCGGATCTCAACGTGCCGACCGGCGAGAACCTCAAGCTGTCGGCGAAGACCGTGCTCACCGTCGGCTCAGACTGCGCCATCGGGAAGAAGACCGTTGCGATCGAGCTCGACCGCGAGGCCCGCACGCGCGGCCTCGAGTCGCAGTTCGTCCCGACCGGGCAGACCGGCGTCGCGATCGCGGGCTGGGGCATCGCGATCGACGCGGTCGTCGCCGATTTCATCGCCGGTGCTGCGGAGCGCCTCGTCGTCGAGGGCGCTGCGCGTGGGGGAGAGCTGCTCTTGGTCGAAGGCCAGGGCTCGCTCTCGCACCCGGCCTACTCGGGCGTCACCCTCGGGCTCATGCACGGCTCGGCGCCTCATGCGTACGTGCTCTGCCACGTGGCCGGGGCGACCGAGATCGAGGGCTATCCCGGCTACCCGCTGCCGCCGCTGGGGGAGATCGTCGAGCTTCACGAGCGCGCGTCGCTTCCGTCACGCCCCGCGCGGGTCGCGGCGATCGCGCTCAACACCCGGGACCTGCCGGACGACGAAGACGCCCGTGCCGCGATTCGCGAGGTCGAGGACGAGACCGGCCTGCCGACCGACGACCCCGTGCGCTTCGGCGCGGGGAAGGTTCTGGACGCCGTCCTGACCGTTCTGCAATCCTGATGGCGAGGGTCTGATGCGGAACGGATGGTCAGCGGCCGCGAGGCTGATGCTTGCATGCGCGCTCGGCGCGCTGTTCCTGGCCCCTGCCTCGATGGCGGACATCCGGGTGGGCGCGGCCGACGATCACCCGAAGGGCTCGCCGGAGGTCGCTGCGCGCTTCTACGCCGCGATGAAGGACGTCGGGCTGACCGAGAACCGGATCACGCTGCTCTGGGACTCGACGCACCCGACGACGATCGACGGCCAGGACAACCTCGCGGCGGCGATCCGGGACGCGCAGGCCGACGGCGTGAAGGTCACCCTCGACGTCTATCCGACGCGTGCGAAGTCGCTCACCGAGTCGCGTGCCGCACCCGGGAAGTTCGCCGCTTTCGTGGCGCAGGTCGCGCGGACGTTCCCGACGGTCAAGGACTTCATCGTCGGCAACGAGCCGAACAAGTCGCGGTTCTGGCAGCCGCAGTTCAACAAGAACGGGACGCGTGCCGCCTGCGCGGCCTACGAGCCCGTGCTCGCCGCGTCCTACGACGCGCTGAAGGGGGTCGACCGCTCGATCACCGTCGTCGGCGTCGGCCTCGGCCCGCGCGGCACGGACAACCCGTTCGCGCCCGGCAACCTGTCGATCTCCCCGGTCCGGTGCATCGCCGACATGGGCCGCACGTACCGCCGCAGCAAGCGCACGAAGCCGATCATGGACGCGCTCAGCTACCACCCGTATCCGAACGCCTCGACCGACAAGCTCGACACCGGCTACGCGTGGCCGAACGCGGGCATCCCCGATCTGGCGCGCATCAAGCAGGCCGTCTGGGACGCGTTCCATGGCACTGGACAACCGACGTTCCAGGAGGCCGGGATGCCGTACGGCCCGGCGCGCACGCTCAAGCTCCGACTGAACGAGGTCGGCTGGCAGGTCTCGATCCCGCCCGCGAGCCGCAGCGCCTACTTCGGCAAGGAGAGCGTCGTCACGACGGACGAGGGGACGCAGGCCGCGATCTACGGGAACATGATCCCGCTCCTCGCCTGCGATCCGACGGTGGAGTCCGTGCTCTTCTTCAACCTCGTCGACGAGGCGAACCTCGATCGCTGGCAGTCGGGCCTGATGCGCGCCGACTGGACGAAGCGCCCGTCCTACGGGATCGTCAAGGGCGCGATCAGGGCGGGTCAGACGCGCTGCGCGGGAAGGCAGGTCCAGTGGCGTCACGACTACCGGCCCGTCGGCGTCCATCTCAACTTCATGGGCGGCTCGCGTCCCCGCTCCGGTCGGAATAAGTTCTGGAGCTTCGTCGCAGGCTCCGAGGAGGGGACGCGCTACACGGCCGGGCTCTACCGCGTCCGCCGGCCCGGGCGCGTGGCGCCGACGCTGCGGGCGCTCATCTCTCGCTCGCTGCGGACGGTGCGCATGCGCGGCGCGGTGCTCCGGTCGCGCGGGAAGCTCGTCGGCGGCTGGGACAAGGTGATCCAGTTCCCGCCGAAGCGGCTCAAGCCCGGGTACTACGTCTACGGCGCGACCGTGGTCGCCGAGCTGAACCCGTCGCGCAAGGCGACGTACGTCGGGCTTCCGTTCAGGGTCTCGCCCGGCTGATTTGACACGAACACGTGTTCGCTCTAGTATGGCGAACACATGTTCGGTCGGATCGTCCTCATCGTCCTCGTGGCCACGTTCCTCGGCTGGAGCCTCATGACGCGTACGGTCAACGGGGCGGGCCGCGCACAGGTGTACGTCGTCCAGCCCGGAGACACGCTCTGGTCGATCGCATCCGGGCGCTATGCAGGCGACCCGCGCGAGGGCGTCTGGAAGCTCCAGGACCGGAACCATCTCGCGGGGACGACGATCAGCCCGGGCCAGCGGTTGACCCTGCCCTGATCGGTCGCGACGGGGCTGCTTAACTAGCCCCGTGGACCTCGACCTCGTCTTTCTCGGCACGTCCGGCTCGATGCCGACCGCGCAGCGGGCCCCGGCGGCGCTGCTCCTGCGGCGCGGCGGCGAGCGCCTGCTCTTCGACTGCGCGGAGGGGACGCAACGGCAGCTCCTACGCTCGAACGTCGGGCTGATCGAGCTGCGCGAGGTCTTCCTGACGCACTACCACGCCGACCACTACCTCGGGCTCCCGGGCATGCTGAAGACGTTCTCGCTCCGTGGGCGCGAGGTGCCGATCACGATCTACGGCCCGCCGGGGCTTGGCGACCTCTTCGGCGCGCTGCGGCGGGTCTTCGGCCGGCTCACGTACACGGTCGAGCTGAAGGAGCTTCGGCCCGGCGACGAGCTGATCCGCGAGGACTACCGCCTGGCGGCGTTCGCCGTCGCGCACGGCGTGTCGGCGGTCGGCTACGCGCTCGTCGAAGACGCGCGGCCGGGTCGCTTCGACGTCCAGGCGGCCGACGCGCTCGGGGTGCCGTCGGGGCCGGAGCGAGGTGCGCTGCAGCGGGGCGAGTCGGTCACGCTCGCGGACGGGACGACCATCACGCCGGACAAGGTGCTCGGCCCCGCGCGTCCGGGGCGCAAGGTCGTCATCGCCGGCGATGGCGGTCCGTCGGAGTCCGTGATCGAGGCCGCGCGGAATGCAGACGTCCTCGTCCACGAAGCGACGTTCTGCGAGGACGAGCGTGAGCGCGCGCGGGAGACGCAGCACTCGACCGCACAGGAGGCGGCCGGGGTCGCGGGCGCGGCCGGGGTCGAGCTCCTGGCGCTGACACACCTCTCGAACCGCTACTTCGGAGGCGAGGTCGCACGGGAGGCGCGGACGATCTTCGAGAACACGGTCGTGCCCAAGGACTTCGATACGATCGACGTCCGCTTCGCCGAGCGCGGCGGCCCGCTGCTGGTGAAGGGCGGAGCGCTCACCCGGCGAGGCGAGAAGGAAGCCGTGTCGTCTGGCGAGGAGGGACAGGAGTGACCCGAATGGTTCAGGTGGCGATGGCGGGCGACGTGACCGAAGCGGAGGAGCTGCAGACGATCCTGCGTTCGGCCGGAATCGACTCCGAGCTCGAGTTCGCGGTCGAGCACGATCCGCTCGGGAGCGACGACGCTCCGCAGAAGGTGATGGTGCCGGAGGATGCGCTCGAGGAGGCGCAGCACGCGATCGAGGCGCTGACCGAGCCGGAGGAAATCGTCGACGAGGCCTGATTTCGGCGGGGTCGCTCGCAGTTACGACGAGCTGCGTCCGGCCGACGCGAACTGGTGGGAGGTCTTCGAGCTGCTCGTCCGCGAGGGTGATCTCGCAGGACGGCGCGTGCTCGACATCGGCTGCGGCACCGGCCGGGCCTCGGAGGCGCTAGCCGGGCGCGGATCGCGCGTGTGGGGCGTCGAGCCCGAGCCGGAGATGGCAGCGCTGGCGCGCGAGCGCGTGAGCACGGTCAAGGTCGCGCCGGCGGAGCGGCTTCCGTTCAAGGACGGGTGGTTCGAGCGGGCGCTGATGTGGCTCGTCGTGCACCTCGTCGACCGGCCGCGTGCACTCCCCGAGGCCCAGCGAGTGCTCCGGGCCGACGGCCGGCTCGCGATCGGCACGTTTCATCCGCTCCACTTCGAGCGCTACTGGTTGAAGGAGTTCTTCCCGTCGCTCGAGGCGATCGACAAGGCGCGGTTCCCGAGCCCGGACGAGCTCGACGCAGAGCTGGCGGCGGCCGGCTTCGCACGGGTCGAGCAGCACCGGCTCTCGCAAACGGGGTCCGTCGACCGCGCGACTGCGATCGAGCGCGTCCGCCGCCGGTTCATCTCGCCGCTGCAGCTCCTCGACGAGGGCGAGCTCGAGGCGGGCCTCGCGCGGATGGAGTCCGAGCTTCCCGAGCGGAACGAGTACTCGCTCGAGTGGCTCGTGGCCGTGGCCTACAGGTAGCGCTCGAACCAGTCGACGATCCGCTCGAGGCGGTCGACTCGCCGGTCCGGACGCCCGAGCGAGAGCAGGAGGTGCGACTCCTCGGGGTATCGGACCATCTCGACCGTCTGACCGAGTCGGCGGAGCATCGTGAACGCGATGTCCGTCTGCCCGGCCGGGCAACGAAGATCGCCCTCGGCCTGGAGCAGAAGGAGCGGCGCCGTGTTCCGGTGCAGCTGGGCGCCCGGCGAGCGGTCGAGCATGCGCTCGAAGTCGTGCCAGGGCTCCTCGATCCCGCCCACGTGCTTGGCGATCGTGAACCCGTAGTCGGACTCTCCGTAGAACGAGAACAGGTCGAGCACGGGGTTCTCGCTGACCGCCGCGGAGAACCGGCCCGGGTGGTGACCCAGCAGCCAGTTCGTCATGTAGCCGCCGTACGAGAGCCCGAGTAGGCCGATCTTGTCGCGGGTGGCGAGCTTCTTCCGCAGCGCCCATTCCACGAGGCGCATGAGATCCGAGTCGTCCGCGACGCCCCAGTCGCCCTCGATCGCCTTCGCGTACGCCTCGCCGTAGCCGACCGAGCCGCGCGGGTTTCCGTAGAGGACGGTGAACCCCGCGTCGGCGAGCGCCACCATCTCCAGCCAGGGTGCCGGCCCGTGCGCGCAGTGCGGGCCGCCGTGGATCTGAAGGACGAGCCCTTTGCTGCGCCCGCGACTCGGGCGCACGACCCAGGCGTCGATCTCGTGCCCGTCGCGATGGCCCACCGCATGCCGCTCCGGGTCGCGGCGATACGGGCCGAACCAGCTCCCGCCGTTGCGCGAGAGCCGACGCAGGTCGCCGCCCTCGACGGCAAACACGTCGCACGCCCCGCCGTCGACGCTCGCGATCGTCACGATTCGGCCGCCTCCCTCGGCGAGCCAGGTGCAGATTGCGTCGTCCCGCTCGACGAGTCGCTCGACCGAACCGCCGAGGCCGAAGCGGTGGGGCACGCATCCTCCGCGGTCGGTAACGGGCACGACGACGTGCTCGTCGTCGACCCAGAACAGCGGCACCGGATACCAGGCCGCGCCGTCGAGCAGGTCGCCGAGGACGATGAAGAAGAACGTGCGGTCGAGCTCCTCGCCGAGCCGCCGCGTCGTGCGCCCGTCCTTGACCCAGAGGCCCAGGTTCGACGCGCCGCTGAACGACGGGTCGTCGAGCCCGAGGAACGCGAGCTTCCCACTCGGCGAGAAGGCGCCGCCCGCAACCTCGCCCGCGAGCTCCGCGAGCTTTCTCGGCCGGCCGCCGGTCGCCGGCATCGACCACGCCTGCAGCTGCTCGAGGAGCCCCGCCTCGGGGCGAGGGTCTGCGAGGAAGCCGATCCGCTGCGAGTCGGGCGTCCAGAACGCAGATGCCACCTCGTAGGTCGGCTCCGTGAGCCGCTTCGGCCGGCCGCCGCGGGACGGGACGACCCAGAGGCTCGTGAACTGGTCGCGGACGCCCGCGCCGTCGAGGCGCCAGTTGAGGTCCTTGATCCGCCGCGCGGTGGGCTGCTCCTGGTCGCCGACGCGGAAGCGCTGCTCGCCCGTCTGGGCGAGGACGGCGATGCTCCGTCCGTCGGGCGCCCACTCGGCAGCGCCCACCTGGGCCGGGAACTCGGCCAGCTGCCGCGGCTCACCGCCTGCGAGCGGCAGGAGCCACGGTTGCGACTTGCCGGAGCGAGCCGAGAGGAAGGCGAGCGTCTTCCCGTCGGGTGAGAAGCGCGGTCGCGCGTCCGCGTCCCCGGCCGTGATCTGCTCCGCGCGCCCACCCTCGATCGGCACGCGCCAGAGTCGCGTCTTGTACGCACCGTCCTCGATCGTGCGCCGCCCGTAGACGACCGAGGAGCCGTCCGGAGCAACGGCGAGGTGGGTCAGGAACGTCTCGCGCAGAACGTCCTTCGGGGTGAACCGCCGCGGGGCCATGGCGCAATCATGGACTCCGTCCGGATCCCCCGCTACAGTGGCCGTCGACCCGAACCCCTTTAACTCGGTCCAGAGAGGCCGGAAAGGAGTCCGATGCACACGCACGCCTGCGCCCCCACGAGGCTCGAGCTTTGAGTCAGGCGGGCGTTTCCTCCGAGAAGATCCTGCTCGACGGCGAGGCGATTCAGCGCAGCCTCACGCGCATCGCGCACGAGATAGTCGAAGCCAACACCGATCTCGAGCGCGTCGCCCTCGTCGGCATCCACACGCGCGGTGTTCCGCTCGCCCAGCGTCTGCGCGCCCTGATCGGCGAGCTGACGGGCCGCGAGGTCAAGCTCGGCTCCGTCGACATCACCTTCTACCGCGACGACGTCCGCGTGCGCGGGGGAGAGGCGCCGATCCACCCGCAGCCGGTCGTGCGCGACACGAAGCTCGACTTCCCGCTCGAGGGGATGACCTGCATCCTCGTCGACGACGTCCTCTACACGGGCCGCACGATCCGAGCCGCGATCGAGGCGCTGTTCGACTACGGCCGCCCCGCGCGCGTGCAGCTCGCCTGTCTCGCCGACCGCGGCCACCGAGAGCTTCCGATCCGTCCCGACTACATCGGCAAGAACCTGCCGACGGCGCGCGAGGAGCGCGTCCAGGTGGAGCTCGTCGAGATCGACGAGGTCGACCAGGTCCTGCTGATCTCGACTCCCGAGGAGGTAGCCCATGGGTGATCTGCACGTGATGCGGGACGATCTCCGCCCGCCGGACCCGCCGCCGACGAGGCACCTGATCTCGATCGGTGACCTGACC
>Ga0207674_10002488_pt1 | contig 23230 bp, 27 predicted proteins | sample KBSCornC72_FD_184303 | JGI IMG/M metagenome (GOLD analysis project Ga0207674, IMG submission 184303) | Corn rhizosphere microbial communities from Kellogg Biological Station, Michigan, USA - KBS Corn C7-2 (SPAdes) (version 2) | ecosystem: Host-associated > Plants > Roots > Rhizosphere > Soil ...
GGGCGGCCCGAAGCCGACGAACACCGAGCCGTCGGCGAGGGTCAGCTCCCCGTTGATGGTGACGGGCCCCACGACCGCGCACGTTCCTGTGACCGTGATGCTCCCGTGAGAACCGCTGATTGTTCCGTTGTTGCACGTCTCTTTCGGTGCCCCGAACGCACCCGATCCCGTAAGACCGAGCGCAAGCACGATGCCAGCGCTCAGCAGAAGCAACAGCTTCATATCTCTCCTCCTTGTTGGCTCGCGCCAACGCCGCAGTTCACGCCAAGCTGTAGATGGTTACACGCGACCGACGCCGGTCACAACCGACCGACTCGCGATTACCACACCGCTGGACCGTCCCTGCGCGCCTTGCCACAGCTCCGTAATTCGAGGCAGCGAGGTCCGCATAGACCCCGATTCGCCCCAGCTCGTGGCCTGGGACGATGGCCGGTGAGGAGTGATCGTCGTGCCGGTCGACATGCCCACGAAGCACGGGCGAGGTCCTTCACGGGGCGCCGGCGATCGGCACCCGACGACGGTGCTCTTCGTCGATGTCGTCGGCTCCACTGAGCTCTTGGCGGAGATCGGGGACGGGCGGTGGGCCGTCCTCGTGGAGCGTTTTCAGGAGCTGTTCCGCCGTGAGCTCGCCGCGGCCGGGGGCGAGGAGATGGACACGGCCGGTGACGGTCTGTTCGCCATCTTCGACGATGCCGCGAGCGCGCTTGCGTTCGCCTGTTCCCTCCGTGACCTCGTCTGGACGCTCGAGCTGCGTCTCCGCGTCGGCGTCCACACGGGCGCGTGCTGGGTCGCCGGTGACAAGTGCGCGGGCCTCGACGTCAACATCGGCGCTCGGATCGTCAACGCCGCTGCGCCGAACGAGATTCTCGTGTCTGCACCGGTGCGCGAGCGCCTTCTCGAGAAGCCGGGCGGCTTTGTGTTCCACGAACGCGCCGATCTCGAGCTGAAAGGTGTTCCGGGACGCTGGTCGGTCTATGCCGTCGACGCGGAAGAAGGAGGTTTCCATGACCACGATCAAGGACGCAGCAACCGAGTTCCTGAGCCACAAGCGGGTCGCCGTGACCGGGGTCTCGCGGACCCCGGGAAGCCACGGGAGCAACGTCGTCTACAAGCGCCTGCGTGAGCGCGGCTACGAGGTCTTCGCGGTAAACCCGAACGCCGACGAGGTCGAGGGCGACCGCGCCTATCACGACCTTCGCTCGATCCCGGGCGGGGTCGAGGCGGTAGTGATCGGGACCAGGCCCGAAATCGCGGACAAGACCATGCACGAGTGCGTCGACCTGGGGATCCAGCGCGTTTGGATGCACCGAGGCCCCGGTGCCGGAAGCGTCTCCGAGACGGCGACCACGTACGGCCGCGAGCACGGCGTCACCGTGATCGACGGCGGTTGCCCCTGCATGTTCGGCTTCACGTCCGACGCCGGCCACAAGGCGATGCGGCTCGTGTTCACGTTGACCGGCCACGTCCCAAAACAAGTCTGAGGAGGCTCGCATGAAGCGTTACGAGTACAAGGTCATCGATACGAACAAGAACGTCGAGGAGCAGCTAAACGCGCTCGGCGCCGAGGGCTGGCAGGTTGTCGGCGTGACGACGAAGAAGCAGCTGCTGATCGCCCCGCCACAGGCGATCATCCTGGTGCGAGAGGTTCCGGCGAGCTCCGTTGCGCACGCCACGCCCGCGCTGGTCGAGGCGCGCAGGTAGGGCGTCGCCAGCATCTAGCGGGGCCAAACTCCGACAGAGGGACCTCAGGCGAGAGCGGGCTCATGGCCGAGAGGCTTTGAGTGCCCCCGGCATGAATCGAACATGCGCACGCGGTTTAGGAAACCGCTGCTCTATCCACTGAGCTACGGGGGCTCGAGCGCAAGATAGCCGAGCCCAGAAGCTCCTTCGCGCGCAGCACGGACTGCTCCTTGTCCTTCACCTCGAGCATGCAATCGAGCGGGAGATCGCCCACGTCGTCGACGAGCTCGCGGAAAGCGTCGAGGTCGATCGTGTCCGCGTGAGCACCCGACCGTTTGCCCGGCGCCTGAGTCGAGAAATGGATCTTCTGCCTCCCGTCGGGGTCCCTCCACGTCTCCGCGCACATGAGGACGAGCTCGCGAACGGAGAAGCCGCGGAACGCAGGCGCGAGCTCGTGGTGGAAGACGTCGAACACGACCGGGACGCCGATCCGCTCCGCGAGCGTCAGGACGCCGTCGAGCGGAACCCGCTCGTCGTTTTCCAGGACGAGCCGTGACCGGGCTCCTTCCGAGAGCTGCTCGAATCCCGTCTCGAAACGCTCCGGCGCACCGACGTGGAGAACGATCTTGTGCGCCGAGTCGAGCCCGAGACTCGCCAGCAGTCGGTCGTGGTACTCGAGCTCCGCGACGGACGCAGCCACGACCTCGGGACGGTTCGAGGACAGCACCGTGTACTGGCCGGGATGCGTCGAGAGCCGCCCGCCGAGTGCGCCGACCTCTGCGAGCTTCGGCGCGAACTCGTCCCACCACGCGAGCTCGTTCACACGATGCGAGCCGAACGGAATCAGATTCGACGTGATCCGGAAGACTTCGATCGCATGCGCCGCGTTCCACCGGAAGATCGCCTCGAGCGCGTCGAGGTTCCCGGCGATCAATGCACGCAGACGCTCGGGAGTCGCATTCGCGAGCCGCACCGTGCGCCCGGATGAGGGAAGCCCGGTGTTGACGCACGCGTACCCGAGCCGAAGGCCCCCGTCCTGGACGGGGGCCTTCGTGCAGCGAGCCGGTCCGGGCACGGCTAGTGCGCGGGCGGAATGAGGACGCGGTTCACGACGTGGATGACGCCGTTCGACGCGTTGATGTCGGGCTTGGTCACCTTCGCGTTGTTGACGAAGACCTTGCCGCCGGCAGTGTGGATCCGAACGGACTTCCCGTTCAGGGTCTTGGCAGACCTCAGCATGACCACCTGCGAGCTCGGGACCCGTCCGGCCACGACGTGGTAGAGGAGGACGGCGCGGAGCTTCGCGCGGTTCTTCGCGAGCGAGTTCAGGGTCGACTTCGGGATCTTCTTGAAGGCCGCGTCGGTCGGGGCGAAGACCGTGTACGGGCCGGAGCTCGAGAGCGTTCCGGCGAGACCGGCCTTGACCACGAGCTTCGTCAGCGTCTTGAAGTTTCCAGCCGCCTGAGCCGTCTGAACGATGTTCTTCTCGTCGCTCGGCCGTGCCGTGGCCGGCGCGCCCGCCACCGACAGGGCGACGGCCGCGACGATGCCGATGGGGAGGAGCTTCTTCACGTGTTTCGTCCTTTCTCTTCCTGGTTTAGTGAGCGCCGATGGGCTCCGGGCTAGTGCTGCGTGCACGGCTGACGAGCGCGCCGATCGCGTAGACCGCCGACAGGCCGACCAGGCCGTACACGATGCGGCTGGCCGTGTTTGTCTCGCCGAACTCGAGGCCGAAGATCCAGGCGACGAGGTCGAACTTGGCGACTGCGACGAGTCCCCAGTTGAGGCCGCCGACGATGAGGAGCGTTGCGGCGAGCAGATCGAGCTTCTTCATTTGTCCACCTCCTGTATAGGAATTGTTTCGCAACAGTAGTGCCCCTGCGCAGCTTTGTCAAATATCTGTTCAGATGTTGTATAGTCACGTGATCTTGGAGACCGGACTCCTCCGCATCGGTGAGCTCAGTAGACGCGCCGGCGTCTCGCCGGAGCTTCTTCGGGCGTGGGAGCGGCGATACGGCCTTCTCCAGCCGACCCGGTCAGCCGGTGGGCTCCGTCTCTACTCGCCGGACGACGTCGAACGGGTTCGGCTCATGCAGCGCCACTTGGCAGACGGGCTGGCCGCGGCCGAGGCGGCGGCGCTCGCCGCCGAGAGCCGTGACGAGCTGCCCGAATTGGCGTTCGACCCGAGCGCGGCGCGACGCGATCTCGGCGCAGCGCTCGAGGCGTTCGACGAGCCGTACGCCCAGGCCGTGCTCGACTCGCTGCTCAGCCTGACGATGCTCGACTCGCTGCTCCGCGAGGTCGTGCTTCCCTACCTGCACGAGGTCGGCGAGCGCTGGGATCGAGGTGAGATCACGGTCGCCCAGGAGCACTTCGCCTCAGCGGTCCTCCGAGGGCGCCTGCTCGGGCTTTCGCGGGGGTGGGGACGCGGCTTCGGCCCTCGGGCCATGCTCGCCTGCCTTCCCGGGGAGCAGCATGACCTCGGCTTGATCGCCTTCGGGCTCGCGCTTCGCGCCCGCGGTTGGCGGATCGCGTACCTCGGGGCCGACACGCCGATCGACAGCGTCAGCAGCGCCGCTCGGGCCGTCGATCCGGCGTTCGTCGTCCTCAGCGCCGTCGACACGGAGAGCTTCAGGCGGAACACAGCGGAGCTGAAGTCCCTGGCGCGCACACAGAGCATCTGCCTGGGCGGAGCAGGTGCACGGGAGGCCGAGGCCCAGGCCATCGGAGCGACCCTCCTCGGCGGGGACCCGGTCGAGGAGGCCCAGCGGTTGACCGAGCTCGTCGGGTGACGACTTCGCGGACTTCGGTTGAACGACTGCGCGCCCTGATTGGTCGCCCTGGCGTCGCCGAGGTGGACGGGTGGGAGGCGTGGGAGGGCCAGAGGGACGACGGCGCGGTCGAGTCGGAGCAACGCGTCGCTCTCCGTGCACCGGTGGTCGAGTTTTCCGTGGCCGGCGGGGAGCGCTTGGGCCGCATGTACTGGCGTGAGGTCGAGCGAATCACCGGGCGCCTCGTCCGGGCGCGCGAGAGACAGGGTTCGATCGAGCTGCGGTTGCTGGGACGCGGTCCGTCGTTGCTTCGATTCGGTCCGCCCACGATCGAGGCTACGACGACGCTTGTCTGCTGCAGATATCCAATCGAGGGCGGTCTGCTCGCGCGGCGGCCGGCAGGAGAAATCATCTTTGCGCAGGTCGGTGACGGGCCGCCGGTCGTCCGCTCGGCGATTCGCGGCTTCTTTCCAAGCCTGGCGTCTCGGACCGCGTCGCCGGATTGGACCGGTGCCCTCTACAACCGCGTGCAGAGCCGGATCCATGTGGTCGTCAGTCGGCGGTACTTTGCGCGCTTGATCGCGGAGACTCGCGAGTGAACGTCGTCGTCTTCGGCGCCTCGGGCACGATTGGCCGGCCTTTGCTCTCCGAGTTGGCCCGTGAGCACGACGTCGTGGCCGTCTCACGGACTCGACAGCCGAATGCGGGCAAGGTGACGTGGAAGACCGCGGATGCGACCGATCGCCGGTCTGTCGCCAGTGTGCTCGAGGGCGCAGACGTCGTGTATTACCTCGTCCACTCGCTCGGCAGTGCCGACTTCGAGGAGCGGGATCTCAAGGCTGCCGAGACGACAGCGCGTGAGGCCGAGCGCGCCGGCGTCAAGCAACTCGTCTACCTCGGCGGGCTTGGAGACGATGCGCCGGATCTGTCGGCCCACCTCCGCAGCCGGAGCGAGACGGGCAAGCGTCTGGCTTCTACGTCGGTTCCGGTGACCACCCTGCGCGCAGCAATCGTCGTCGCTCGGGGGAGCGCCGCATTCGAGACGATCGTCGCGCTCGTCGATCGTCTTCCTGCGATGGTGACCCCACGCTGGGTTTCCACACGCACCCAACCTGTCGCGCTCTCGGATGTGGTTGCCTATCTCGCGGGTGTCTGCGGGCTCGAGCCTTCGTTCGGGGCCGCGTACGACGTCGGGGGCCCGGAGGTCATGACCTACCGCGAGATGATCGAACGGATCGCTCGTCTACGGGGAAAGCACCCCTTCATCTTCGAGGTGCCTGTCCTGACCCCGTATCTCTCCTCACTTTGGCTGCACGTTGTCACGCCGGTCAAAGCTGCGGTGGCGCGGCCGCTCATCGAAGGGTTGCGAACCGAGACGGTCGTTCGAGACGACCGAATTCGCCAGCTTTTGCCGATCGACCTGACACCGTTTGACACCGCCGCGCGCGCTGCGCTCGAAGGGCCTCTTTGAGCGGGGCCGGTTGCAAGCGGTAGCGCGGCGGGTCTTCTACCATCGCGCCGTGTTTACCGTCGACCAGCGGGACGCGCTCCGCGCGCGGATGCTTCAGGTTGCGGAGGAGGACGAGCGCGTCGTGGCCGGCGCGGCGGTGGGCTCGCTCGCCGTCGGTGGCGGCGATCGCTTCTCTGACCTCGACCTGACCTTCGGGATCGCCGACACCTCGTCTGTGGCAGACGTGCTCGCGGACTGGACGCACACGCTCGCCGAAGAGCGTGGTGCCGTCCGGCTCGCCGACCTCGAGGTGGGGCCGACCATCTACCGCGTGTTCCTGCTCCCGGACGCGCTCCAGTTCGACCTCTCGCTGACTCCGGCGCGCGATTTTCGTCCCGCTGGGCCGCGCTTCCAACTGCTTTTCGGCGAGACGGCCGCTGAGGAACCGGATGCTCCCGCCCGGCCACCCGGAGCGCTCTCGATCCCCACGCCTGCGATCGCCGAGGTGATCTTTGGCTGGGCCGTCATCTATGCGCTTCACGCCCGGGCATGCATCGAGCGCGGCCGCGTCTGGCAGGCGGAGCACTACGTGGGCACGGTGCGTGACCACGCTCTCGCGCTCGCGTGCCTGAGTCGCGGGCTCGTCGCCGTCCAGGCGCGCGCCTACGACGACCTTCCGCCCGAGACACTGGCGCGATTCGACGGCACCCACGTCGCCTCGCACCGGCCCGAGGCGCTCCGTCACGCGCTCGCGGCCTCGGTCACCGCCCTCGTCGACACGGCTGCGGAGGCCGATCTGCCGCACGCGGATGTCGTTGCCGACCGGCTCTCCGAGATCGCAGCGATGGAAAATGCTGCGCAATGATTGCCAATCCTATTTCTTGATCGAGACGAAATCTTTACGAATGAATCCCTTGACACGTTCGTTGTTTGATGTATCGTCCGACTCGGTACAATGTCGATGAAGATGCTGAACACACTCCGAATCCATTCAAGGCTTACCGACGCGACGACGACGTCGCCGGCGTTGCAATGTCCGAATAGCTACGTCGTCGAAGAGCGCCAGCCGGAGCCCGGCTCGGCCCTCGTCTGGAGGCGTGTGCGCTAGTTTCCTAGCCGCATACGACTTGCAGCGAGGGCGACCCAACCGGTCGCCCTTTTTCGTTTCGTAACCGATGTGCAGTGGTTGAAAAGGTGATGCTCAGCTTGAAGAAGACGTAGAACGAATCGAGGCCCCGCCCGAGGGAGATAAGGTCCCATGCGCCTTGCGGCGCGAAAAAGGACGTGCTCAATGTGAGCTGTGGTTTACCAATGCCTTTTTCGGCCGATGCGCATGCACCGGGCTCCAAAGCTCCTCCACGATGACACGCATCGCCGGCCGCGACGCGTGATCCAGGGTCGAAGAGTAGGGCGAGTGGCTTGAAAAACATCGTCCGGCCTGCGCCGGTCGTGACATAGGGACACAGAGAGGCGCCGCTGCGTGGATCTCCGTCGAAGGAGATGAACGGAGGGCGACCGACCAATCTGTTGCCGCTCCCTGGAAAGGAGACCCCCATGGAGACACGGGTTCTCGAGCGCCGGTTCGCAGAGATCGGCGCGCGTGTCAAGGTCGAGGGACCGCTTCGAGGCAGCCCGCGAATCGACATTCGGGCGGATCGCCGAGGCGAGTACTTCGACATCCGCTTCGGCGGCGACGGTGTCGGCGTCGAGCTCTCGGTCGTCGAGACTCGGCCGGCAGATCGTCATCTGCTCATGCTCGTTCGCGCAGGCGACGAGAAGAGCAAGTTCCTCTGCGGCTTCGACGAGCGGCACTACTTCGTCGCCGCGATCCCGGAGGAGGCTCGAGGCGTCAGCGGCGTGACTGCCGCGAAGGCCGCGCTCCAGCCGGAGCCGGTGCGGGAGGCGGTCGACCGCAAGCGGCCCAAGGACCGCTTCCGCCGACGGAACAGCGCCTTCGTCCGACAGGGCGAGTGGTTCTTCGTTCCGGAGCCGGGCCTCGAGGTCGCGAAGAAGGACGTGCTGCGTAACGAGCCGCTCAGTCGCGGCCTCGGCACCCCACACGTCATGGAGCTCGCGTATCGCAGCGTCGGCACGAGCGTCTACGTGAACCGCCGGCATCCGTGGGGCATCACCGAGAGCCGCTTTCGTCGGCTCACGGACGACCAGCGGCGAAACGGTGGCTGGACGCACATGGTTCGCGGCGCGGATGTCTTCGCGAAGGGCGCGATCCGCCACCCCGACCACGCGACGATCGAGCTCGCGGGCTGGCACCGCGTGCTCATGAACACGGAGCAGCGCGCACGTGCGATGCAGCACGTCGTGTTCCTCGACTAGCCGGCGGGCGCTTCGGCGCCGGAGTGCCCGCCGATCTTTCGCGCGCCGCGCGAACGTGAAACCCCAGGGCGAAGCCATGGGACCGAACGCGAGTAGCGAGTAACGAGCAGTCCGGGATCGTCTAACCGGCAGGACGCCAGACTCTGAATCTGGAGGTCGAGGTTCGACTCCTTGTCCCGGATCCTCACGCGGGCGAGTAGCTCAGTAGGGACGAGCGCCTGTCTTACAAACAGGAGGCCGCTGGTTCGAGGCCAGCCTCGCCCACTTTCTCGTGGCCGTAGCTCAACCGGTAGAGCGCTCGTCTGAAACACGAGGCGCCGCAGGTTCGATTCCTGCCGGCCACATCATGGCTTCGTAGCTCAACATGGCAGAGCACCCGACTCTTAATCGGGAGGTTGCAGGTTCGACGCCTGCCGGAGTCACTCTGGAAGGACTGCCACAGGCGCGGTATCCCGTCTCGAACACGGGTGGGTCTTCGGATCTTGGGGGTTCGACTCCCTCTCCTTCCTCCTTGGAGACATGGCCGAGCGGAAAGGCAGCGCCTTGCTACGGCGTAGGGCGGTTCCACCGCCTCGCAGGTTCGAGTCCTGCTGTCTCCGCTGACTGTTCCGGCGTGGTCGAGCGGTAAGACGCGCGATTGTTAATCGCGAGGCGCAGGTTCGACCCCTGCCGCCGGAGCCTGAAACGCAACACGAGCCCCCGTGGTCGAAACGGGATGACGCCGGACTCTCAATCCGGAAGGTGCGGGTTCGAGTCCCGCCGGGGGTACTTCAGCTGGTCGTGGGGGAGCTTGGCCACCCCGCCGGTTTCGGGAACCGGAGACCGCAGGTTCGACTCCTGCCGACCAGACCTAGCGCGGTAGAGGAGGGGCCGTCCTCGCGAGCCTCATGAGCTCGAGACCGTGGGTTCGAATCCCACCCGCGCAACTTGGGGGCGTAGCTCAACGAGCAGAGCGCTCGCTTGTCAAGCGAGAAAGTGCCGGTTCGAATCCGGTCGCTCCCGTTGCCTCGTGGTGGCCGTGGTGTAACGGCGAGCACCCGGGACCGTGAATCCCGCAGTGTCGGTTCGAGTCCGACCGGTTACCCCTCACATGCGGACGCTGAGCACGGGTGAGCTCCCCGGACTGTAAATCCGGTGCCTCGCGCTGTGGTGGTTCGACTCCATCCGTCCGCATCACCTGGGGATGAAGCTCTGGTGGCAAGAGCACCTCGTTTGCACCGAGGAGGCGCAGGTTCGACTCCTGCCATCTCCACCTAGGCCTCCGTAGTGTCAACGGCAGCACACGCCCTTTGTACGGCCGGGGTGCGGGTTCGATTCCTGCCGGAGGCTCTCGCTGGAGAACTCGAACGCCCGTAGCTCAGTGGAGAGCACCGCTCTGATACAGCGGGCGCGCTGGTTCGACTCCAGCCGGGCGCACACGCGGACGTAGCTCAGACGGAAGAGCAACGGGGCGCCACCCCGAAGAGGCCCGTTCGATCCGGGTCGTCCGCTCTAGAGGTCCGTGGTGTAACCGGAAGCATCGCGAGCTCCAACCTCGCTGGTCCGGGTTCGAATCCTGGCGGACCTGTCGTCGCGGGCCGGAGTGATCCGGTTATCTGGCGAACGGCGTCTCGGTCGTTGACCGGCGCCCAAGGCGGGTTCGAACCCCGCGCCCGGTCACACATCACGACCGCGACGATCCCCTCCGCGGGCCGGAGAAGGTCGGTTATCTCTCACGAAAGAGGGGAGGTCGAGACCCTCCCAACCGGTGAAAAACCCGGTTCCGGTCTTCACGACACGACCGCGGACACCGACAGCCTGCGGGCCGGAGCAAGGCGGTTATCTGGTCGAGAGCGCCCGTCGAGTGATCGTCGGGAGGTCGCGAGTTCGAAACTCGCCCGGTGTCCCCGTGGCGCCGGTAGCTCAGGGAAATGATCCGCTCTGCGCACCCACGACCGCAGGCGCCCAACCGAAGGAGGGACGCATGTCCTACCTGCTGCAGCACGCGACGCGGCGTCCCCTCCTGGCTCGCCGATCGCGGCGCGGCGTCCGACTCGACGAGCGGACGCTTCTCAACCATCCGGAGTTCGACGGTGGCGCCTTCGTGCGCGTCTTCGTCGAGGACACCTCGGGCCGACGAGTCCGGCGCCGAATTCCCGAGCCGCGGCTGCGGCTCCGGATCGGCGACTGCACCAACGAGATCTTCCTCGAGTTCGGCGTCGACTCGCGAGCTCGCCGGGAGAACTCGCTCCACAAGATCGACACCCTGCTCGGCGCGCTCGACCGCTTCCGGGCCGGCCTCATCGATGAGGCCGACCTCTACGCGGCGCGGGAGCGTGCACGGGCCGACAAGCGAAAGGAGGCGCGATGTCGTACCTGAAGCGACAGCGAGCCCGGCGCACGCCCCAGTGGGCGCGGCTCCGAAACTCGACCCAGGTGCCGAACAGCGCCGGCGGCTTCGCGTGGGCCGTCGACGACTGGATGCGGCTCCGACGGTTCCTCGTCCTCGGCTCCGAGGGCGGCACCTACTACGCGGATGAGTGGAAGCTGACACGCGAGAACGCGTCGGCCCTCGAGCGCTGCCTCGCGGCGGACGGTTCGCGCGCGGTCGCCGAGATCGTCCGCATCAGCGACGCCGGTCGTGCTCCGAAGAACGATCCGGCGCTCTTCGCCCTCGCAATGGCGGCCGGCGCCGATGACGAGCAGACGCGACAGTCCGCGCTCGAGGCGCTGCCGCGAGTTGCGCGAACCGGCACGCACCTGTTCCAGTTCGTGCAGTTCGTCGAGGGCTTCCGCGGCTGGGGCCGCTCGCTGCGACGCGCGGTCGGCGCGTGGTACTCGGCGAAGACGGTCGATTCGCTCGCCTACCAGGCCGTGAAGTACCGGCAGCGGGAGGGCGTGACGCACCGCGACGTCCTGCGGCTCGCGCATCCCGCCCGCTCGGTGAGCGCCGGCAATCCGACACTGAGCATCTCGGATGAGCAGCGGCGGCTGTTCGAGTGGATCGCCGGTGGCGGCGACCCGGACGGCCTTCCGCGTATCGTCGAGGGCTTCGTCCTCGCGCAGGAGGCTGGTTCGGCCGCGCGGTCGGCCGAGCTCATCCGCGAGTACGGCCTGCCTCGCGAGGCAGTGAAGAGCGACCACCTCGCCTCGCCGGAGGTCTGGGAGGCGCTACTCGAGAACATGCCGATGACGGCGCTCGTGCGGAACCTCGCGACGATGACCCGGATCGGCGTGCTCGATGCGGGCTCGGACGGCACGGCGAAGGTCGTCGATCAGCTCGGCGACTCGGAGCGGATCCGGCGCGCTCGTGTCCATCCGATCGCGTTCCTCTCGGCCCTGCGCACCTACGCGTCGGGCCGTGGCGCTCGGGGCCGACACCAGTGGAGCCCGGTGAGCGAGATCGCCGATGCCCTGGACGCTGCGTTCTACACGGCGTTCGGCAGCGTCGAACCGGCGGGCTCGCGGATGCTCATCGCGCTCGACGTGTCGGGCTCGATGCAGTCCGGCTGGGTCGCAGGCGTCCCGGGACTGTCGCCACGTGACGCATCGGCTGCGCTTGCGCTCGTGACCGCAGCGACGGAGCCGCGACACGAGATCGTCGGCTTCTACGCCGGTCGCAACGGCTGGAAGGCCGGCACGCGGCAGCAGTGGTACCTCGGCCACGACGGCCTGACGCGGCTCGCGATCAGCCCACGGCAGCGGCTGGACGACGCCGTGAAGGCCGTGTCCGACCTGCCGTTCGGCGCCACGGACTGCGCGCTGCCGATGCGCTACGCGCAGGCCAAGGGCAAGGAGATCGACACGTTCGTGATCTACACCGACTCGGAGACCTGGTTCGGAGACGTGCATCCGGTGCAGGCGCTCGAGGACTACCGTCGAGCCTCGCGTATCCCGGCTCGCCTGGTGGTCGTGGGCATGGTCTCGAACGGCTTCTCGATCGCCGATCCGAACGATCCGGGGATGCTCGACGTCGTCGGCTTCGACACCGCGACGCCGCAGCTGATCTCGGAGTTCGCGCGGGGCGCGCTGTAGAGGGTGCGCCCCGCGGCGGCACGGGACAATGGAAGGAGGAGTCGATGGAGAGTCGAGAGCTCGTCGAGCGCGGGACGATTCTGCGGGCCACCGTGGGCTCGACGCTCCACGGGCTGCACCACGGCGGACAGGACGACCGCGACGAGATGTCGGTCTTCATCGAGCCGCCGGAGTACCTACTCGGGCTCGCACGCGCACGCGGGATCCGAGGCGGGTCGTACGGGTTCGAGCACTTCGTCGAACGTACGCAGCCGGAAGGCGTGCGCTCGGGGCCGGGCGACCTCGACCTAGTCGCGTACAGCCTTCGCAAGTACCTACGGCTCGCGCTGAAGGGACATCCGACGATCCTGCTGCTCCTGTTCGCTCCGGAGCAGATGGTGCTCGTGCAGACCGATCTCGGGCGCGAACTTCGCGAGCTCGCTCCGGCGATCCTGTCGCAACGAGCCGGGCGCGGGTACCTCGGCTACCTGCACGGCCAGAAGCAGCGACTGCTCGGAGTCCGAGGGCAGAAGCGAGTCAACCGGCCGGAGCTCGTAGACGCTCACGGCTACGACACGAAGTACGCGATGCACGCGGCTCGTCTCGGCTACCAGGGCCTCGAACTCCTGGAGTCGGGGCGGCTGACGCTCCCGATGCCCGAACCGGAGCGTTCGCGTGTGATGGCGATCCGCCTCGGCGAGCGGTCGTTCGAGGAAGCGGTCGCAGAGATCGACGAGGTGGAGCGACGCCTCGCGGAGGCGCTCGAGCGGACGCCGTTGCCGCCCGAGCCGGACCGCGAGCGGGTCAATGCCTTTCTCGTCGACGCCTACCGCCGTGCGTGGGGCTGGTAGGCCGGAGGACGCGCCGTCACCGAGCCGTTCAGGTGCCGGCGCTGAGGGCGGCCGCACCGGCGAAGCCGGCACGGCCTCTTAGCGGCATCGCAGGCGATGCCTTGGGCGGATGTGGCGCAACCTGGCAGACGCACCGGTCTCAGAAACCGGTTGATGAGGGTTCGAATCCCTCCATCCGCATCGTACGCTTGGGCCTCGATGGGCCGGATCGAGCTCGTTCAGGGCGACATCACCAAACAGGCTGTCGACGCGATCGTCAACGCCGCCAACTCGTCTCTGCTCGGCGGCGGCGGCGTCGACGGGGCAATCCACCGCGCCGGTGGGCCCGCGATCGTCGAGGAGAGCCGCCTGCTCGGGGGCTGCGAGACGGGTGATGCGAAGGCGACGACGGCTGGTGACCTTCCGGCGCGGCACGTGATCCACACCGTCGGCCCGGTCTGGCAGGGAGGCGATGCGGGCGAGGACGAACTGCTCGCGTCGTGTCACCGGCGCTCGCTCGAGGTCGCGGTCGAGCTCGGCTCGCGAACGGTCGCCTTCCCTGCGATCTCGACGGGCATCTACCGCTTCCCGGTCGAGCGCGCCGCCCGCATCGCGCTGGCGACGACCGCCGCCGAGCTGGAACGGCATCCGGCTATCCAAGAGGTCCGCTTCGTCCTGTTCTCGGACGAGCACCTCCAGGTTTTCAAGCAGCACCTGCCCTCGTAGCTCAGCCTGGACAGAGCAGCGGGCTTCGACCCCGCGCGCAGAGGTTCGAATCCTCTCGAGGGTTTCCGACACGGTGGCCGAGAGGCGAGGCGCACGCCTGCAACGCGTGCTCACGGCGGTTCGATTCCGCCCCGTGTCTCTCCCAACGACAATGAAAGGAGCGACTCGATGAACATCAAGACCTTCGGACATGTCGACCGGCGCAGCCTCGACCAGCTCGAGCGGTGCATGCAGGCGGGTGACGCCGACTTCGGCGTGCTCTGCGCCGACCATCACCCGGGCTACTCGCAGCCGATCGGCGGCGGCATCGCCTACGAGGGCTACGTCTCGCCGTCCGGCGTCGGCTACGACATCGGCTGCGGCAACAAGGCGGCGCGGACCGATCTGACGCGGGCCGATCTCGACGCCCTCGGCGGTGTCGAGACGCTGATGGGCGAGATCACGCGGCGGATCTCGTTCGGCATGGGCGTGCCGGCGACCGAGAAGGTCGACCATCCCGTGCTGGACCAGATCCGGAACGCGGACTTCGCTCCGCAGCGCAGCCTGTCCCAGACGGCTGCGAGCCAGCTGGGCACGGTCGGCTCGGGCAACCACTACGTCAACCTCATGGAGGACGAGGAGGGCAAGATCTGGGTCGGCGTGCACTTCGGCTCGCGTGGCTTCGGCCACAAGACCGCATCCGGCTTCCTCGCGCTCTCGCAGGGCCTCGCGTTCGACGCACGCGCCAACGAGGGTGAGATGGACTCGCCGCCGGTCCTCTTCGAGATCGACTCGGAGCTCGGCCAGTCGTACATCGCCGCGATGCAGCTCGCGGGCGACTACGCGTACGCGGGTCGCGACGTCGTGGTCGACAAGGTGCTCCAGATCCTCGGCGCGGAGTCGACGCACGAGGTGCACAACCACCACAACTTCGCCTGGCAGGAGGAGCACTTCGGCCGGTCGTACTGGGTGATCCGGAAGGGCTGCACCCCGGCCCGCCCGGGCCAGGAGGGCTTCGTCGGCGGCTCGATGGGCGACGAGTCGGTCATCCTCGAGGGCCTCGAGTCCGAGGACGCCGTGGAGTCGCTCTACTCGACGGTGCACGGCGCCGGCCGCGTGATGAGCCGCTCGCAGGCCGCCGGCCGAACGCGTCGGCGAAAGCGATGGGCTTGCCGCAACCGGGACTGCACGCGCGTCTTCGACATCGACGGCGTCAGCTCGCATCTCGGCGCACCCAAGAAGGGCATCTGCCCGGACCATCCCGAGGCAGGCGTCAAGAAGGTGTGGGTGCAAGAGCAGATCAAGCCCGGTGTCGTCGACTGGCCAGCCGTGCAGGCGCGGCTGCGAGAGCAGGGCATCGTCCTCGTCGGCGGCGGTGCGGACGAGGCCCCGGAGGTGTACAAGCGCCTGCCGGAGGTGCTCGCCGCACACGGCGACTCGATCCGCGTCAAGCACCGGCTGCGCCCGCTGGGCGTGGCGATGGCGGGCCGAGACATCGTCGACCCGTACAAGGACTGAAGGCCCGCCCGCAACGGCGGGCCTTCGTCTTTCAGCCCTTCGTATAGCTGAGGAGGGCCGTGCGACCCGAGCCGCCCGACACGAGAAGCTCCATCACCGGGCCGACGCCCTTCGCGTAGAGCTTCATCTCCTCGACCGTCGGCTCGATTGCCGAATAGTTCCGTGTCAGCACCGCGCCGTGGAAGCGCCCGAAGGGCACCTGCACCTGGCTGCCGGTGCTCAGGATCTCCGCCGCATCCTCGGCGTGGTCCTTGTAGTACTCCTCGCGGTACTGCAGGCCCTGCTCGGGGTGCGCGGGGAGGATCACGCCCGGCTGGGCGCCGTCGACGCCGTACGCCCACGAGCCTTCCTTCGTCTTCAGCTTCCCGTTCTCGTACTCGGCCGTGTCCTCGCCGAGGTACCAGAGGTTCCCCGCGGAGTCCTGGGCGTACCAGTCGTACGTCTCCTCGAGTGTCTCGCCGCCCTGGCTCACGCGGTCATGGACGACCCGCGCCTCGATGCCGCCGAGCTTCCTCGTCCGGTTCGTCACCGTCACGTCGTCGCGGTGCACCTCTCCGTCCTCGACCTCGCGGTAGACCCAGTGGCTGCCCGTACGCATCGGCCAGTACGGGTTGTCGATGTTGGTCGTGAAATCGGTGGGGTCGAGTTGGACGGGCTTCGTGCCCTGCGGGAGACTCGACGAGCTCGAGGATTTCGATTCTCCGCCGCAGCCCGCGAGCGCGAGAACCGCGATTGCCGGTGCGAGCGAGCGGATCATGCGGCGGAGCGTACGCCTGCCCCATGAGAGCCTGATGAGACCAGGTCAGAGGTCGACCGGCTCGACGCGCCGCTCGGTGGCGCACTCCCGCGCCCAACGCTCGGCGATCTCGATCAGCCGCCCGCGCAGCTCGTCGAGCTCGTGCTCGTCGCTCGGCAGCTCCGGGGAGGAAACCTCGATCCGCACCTGGCGGACCGTGGCCTCTGACCGGCCGCTCAACTCGTGTCGCGCCTCGGAGACGATCGTCAGCTCGTCGATCCGCTCCTGAAGCGCCGCCGCCAGCGTGTCGATCTCCGCCGGCGTCGCCTCGCGCCCCGCGAACAACCCGAAGTTGACCCGAATCTCGAGGGCGGGCTGTTCGAAGGTCCTCGTCGCGAAAGCGAGCGCCGGCTCGGCTGACCCCATCGTGCAGACCGAGTTCCCGCTTCGGAGGAAGCTAACCCTCGCGCGGGATCCAGCGGAAATAGCGCAGCGAGAGGAGAGCGCCGGCGACGCCCCAGGCCACGATCACGGCCACGTCCTTCGGCTCGCTCCAGATCTGCGTGCCCTTCAGCATCACGTCCCCGACCAGGTCGATGAAGTACGTCAGGGGCAGAACGTCGGCGACCTTCTGGAGCACCCCCGGGAAGTGCTCCTGCGAGAAGAACGCGCCCGAGATGAACGCCACCGGCAGGTAGATCGCGTTGATCACCGCCGAGGCTCCCTCGGCGCGGCGGATGAAGCCGGTGATCGCGACGCCGAGTGCGGCGAAGCACGCGCCGCCGAGCAGCACCGTCACGACGAGCGACGCGGGCGCCTTCGGGAACGAGGCGCCGAAGAGGATCATCGCGAGCGCGATCAGGCACAAGCACATGACCGCGAAGGCGATCAGCGTCGTCAGGAGCACGGCGCTGATGTACATCCAGGCGGGAAGCGGCGTCCCCCGCAGCCGCTTCAGCACGCCGTTCTCCCGACGGATGACGAGCACGATCGCGAGACCCGCGAACGCGGTTGCGATGACGCCGTAGCCGATCATCCCGGTCAGCAGGTAGTCCGCTCCCGGGTAGCCGTTGATCGTGTCCCCGCTCCCGTAAACCGAGCCGAGCAACACGTAGAAGATCAGCGGGAGCATGAAGGTGAAGAAGGCGAGCTCACGGCTGCGCGAGTAGAGCAGCATCTCGCCCCGGAGCTCGTGGACGAAGATCCTCATTCGGCGTTCTCCTCCCGGGTCAGCGTGAGGTAGACGTCCTCGAGGCTCGCGCGGCGCACCTGGAGCCCTTCGAGCTCGTGGCCGGCCGCGAGCGCCTGGCTCGTCAGCTCGTGCAGGAGCTTCGTCGGCTCCTCGGTCTGCATGACCACGTCCTCGCCGTTTCGGCGGTAGCGGATCTCGGTCGCGGGCTGGGCCGACGTCAGCTCCGCGGGAGGGCCGAGCGCGACGATCTCGCCGTTCCGCACGACCGCCACACGGTCCGCCAGGCGCTCGGCCTCGTCGAGGTAGTGCGTCGTCAGGAGGATCGTCTTGCCGAGCTCGCGAAGCGACGCGATCGTCTGCCACGCGCGCCTTCGCGCTTCGGGATCGAAGCCCGTCGTCGGCTCGTCGAGGAAGACGAGCTCCGGGTCGCCGACGAGCGCGAGCCCGAGATCGAGGCGGCGCCGCTGGCCGCCGGAGAGGCTGCGGACGAGGTCATCGCGCTTCTCCTCGAGGCCGACGAGCTCGACGACGTCGCCGATGGGTCGAGGCCTCGTGTAGTAGCCCGCGAAGAGCGCGAGGTTCTCGGTGACGGTCAGGCTGTCGTAGAACGAGCTCGACTGCAGGACGACGCCGATCCGCTCGCGCCAGTCGAGGCCGGCTGTGGCGGGATCCTCGCCGAGCACGGTCACCGCGCCGCCGTCTCGTTCGCGGTAGCCCTCGAGGATCTCGACCGTCGTCGTCTTGCCCGCGCCGTTCGGGCCGAGCAGCCCGAAGATCTCGCCCTGCGCGATCTCGAAGCTCACTCCGCGCAGGGCCTCCAGGCCGTTGTAGGACTTCTTCAGGGCGTCGACGGAAACCGCACTAGACATATCTGGCCGATATGATTAACATATCTACCCGATATGTCAAGCCTGACCCCGACAGCGCGCGTCATCCTCGGCATGTTGAAGCTCGGCGCACCGACCGGGTATGAGATCAAGAAGGCGATCGACGGCTCGACGCGCTTCTTCTGGACGGCGAGCTACGGCCAGATCTACCCCGAGCTGAAGCGACTCCAGCGGGATGGGCTCGTGCGCTCGAAGCAGGAGCCGCGCGGCAAGGTCAAGCGCACGGTCTACGAGCTGACCCCGAAGGGCGAAAGTGCGCTCCGCGAGTGGCTGACCGACCGGGAGGACGTGATCTTCGAGATTCGCGACGAGAGCCTCCTGCGGCTCTTCTTCTCCGACGTGCTGTCGCAAGAGGACGTGCTCGCGAACCTGCGGATGCAGCAGCAGCTGTTCGAGCTCGTGCTCGAGCGCTTCCGCGAGATCGAGGTCGTGGCGCGCGGCGGGGTCGAGGACGGTCTCGACTACCCGTACCTCGTGCTCCGCTACGGGCTCGACTACATCACCTGGGCACGGGACTGGTACGCGGAGATCGAGCGGCGGATCGAGGCCGGCGAGCCGCTATTCGAACTCGACGATCACGAGGCTGCCCGCGGGGAAGCGGGGCTCGGGCCCGCCCGCTAGCGCAGCGGCGATCTGGCCGCAGTCCGGCTGGTGGCCGACGACCACGACCGGATCTCCTCGGCCGGAGAGAGCTGCGCGGACGTCGTCTGCAGTCGCTCCAGGCGCAAGGCGGTCATCGGGCTGGGCCTCCACCTCCAGCGCCCGGGACAGCTCGTTGCCCGTTTCGCGCGCGCGCAGAAGCGGGCTGGTCAGGATCGCCTCGGGCCGGGTCAGCTCGTCCCGCATGCGCTGACCGAGCTCCCGCGCCTGTGTGCGTCCCTGAGGAGTCAGCGGCCGCAACTCGTCAGGTTCCCCCGGGGCGGCTTCCGCGTGGCGGACGAGGTACAGGCGCACTCGCCTGAGGATAGCCTTGCGGCATGGCCGTCATTCCAATGCTGGCCTACGAGGACGGGGCCGCCGCGGTCGACTGGCTGACGAACGCGTTCGGCTTCGTCGAGACGGCGCGACATACCGACGCCGACGGGGTCCTCATGCACGGCGAGTTGCAGACGGGGAGCGGACTCGTGATGCTCGCCACGCCGTCACCCGATTACGTGAGCCCGAAGCGGCTCCGGGAGCTCTCGGCGGAGGCGCGGAAGATGGCCGAGGTTCCGTACGTGATCGACGGCGTCCTCGTTGAGGTGGACGATGTCGACGCGCACTTCGCGCGAGCGCGCGATGCGGGAGCGGCGATTCTCTCGGAGCCTGAGGACGTGCCGTCCTTCGGGGTCAGGCACTACCGCGTCGAGGATCCCGAAGGGCACCGCTGGATGTTCTCGCAGGACATTTCGTCGTGAACGGCTTCCGCTACGTCATCGCCGACGTCTTCACCGACACGCCGCTCGAGGGCAACCAGGTGGCGGTCTTCACGGACGCGCGTGAGATCCCGGAGGACAAGCTGCAGCAAATCGCGCGCGAGATGAACCTGTCCGAGACGGTGTTCGTCTACAAGCCCGAGGGCGAGGGCGATGCGCGGATCCGGATCTTCACACCGACGATCGAGATGCAGTTCGCGGGGCATCCGACCTTGGGAACGGCCTTCGTCCTGAGCGCGCCGCTCTCGCTCGAGCAGATCAAGCTGGAGACGCTGCGCGGCCTCGTTCCGGTGCGGCTCGAGCGGGAAGACGGGCGGATCGTGTTCGGGCGCATGGAGCAGCCGCTGCCGACGGTCGAGCCGTACGAGGACGACGAGCTGTTCGACATCCTGGGAGTCGGGGGCGCGGTGCTGCCGGTCGAGGTCTACGACAACGGCGTGCAGCACGTCTACATCTGCCTGGGATCCGAGGAAGAGGTGGCCGGGCTGGCGCCTGACCTGCGCCGGCTCGGCGCACGCGCACCGCTCTGCTTCAACTGCTTCGCCGGCGAGGGACGAAGCTGGAAGACGAGGATGTTCGCGCCCTCGAGCGGCGTGGCCGAGGATCCGGCGACGGGCTCGGCAGCGGGGCCGCTCGCGCTGCATCTGGCGCGCCACGGACGGATCGCGTTCGGCGACGAGATCGAGATCTCGCAGGGCGTCGAGGTCGGGCGCCCGTCGAAGCTCTACGCGCGGGTCGACGGCTCGGCGGACGAGGTCGAGCGCGTCGAGGTCGGCGGCGCGGCGGTCACGGTCGCGCGCGGCGAGCTCAAGATCTGAAGGACGCCGGTCAGGACGAAGGCGAGGGCGAAGCTCGGAACCGAGGCTCCGATCTGGTACTCGGGCGCCGGCAGCCTCCCGATGAGATCGCTCCAGAACCCGAGGTCGGTCGGCTGGTAGAGCCATTCGTAGAGCAAAAAGCCCGCCGCCCACGCGACGATCGGCCCTGCGCGGAAGCTGGGGCTGTCGAAGATGTCGCGCTCCGAGTAGTGCGCGCCGTTGTACAGCCAGTGCGCGGCGAGCACCCCGAGCAGCGGCACGAAGACCGCTCCGAGCAGGAGCAGGAACCGCTGGTAGCTGCGCATGTCGATCGCGAGCGCGCCCGCGGTCGCGACGACCGAGGCGCCAACGATCAGCGCGCGCTGAGGGACGCGTGACAGGAGGTTCTGCGTGGACACCGCCGACGAGTACACGTTCGCGAACGCCTCGTCCGTCTCGTCCACGGTCAAGGCCAGGAGCGCCAGGGCAGCCGCCGCGCCGGCCCCGGCGATCGCGGTCAGGATCAGCTCCGGGTGGTTCGGGTCGACGCCGCGCGAGAGCACGAGGATCGAGCCGAAGGCGAACTGGAACAGCGTCGGCAGCAGGTAGCCGAGCCCGACGCCGAAGAACGCACTCCGCCGGTCGCGCGAGAAGCGCGTGTAGTCGGCAACGAGCGGCGCCCACGAGACCGTGACCGCGACCACGGTGTCGACCGAGAGCCAGAACGACCCGTGGTGCACGCCCGGATGCGACCAGAGCTGACCGAGGTTCGCGCCGTCGAGGATCCACCACGCGAGGTAGACAACCGACAGCCCGACCGCCCAGATCGCGAACTTGCGGACGAACCGCCGCACGAAGCCGATCGGCCCCATCAGCGCGAGCGCGGCGGCGAGCGCGCCGAAAAGCAGCTTCCACGCCCAGGTCGCCTCGAACCCGAACAGCCGGTCGCAGAGGAGCCCCGCAGCGGTCGCGATCACGATCAACTCGAAGATCGCCCACCCGAGGCACTGCGCGATGTTGAGCACGGTGGCGATGTACGACCCGCGCTGACCGAGCGGCGCCCGTTGAAGCACCATCGTCGGCACGCGTCCGTCTGCGCCGATCAGCGCGGCCAAGGCGAGCATCGAGTTGCCGATCAGCCCGCCGACGAACGTCGCCGCCAGCGCGTCCTTCAGCGACAGGTCGAAGTACGCCGGCAGCACGAGCACGAGCAGCGAGATGCCGAGGTTGATCCAGAGCAGCGTCGTGTCGACGAACCCGAGCACGCGCAGCCGCTCCGGAACAGGCTCGATTCCCCACGACGGTGCCTTCACATCACTCCCTTCGCCGGCATGACCCGGATCAGGTTCGGCGGGTGTAATCTCAGCCGCTCTTGAAGCGGCACCCCGGTTCGGTCACTCTATCGGTCTCGTGGGTGACGCCTCCCCTGCGCCGGCGAACCGGCTGGCCGGCAGACGAATTTGGACGCTGGCCGCTCTTGCCGCGGCTCTGATCGTCGGAGCAGCAGGCGCCTGGCTCGTACTGGTGCGGGATGAAGCCGATTCCGCCGCGGTCCTGATCGACGAGCAGGCCGGTGCGTATCGCGGCGTCCGTCTCGGAACCAGTGAACGGAGAGTCATTCGGGCTTTCGGCCAGCCTGAGCGGTCTCCCGGTTTCGCACCGGCCGGTGAGAGCCCCTCGCGGGCTCGTGTTCCGGCGTCGCTACCCGCAAATCCCAACCGCGGGGGACTCCTGAAGTTCAGGGGCGTTGCGTTCCTCGGCAGCCCTGAGAGCGGCGTGTACGCGTTCATCGTGACGCAGCGCGGTGCGACCACGACGCGCGGCGTGGCGATCGGCGACAGCTTGGACGTCGCGCGCAGCCGGTACGACCTCCGGTGCACGGACGTTGCGGGCGGAGAGTCGCTCCTCGGTGGCGAGGAGTTCTATCCCTCCTGCCGTGCGCGCCTCGGACGGGGTATCCACATCTGGTTCGGCGGCGATCCGATTCGCAGCATCACGCTCGTTTCACGGCCGCAGTCCTGATCGGAGTCGACACGCAGATCGGAGACGCCGACCGGCCTGCGGCACCCCGGTTCGGTCAGTCTTGCCGTCGGGTGGCTCTCAGGATCCTCGTTGCAATTTGCGGCGTGACGCTGCTCGCGGCCTGTGGCGGTCACCCGAGCACGTACGCGGGGATGACGAACTACGAGGCGGCTACCGAGAGCGCGGACATCATCGCCCACGAGTCCGAGCAGGCGAAGAGCCCGATTCACGGCCTCCACCCGCGGCTCTCGAAGCTCGTGCGCGACGAGCAGGAGGATGGCAAGGACGCCTGGGTCGGCGTCTTCATCACCGGCGGCCCGCGGGTCTGTGTCTGGATCTGGGCGGACGTGACCGTGATGTCGACGACCTACAACTACTACTTCGGCGTCTGTCCGAAGAAGATCCTTCGGGCCGAAGGCGAGCTTGGCAGCTCGAAGGCCTGATGGGATTCGACGAACGCAGGAGGCGGAACCTGACGCCGATTGGCGGCGAGCTTCGCGCAGAGACGGCCTGGGAGCCGTCGGATCCGGCGGAGAAGAAGCCGAAACCGAGGCGCGAGCAAGCGCCGCCCGGCCGCGGCCGGATCATCCTGGCGGGGCTGAGAAGAAGCGCGATCTGGCTGATCCTGCTCTCGGCCGTGATCTGCGACGCGGCACTGCTCATGGTCAGGTTCGGCGACATGCCGCCCGAGCGCGCGTTCCCGGCCGCGTTCTACATCGGCGGCGCGATCATCGCTGGTAGTGGGTTCTTCGGCGCGATGACCGGCCCGGTTGCGGACTGGGCGCCGGAAGGCGGCTTCGACTACGGCGACCACGCGACCGCGCTGAACAAGGCGGTGGTGTACGGCGCCTTCGGCGTGCTGTTGATCGTGATCGGCGCGGTCATCGACTGGCGGACCTA